>Ga0209127_100169_pt1 | contig 23609 bp, 14 predicted proteins | sample LakSupMetagenome_FD_187469 | JGI IMG/M metagenome (GOLD analysis project Ga0209127, IMG submission 187469) | Freshwater microbial communities from Lake Superior, Canada - Sta WM archaea (SPAdes) (version 2) | ecosystem: Environmental > Aquatic > Freshwater > Lake | place: Lake Superior, Canada...
TGGGTGGAAGGAGGGTCCCGGGATGGACGGGATGGGGATGTGGGAGAGTTGGTGGGAGTGTGCTGCTGATGATGCCCGGCGGGAAGGGCGGGCGGAAGAGGGGCCGAGGAGGAGGGAGATGGGGAGGAGGGCTGAGAGTTTCATTGTGAAGGAGTGCTGTGGTTTGGCGGTGTAGACTCTAGAGGTACCGACAGGTAGGTAGGTCTAGCTTTAGGAAAAGGAGTGACTGGCAGTCTGACTATCAGTTGTGAGGTGCAATATTTGTGTAGGAAACAAGTGGGAAAGGAGGGAAACGCGCTTCTTAAGAGTTAACAGATCATCGTATAGGATCGACGTCCATCTAAGCGCGCCGCAAAATCGAGGCACTTCATCTAAATCCCTGTCCATCCGTATCCGGCTCGCAATCCCGTCTCTATACGGGAACAATGTTCGCGCGTTGGCGTCTACAGATCCGTCGTCAGAAACTTTTGTTGGGTGGCAAGCTTGTATATGGTTACACTGCATATTAGCTTCCAATGCAGGGGAGGCAGGCACAGGAACAGGGCGCAGTCAAACCATAACGGCACGATTCGGTGACCACGCCTGTGATCCGCATCCAGGCTACGGTCGCTTACTCGACCAAACGGATTGGGAACGGCGTCTTCATTAGGGAATCCTGGAGATCGATACGGCAGATGCTGTGTAGGTAACATGGTCGCAGAAAAGAAACGGAATAGAATGGTTGGACGACAGAATTGATGACCGCCAAGAACGGCAATGCCCCTGAACTAGCTGACGGAGCTAGCTCCCGTCGATCCTTGCGGGAGGAGCGCATCCCTTCGTATCCTCCCTAACGCCGAGATGGTTGTGCAACTTCGAGCCCCGAAATAGCGAGCTGAACACGGTGTATAACATCGTATCTGCGGTAGCCAGGGCGTGGGCTCCCCGATGATTTCAATAATCATGGCAGCTCACCGCTGGCTCGGAATGCTCTGACTGCGGCGACGTCCGAGAGATGCTGCTCATGTCCATTGCAGGCATACACGCCAAATACACGCAAAACCATGCACCATCTAGTCCAGTTAGTCAGTAGCAGACCATGGGTCTCTGTTCAGCTCAATTCTAGCTCATCTCTTACATGTACAACGCGCAGCGATATGCTCCTCAGAAGACCACCCTGAAATCCCTCCCGATCACCGCCCCGACCTTCCTAACAACCACATAGGCCGCCCTACCCCCCGAAGCAGGCACATAATCCATCTCAGCCGTCCACTTATCACCCCCCTCACCCTCGACCGTAACCTCCTTCTTGTCCCTCCACTCCTTCGGCGCCCCGACGACAATAACCCGGTCGACCTTCACCCTACCCATCTCCTTCAGCCACGGCCCCTCCTTGATGGCGCCCACGTCCCGCCCCTCGGCGTCGACCGAGCTCAGCGTGTGCCCGCCCGCCAGGATGAACCTGCGGTGGATATACTGCCCCTTCTCAAAGTCGAACGAGTCGCCGTCGTCGGCGTACAGCTCGCCCTCGGCGCTCTTGCCGTCCTTGCTCAGGGCGACGACCAGCGTGTAGTCGTCCCACCTCATCAGCGCCGAGGAGCGGCGCGGCGTGTCGCGGCGCGGGAAGATGTGCCCCCCCTGCATAAGCACGGGAATCTTATCGAGTGGGGCCGAGACGGCGACGCGCTTGCCCTTGTGGGTGGGCAGGACCTCGTACGTGAAGTAGTCGTAGTACACCTCGTCGTCCGGGATGAAGATGTCCGTCTCCTCCTTCCCCTGCTCGACGACGGGCTTGACGAGGATCCCCGTCCCGCCGACGAAGAGCTGGTCGTCGACGTCGAACCCGCCCTCTTCCGACGGGTGGGTGTAGAACATGGGCCGGATGATCGGGGCCCCCTCCTTATGGGCCTGGTAGAAGGCCGTGTACCACGCCGGCAGGAGGCTGTACCGCAGGCGCAGCGCGGCGGTGATGATGGAGGTGTGCGGCTCGCCGGCGAGGTACGGCTCGCGGCGGCGGGCGTCGATGTGGGCGTGCCCCCTGAAGAACGGGTAGAACGCGCCCGCCTGGTACCACCGCGCCTGCAGGTCCTTGTCCGGGTTGCCGAAGAAACCGCCCACGTCGGCGCCCGAGAAGGGGAAGCCCGAGATGCCCTGGCTGAGGAGCATGGGCACGGCGGCTCCCAGGTGCTCCCAGGACGCCTGGTTGTCGCCCGTCCACATGGCGCCGATGCGCTGCGAGCCGGCGAAGAAGGACCGCGTCAACACGAAGGGGCGGCGCAGCTCGCCCTTCTTGCGGGAGAGGAGGGCCGTGGCTGTGGCGTTGTGGAAGGTCAGGCCGTTGAGGTTGTGCACGTCGCGGTGCTCCCAGTCGCCGTAGTGGAGGTTGTCCTTGGGCATGGTTGTCTCGGGTCCGTTGAAGACGGAGGGCTCGTTCATGTCGTTCCAGATCCAGGTGTTCTCCATTGTGCCCTTGAAGGTGTCGTACTTGAAGAGCGAGGCCCACCAGCTGATCGCCGTCGGGTTGAAGGCGTCGATCCAGTGCGACGAGCCGGGCCAGCACCAGCCTTCGAAGATGTTGCCCTCCTTGTTCTTGACGGCGAGGTCCTTGGATTTGAGCTCCGAGACGACGTGGTACCCGTCCACGTTCTTGATATGGGGATCGATAATGGTCACAAGCTTGCGGCCACGCTCGTCCAGCTGCTTGCCCATGCTGATGGGGTCCTTGAACATGTTGGGATCCCAGGTGAAGTACTTCTTCTCGTCCGTGTATTCGATATCCAGCCAGATGACGTCGTAGGGGATCTTAAACTTGTCCATCTTGCGGTCGACGTCCTTCACGTCCTCGTCCGAGACGTAGTTCCACCGACACTGGTGGTAGCCGAGGGAAAACTCCTGCGGCATTGCCGTGGTGCCCGTCAGCTCGCCGTAGGTCTTGGTGATGTCCTGGGGTGTGGGGCCGAGGAAGACGAAGACGTCGAGCAGACCACTCTCCGAGATCCAGTGCGTGTGGGTGTCAGTCTTGGCCCCGATGCCGAGAGCGAGCGGGTTGGTGTGGCCCTTGGCCTTGGTGACGTCGATCCAAGTCTCGGCGGCGTTGAGCCAGAAGACACCGACGGTGGAATCCTTCCGATGAGCCTGCATGAAAGGGATGGCTCCGTAGAGAGTCATCGGGCTATCCAGGATGTACTCGAAGACATCGAGGTTGTACAGCCGATAAGGATCAGCGTAGTTTCCGTCGCCGCCGCGAGTCTCCTTCAAGGACAAGGGACCTGCGTGAGAGGGGATGCCGTAGACATGGTCATATCCAACGAACGAGATATCGAGAGCTACGCTCTCTGGGCCTCGAGGTTTGCTGTCCGTGTTGCCACCAAAGGTCTCGTCCCACCAAGTGCTCTCGTCCTCGCCCTTGGGCTCCTCTGGCTTGGCCTCTGGTGTGGCTTCTGGTGCCTCTCCTTCCTTGCTCTCCTCGCCCTCCTTCTTCTCGGGCTCCGGCTTGTCGACCTTGGGGCGCCAGTGCTCCATGTTTAGCAGACCGCGGTCATTGAACTTGATCTGAGAGTGTCCGTCGCGCTTGAAGTCGAGGCTGAAGGGCGCGAACGAGATGACAGCTTCAAAGTTGGACGAAGGTCCGTACTTGATGGTCCAGTGGCCCTTTCCTTCGTGGGAGAGCTTGGCTTCGGTATCGAAAGCCGTGCCGCCAACAATAACCCATTTCTCGGCCTCGTTGTAACGCTCTTTCCTCGCCTTGCTGTCGTGTCGCAGTTCGATGTCCTTCTTCTGCCTCTTCTCTTCGTCCACAGTCACCCGAGCGGCGCCATTCTTGAGGAAGGACACAGTCACAGGTAGCCGGACTGTTTCGCCTTGGTCGTTGATCGTCTTGAGGATTGTCGCCTGGAACTGCCCTTCTTTGAAATGGGTTGAGTCGGCAGCCACGGTATAGGGGCTTTTCCATGACGAGCCTATTGCTACGGCGGCATCTGCATAGGCCCTGTTTCGTTTGCAGAAGCCGGACTGGTCGCACTTCTTGAAGTCGTGTTCCTTGACAGCGACTGGTTATTCTTAGCGATTTGCCAGTGACACTACAGGAGTTAAGCTCTCCTCGACTCACCGGCTGGGTTGAGTAGCCCCAAGAACGCTATCAAGAGACACAGCCCTGCTGTCCACTTCGAGGACAGCTGTGCTGAGGACCGCATCTTGAATGCTGCGGTCCGAACGACGCAGGAATGCACCTGAAGGGAAGAAAGGAGCTTAAGGGGCTCTTGGAATCATCAAGAAATCATCGAGTGGCAAGTCAAAGCTTCACAGAGACCAATTGCTGTGTGATAGAACAGATAACTGTGTTCGTTGTCCCAATGTGAAGGACACTGTCAACTTCTATTGCCAAGTTGTCCCTTTCCAAGCTCCCACTGCTTGGCTTGCCCAGGTGCCAATGGCTGGGACTTTACCCGCGACAGGTGGCCCGAGCGCGTCCCCCCCCCCCTGACGTCACCCGATTGGCGCATACACCCGATAATGTCATATCGCTGCCCCTGGGAGATGCGAAAAGATTAACAAACAGCGAAGAGGGTGACCAGGAGTGGACGAGTTCCGGAGTCCTCCTGGGAACTGAACCTGAGGAGGTTGTGGACAAGAAGCAGTGGCTTGAGGGCGAGATAGAACTAGACTTGAAGGATAGGTACCGAAGAGGACCCCTATCCCAAGTACTTACCTTCAAGCACTATCAGTTCGTCACGGCCCAATGCAAGAAGGGTGAGTTTCTCACTGGCAAGCCTCATTGGCAACGAATTACTTGCCTGGAATCCCTTTGCTTGACGAGAGGTGAACAACAACTCGACGAATCAGGTCTCGATGATGGATGGCCAACAGCACCCCACGCAACGTGAACCCCGCCAGCAACGCGGGGCACGAAATTTCTTGACCGCATTGAACATCGGTGCCCTCCTGCTTGTCGGCTTCCTGCTCTCTCTCAACCACTTCCTTCCGTTTGACCAAACCTCACTTCCCTACAATATCACAGTCGATCAGATCCCGACCGTCAACATGTCTACCGAGCAGACGTGAGTCCTTCCCAATTGCATCGACCCATCCACGACCCCGCCATTTGTCCGAACTCTCACAGAGCTTCAGCCCGAGAGGTGGACACCGCCAGTCTCGAATCCAGCTAACCAAGCCCACAGCTTCATTGCCATCAAGCCCGACGGTGTCCAGGTAAGGTCCCAGCCCAGTAGCGGTTGCCTAGGGTCAAACAAGTCACTGACATCCTTCAGCGCGGACTCGTTGGCCCCATCATCTCCCGCTTCGAGAACCGCGGGTAAGGCCCCAATGCCCAGCTGCCCGAAACGAGAAACACCACGAGTCTGACCTGTCATACAGCTACAAGCTTGCTGCCATCAAGCTCGTTACCCCGGGCAAGGCCCACCTCGAGAAGCACTGTACGAGCCAACCACGAATCCGAGCCCGAACACCTGAACCCGGCTGACCGCCTCTAGATGCCGACCTCAAGGACAAGCCCTTCTTCGCTGGCCTCGTCGAGTGTAGGATTCCCCCCTACATATACATAACTGGGTGGTGTCAATTGCTGATTCACGCAACAGACATGAACAGCGGCCCCATCTGCGCCATGGTCTGGGAGGGCCGTGATGCCGTCAAGACCGGCCGTGTTCTTCTGGGTGCCACCAACCCCCTTGCCTCTGCTCCCGGCACCATCCGTGGCGGTAAGTGACGAAATTGTCCCCTCAAATTCTGTCTCGACCACACGAACGGGACATTCTATCGTTGGACCCCGTTGTCACCATCTCCTCCCCTATCTTCAGACAAGTTCCTCCACGTGTCACTGACATGGACCACCCTAGACTTCGCCATCGACGTCGGCCGCAACGTCTGCCACGGCTCCGACTCCGTCGAGAACGCCAAGAAGGAGGTATGTGCATCCTCCTCATCGTCTATTTCAACCGACCAGCACTAACCCTACCCCCCTAGATCGCATTGTGGTTCAAGCCTGAGGAGGTCGTCAGCTGGAAGAGCGCCCAGCAGGACTGGATCTACGAGAAGCCTTAAGCGGCTTCTTCTTCAGTCTGCTTGGAGAAAGAATAGCCGATGCTCAGCCAGTCCATATGGTCAAAACACTCTTGGCTTGACAGGGCAGAAGGCCTCCATAACATGAGCATAGAAAAACCAGGACTCAATGCAAACCAACAACTGAACTCACTTCTTACTTTCTCTTCCCGTGACATCACCTCCTCACCCCTCTCACCAAACCCTTCAACCGCCCCAACACCCCCGCAAACCACGGCGTAGCCCACAGACTCCCCACAATCCTGACCGGCAGCAGCGCCTTCGTAACAGCGTACGCCAGCGCCACCTCCAGCACGACCTTATACCTCCTCCCACCCGCCTCATCCCCCCTCTCCCTATCCCTCTCCAGCTCCCCCCCTTCCACTTCCTTTTCTATCGTCCCCCTGTCCTCTTCACGCGTAAACCCGAACCACCCCTTCCTTCTAAAGTACCGCTCGAACCTCTCCATCCCCTGGGAGACGTACGTCCCGTAGTGGCCCCGCATCCAGGTTTCGAGGGGGCCGACGTCGAGGTAGTAGTGGAAGAGGCCGAAGAGCAGGAACAGCGGCACGATAGCCGTGAGCTCGTGGAGGATGAGGAAGGCGGTCATGTGTGTTCCGGGCGCGGAGCGGAGGCGGGAGGTGTATCTCTGGAGGGACGGGGGGAGGCGGGAGAGGATCTTGGAGGCGCGGTCGGAGGGAGGGGGAGGAGGGGAGGATGGGGGGAGGGTGCTGTTGGGACGGGGTTTGGGGGGACGGCGGAGGAGAGGGGGGGTTCTGTTGTGGGTTGTAGGTCGTTGAAGGACGGATCGTAGTCGTGAGAGGGTGGGTAGTCGGGCTGTCATTTTTGTGCGAGTGATAAGGGGTGAAAGAGTCACAAGGGGCGCAAGCGATTGCAGAAAAGAAGGACTTGGGTGAGGTTGCGCCGCTTACAGATTGCGGTGATGATGCTTGCTGCAGGTATTTGGGGGACTGAGATTTGGAGCTTGGAGCTTCCCCACATGAGCTTTCTCCAAGTTTGCAGCTGCACGTGTGATATCACGTGAAGCCTTGAGCATCACCACACGGCCAACCAGTCCACGCTGTAGACGTAGATAGGCGTCTTCCAGTCCACAACATACGGGAAGTGGCTTCCAATCATGCCTCGGCAGCCTTCGCCTACTTCCAGGCAAAAGCAACTTAATCGTACTCATACAGCAGTCAGCAAACAGGGGGGTATCATAACAACTCATCCCGTTTCCGTTTGGCTCAAAGCGAGCTTAATCCGCCAGTTGATAAACTCGTCCGTCAAGATTCTCCCATGTCCCGTCTCCTCCACCTTCCAGACCTCAATAATCGGCGAGCGTGGCTTCCTCCGTATCCTCCACACTCCCTCATCGTTGATCACGCCTCGCAGCCCTATTCACATCAATCAGCTGTGCACATCTCATACCTTCCCCAACCAAAGATCGGGGACCACTTACACTCCAGTAATGCACTTGCTGCATTGATGCACACATTCCCGTCCCACTCCGCCCGGCCCCTCCGCCGCACCGTGTCGGGGATATTCACCGTGTCGATCTCCTCCAGCTTGAGGAGCCTCCCGTCGCGGCTCCGGAAGCCGACAATGATCTTCGGCACCCCCAAGAGAAACGACTGGATCCAGAACTTCATGAGTTTCCGCTCGAAGTTGTCCATGTCGCGGTCGGAGCGGATCTCGGCCGAGGTCTTGAGCTCGACCCAGTTGATGGGTTTGCCCTTTTCGGCGGGTTTGATGTCCCAGACTGGGAAAGTGATTGTGTTAGTTATCTCCGAAGGGAGGGTGGGGGCAGCAAAGCTCTATCGATGGGGGGTGGTGTCGGATGAGATGTGCGCTCACTAGCATCGACTTCGCCGCCTAGGCAGAGGATGGTCTTTCCGATGCCCGTGCGGACGACGGAGCAGTACTGCTCGTTATTGTTGACCACCAGGTCGTCCCTGTTCTCGATGTACTCTCTTGACGTCTCGCCCCAGGGAGCTGGTAGGGTTGAGAGGGTCTCAAACTTGTAGCCTGTGAGAGTGTTAGATACCTTGATGAGAACTGTGATTCGGAGGAGCATTTACCCCAGTACTGCATGACCTCCTGAGGTATGGGCCCATTCCACGGCTGGGCATCTTGCTCTTTCCTGGAAGCTTCTTTGTAGGCATGGTTTTCTTCAATGAATCTTGAGCGAAGTTAGACATCACTCATGAACGACACTTCAGGTCATGACACTCACATGCAGTCCTATGTCAAGAGTCAGTACGGCATACCATGGGAAGCCGAGTTCATCGGACTCACCCTATATAGCGTTGCGTTCATCTCAAACCCATCACGATCCTCGAACGGTGCGGCCATGAACTGCAAGTGCGTCAGTGCAAGCCGCTAGGGAAACGAGAGAGCATCCTACCTTCGTCATCATCCCTCTCCAGGTGACTATATGAGCATCAATCGGGGTGCCCGTCTCCTTCTCATGGCTCATGATGGCCTCGAGGAGGCTGTCGAGATGCTCATCTTGACTGTCATCGTGCTTGACGAACTTTTCAAAGCCGTTCGACAAGTCGGTCCCTAGGACTAGAGGAGGATAGTACCACTTCAAGGACCTGTCGTCCAGATGCAGCTTGTGTTGCTCGTCGTAGGAGAAGCACGTGAACTCCTAAATCCCATTGTCAGCTTCAAGGGTTCTTGTGGGCCTGTGAGCTCTGCAGTCTTGGTTGAAATGCATTGCACACAGCTGTCTGGAAGGCCATACTAACCTTCGGTCGCTTGATCGGCTCGCACGGTCCTGCAAACCGGCGGACCGGGTGAAGATTGAATCCTTTCGGCATTTTTAGAGCATCGTCACCATGATGGCTTCACATTGATGTCTCCTACCGGTATCAGGGATGAGGTTGTATCGACAGTGAGCGTTGCGGTTGCATGCAAGTGGTTTCTGTACTGAAATTTAGCGGGGTTCGACGTGTAACAGTGGCCCAGGTGCAGCGTGACTACCTATGCTAGATGCTAGCGTCTCGTTTACTGTAAGATCGTACCCTGATGCGGGGGAAGGCCCTTCGTTTTTGAGTCCAGAACTGCGAATAGCCTCACCACATCGTCACGACGTCCATGAGGATAAGCAATTTGACAGGCAAGCAAAGAACTAGTAGTACTCTTTGAGGAGTCTTGGCCGTCTTACAGGATACATGGGATCCCCGACATTCCCAGGGTTCCCTGCGGAATCCCAAGTCAGCTTCTTTACTACCCATGGGCGGGCGCCATGTCATCTTCTATATATTCCTCCGGCGTCACTTTCGAAGGTCCAGCCTGGGAGACTCTTTGTCAAACGCGGTCCCGGTGGTGACCCCAAGCCGCCGCGACTGTGGACGATATTCTTCACAATATCCTCCCACCGCATGACAAGCGTCATGCTGCATCAACAGAAGGACTGAACGATGAGTAAACAACATTTACACGATGTCTCTCCCTAGAGACGAGCAAAGCTGCCCAGTCCCTGGGCCCTACTCGATGCATTCACCTGTCAGCGAGCTAGTCCACCACCATTTCGTTGCAATGGCTTGGAGCGAACAGTCCAGGGTTAGCAGGTAAGGCGTCGCTCTGATGTGTCGCACCGTATACACTTGCTCTGGAGGAACCTACGTTGGCAATATGACGACGTCTCCAATACGCTACTGTGTTCTGTCTGTGGTACCTTAGGTTAGCAATCTTCGTCCTGTTGGACACTCTCGATCCTTTCTTGAAGCCTCGGACTGCAAAGAGCAGCTTCGATTACCATAGCTATCCAAAACCTTTCGCCCCCTATTCATTGGTGGTTGTTCGAAACGGTGCGGTCCTTGTTTCAAAGTGAGAGTGTCGCGGATTTCCGCACAACACGCACCCAAATCACCGGCATTCCGCTGACAATGACCGCGACAACCACCGACCACCCTCGAAAATATAAGAACCTCGCAAATGTGCTTTCATCATGTCACGATTCTTCGAGCTCGCCAAATATCAGAGCTCCATGTTCACCGGCAGCAACATGTAAGCCAATTCCCACCTATTGCCATTGGCGTACTAACACCACCCCAGGACCGTCGTCAAGGACCTCATCAAGAGCCAATTCCGCTCTCTCCTCGAGCCGAGCCATGACTTCACCGGCCAGATCGTGATAGTGACAGGCGCCAACTCCGGTCTAGGTCTAGAGGCGTCCCGACACTTTGTGCGGCTCGGTGCAGCCAAGGTTATCCTGGGGTGTCGCAGTGTGGAGAGAGGCGAAGCTGCCAAACGAGATATCGAGGCTACGACTAACCGTGAGGGCGTGGCTGAGGTCTGGGAAGCTGACCTCACATCGTTCGACAGCGTGAAGGCATTCTGTTATCGCGTTGAGGGATTGGAGAGGCTGGATGCTCTTGTCCTGAACGCTGGTGTGGCTGTTCCCAAGTTTGCCGCTGCTGATGGAGGGTTTGAGACCCAGATTGCGGTGAATGTCATCTCGACATTTCTCATGGCGCTCATGGTGCTGCCCAAGTTGAGGGAGACGGCGGGAAGGTATGCGGTGCAACCGCGTCTGGTTTTCATCTCTTCGGACGGGCACCATTTCGTATGTCTCCCCCTTACCTGACCTCTCTCCCGTGCAACAAGTTGACTAATACCAACAGGCTCGCTTCGCGGAGCGCAACCAGCCCTCCATCTTCGAAGCATTCAGAGACCCCAGCACCATGTCCGACGACAGGTACAACACCTCCAAGCTCCTCATAGTGCTCCTCGCGCGGGAGCTGGCCATCCGCCTATCTTCCTCTTCGAACAACAGCATAATCCTCAACATCATCACTCCCGGCTTCTGCAAGTCACAGATCTCCCGCAATTTGCCTTTGGCGGGCCGGCTCAGCGTGGGAATGTTCCTTGCTCTGATAGGGAGGACCACCGAGGTAGGGTCCCGTTGCCTAGTGGCTGCTGCCGCTGCTGGAGTGGACACACACGGTCAGTATCTGGATAGCTGTCGGGTTAGTGGGCCGAGTGTGTTTGTGCTGTCTGAGGATGGGCGGGAGGAGCAGCCGAGGATTTACGCTGAATTGATGGGTGTGCTGGATGGCATCGAGCCCGGATTGTCTAGAAACGTCTCGGGAAGTGCCAATGTATGTCTAATCGATAGAGTATGCGACAAGATCGCGCAATTGTAGCGGTCCAACTGTCAGTTGCGCCTTCAGAGACAACCCCGGGTAACCGGAGCTTTCTCCGCGTAATCTACCCCGGATTGCGCCCCCACACCGAGCGGGATGGCCCGACAGGCGGCGCTGACCCCGGGCCTCGGTTCCCCAACTCGACCCCACCACCGTCGCGGCGGGTATCTAATTCCGTCACTGCAACAAACCTCAACCCAAAGCCGCAGTTCTTTTCTTTCCACATGTCTCTTGTCGTAAATTGGTCCTCGATGTGCAGTTACTGCTACAGTTTACCCATCAGTTAAGCTCCGTCACAGTCCTAAGTTCCGCCGCATCAAACCGTAAAGATGGTCTCCCAACCACCCCTCACCGGCCTCAAGGTCGTTGAGTTCGCCGGTCTAGCACCAGGTCAGTTCCAGACTACACCTCCCTCCACACAGTACTCTTACCTCATACTAACAACACGGACCCTCAGGCCCCTTTGCAGGCCTCCTCCTCTCCGACGCCGGCGCCACCGTCCTGCGCATCGACCGCCCGGCCCTTCCCCGCGCCCCTCCAACAGAGGACATGCTAACGCGGCACAAGTCCTCCGCCGCAATCGACCTCAAGTCCCCCGCGGGCCTCGCCCTCGCCCGGCGCCTCTGCCTCGCGGCCGACGTGCTGATCGACCCCTTCCGCCCGGGCGTCCTCGAGAAGCTTGGGCTGGGGCCCGATGCCCTCCTGCCCCTCAACCCGAGGCTCGTCTACGCGCGCATGACCGGGTTCCGCCGCGACGGGAGGTACGCCGCCATGGCGGGCCACGACATCAACTACCTCGCCGTGTCGGGCGTCCTCTCCCTGCTGGGTAGGAAGGGGGAGAAGCCCACGCCGCCGTGGAACATCCTCGCCGACTTCGCGGGCGGGGGCGCGACGCTCTTTCAGGGGGTACTGATGGCGCTGGTGGCGAGGGAGAAGACCGGCAGGGGACAGGTGGTCGAGGCGAATATGGTGGATGGGGCGAGTTATCTCGCTACCTTCCCGAGAATGGCGCTGAAGACGCCGTTGGGAGCTTATCCGAGGGGGGAGAATCTGCTGGATACGGGGTGTCCATATTATGATACCTATGAGACAAAGGATGGAAAGTATATGGCTGTCGGGGCGCTCGAGCCGCAGTTCTTTGCGTTGCTGATCAAGGGGTTGGGATTGGAGGGCACCGGGTGGGAGGAGAGGAGGCAGGATCGGGCGCACTGGCCGGAGCTGAGGGGGTTGTTTGAGAGGGTGTTTAAGAGTAGGACTAGGCAGGAGTGGGAGGCGGTGTTTGATGGCACTGACGCCTGTTGTACGCCGGTGTACGAGTACGGGGAGATGGAGGCGGATATGGAGAGGAAGGAAGGCGATCAGAGGCCTGCTGTCACGCTGAGGAATACGCCGTGTTTGGCGGTTAGGAAGGGGGCGACGGATCCGAGTCACGGACAAGGGGAAGGGGTTGAGGGGGGCGGTTATGTGGGCTTTACGCTTGCGCCGGGTCAGGGCGGGGAGGAGGTGCTGAATAGGTGGTTGGGTTGGTCGAGGGGCCGGGAGTTTGATGTTCAGAAGGGTGGGCTGGTACTCAAAGATGGGAAGGCGAAGCTTTGATTAGTGTATTATCGTGCTGGAGATACTGTACAATGCCATCTGACAACATCAACGATATTCGGCTGCTCCATCTTTCATCGCCCCTCTAATGTCATCAGCCTTCGTATAGGCTGCTTAGACATCCATAACTCGAACCGGTGTGTCCGCTCCCCAAACGTCCCTATCCATCGCTCACTGATACCAGACACCAGGATCAACCTTGATAAGCTTCCAACGGTCTGGTAAACGTCCGTATTCTGTCCCAATGCACTGTTCTTTGCCCCTGTTGGACGTTAACATGAGTAGCTCGCTGGGATGTTGCGCTCTCTTACATGGCAGTGCGAGCCTTGCAAGATCCGCATCATGCAGGACTCGGTGGCGGATTTGGTGGCGGCGAAGGAGGGTCCTCGCGCGATTCAGCCCTCATGTCGCCTTGCTGTCGTGTAACGGTCACACTCCGATGCAGCCGACTCGCAACGGTCGTAGAGGCTGTAAGTGCTGATTTGTATGGCAGGTTCTCTGCTTACAGCTTCGGAAGTCGTGAAGGACGTGGAGAGACATTCAATGACGTCCAACCCTGAAGCCTCCGACCCGGCTTTATAGGGGCTTGGGAGCGAGTGCTCCTCTCGATTTTGCTTACAGCATGGTCTCGCCTCGCCGAATCTAGTCACACCAGGGAATCTCGGTGTGAAACCTGCCACCTACTTCCCACGGGTTGGGGGTCACATCTCCGGAGACACCGCGCTCGATCTCGCTCGGCTCCAACGGGAGCGAGCCGAGCCCAACGGCTGGGTGCTGACATGTTCGCCTTCTTCTTCGGTTCATGACTGAGGATATGAACAAGCAATTAGACATTCCGTTTCAAAGTCAGCATACCCCAGTGTGATCGCAGCTATCTCGGGTTGCGGATGGACGGCGGGACAGCCAACTCCCCCTCCGTAGCTGGACCTTGACATGGGATGGTGTCCTGGACACCTCTTCCTGCACTGCTTTACCACTAACGGGTATCAGCCTTACGTGGATGGGAACCGAGAATGCGGTTGATATGCACCCCACGTGGGCACGACGCCTCTTTCCTGGCTGACGGGCGATCGAAGACCACGGATTGGTTGCTGCGTCCCCAACATGGCGGTGAAGGGGTACCAAGGCAGCTCATTTGGGCTGAGTCGAGGCACCGACACCTCCGCAAGGCAGCAGTCGCCATATCAGACGTCGGTTGCAAATTGGCTAGGAGGTTCCTCACTATCGGTGCCGAAGTTGAGTGTCTTTATGTCAGAGACAGCAGTCGCCGTTCAAAACATAATGCCCGTAAAATGGAAGGGAAGTGATGCACCGCACCAAAGACTGGACATAACTCCCTAGCAGGCCAGGAGCATTCTTATGTCATGTTGTCCCCGTTATCAGGTGATTCACCGGAGCAAACAGATGATCGAGCTCGCCGCCACAGACCAAACCACCCGTTCCTCCAAACAATACTGCAAAGCCAAATCAAGAAAATGTGCAACAACAGCCTCACACGGATACTCAACCCATTTCCAGTCCGTCTCGAAGGCTTTCCGAACCAGGATCCGGTCCGATTGGCCCGTCTTGGGGCGTCCCGTCACCGTTCTCGGTACGTAACCTGCCCGCCGCGCCTCGAACCGCCAGGGGTTACCACGAAGCTTTCGCTGGGAATCTGTTTCCAAGTCCGTCACCTCAAACTCCGCCATTATAGACTCGTCTACACAATAACAGAGAGGGGGTGGCCCTATCCTGAGTGTGGCTGGCACTCAATTTGTCACTGACGTGGTAGTTCCGTCGGTTGTTCCCCACTGATGGTCCTAAACGTATGTATAACTGCTCTAACCATCTTCGCTATCCTTTGACTCGTCGTTGTGAATGAAGGTGGAAAATTCCCTTAAGGGAAACTCTCCATCAATCTGTCCAGTACCGTCAGGGCCAAGGAAGAGACATTGTCGTTCCGTTTCACCACCGTATCAGGAAGCGCCTTGCCTCGTGTTTTTGCTCGAACACGCTCGAACGTCGACGATTGCTAAGAGACAAAAGCTTAGATACCTAGCTATACGTAGGGTAAACGACTATTATTGGCCGGTTTAAAATGTTTCATCTTCTGGTTTGTGGATGCTGTGGCTTGATATCATCATGCTATTGACTTGAACCGGACGTCAACAGCTGGATCCGGCAAAATCCCAGATTGTCCAAGGATCCTGTTATTTCTAGAAGGCTCGGGTCTCTGAGACTGCCTGGTCTCTGTGCAAGAGCGTGGTGGTCTTCCGCCTGATTCAGCGGGCTTCTGGGATGTTTGACAGCAGAGCCCCAAGGTCTCATGATGTCCCCGGCATAACCTCACAAGTCGAAGCAAGGAGAAGATCGGCATCGACGCATGGATTGGCGGCGGGAACTGGAACACATCATATCCCGTTCAGGACGTAGTTGGGGGTAGCTAGGTTGTCACATATCGAGTGGAAGATGTGGTGGACACTGAAGAGATTACAGCTTCGATTTAAGCACGGGGTATAGTCGAATGTCCGCCAACCCCAAGATCTATCCGGCAATGAGCCGCTCGACAAAAGGAGGTAATGCCATCTTCCGATCAGACTGTGACCAGCCATGTCCATCTCCATGTTCCCCCAGATTGCATGCATGAACCCAAAGCGGGTACCGCGTCCACGTCCACCCACCAGCTCATGACTCTCAAAACCCGCCAACGACGAAGGAGCGGGCAGCCCAGATAGAAAGAATTAGAAACTAAAAAGTAAATCCCGCTCGCAGGCCCAAGGTCGAAGCCTCGAGTAATCGTAATCTCATGGGGGAAAAAAGCCTGGAAGATGGCACATGCCCTCCCTCGCTAGAACGCGCGGCCCTCCCTAGAAAGTGTGAACTTTGTGTGATTTGCCGTTATAGAATCTAGAATCGTCGTTTTGTGCGACGCAATGACGAATGTGTTTTCCGTGGTAAGCTGTGTTGCCCACGTGACCCCGAGACCGGATCCGATGCGAGGAACAGCGCACATCCGGTACAGAAGACGTATGTTATCGCACAAGCTCGTAGCACAACCGATATCTGCCGGAGAGAGAAAAGAACAAAAAGTAGCTGACTGACAGGACCGGACCAGTCTCGTCCTGATGTCAGGAGTAACAAGCCGGGACTGTCCCCGTCCGAAGAAAAGAACAGGTTGGTATCCTCCAAACAGCGTTATACATATCGCAGATATTAGAATCGAAGGAAATCCAAAAGAGTCCTTGGTACAAAAACCAGGTATCCAGTATCCCGTTGCCGAGGTCATTCTGGGTTGGGTATCAAACTTTTCCCGTCCGTATACATCAACAGACGAGGGGACAGCGAAATAACCACCAGGCTAGTAGCACAGGATATAGCATGGAAGTGAGAACAAGGGTACCGTAAAAGTGGCGCAGTCATCGACCACATAAGTGGGAAAGCAAATAGAAAAGAAATGTCATCGCTCGCTTCCGTTGAAAAGGGTCATAAATAGCACGTGTGAGACAACGGTGCTTCGTCACTCGTAACACCAACTTCAGGAACTTTGCTGGCAAACGTCATGGATCGTCATAATATGTGCAACAACGGCACTAGATATACCCCGGCGGCGGGGGCGGGTAACTCGTGTACGGCGGCAGCGGGTACCCGTAGCTATCGTACCTCGCGCCCTCATACCTCGGTGTCGGCACCGGCATCGGCGCGGTGTCGTACCTGGGTGTGCGCGAGAACGAGGTCGCCTGCGAGCCAGACCTCGTCCGCGTCGGCGGGCGGTCTATCCTGGGCAGCCGGCGTTCCTCGATCCTGTGATAGTCCTCGGGCGCCATATAGCTGGACCTGTCACTGCCGCCCCTGGAGCCCGAAGGCGGCGCGCGGGAGGCGATGTTGATCTCGGCGCCGTCGTCGCAGTGCATCTTGGCGCCGCCGACCTCGACCGAGCGCACGCCTTTGATGCGGATGGTGAAGTCCTCCTCGTTGTTGCTCGAGCGGGTGGTCCTCGTGGTGGCGGACTGCCGGTAGTCACTCTCGTCGCGGCTCCCTGAGCTGCGAGTGGATCTGCTGCTACCGCCGTTCTTGGTGGCCCTGCGCAGAGTCTCAGCGGTCAGCGGCATCTGTGGCCCGCCGGCGACCTGCTCCTGGTATGCTTCGGCCTGCCGCACTTTTTCCTCGTAATCAACCGTGGATGAGATGGAGTTTCTGTACGAGTTTCGCCGACTGTTGCCAGCGACCTCTGTCCGGCACGTGCCACTGTCGTAGGACATGGAGGGAGCGCCGAAGCTGGGTCGCCTGGCTCGTGGCGGAGGCGCATAGTTTTGTGTGTGAGGCGAGACGTAGAAGAGACCGCCATCCGGGTCGAGTTCGTCGTCTTCGAATCGCAGTCCCTTTCTGGGCGCTGGCGTACTCGGCGGTCGGAACATGGGTCCAGGACGAGCGGATTGAGGCCGCGCTGGTGGTGGCATTGCTATCCGGTCCTTAGTCCTTCTCGACGATCGCCGCACGATATGCCTCTCCTCTTCCGGCTCGTAATCATCGTACGCAACCGAGGGTGACGGGCGCATGCCCATGGCCGACGCTGGTCTGCCGCCGAAGCGCGCAAGGAGATGTTGTGTTGGTGGCGGTGCTGCAGCAGTGAAGTAATCCCGCGGTGGCGGAGGTGGAGCAGGCGACATCATGGGGTATACCATCGGTCCAGCTTGAGCCCAAGACGGAGGAGGATACGAGGTTGGGATGGGAGCAGGGCTCGGAGCCTGCCTGGCCGCGTAGAACTGAGTATTGGCCATCGGCGGCCGCGACGGGTTTCCGTAGTAGCTTGCCGGCCGCTGCGTGGTGCGCGCCCGCGGGCGGGAGCCGGCGGGAGTGACTGTCGCCGCGGTGATACCGTAGTAGGATGCCTCATCCGAGCTTCTGTAGCCGAGATGAGGCGTTGTGTTTGCGTGTTTGGCGGCAGGCCGCATTGCGAGCGTCTGCTTGCTTACAGCCAAGGCTCTCTTGTGCGGAGAAGAGAACTCTCTGCTGTCTCTGCTCTGTCTGCGCTCTCTGTCTCGTGCCGACTTCTCGCGCGGGTGGACGGTGGAGTCGGAGTCGGTGAGGCCGCTGGCCAGCGGAGACGACGATTCCCTGCGCGTCTTCTCTTTCCGGGTCCGGCCGGTATTGGGCCGCTCCTTGGCCGGGCTTGCAACTGATTCAGCGTATCGCCCGGTGCCCTCGATAGGGTTATCGGATTCGTCGGCGTCTTCTACTGAAGCCACCCGTTTTGATGTTGGTTCTGACCCAGACATTGCCAGCCAACTTGAAATGGCGGTAGAGCCAGGTGAATAGATGCGATCGGGAGACGCTTTACGCCTCGAGGGCGGCGTCGGTTGTGTCGCGAGGCTCACCCGTCTTATGGTTTGGATAATGTGCGCCAGGAAAGCGTCGAGAATCCGAAGAGGCGATGCGGATGGATACAATCCCAAGTGGGGAATTCCCGATGGAAATTGTCCCACACTTTTACAGCTTTACACTCAGGACGTCGTAGTCCAGACGGTGAGAGTCCGGCGGAGTGCGTGCCCGCGATGCGTTTCGTTACTTGGGGATGTCCTGGCCGGAGAACCAGACTGGCAGGACGAAGATGGGACGGACCGCCCGAATGGTTTAAATAAAGTAGAGTGGTTTGCTGGGCGGTGGAGGAATGAACAGCGAAGCGGGCTGTGACGAGTTTTATTGTCGCTCACTGCGGGGGGGTGGAATGAAGACAACCCTGGGTCCCTGACAACGAATTGGCGGGAGACTGTGGGGATGAGAGGGGTGTCCCTAGTGTAGCACTAGCAGATTTGGATGGGCGGGAAGGACGCCAGGGTGTCCAGGAAACCGTTGAAGCCAACCAGCTGTCCAGCGCCCAGCAGGCCAGAGACACACACACCCCCTCCCTCCCAGGGCTGGCAGAGAACCACAGGGACTGGTTACTCAAGGCCCAAGGAGCTTCTGGTGGACTTTGTTGGGTTCTTATCGATAGAGATGGCAACGGGACGGCAAGTGGTGTCCAGCATCAACAACCACGACGTGTGCTAGGGGTGGACGGGTGAGACTCTGTTGCTCCGGCCTCTTCTCTGGTTGATATATTGGATGTTGTCGTTAGGTACTTACGTCTACACAGTTTGTGTTGATGTGGATGGATGTGTTCCCGATTCAAAGCGTCCTGGTTGGTGATCATAGATTTGTTTCTGCTCTTTGGCCCCCAGAACTAGAACGAATCTGGAAGCATCCACGGAAGTGGTTGCACCTGATGGCCTTCTAAAACCCGCGTCGAGCCATTGTTTGTTAGACGGTGCCGGCTTGTATTTTGGGCTTACCGCCTCGTGAATAATGACAACTACTCGTACATGAGAGAAGCGGAAGTGTTCGGAACGCAGTTGCTGTCCGTATAGCAGCGGTCTTAGAGGCTTCAGCTGTGAACTGAGAGTAGCAGTTCCTCAGCGACAGTATGTAAAGGCGACAGGTGAAGAGGGCAAGGTGGCGACGCCTGTCTCGATGGTATGCCCTCTGTATTCTGTATTCTGACAGCAACCGGGCTACAAGGCGGTCGCTGGGTAACAGTTCGGGACTTGCTATCCAACGGACCGAGCTGGCAGCCAATTGAATATCGAGTCTGCGCCTAAAAGTGCGCTGATCTGGGGGTCTGTTTGCCTTTCGCCCACTAATTTTGTAGATCTGAGTGCCCGACTCTCCCTTGGGTATCAACAACGGGCAAGATCAGCCGGTAAATGTTTTGCCCCTGCCTAAACGAGTTGCATAAGGCAACCCACTTGTTTTCGATTTGCCCCTGGAAAGGAGCATTCCTCTGAATCAACGAAGAGGCGGCGTGAGGATCGCGCGATAAGTCGAAATGCAGATGCAGCACTTTTGCCTGGTGAACCGAAGGCAACAGCACGCACTGACTAGGCAGATGGCGGACTAAAAAGCACGCCAGCAACACCACTCCCGCTCCCCGCTAACCCGATTCTTACTGGATCTGCCCGGCTGGGCTGCAGATGTTCTGCAAGTCGGCACCCGTACAAAGCTCGACCGCCCACGGACAACGCCGTGAACAAGTCATCGGTGTCCGAAATTGTCTCTGCGCAGATACAGTCGAGGCAGCCTCGAAGTGGATGAGATAAGCAGCAGAAAGTGACCAGGGCCGCAGTCTCGCAACATATCAGAGGAGCAGCTTATATTGCTTCAAACATGTCTTTCAGCCATATATCGCTCGATGTTCATGCTTCTCGCGGCTTTTGTCGGGGATAGCTGCCTCCAACGGTTACTGTGCTACCCAGTGATAGCACCACGAAACTGACCGATGGTCGGGGAACCATATGCGCGGTATGCCATCTCCCGTGGTCATCGATTTCCATGTTCGTTGTGGGATTAGGAAAATAAGAATCTCCCGGCCTTGCGGAGGCCGTCGCATGCCCCTAAACGACCGGAAGGAGCTATATTGGGCCAAGAGTCCGTTAGCTTACCACGGAGTCGGAAGACGGGCTCTTTCAGAACGTTGCCCACGAACCACTGCAAGTCACAGCAGCCGCTTGTTCTCTGAAACCGTGTGATCGCGGCTTGCTCTCCTTGTATGGCCAATGGTGGTGCGCGATGCCATCTCTATAGCTCGGATGACTGTCTGGCACAGGAAGCTAGTCGCAGGTAGCTGAAGTTTGAATCACTCAAAATCTTGGGAGCTACACATGCATCCCATGTCTGGAGTGAGACCCTGATTGAAGCGAACAAAGAGTCATACCCGGATTACCTCTTCAGTTACAGCGAGTACATGCAGGTTGGTTGGCTGTCGACTCTTCGCAAATCGCTCGAACCTGCCACAGCTTCGCAATCGCGCAGAAGAGCTGCATATCGTGCCGTTGGCTTTGCCGTATCGAACCCTTTTTGGATGCAGTGGCGGTTGTGAGTCCGCTGCTTGCAGACGTCAGACCAGCCCAAGAAAGAGAGGCTATTCCGCTGAGTCAATTGTGTCACAGCTCACCAACACGGCTGCTGGATTCTCGAATTGTCTAGAGACATGAGTGGGTGGAGCGACGAGCTGCATACAAGGCATTGACGCACATGCAAGGATCTGACCATCCTACACACCATCGTGTAATCGTCGCCCTCGTCAGTCGGCTACATGCTGCATTCAAGAGTTGCTGACGCAAGCCATCGAATCCCGTGACGTTAGCCTTTGCTGTGACCAGGGTTCGTTGTTATATGGGGAGCAGAAACTGCTCAAGCTGTCACCAATCCATCACGTCAAACGAACTGCTAGCCCATCAGAGCTTCCAAAGACGAGTGAGCGGTCTTGCAATTCGGGGAGGACTATCCGCTCATTTGCGCCGAGGCTCTAGCCGTGCCCAATTGCGCATTTGCCCCCGGGCCCTTTCAGCCGTTGTTCTCGATCGGAACGGTGTAAAATGCGATGAACCTCGGCAGCGTCAGAAGCGGCACCCTGACAGACCTAACGCTATCCCCTTCAGAATCGTCCGGGCGATTGCGGTGACGAAGGCTGAATGAGGGTGTGCTAGATGGAAGGCACACTAAATCTGTAGGCTACACCGCCTTTTGCCTCGAAGTAAGATCTCGCGCCACTAGCGGCCCTTGGGGAGATATCCCGCCACAACGCTAGCACAGATGCGTTGATGTATGAGCCGGAACTGTGCACCGAACATGAGCAGAGCATGAAGTGATGGACGACCAACAACAAGATAGTGCATGCGGCGGCAGGACCATTCCATAACGCAGGCTCCAGCCTGTGACCCCTGCAGATGCAAGACATCGGGCGCATCATATAAGCTGGCCCATCCTTGCCTGATGAGCCGTATCCGTAGGCTAGACTCGCAATTGTGAGTGTGTTGCCTATGACACGCAAGAGCTCGTACCATCGCGGGAGCCGCGTTATGACTCTTGCCAAGGACGCCCACATGGCAGCCCTATGAAGCTCGGAGCGCTCCTTGCGTATCTCTCTCGATTGCCTGTCGCAAAACCGCCAGTATCCGTATGCCGCCGTTCCGCGAGAATCCGAAGGCGTAGGGCGCAGATAAGGAGAGGCGTGCATGCAGCAAGGGCGACAAACGAGCTGACAAGGTACGGAAAGCCGCAACCTAAGCATGGGTGGAACAAGGACAGGTTGCGAACACCGACCATCAGCCATCGTGAGCCGCCCAAGCACGGATGGCAATCTCCAGGTCCGCAACGACGGCTCGGTGATCAGAGAGGGCGACCCCGTCATCGAAACGATTAGGCAGGACAGCAAAGGTCCGGGGCGTGACGTCCGGGGACTGCAAGGTGAAGAGGAAGTCGATCCGCGTCTGCTTCTCCTCGCCTCCAAACGAGGTATAGGTAATCTCGTCATTGCCGTGTCTCTTCTCCTTGGGCACCAAGTCTCGTACGTCCTTCATTCCCGTCTCGGGGAGCGTGATTTGCTGGTAGGCCCCTCCATCCGGGGTGCTATTGAAATCACCTCCTAGGAAGACCGGAGGCTGGCCATCCCGGCCGCCGCCCGTGTCGTTGTACCACGTACGGGCTAGCTTGACCAGCAACTTCGCGCTCTCCCTTCGAGCCTTCTCCCCGCGGTGGTCGAAATGGGTGCTCATGACGATGACACTTGTCCCGGTTCCCTTGTGCTGGAACAATCCCACGGTCACCACTCTTGGGAGGTCGGCGTCCCAGCCTTTGGATGGTATGTCTGGTGTCTCACTCAGCCAGAGGGTCTGGGTGCGTGTGCAGGTCCAGGTGTCGGAGCGGAAGAAGACCGGGGAGAACTCTCCGGCAGTCTTGCCATCATCACGGCCAAGTCCAATATGCTCCCACGTCGGACCCAGACCCGCCTGGATGTCCGTGAGTTGGGAGTGGAGAACCTCTTGAAGACATATGAAGGGAGATGAGTGGCCTATGGTGATGAAGTTGAGCTGAGCAAGCAGCTTTGGACGTCGGCCTGCCCAGAGTTCCTCGCCAGGATAGGGTGAAGCGGTTGCAAACCTCACGTTAAAGCTTATCAACCGGACGAGTAAGGGAGCGGCGGCACTCGGGCTTGCCTTGTTGGGCATCGTCACCGTAGGCTTGACGGTGGAGAGTACCTTCGGGGCCGATCTTTCCTCTAGTCTCGAAATCGATCGATCGGAGCCCAGTGAAAGATGGTCTGATGAAGCTCACCAAGGAAATGCTACGTAGGTGTGGTATTCCACATGAACAAGCACAAATGGATGATTCCCAGAAACCAAGGGAACTAACGAGACTTTTCTTTGTGGAAGCTTTGCGTCAATTTGCAGAAAATGTGATGGAGGAGCCAAGTTGGACTGGATGTCGAAAACGCGTTTGAGTTCAAAGCAATCGCGTCAAAAGCGACTGGGATGGACCATGAGTGTAAGTCACGTGTACAAGCTAGCGAGGGCCGAGGCACGAGCCGAGACGGCCCGTGACCTCGGGCTCTGGGGCGGCTGCCCCACGGCGGGCTCTCCATTTCCACCTCGCCGTCGAGTCACTCCAGCAGGCAGCTTTGATGGGTGCAGTGTTGACCACCAACAGCGGAAGAATAACCGGCGACAGTCATTGTATCGTCAGCCTGTCGTCGGGACTCTCAATTCATCAGCCCTCAGGCCGAAGCAGTCCAGAGTTCCTGCCCTACCCTACCGGCCGGGCAATCTTGACTCTCCGACGGCTTTTCTTGATTGGCATGGCAAAAAGCAGGTTGGCTGCAAGCAACGCTGGTCCCATGCCCTCTCACTGGCCCTTCACGCATGCAGTCCCTGGTTCCTGCTTCTTGAGGCTCAGACACAGCAAATGGCTCTTCAGGCATTCGTCCTCATCCCGCACCTATATGCATTGCCTCGAATGAATCCGTCGATCGTC
>Ga0209127_100170_pt1 | contig 23608 bp, 30 predicted proteins | sample LakSupMetagenome_FD_187469 | JGI IMG/M metagenome (GOLD analysis project Ga0209127, IMG submission 187469) | Freshwater microbial communities from Lake Superior, Canada - Sta WM archaea (SPAdes) (version 2) | ecosystem: Environmental > Aquatic > Freshwater > Lake | place: Lake Superior, Canada...
GGAAATGGACTAGGGTAACAAGGGGAGACATTGGCAAGAGGCGGACCCGCGCAAGGTTCAGTACCTGCGTGCGCCACAGCCAGCCGGACTAAATAGCCCTGGCCCTTGCTTGCAGACTTGCAAGACGGAAGCCGTGACGGGCGAAGCAGATCGGTGGATTTAGCCTGGTAGTTAGTCCTGCATATGATCATCGATCACCGTGGGGGACGTCGATCACGGCCAGAGCGAAGCTAAGAAAGGAGAGCCAAACTCGACTGCATTCCTTCGCGATGATGCTGTACTTGTACAAGCCAAGAACAGCAATAGACGATGCTCTCTTCTCTTCTTGTGTCTCACTTTCACTGCTCCACTGGTTGCGGTGTCGCTAATTCGCTGGGGGTCCAACTTCTTGCTAGGCTACGAGAAGCTCGACTGACCGCTGAGACGAGCTCGGTCAGCCTCGACCTTCACCCACAGCTATCCCCCGTCTCTTGGGTGCCCTCTCCCACTTCGTCCTCGGTAAAGGCTCGGTAAGCAAGGCCACGATCAGCCACACCATGGCAGCCACTGCCGACCGGCCGTAACGGCGAGGCAGCCACAGTCGTTTCCGGGATCCTCGGGATTTATTGCGTCTTGAACAGGAGGATGGCACAGTGTCCGAGGTAGAAGTAGATGAAGTGCTTGGTCTCTGCAGAGTAGGCGTTAGTCGTGAGGTCTTGCAGGGATTATAACAACAGCTTGCTCATCCTCGGAAGGTATGCCATATGGCGGCAGCATGCGGCACAGCGGAGAGGGGGGATACTCACCATGTGTCACGAAACTGCCAAAGTTGCGGCCCACGATGCAGTGCCATGTTGGGCCCTTCCTCTCGTCGAACTGTTGGTTTGTTTTTGTCAGGATCACGCTCTTCTTTCTCATGCAAGCCATTCCCAAACTGGGTAGCGCCGTGAGGGCACAGGAATGCTGGCCGGTGGGGCATGACAACCGTACCGTCTTCTTGATGTGTTGTGCGATGTCCTTTTCCGTTCAAGTTAGCCCAAATGGTTCCCACTACCGCGACCAGATCGACGCCGACAGCATTCCAATGACTCGTCCCGCTGAAGAAAAACGCATGTCCACGGGTTAGGCTCTGGCTCTCAACGTACCTTCTCGATCGTGAACTTTGCCATGGCTTCCTGTGCTGTGATGCCAGATCTCCATTTTAGCCTTAGCCCTTCCGCGACTCTTGCCAGTTTGGTTTTGCATATTCCGAGCTCCGCCCTCCCGGTGAGCAATGTCACGTACCGACTTCGATAGCTTCTGCCTGCATGTCGTCGGTCTGTGGGGTCGATTAGCTGGGTGTTCGCGAGGATCGGGGGAAGACGTAAGTGACTCGTACCATGTCCGCCGACTTGATCTGCGCTGTCGACCCGGTGTACTGTCAGCCTGCTGCTCGATACGGACAGACAGAGGCGTGCAAGGTCCGGATCTGGTTCTGCTTACCCTCGAGCTTCTCCCGCGGTCCCGGGGACGTGCTGGGCCTACCAGCCGCGTCGGCCGACATTGTCGCGAAGTTGTTGTTCGGGAGAGGTTTGACAAGGAGGGGTTTTTTCGGAAACAGAGAAGAAGCCTGTGATCGTAGTCTCGTAGACGTGCTGCTGCGCAATCCTCGCTTTAATCTCAGGCCTCTATCTAGGGATGGTCTGTTGTTGTTTGCTCGGGACTTGGAGTCGCGGCGGTGCAACCGAATAAAAGAGGGCCCCCTTTCTGGCTGCAGGGGCGGAAGGGGCTACCGAAACTCACATGCAGTAGCAGCTCTTACTACCCAGCTAACGTAAATCTGACGTCCTCACTGGCACTTTGGCGGTTGCAGAGAACTGAGCGCTCGTCGATTCCTGGCGATAGATTGCGGCTACAGCACTGCAATTGACAACAAGAGCAGCTGTGAAGTGGAGATACTCATGGAAGGTTGAAGCTGCTGTTGACGTTGGGATGCTGTCACAGCTGAAGCGATTTGGAGAAGCAGCGCGCACGGATCACACGCCATCCCTACCAAACGTGGAGAAAGGACGGGACGTCACGAGGAGATAAGATTAGATGGATAAGACTTTCTTTATCCGCGCGCTTACAGTGTGGAGCTCAGAAAAAGCAATGAAAAAGGCCGATTTTTGAAGCCTTCACAACTGATATTGACAACACTCAGTTTGAACTCCAAAAACCGCTCGACAACTCGGAAGATGGAATCCCTCGAGTCGTCGCGTATCTTTGTGAAGAATCTGCCTCCCAGCATTAATGAGGCCGACTTCCGCAAGCATTTCTCGAGCAAGGGCCGGGAAATCACCGACATCAAACTCATCCCCAAGCGGAGGATAGGCTATGTCGGTTACAAGACCCCCGAAGATGCGGCCAAGGCTGTCAAGTACTTCAACCGCTCCTACATCCGCATGTCGAGGATAGCGGTTGAGGTAGCCAGACCTGTGAGTATCCCAGCTCCGCATCCCTTGCAGCTGTCGTCGTTGCTCGACGGTCAGGACTAACTTGACCCGCCCCAGATAATCGACCCTGAGCTACCCGGTGCGAAGAAGATCCATCCTGCCCCTGCCTCGAACAAGGCCTCTTCCCAGAAGAGTCAAGGCGCTCCTCTTACGCCGCCGAGCGAGGACCCCAGCCTCAAGAAGAGGAAACGAGATGACGTGGATGAGGCCGACCCCAAACTCCAGGAGTTCCTCGAGGTCATGGACCCAAAACGAGCTTCCAAAAAGTTACGGGAAGATGGCGTGGTGGCAGGTGAAGTTGAGATGGCACCTCCGCCTGTGGAGGATGAGAGTGACGGCGAATACGAAGAGATTCCTTCCAAGGGATCCAAAGTTGTGGCCAAAGACAAGCCTGTCGTCGTCAATAACACGACTGTGCTTCGTCATCAGCCTTCGCCTCCCCCTCAGCCTGAGACTCTTCCTGATGTTTCAGTTGCCGAAGTGGTCAAGGAGGCTGCACCTCAACCACCTATCGGGGCGACCGACGATGACTGGCTAAGGTCGCGTACAAATCGTCTGTTAGACCTCGTTGATCCCGACGATCCAAATTTTGCTTCTCGAAGTGCTGCTCAGGCCACTCCAGCCGTGATCGAATCTCCTCAAATTCCAGTCACAGCCGGGCCAGGCACAGAAGGGGTTCCAGCGCTCCAAGACACAGATGTCGACGACAATCCGGAAGCTCCGGCGGAGCCAGGCGACGGAGATTCAGCCGAGACTCTGATTCAGAAAACTGCAAGGTTGTTCGTCAGGAATCTTCCCTACACCGCGACGGAAGACAGCTTGAGGACGCGTTTCGAAAAGTTTGGCGCCATCGAAGAGGTATGTAAACAACGTCATTGTTCTTTGTTTTCGCGCTATCCCTTTTCTGCAGCTGGCTTGGCTTGCTGCTGGTCAACATGATGAATCCATGATAGGGACATCTTATACCCAAAGTTGGTACATGATGCGAACTGTGGCTCGGTATTTTAGTAGATGCTTCGAGTTTTCTGAATTGACAGGAGAAGCCCTTTTTTGTTTTTATTGCCATTGAAAACAGCTTGGTCGTGGGATTCTCTGCTAATACGCACTGCACTGCAGGTCCACCTCCCTGTTGACAGCCAGGGGAAGACTAAAGGTTACGCGTTGGTGCTCTACGAGGACCCATCCGCTGCTCTTGCGGCATTCCAGCAGGCAGACGGCACGACTTTTCAGGGTCGGATCATGCACGTACTTCCTGCGGCCAAAAAGAGGGAGAGTCAGCTCGATGAGTTCGCAATTTCCAAATTGCCCCTCAAAAAGCAAAACCTCATCCGAAAGAAGGCAGAAGCAGCGTCAAACACGTTCAACTGGAATTCTCTGTACATGAACCAAGACGCGGTCAACGCGTCGGTGGCGGAACGTCTCGGCGTCTCCAAGTCTGAGCTGCTCGACCCAACATCGGCCGACGCAGCTGTGAAACAAGCCATAGCCGAGACTTCCATCATCCAGGAGACCAAGGCCTACTTCGCCGCCAATGGCGTCGATCTCAATGCCTTCAAGTCTCACCAGAGAGGCGACACTGCCATCCTGGTCAAGAACTTCCCCTTTGGGACCACCATTGACGAGCTAAGGAAGATGTTTGAGGAGTTCGGCACGGTGTTGCGCGTGCTGATGCCCCCAAGCGGGACAATTGCTATTGTGCAGTTCGTGCAGGCGGCGCACGCCAAGGCGGCCTTTGCGAGGCTGGCATATCGGCGCATCGAGAACTCGGTGCTCTTCCTGGAGAAGGCGCCCAAGAATCTGTTCATTACTAATGACTCCACCCTGCCAGCAGCAGCCGCTAACGACGATCGCCCCGCCGGTGTTCAAAAGGTGTCTGTCACTGAGCTGCTGGAACGCGATGACGAGAAGGATCAGCTCGAAACGTCGTCACTGTTTGTGAAGAACCTCGACTTCAAGACCACTACCGAGCAACTGGCAGAGACATTCAGACCCCTGGATGGCTTCGTGTCAGCTCGGGTCAAGACCAAGGTAGATGCCAAGAAGCCCGGGCAGATCCTGAGCATGGGGTTCGGATTTGTCGAGTTCCGCTCCAAGGAGCAAGCGCAAGCTGCTCTCAAGGTCATGGACGGTTACGTACTCGACGGGCACGTCCTCTCCGTCAAGGCCTCTCACAAGGGGCTCGATGCGGCGGAAGAACGCAGGCGGGAGGACGTTGCCAAGAAGGCGGCGGGACAAAGGACGAAGATCGTCGTCAAGAACCTCCCGTTCGAGGCGTCCAAGAAGGACGTCCGTGCACTCTTTGGTACCTACGGCCAGCTGCGGTCGGTTCGGGTGCCCAAGAAGTTCAACTCCACATCGCGAGGTTTTGCCTTTGCCGAGTTCACGACGCCGCGTGAGGCCGAGAACGCTCTCAACGCACTCAAGGATACCCACTTGCTTGGCCGCAAACTTGTACTTGACTTTGCGGAGGCCGAGGCTGTTGATCCCGAGGAGGAGATCGCCAAAATGCAGAAGAAGATTGGCGGGCAGGTCAACAAGGTCACGTTGCAGCAGCTCACAGGGAGAGGCAGGCAGAGAGTCAATATTGGAGAAACCGGGGATGAAGACGAGGCATGAGCATTTTGATGATGCGAAGAGCTAGCACCAATACCAATACCATCGAAGGAAAGTTTGGTTTTTACGACGTTCCTAGTGTTTCTGCCCTGTGCTTAGACATAGGGTCGATTTAGTTTAAGATATCCCCAGGGACAGGGGCAGGGGCAGGGTACATGCAGACAGGGCAATTGCAGAAAGGGCTGATGCTGCAGAAGAAGGGTTGAAGGGTTGGCGCGGAATTGTTCACTAGCACCGCGGCATCCCTTCGCTCCCTTGCGCAGTCGACCACCCCTACAACCACCCCTACCACCCTTGAACGCTTTCAGCCTCGATGCAGAGGGACCCACATCTGGACATCGACCTTTTCGGTACCTCTTTTTCTCTGTTAGTGCCGTTTTCTCCGCTGCCTTATCCACCTCTGTGTGAGGCTAATCTGTTCGCATACCGGTGGCACTATCACAGTAGTCATCACTCCCATCTCTGCTCACGACCCTCGGAACCCTCGCCCTTGGCCTAAACCGACCCCCTCCTACCAACAAGCCCACCTCTTCAGTCTCTTTTCTGGATCTAGGCCACAACAACCCCCCGCTGTTGGTCGCTTGTGGATCTGTGGCAGATGCGCCCGTAAGTGCGGAGTAGCATCCTGGTGGCTCTAGCACCTAACCGTCAAAGTATCGAGTATCTTTCGGCAAGCAAGCAGAGATGGGTGTGGCGTCCACCGACATGTACCTCGACAAGTACCTCCTCCCGACTTACACTAATGTCGAGCAGATCGGGCTTGTCTCTCTCCACACCTCTTCCATCACCATGTGGCCTAGCTGTCCGCCCTGGAGTAGGTGTTGCAGAAGTCATGCCAACCAACCAGGGCGGGAAAGCGGGTGATTCACCCACAGGTATGTAGGGTCGTCAGTTAAACAATGGGAGAGGATATCTGATGTCCACTCATACCTGCTTGTTATAAGATATGGGATTCTCCTCTTTCATGCCTTCGAGCAGTCTCGTTCTTGGGCACTTGAGCATACCTCTCGTTTCCGTCCCCTCCATCCCCCTTAGGTTGCAACCAGACTTCCAGTCCCATTCCTTCTGAAGCATTCTTCTCTTTCACTCCCACAGCGCACTGGAATCACCGCACATACCGTCCAGAAAAGCCTAATCGTCACTGTCATTCTTTCCTTAGCTCCTTGCCCTTCTGTGCCTTCGCACGAGAGGAGTCGACAATGATGGAGCTATCTGCCAGGCCGGCCCCTAATGCACATTCATGCTACGCTCCACAGTCGGACTACCACCGCTATGACAGCCGCTACAGTATGCCAGGTGCTAGCGTACCAAGGCAACCCCTGGAGGAGTCGAACGGCAATGCACAGTTACGACATACTCCCACATTACCATCAACAGGTCCGCCATACAACCACAGCAGCCAACATCAACACCAGCAACAGCATGTAGACGCATACAGTTCAATTCAATCAAGTATACCGACTCCCCCCATCATCCCGTCGCAGGCCTTCTCTGGTGTCTATGGCCAACCAGCAGTCTCGTCGTCCGCCTCCAGGGTGGTGGACCGGAGACGGAGTCAGCATGTCTCCTCCCAGTACTACCCCCGGGCGCCCACGACACTGCTCATGATGACGAGGAACCCAATGGTTCGCGCACCGCAGTTTGCCAACTACAGGAAGAAGCAGGACGAGGACAAGGCCAATGGCGCTGCATGTGCGCGCAGCGACAAGAAGCAGCAAGTGTGGCCCGACGTACTTGAAGCTGCTTGTCTTGATGGTGAGTAGCTACCTTGCACCTGCACTTGCGACGCTAGTTTGGTCGGCCTAGTACTAATCATGTGATTCTATAGCTCTCCTTCTCATCCCTCTTACAATGGGCAAGAAGAAGGTCGGCAAGAAGGAGGACGGCGAGTTCAAGCAGTACGGTCGCAACGAGCTGATCGAGCGCTACCTCTGGTTTGCCTATCTCGAGAGCCTTCCCCCGGGCGTTGCGCCCGACCCGGAGCTTTGGCTGGTCCAGGACCGCAGGGAGACGGATCCCAAGAAAAAGGGCAAGGGTCGGAAGAAGGTGTCAAGCCATATCCAAGTCCTCAAAGGATTCTTTAAGGGCATCCCATGTTGTAAGTGCTGACAACCCCCAACCTAGCTTGGTTTCCGGTGTGAGGCGGTTTTCCAGATCCTCCGGGCTGTTGCACTGCGTTTTTCGCAGATCCATTGTTTGTTGCCTTGGTGGTGGTTGCATTGGGGGCTTGTTGGCTCTACACCTCCATCCTCCCTTTGTGCGACTGGAAACCCGCCGTAAAGTGGTTGCATTTGGGCGCACACGCTAACCAACGTTTTTTTTTTGCTATCCCTTGCAGACCACTTTTTCTTCACCAGCAAAGGCAAGGCAATCAAGTCAGGTGCTGCGGATTCGAGCAAGAGTCTCGCTTCCAGCAAGGACCTGGATGCCACGGACAACCTCGGATTGCACCCGGTCATTTACTCCCTGGTAAACGAGAACCGCCTTCCGGCCGAGCGGCCAAACTACGAGTATTTCGCGCAGTTGTTGGCGGACGAGCAACTCGTGAGTGTACGGCCGAGGAGATGTTGGATATTTGTCGCGCACGCCGACTATGTCGTCACCGCCCACGAGGCGCCGCCCGATGAGGACGGCAACCCCGGCGAGGCCACCTTCACAGCCACCAACCCCACTACAGGTGACGAGTTGGCACACCCAGAGGACTACCCCTACCTCAAGGAGAATGCCTTCAAGGACTCGTGGCCGCGCGAGGAGCGAGCAATGGTCCCCGGCACGCTGCTGCACCAGTTGACCAAGAACCTGGAGCAGGTCGAGAGCAGCTGTGTGCGCGAGGTGTCGAGCCAGTGGGACACCGACTTCCCCGAGCTCGCCGCGCGGCTACACAACGCTGTTGAGGAGTCGGGTGGTGAGCTCCAGGAGCCGGGTGTTCCCAACCCTAACCGGTGCGAGTTCCTGCACATGCACTTGACGCTCGAGCTGCAGAGGCGCAGACACTTCCCTGCGCAGTCGGAGCTCAACAGCTGGGTTGAGATCAACGTCGAGCAGCCGCATCTGCTCAACCACCGGTGGAAGGTGGAAACGCGGCTGGTGCGCCCGACTGAGCTGCTGCGCGGTGAAAACGACAAGCCGCTCACCCATGTCGAGACAGAGATGGGCGTGCTGTACGTGCACCGTCCTGGCTGTGAAGCCGCCGCGACGAACAGCAGCCGTGGGTGCGATTGTCTGAGCCAGAGATGCCGGCGACAGGTCGTCAGCGTGCCCTTCCCGGCTGATACCGCAGCGCGCATGCTGACCTATTGCGCCGAGTACCCTGCTCATCCGCTTTCTCCGCGTAACGACCGGAGCCAGGAGGAGGTGGCAGGTAAGAGCCGCACACGGGGCAAGAAGAACAAGCACGTCACCCAGATGGACTTGCTACCTCAGATCGCAATGTGCCAGGAGATCTACTCATGTCCTCCAGAGCTGCACAGCGATGAGACCGACCCGGAAGGCAAGTCGGAAGCCAAGACGCCCTGGAAGAGGCGCGCCGTTCTCCTGTGGACCTTCGAGACCATCCACAGCATCCAGAAGCACCAAGGCGAGGACAAGCTGGTCACGGCCCCGTCCGGTCGCGGCACATGGCGGTTCCTGACTCCCCTGGACCCGACCTCGCGGCAACACCAACAACGGTCCATGGTCCTCCCCACCCACGGCACCGTCCACGGGCAGCTGACTCCCCGGCCCTCCCTCTCCATCCCCCACACGAGCCGGCAGCTCCCCCGCGACGCCGTCCTCTCACCCACGCCCGGCTACCAGCAGCACCTGAACGCAAGCATGAACGAGACGTTCGGACAGGCGGTCTGGGACAACGCCCAGGTCCGCAACAACAGCGTCTTCTCCTTCAGCGGCAACCAGACCATGGCCCAGCAGCAAGGCTACCACCCCAGCGGCCAGCCAATGTACCAATCCACCCTCGCGCCCCCTCCGCCATCCGGACCCGGCGGCCTCTCCATCCTTGCCAGCCACCACCAGCACCACGGCGGTCTCGCCACCCCACCTCCCACAGCCAGCATGCACGGCTCCTTCCACAATAGCTTCGACTCGGCCTCCCAGCAAGTCCAAGAAGCCGACATGCGCCACCCCTCCATGTCCTTCATGTCCGTAACCTCCTCGGGCGAGACCGACGCCTCCTCCTACCTGCCCAGCCAAGCCGCCCCAACCTACCCCTCGGGCGTCTACGAGGAAGTGCCTCAAGACTTCCAGAACTGGGTCACGGCCGCGGCCTCGGCCAACTCCATCCCCGCAGCGGCGGTGGACAACCGCCTGCACCCGGGCTACTGGCAGCAGCCGCAGCAGCATCAGCAGCAGCCAAGCTACAACCCTGCGAGCCGGCACGTGTCGCAGTCCTCGGTCCTGGACTGGGCAGCAGTCCCCTCGCCCCACGACAGCCCCATCACCGGCGCGCCCCTCAAGCAGCCCCAGGACCACCATCATCAATTGCCCCACCAGCTCCCATCCCAGCAGCCCGAGCAACAGCAGCAGCAGTGGCCCAAAGACCCCACCGCCGCCGCCCACAACATCTCGGCCGACAACTCCCCCCGCGCGCTGACCGCCACCGACTGCTCGCCCCGCGAGACGCAGCAAGGGCGCGAGGGCGGCTCCTCGTGGGTCAACGTCCCCGTTGGCGTGGCGGGGCGGACGCCCAGCACCGACATGTCGACTACCCAGGACTGGGAGGTGATGGACCCGGGCCACGCCGCCGAGGGAGGGAGACTCCCGACCGTTGGTGATGACGGCCAGCAGCCGCAACAGCAGTTGCTCAGTCCCGTTGGGAGCTATTTCTCGCAGGGAGGAGGGCAAGGAGTCCAGGGGATGGAACAGCAGCAGCAGCAGCAGAGCAACGGACACGAGGCTCAGTACGAGCGATTCAGGAACCACAAGAAAAGGAATAGGATGTTTGTGGAGGATTATAGCATGGGGTCGCAGCCGGCGAGAAAGATGGCCAGGACGGAGGAGTAGCGAGGAAGTAGAGATACCCGGGAGGGAGAGAGAAAGATATTAGATGACGGATGTGTAATGTATGAGGTGATGATTTGGGTGGGATAGGATCAGGAGTTTTGCGGTATAGGGTTTTGGCTTCGTTTTCGTATTGGTCTGGGATGGTCTGGGATAAGAGGCGGAGGTATTCGCTACAGGTGTACGGGTTGATCTTTGGGATACTTATCGTACAGACGTTATTCATATCGGTCTCACGACCTGGGCTTTGAACCGGGCTTGGGCTATAGAAAAACAATTTGGTCACTCTACCTCCATGCTGATTGCACATCTCTCCGACCATCGCCATCTGCTCCGAACTTGGTAGCCAATCTAGACTATCGTCATATATACCGACCTGAGTAGGCGACCTTTTCCCATAACCCGTAAAGGCTGTAGTCCTCCCAAGTTTGCCGACTTGGTCCAAGCCGTGTGTGTATCTGGTCGGTAGCACGAAGCCGATATACCCGTCCTTGAAGGGAGAATGTGTTCAGATCATTGATGGTATGCCAGTTAGATACACACTAGGAGTCTTGCAGCTAGTGATACTCGAAGGGAGCAGCCATGTAGGGAAGATCATTCTTCATCTTGCGAGTGCATGAGCTAACTAGCTGTTGCCGGAGAGGTTATGACCAGGAGGAACTCAACGCAACCCACCAGAAGAGCGCAAGACGGGGAAACCGAGACTCTTCCACGAGTGGGAGAGAGGAAATAACGGCAGTTATATGCCGGGCGTTGGATGACAGAGCTTTCGATAAACCTTACCGAAATGAAAAGGTTACAACTCACGAACTTCGCAAATTGTGGTGAGACATGAGCTGTAGTGGAGGCGCGCACAGCGAAGGCCTTTTTTTTTTTTTTTTTTGTTCCTGTTGCTTACAGGCACCATTCCCAAACTTGTGCGTCTGAAGCGATAGAGGAGATAGGGGCCATTGCAACGCTCGCTATTTGGTCGTCACCAGAGTCCGAGGGACGAAGCGAAATGAATGGCAGCAGCGGGCGTGCTCCGGCGACTTCTTGGTGCAGTTGATGCCCTACAAGGATCATTGCGATGAACTACCACGAGGTTCATGCGAAAAAGCTGGCAGATTCTGCAACCATGATCGGCACTTGCTCTAAGCCTTGTTTGATGCCTGTCTCTTGCGACGATCTGGTTCATGGAGATCCCCTAAGTTCCAGCCCGGGAGACGGGAAACAGGGCCCTTCGAAACACAGCTCAGTAAAAAAAAAAAAACAACAAGACGAAGATGGCAGTAGATCTTTCTAGCGTCCGTCCTTCTGCCTCAGATTGAGCGAATGGTGGTTGCGAGAAGGGAGACGTGAGTTCTTACTCCGAGATTCTCCACCGTACGCACACTGAAAACATGGGATGAGGCGGATCCTTCTGGAGGGCTCAATGTCGAGGACGGGGCGATATTTGAATGGAATTCCAGGCGGGCGATTACTTTGCTAGCGTGCTGCAGAATCGGGAGTCCAGGGACGAATCGTCAATGGCGTGGCTGCTAAAAATGTAACCATCTTAATTCCCAAGCTCGCCTATCTGATGCATTGACGTTGAACGACTGGCATATGCAGGGGTGAATCTGGGGATGCGCTTGTCCAGTCGTTTTACACGTACCCCTAGCCAACCCATTTTGGGATGCAGGAGATGACAGACAAGTATCCTCACTACGCTGTTTTGCCTAATAAGTACCTCAGACCTAGCAAAGGGGTACCACATCTTCAATGCTTGGCGCTGCCCCCTGTCGACATCAAACGAGCCTCCTGTGGAGCCATATCCGACGTCGTCCATGTCTGGTGCCTCTCCTCCACACATCTGTTCGCATTTCCACATGTCACCCCTGTATCTACAGCATCGTATCTTGACCGTGGCGCCTATCCAAGTGGATTCAACTGCCGCCGAGTCCAAGCACTGGGCTCTAGAGACCCGAACAGCCGCACAACGAATGAAGTGCCGGTTCTGTTCCCTGGACCAAACAGCACAGAAACACGGGCCATCTGCCCGACCTGCTGATTTCCGTCATGCGACTGGCTCGCACATGCGACAGTTCTACCTCCATAACGGCTAAGAAAATGGGATACCTCTCTTTAGACTCTTCATCTCGGTACCGTAGCGAATGTACACGATTCTCTTGCTCACTCGGCCAGGGCACAGGGCACCCTGGCTTGACTCCCCCGATCCATGTCTCTGGTGTGGCGATCCGCCATTATCCGGGCGAGTCTCGTCACCAGAGCGGATAATCCCATGATACTTGAACCTCGACCTCACCTGCACTTCCCTCTCTTGCTGTTTCCTTTGTTGGGCCCGGGTGCGTGGTAAAAGACCTGCACAAACGACCGTAGTCTGCAGCCGTAGTCTCTCCTTGAGTCTTCCGGTGGCGACGACGTGAATTCTCTTTGCACAGATCCCCAACATCCAGTCACGCCTTCCACCTACAAAGGACATTCTTCACGAGAAACCTGAAGTTCACGAAGAGGGTGACACTACAGGAGGACAGTGTCTTTCTCCGCAGATACAATGCCGACATAGAACACGGCTGTCATTGTGTTGGACTTGTACTTCATTTCTTTGTGTCAGCTGTGCTGGTGCCTTGCCCAGGTGGTATAATTTGCCCTTGAGTTGCTTCGAGAGCAGTTTGTGAACCAAAGGCCGGACCTTGCTGTCACCTTACCGTCACTTTGACTCGGATCGCAAGCCTAAACGGAATTTTCACGACCTCACCTACGAACTTTGAATCTTTCGGAATTTCAGAAACTCGACCTCAGATTCCGACTATCTCCAACTCAACAGATCGCCACGGAGACGATCTTCATTTACGTCGACCCCTTTACGTTTACACCGCAAACCCCTAATCTCTTTCAACCCATACCGCTGTTCTCGCAAAGGACAGCTTCATCCCTCTTTGAGCGACAGCCATACTTTCAACCGCGAACCGGCCATCATCGCAAAGATGGCGAAGACACGCCCCGGATGGGAGTTGCGCATCTTCATGGCGATCTTCATGATCCTCCTGTTCGCCTTTCCTGTCGCTGCTCACACTAGTGTCGAGCGGCTGCTTCGAGTCGCTTCCAACGGCACCACTATCCTCCCGGCCGGCTATCCCCGTGGTTTCTGGCCCAGGGTTGCTCCTGGCTACTATGACAACGCGAACGTCTACCTCGTCCCACCCAACGGTAACACCTCGAAGGAGATCCGCCCCGATGACAAGATAGCCCATAAGTCTCAGCGCACGTCAAACTACACAGCTGGTTATCCCCGCCTGACCGCGGGCCCTGGAGATCTGATCGTCTTGCAATACCAGGAAAATGGGCACACGACCCTTCCCCAGAACCAGCCCAACAAGCCACTGAATAGGGGCACTGTCTATATCTATGGGACAGCAGAGTTCAACGGCGAAGCGAACCTCCTAGACATTCACTATCAATGGAATGCCAAGGGTACCGGTGGTGATGGCAAGGGGAAACTGCTGGCAACGCGGAACTTCGATGACGGCCGCTGCTACGAGACGAATGACGGCCCGATGGCGGCTCAGCGACGGCGCGATTTCAACAAGACCGTCGAGGATCCTATGGGTGCTGCGCTCTGGTGCCAGAACAACCTCTTCCTTCCCACGGATCTTTCGGTGGGACAGCCGTACACGCTCATCTGGGTCTGGGATTGGCCTTTTATGGATCGGCCCGACGTCAAGGTGCCGCCGTCTTCTGCTCCAGGAGCACCCCCTGGCCAGGGTGGCGCCAAGGTGCACATCCCCGAACTCTGTAAGTATTGACCTCCCCTTTACCCTTTCTTGAACACTGTGCTAACTACCTCACAGACACTACCGTGATGGACATCGATATTGTCGACCCATGCGACGATGCCTTAGGCGAGGTGAAGGCTCCGACGTGCAACCAGAAAGCCGTCTCGCAAAAGGCTTTCCATGTCACCGAGACCGACTTGAACAAGGCTACCATTCAAGAACAGATTAATAATATGTTCCTTGTGGATGTTACAGCCTTTATCGGTGTCCTTCTCCCCAATAACACCTCACATGCGAATCCTGGGAGCGCTTCACTTGCCTCTTCTCAAACCCAGTCTCCGGGTGCACCCAGCCCCACCAGCAGCACTGGAAAAAATGGCGGGCGTGTTACGACCACAACGATCATCAATGGCCTTGCAACGACAACTTCCACCCTACCTGCAACAAGCCCCGGCCGAGGCGGACGAGTCACAACCACAACTGTGTACGAGAGCATCACCGTGACAACCGTCACAGTCTCTCCAAGCAGCAGCACTTCCGCAAATCTAGCAATCGTGACCGTCTCAGCGATAGAGTACAAGACAGTCACCACATTTGCCACGACCGTCACACAGACCGTCATCACCCCGTCTCCTTCTTCGACGTCCCCTTCCCCCAACCCATCCGCCACAACCGCAGCCTCGGCGTCGAGCTCCTCTGCCCCGCGCAGCACCGCATCTCGGACCAGCGGCACGTCGGGCCCGCCGACAGTCACCCGCTTCCTGAAGAGCACCAGGCCCACCACCGGCCATACTAATAATAAAGGCCGGCGGGCGGTCGGGCAGTGGGGCTTCGGCCGCCGCGACGGCTAGGTGCCGCCGCCCTTCGGCCCGGTGCACCACCACCAGCACGTACATCACCACGTGCACAACCACCACGTGCACCATCACCACCCTGCCGACGCCTGATGGTGACGATACCGGTTACGCATCACCCCCGACATCAACATCTCTCGCACATCATCTGGACTTCTTTGAGATACCCCGGCCTGGTTTCGACGGACTTTTGAGAGCATGGAAAGAATAAAAAGGGTCTTTTTGCATTCGGTCTGGAGTTGAAGGGGGGGGAAGGGAAAACAAAGTTGCATAGGAGGAAGGGTTCATGGATGGATGGATGGTTTTGTTTTTTCTTGACTTTTCTCCTCTCGTGGGATATCGATGATGCCGGGGATGCGTACCTTGGTCATTCTGATTGGGACCCCTTGCGAGGTACTGAGCAGGTGCATACGACTGGATGTCGATGGCTCTTTCTTTTCTGCCTTTATTGCTCGGTGTTATTCTGAAATGGAAAGGATTTGATCCTGCTTGATCAACCAAGCTGTGATGTGATCTGAGGTGACTGTGCTATGCTATGAAGTGAAGTGAAGTGGATTGAAGATGTGGGAAGTTCTTGAGAAACAGACTGTGTGATCAGGTCGATGTGGTTCGTGACGAAAGGCTGACATAGAGTGGGTTAGCAGGGTCATAGACACAAGCAAGTCGTCTTCGTACGCCCTCCGTATCCTGACTAGGCGTGACTGTATGACCACAAGCAAGCAAGGCTACAGCCAAGGGTATAGGTCTACCAGTTGCCTATGTATAGTCCACAGGAACTCGCCATGTTTGGCACTAGTCTCTGTTCCAGCACTCGTATGTTGTGAACATGTTTGCGTCGACGCTTGGTGTAACTGTCACCGGCAATCCTCAACGTAAGGATCAAGAGAGAGTCCAGGTCTAACTCCAACAGCCCAGACAGGTACCATTTTGATTTCTCCCGGCGCCGGACCTCCATTCCCAAGCAGTCCCTTTTGCCCCGCAACCCATCTCTGTTCTCCCCCAGGATGCCCTCACATCTCCCCGCACTGCGCGATAACCACATCCAGATTCGGCACATCCTTGCCCCTATACCCGGTCTTGGTAGCCTCCATCTTGCGCACGACATCCATGCCGTCCACCACCTTCCCGAAGACGACGTGCTTCCCGTCCAGGAACGGAGTCGGGACGGTGGTGATGAAGAACTGCGAGCCGTTGGTGTTGGGCCCCGCGTTCGCCATGCTCAGCAGGCCGGGCTGGTCGTGCTTGAGGTTGAAGTTCTCGTCGGCGAAGGACTTGGTGCCGTAGATGCACGTCGACCCCGTGCCGTCACCGTGGAGGAAGTCACCGCCTTGGCACATGAACGAGGGGATCTAATAGCTGGGTGTTAGTAGCTGTGGGACGTGGAGGAGGGAAGCGGAGGGGACATACTATCCTGTGGAACTTGGAACCTTTGTAACCCTGCGGCCGGCCCTGCGACTTGTACTCGCCTGTGCAGAACTGCCTGAAGTTCTCGGCGGTTCTGGGGACGACATCCTTGAAGAGCTCGAAGGTTATCCTGCCCAAGGGCTCACCTAGATGGGAAGGTGGTTAGTGACTGGTGATAACACAGAATAGGCACCTGACTGAGTGTTAAGGGGCTGTGGCCTGGCTTAGGGGCCAAGGTGAAAGCCCTCCTCTCATGGAGTGATGTGTAAGCCTGAAGCAGCTGTATGTCCAGAGTGCCAAGCTCACTGCACAGCCTCTCACCACTCGGCGAGAGCCTCACTCCAACAGCAAGTCATATATACACGCGAATGGCTTGGGTCCCGGCATCCCCTACCTCCAAGTGTGATATCGAAGAAAACGCTGCAAACGGATGTTAGTTGTTACTCATAAACGCATTGTTTACACCGGATCGGGGTGCAGCTTGCTCCGCTCCGTCTTCATACACCACCCCTAAGCAGGGTCCATGACGCGTGAGCGTGGCTCAGACGGAACGGGCAGCTTATTCCAAATACGGTGCGTGAGCATGTCGGGTCTGTATGGGCTGCTACTCACAGTGGGTTTCCCGACTCCGGCAAGACTGTAGGCGCCATGTTCGGTGTTCGTACAGTATCGAGGCAGTGTTGAGTTACGAAACGTTTCTCTCTAGAGGACCAATCTCTGGGAGGCGACTTTAATGACGATGCAGCAGCTATTCGTGGTCGATGCTTGTGATACCACTTTGGACAGAGATCGCTCTCGGGTTGCACTGAAAGTTGCTGCAGCCGGGACTAGTGTAGCGTCGGGGATAACGGCGGGAGGAGGAGGTGGGGCAAGCTAAGCCCGACTAGGGCGTAGCTTCCTTGGCAGGGTGCTCCGGCATCCTCGGCGTCATGGACCTATGCATCTTGTGCATCTCATGATCTCTGACCAAGACCGCTCTCTACTCCATTAGTGTACCTTCCCTATACGCGCGTCCGTGATGGGTTTGTGGCGGCGGCTGAGCTTTGCGTCCGGCCTTGGAGTTGGGTCGTTGGGAAACGACCGGGATGCATCCGTTATCATCCATGGATGTCTTTTCTTTGAAGCGTCTGGACCAACACTGACATCAGTCATCTTGACGGACTTGAAGTGAAGGTTGTAAGCGTATCAAGCGTATTACATACGGTGCAGCGCGTAAGGTAATAAGCTAAGCTAAGCAGCCAGGGCAGCCAACAGAGCGGGACGGCACACCTAGCCGGAGCCTCGCCACCGGAGCCGATACCGGCTGGTGATACTAGTGCTGATGGAGGCTGGCCTGGATGAATAGTTCTCGCGATGTGACTCTCCGGTCTTTTAAGCTCGTCCATTAAGCGTCGCCCCGGCGGGTAGTAGACGGGAATGATCAACCTCGAGAGAGAACTCCACCGACATGATTTCATTTTGACGACCATCTCGAGTTCACATGCAGCTGCATCAGTTTAATGTCACGGCAGCAGCAGCATGCCACGAAAGGCAAGCCGCAGCGATGATCTACAAGTGTGTCCCGGACACGTGTGCTCACTGGAGTGACCACGGCACTTCCCTGTCTGGAAAGCTTGATGGCGGCTGTGTGGGGGTCGCAACGGCAAGATGTGCTGATGTGCTGATGTGCTGATGTGCTGATGTGCTGATGTGCTGATGTGCTGATTGATGGTGACCGTTCCGGCCGTGGCTGGCTCAGTGATTCCAGACATAGTTCTGACTGTGCACTTCTCGCTCAGGTGTCAAATTCAAATATCATCCGGGAACAGACGTCTCCGGGCGTCTTGACCGTCGAAATTGGCGCATCTCACGGGTCACTAGAGCAGGAATCTGACAGCCTCGATGTCCAAAGCGGAAGGGCGGGGGAGAGTCTTGGAAAGGAGAGTCTTGGAAAGGCTTGGGGGATCTGGGCGGAATCCTGGGCGGCGGAGCGCCGGATCTCAGCGACGCAGGAAAACCCCGCCCCCGCTTTCTTGGGTCGCGGACACGGAATCCATTTCGCTGGTGTCCGGTCGCAGCATTGGGGACTGTCTGAATACCAGATACGTCCCTCGTGTGTTCAAGCTTACCTCTACATACGAGGTTGAACAGCATCTATATCTTCTCGTGCGGTATCGTGTGATTGACGGCCGGGACCATAGCGAGTATCTAGTGTAGCGGGACAGCCCCAGCGGCACAGCAGATAGATCTCTCTGTCGCCATTCGGGTTTCTTTGATAGCCTGAACAAAGAAATATGGGTGAGCAATGCGGCTAATCCGACCTGGATCTGCAGTCCACGTTCCTGGAACCGATGTGACTATGGTCTGGCCTCTACTTCGTAGATCTGGTATTAGACGTAGAACACACATTGGTTTCCTCAATTACGGTCCTTGGAGAAGGGTAGTAGATAAGGTTCTTCTGACGCGCGATTTGAGACACCAGAGCATTCGGCGTCAAGCCGTCCGTCTGTCCCTTGTCTTCTCATCCTCGAGTTGCCTTTCGTGATTACCGCTACCGATGACTTGGATATATGGATTGGGGCATTGAGAAGGAGAAGGTACAGATAGCTGGCTTATTAAGGGCCTAGACTTAGTTGCCGGAGCCGTCGTTGTCTAATCAATCTATTGAAGCAGAAGGGTTCCCATGGACATGTACCTATATAGCGCTTCTGCCCGAGAGTCAATGAAAGGCATCATGCATGTCTCTGGAAAGCTTAGCGGTTGCAGCTTGAGCTTGGTTTGCTGAATACCTACCAGCCTGCTCCAAGACGTTTTCGTCTGCTGCATCTGCTCTGCAGCGGTCTTCATGCTCATGTCTCAGATAAGTGATCTGTATATCGATTCCTGCATGTGCCTGGCCGTCTTCTGGTATGTGCTGAGGGACTGCAAATGGCGGTGCAGATAAGGTAGAGCTGACGGAGGTACGCGGTGTACCACGTTTCCGAATGTACTACGTACGTCCATGAAGCCGGTCTTTGTTGATCAACGAACCTGTACCTGGACTGTATGACTTTGTCGGTAGATCACAAATCTAGACATCGATGCCAAGGTTTGGGATTTGAGGGTCGACAGGTGCGCGTCCCAGCCTGCATAGCCGCCGCATGAAGAAGCCAGACGGGGTTCATCATCACGAACCGAACAGGGTCATCATGAGCCAGTCACAGTCAGCCGCACTCGCCGGGCCTTGCATGACCCGGGAAAATAAGCTGATCTTGCGCGGATGCTCGCCAAATATTTGACTGTAGAGTCTGGAAACTCCAGACGATGTCAAGTAAAAAAGGGGGACCAGCTGTGAAACCACCTGAGAATTGTGGAATTGAGCGGTCATACCACCGAGTACGGTATCTCTGCGCAAGAGCCGCAGAGTGACATGCGGGGAGAGCGCAGTGAGACCTAGACTTAGGCGCTGGACATACTGTTGTAGCATTCCTTTTATTCCCCTGTGCCTCGGACACAGGCACCAACGACATTTCAGGGGTGCAGTGCACACTCCTGTCGACGAAGTGTGGGCGTACTTGATCACGGTACTGTGACGGAACTACTTGACGAGACGGACCTCACGACCGCAGACATGGAGATTCTCTGTCCGCTCGTACTCAAGGGCACAGTTACAGAGCTTCAGGCGCCCTTTGGGGGTGCTACCAAGAGAAACAGCAAGCAGAAGTTGGACGCATTGAGCAATGTCCGTCAAGGCCAAAAAGGGCCAAAACGCGGGTTTCATTCTCGATTCCAACCAGATCGGCGTATCCGTCGCTGTGTAATTCGTAATAAGCGGTCGTACACAGTCGGTAACCGGGAGCGCATCGGGTTGGTTCGTCCCATCCATCGTCTTGCTCTCAGTTGCTATGGAGCTGAGATGGAAATAGTTTGCGTAAAGGTAAGCAAATTCAGAAGATGCTGCTCGCTCAACATCTCACCCGCAAGTAGCAGACACACACAGCACACTAATAAAGTGACTATTGACCTTGGACTACACTAGGTACACACATGAATCCGCGTGCTGTACGAATATCAATACTGACAGTACGCATCTTGATCCCTTGCCCAGATTGGGCCTTTCCCCGCTTTTTTCTCTGGATTCCAAACACTCTTCCCTGGCGCTGTTAGCACAGCCCACCCTCCTTCTTTTCCCCTTTGTAACCTGATCCTTGACTTGCTCGCGTCGGCTGCTGTCGCACCTTTCCTCCCACCCCTTCCGCCCAGGGCCGTCTCGCTGGAACATCGATCGCTTTTATTAGAGTGCTCGCCGCTCCTCGTCCTATGTCCTTTTTCTCCACCTTGACCTCACCACTTCACCTTCCGTCGCCACTCCACGGCCGATAAGACGCCTGTCTCTCGTCACAAACCTCGAATCCTTTTTGATTGACGAGGTTGTCGGCCAGCAGGGACGTCTGTTTAATGGCAAAATTGGGATGCTGATTGCGACTGTCGCTGTTTCAGCACCTTTTTGGGATTGAGGAACGACTCGAGTCGAGTAGCGCTCAAACAACAATCAACGGTCTCGCAGCAACACTTGATCAGGCCATGGTAGTCGTCGCGACTGCTTTTCGCACAAACAACACACGCAGCCGTTGATCGAGATGGCCTATCTCAACCAGGCCTTGGTGGAAGGGGCGCGGATGGTGGTCAGACAGGCCCTGACAACGAGTGCGGCTTCAGTTACTGGCTTGCCGTCTTCGGCAATCTCACCTGGAGCTACGGTCACTGGCAGCCCAACATCGAGCATAGTCACGTCGTCGACGACGTCCCCGTCTCCATCGCCTACCGATACCGCGTCCAACGGCTCTCCAGGCAATAACCCTCCGCAGCAGCAGAGCCAGAACTCGTCGCCGCTCTTGTTCTTCGTTGCTTTGGGTTTCGGTGTCGTCTTCACAAATTTATGGTGAGCACAGTCTGGAATGCTGAGCGCGCTAATGTCACGGGGGCCCAATCTAACTCGAGTATCGAAAAGGATCATCGTTGGTGTCAAGTATTGCTTCCGGTACAATGCGCGCAATCGGGCGATGCGGCTTAACGAGGACGGAGAGCCCATCAACCTCGAAAACATGCCGCGGCCTCACCGCCGTAGGAGAGAAAAGAAGCTGATGTCGATGGAGGAGGTCAACGAGAAGTTCCCGATGCAGAAGTACAAAGCCTGGGTTGCCGGCCGCGCTCAGGAAGGGCTGCCGACACGTGGCGGCGTCACTGCACCTCCAAGCCGAGCGAACAGTGTGCATGATGTCGAGGGTGTTGTACCCGACTTACCATCGAAAGAGCGAGATTCGATCGAGGAACGTCCAACCACGAGTACCACATCAAAAGCAAAAGCGGACGACGATGCCAAGGATGATGACATGGGCGCCGCTCCTGTCACTGCCAATGCAGCCGACGATGCCACGGACAGCAAACCAACAGACACCGTGCTTGCGTCAACGGACCAGCAGGACTTTGCCACAACACCGGAGGCGGACTCCCAGCCACCACCGCTGGCGAAGAACCGCGACTCCCAGGATGACGACGACGAAGATGACGACGAGCATATCAATGCTGCCCTACCACCCGAGCTGATGGGCACATCTGGAGATACCTGCGCCATCTGCATCGACACCCTAGAGGACGACGACGACGTTCGTGGTCTGACCTGCGGCCATGCCTTCCACGCAGTCTGCGTCGATCCGTGGCTGACGAGTCGGAGAGCCTGCTGTCCGCTCTGCAAGGCGGATTACTATACGCCGAAGCCGAGACCCGTGCCTGCTGAGGGCGATGCCGCCAACCCTGCTGTGGTGGTGCCTCTGAACGGTACGCGAGGAAACATGCCTACCCGACCTGGAGGGGCGTGGGCCGGGTTCCGTGGCCATGCTGTCAGGCATTTCCTGCCGGCGGCTCAGCGGGTACAACAGCAACAAGGGATGCAACCGAGCCGACCTCCGGCCGAGCGTCAGACCAATAGGCTCGGCCTCTTTGGCCGTTCTCGCGCGAATGAGGCACCCAGTCAAAGTCCAACTTCGCAACAGGTGAGCCGGACGAACTCTCGTGCGGCCGAGCCTGCGACGCAGACACCGTCCCAAGGCCGCTTTGCAAACCTTCGGTCGGTATTCCCTCTCCGGTCGGGCGGCAGGAGGCAGAACAACCGGCATGCGAACGATGTAGCCGACGCTTCGGGTGCCATCGTCTCGACCGATGTCACCCCGTCGAACCTCGAAGCTGGTGTCCGACCCGTCGAGACTCGATGACGCTCTTGATGTAAGAGCTCCACCATCACATCACAACTCACGACTTCACATATCTCCCACCACACCACACATATTTGCGATACCCCCTCACCGATCTGTATTTTCTTCGCTGTCTGAGCGTGACTCTCTCGTATCATTACGCATGGCGGATTTGCGTTCATTTTCCTTTACCATCTCTCATTAGCGTTCAGTACAAAGTACGGTATGTTACCTCGTTGGCGGATGACGAGTTCATGTAAGAAGCTGTACGGCAGCAGATTCTTGGCGGCAGACTGACCGGCCTTGTGGAATATGGCCTGTGCAGGGAAAGTTCACTCCATTGGACGCATAGCAACAGGAGTAGGAGTAAAGTGCTGTCCGGATACCGGCATTTAGGTCCGCATGGAGTTTAAAGGGTAGCAGGCAGGTGGACAAAGGAGGCACAGGATCGCTATCAGGCGCCAGGTACGCGACGGCTTAATGAAATATATCTGATGGGACCATTTCCCTTTGTTCAATATTCGTGACAACTCGACCTAGTAGTTCGTTCCCTCGATGCCCACTGTATCCGGATCTACCAGGTAGCCAACCAATACGGACTCAATACCGGCGGTTGAGGGTACTGTTACATGTGTTCTCACTCACAAATACCGCCCCTTGTCGAACCTCCCGCCGAAATCCGCACTCTTAGCCAACAGCTGCCGTCTCTGGGTGTGGCTTATCGTCCCACCGCTCTTCATATCCTTCTCCCAGCTGAAAGCCCGCTTACTCGGATCATCTTCCTCCTCCTCCTCCTCCTCTTTTCCCCCTTCCCCTCCTCGTCCACCTCCCCCCTCCTTCGCCTTATTCTTCCTCATCTGGTGCTCATCGTACAGGCTCCTTCCCCTAGTCTGCTCCGTAAAAATCCGTATCTTATCCTCATCCGCGGTCGTCCTCCTCCCAGAATCCACTCTACCCTTGGCCCCCACCGCCATCACCTTCTGTGCGGTCGTCGCCGCCGCCTCGTCCACCCCGCCGGCACTACCCCGCCCCAGCACCGCGTCGCGGAGCCGCCTGGCCTTCTCCTCGGGCGTCTCCGTCCAGATGGCGCTGACCCCTCCCGCGTGGGCCTCGTTCCCGGCCGCGGCCCTGCCCGTGGCGAACTTGCGGGCTTTCAGCTTCGTGGGGTCGCGCTCGCGGTAGTTGGAGGGTGCGGAGGGCGGGGCGAGCATCCAGTCGTCGCGCTTGGGGGGAGGTTGTCGGGGGCCGCTGCCGGAGGAGAAGGACGGGGTAGGGAGGGAGGAGGAGGCGAGGCGGGAGGCGTGGGAGGCGGAGGTGGGGAG
>Ga0209127_100171_pt1 | contig 23568 bp, 13 predicted proteins | sample LakSupMetagenome_FD_187469 | JGI IMG/M metagenome (GOLD analysis project Ga0209127, IMG submission 187469) | Freshwater microbial communities from Lake Superior, Canada - Sta WM archaea (SPAdes) (version 2) | ecosystem: Environmental > Aquatic > Freshwater > Lake | place: Lake Superior, Canada...
CCTCGACTTTCCCGCTAACTTCGAAAAAGTCCTCGGAAACGACCCCAAACTCCCACCCATCTTTCCCTCGACTTATGTTCGAGGCCCGCCCAAGATTTCGGACTACAGCCAGCCAACTTCACTTCCGCCAGACGACCAAAATCTGGATTGGGTGCTCATGAACACTATGAAGCAGTACGACGAGCAACACGGCCAGGGCGCAATTCTAGACACCGACATTGGCGCTCGGAAAGTCCTTGAGGAGATGGCGCACCCGGCAAAGCAGAACCGCTACGTCGCATACCTGCAAGGACAGCGGCCGTCACTGGACGATATCCGCCGGAGGCTAGGGATGCCTGTTGTTGCCGAGCCTGAGAGGGCGGCTGCGCTCGGCTCGGCGATCGACAGGATAGGGACACCGTCCAAGGGCGTCAGGCCAGCGAGGTCGGGCACGCCGAACCAGTCGCCCGCCAGGCCTGGCCAAGGCCCCACAAGTGCGCCGATGGGTGGTATTGGCGGCGTGTCCATGAGCCGGCAAAGCAGTGCCAGCGGTGTGCCGATGAGTAGGAGTAGCAGTCGCAAGGGCCGGGTCAGGGGTGCCTAAGGTGTGTGCTCAGCGGCGAAGACAAATATTGATACTTGACGATCTATGGGATTATACAGACTTACCCGAGCAAGGGGGCCGGAGTTGAGGAGATTGCTTTTCTTGGGGCAACGGCGTTTCATATGTCAGGGAAATACCATCATTATCATTTCAATAAGACTACAAGTATGCCTCAACTCCTTCCCGATGCAAGCCCGCTACAGAGTTATCGTTACCAATCCCGGCCCATCACGGGCCAAAAACAAGCGCTCTTACCTCAATACTCTCCCGACCCGGTGCATCAGGCCTCGTCCTCGGGTCCTCAAAAGCAGTATGCGCGACCCTCCCGCCTTTCACACCTGAACCCTCCTTCAACGCCTCCGAATCAAAGCACTCGAGCAGGATCCTCTCATCACCCGTCATCCCGCTCAGGTACCACCACTGCTGGTCGGGGCTATACCTGATCCCCGCCGTCTGGCCGACATACCCGCTCCGATACCTATGCTCGACGGGCACCACATCCTCATCCTTGAGCGTCGCGCTGCTCGCAAACGCAAGCGGGAAGGACTCGACCGGCTCCTTATTCAGCGGCCGCCAGACGTTAATGATCCTGTACCTCCCCCGCAGCAGCCTGTCCGCCTCCTCGCCCAAGTGGCGCCTCACCCGTAGCTCGGCCGAGGTCGCGGTCTGGTCTATGTGGACCCTCGTGACCGGGGCGCGGTGGGCGTCCGGCCTGGCGCGCCGGATGGTGTGGTCGAAGAACACGACCTTGCTCGAGCCGGGGACGTGGTCTAGGAGGAGGCGCTCGAGCTCCGGGTAGTATTTCTGCCTGATGGAGTCGTCGTCGAGAAACTCGGTCTCGGACGAGGGGGGCAGGTCGCGTATGATGGCGAAGGCATCGTTGTCGAGCGTGAAGGAGGGCTCGCGGCCGCGGGCGTCGTGGATCGTCACGTGGTGGGGTGCTGCGCCGAAGTTGCGCTGGGGTTGGCCCTCGGGGGGCTCCTCGACGTAGTTGAAAGGGGCGGAGCCGTCGGCGGGAGGGGAGTAGAAGTTTAGGGTTGCGGTTACGTCGCCGCGGGGGATGTGGGAGGTTATGGCCATTGCTTAAAGACGATGTGTAAGTGCTCGAGGGGCGGTTATGCGGAGAGGGTCTGTTTTTGTCTCAAGGGGTGTTCTGGTTTGTGAGATGAGGCTACGGATGTCACGACAGGCTGGCAGTGAACTGATCGTGTCAGACAAGAATGTATGACAAGATGTGCTGTTTGTCAATGGACCTTCTGATGAGATCACTGAGGATGCCGTTGGACTGACTCAAGAAAGTCGCGAGGCCTCTTGCCTTCTCTTATACGAACCTGTCGACTAGGATTTCAAAGCATCGAATTGCAAAGCAGAGGCCACACGGGCCCATGATGCGTAAGGCTGTACCTAGAAGAAATCCCGAGAGTCTGATTGATCGATGCCATCCCAACCCTCGATCACGTCATGAGCGTAGGGCGTAAAAATCATCAAAGCTACCCTACAATAGAGGGTGGCCGCTAAAAGGACGTTCTTCCCCGCGATATGACAAATATGTCACGCTTGAGAAACTGTTCGCGATTGGACAATCGGGCAATGTGCCTCGGCATGTTGATAATCAACCCTAACCCTCCAACGCCTAGTGGGGAGACCTTGTTCCCGCAAGGCGAGCCCCCGCAGTGCACGTGTGATTGGCTACAAGAGGTAAGCCTCGAAGAGCTACCCTGGCCTGAATGTAAACAAAGTGGATGCCAGCAAAACAGCAACGCGTATTTTCCAGAACCTCAAGGTCCATGCTCGGGAACACGGGCTAAGCTTCGCGACTGTCTCACTTTGGATGGATACTGGTCTACGATAATCGATAACCTGCCACGATATCTTCATCTCTCATCATGGATATCATGTCCTCGCCCGATCCGCTGAATGCGTCGCTCGAGGGCTCGGCCCTTATGTCGTCTCGTCGAGTGACACGGAGTCAATCCCAAGCATCTTCGGGATTATCGTCCGTCAATCCGTCTCCCAGAAAGCAGACGTTTGCTCTGGATGTCGGAGACGAGCGGTCACCGCAGAAGATCCTTGTCACGGTGGAAGCGGACGACAGACACTCGCACAGCAAAGTGAAGCGCAAACTATTCCAATCGCCAACACCGAAAAGGGTAATTCGACGGAGAGAAAAGACGACGACTACAGTGGTGCCGCTGAAGGGCCTTACGGATGATGAGGGCGACGCTCCGTCAAGCTCAGTCGCGCCGACACCGAAGCGACGAGGCAGACCACCAAAATCAGCTGGCACTCCGGCTAATACAGCGGCGAAGAAGAAGGCGGCACCGATGCGCAAGACACCCGGACGGCCTCGGCGGGCAAAGATGAGTGAATCTGAGGACCTCACTTCCGATGTCAGCGTTCCGGACCCCGATGCGACCCCAAAGCCTACCCGAACAAGAACATCAATCAAGCGCAAGAATGGGACACCCGCGAAGGAGGCAGGGGAGACGCCGAAACCCAAGAGACGAGGTCGTCCTCGGCGAATGTCCGTGGTAGCAGACGAGATTATGGTTGGTGCTGCTCAGTCGGACGCGGCCGATGCGGACACCGGCGACAATATTTCTGTGGCCACAGAGCAAGATAATGCTTCGGCTGCCGGGACCTATGCTTCTGCACCGCCGTCCAGTCACGGAGGCGACGACGACGACATCTGGATGGCTACCTTGTCAGATCCGCCTACGCAGCAGCTTGGCACGAGGCAATCGCCTGTCGAAGAGCAGCGAACTGATGCTGGCGACCGAGACGAGGCACGACTGCCTTCTGTTGATCGACAAACGGAGACTGACGACGGAAGTGAGCCGCACGTGGACTCCGGCGCTACTGGACGATACAGCGAGGCGGATTCCGTTGCAAGCTCTACACGTGGGAATAGCGTGGAGAAGGACACCATCATGGTTCAGGAGGAGTTCACCATGATTTCCATCAATTCACTGCCATCGATGCAAGGACACCTGAGCGTCTCTGCCAGCCAGTACGAGATGGGTGATGAAACCAACATGATAATCAACCAGACCCTGGAATCCTTGCGACATAGCCGCACCGAGTCTCGGCCGAAAACCCCTTACGAGGACGAGGTCTCGTTCGTCGGCCCATCGCCAGAAAAGACCAAGGTCCCGCTACCTGCGAATAGTTCACTGCTCGCTCCACCTACTTCTTCACCACTTGTCAGACCCAGTCCGAGGAGAGCTAAGGCGCAGGATTTGGCTAGACAACTGGCTCTCAAGTCTCTACAGAATCAACAGGTTTCCGAATCACCCCAACGCCAACCAGTGGAGATCGAGCCCAAAATGCAGGCTGCCGAAGAGCCAAGCGTATATGACGACTCTTTCTCCGAGATCCCAGAAGCAGTACTGGAAGCTGTAACACCGAAGCCGATGCGCCGTGCGGTGGCCGATGTCCATGAGGACTCCTTCTCGGAAATTCCAGAAGCGGTGCTTGAAGCCGCCACGCCCAGTCGATTCCGTCATGATTCAGCCCCGGACCAAGAGGATCCAGAACCGTCTATCCAACCGTCTATTGAGCGGTCTTCTTCGAGGGTGAATCCTCCTAATCCCCAGTCAGATTCGAACAGGCTGTTGACCCCCGATGAGACACCCTCGCCAGTACCGTCAGAGAGCGATGAGGAGAAATTACAGAGCGCCATGAACGAGCAGAGCGAATCAGAAATGCAATCCTCACCACCGGTTCTCAGCTCCTCCCAGCGGGAGCAGTCTTCCGTTGTCCGCGCTTCCAGGCGAGGATCGTCCGAGACGCCCGCCCTTCAAGTGCCTTCGTCGAGGTCGCCGCCTCGTATTGAAGTGGTTAAACGAGACAGCCAGGCACTCGCTCCTCCGGAGATCGCCCCTCGTCCGACCTTGTCACCTATCGTTAGGGCTGGCCGTGCTCTTCAGATGGTCACGTCGGACCCTCCATCGCCTCCCGCACGCTCACCTTCTCTTGGAAGTCCGTTCCGAGCATCTGTCAGCAAGTCTCCGGCGCCGCCGATGGCTGCTACTCAACCGGCACCAGTTATTGCTGCTCCACAGCAACCTTCGCCTGTTGAGGAGCAACGTTATAGCCCGTGGTCAACCGCTTTTGCACCCTTCAAGCAGATTAAGAATCTGGTTGTCCAAGGAGCTCAGGTGTTCTCCTCACCACGCGCAGCACAACCAGCCGCGGAAGAGAACCCATCTGTCCCTTCTACTGCCAACAAGGCACCACAAGAGAGACACGATACTCTTTCCATGCACAACTCCATGTTCACTCTCGGCGGTGGGTCAGTGGACCAGGCTAGCAGGACCAGCTCCGTCGAGGCAGAAGCAGCGTACGAAGACGAGATGAGCTGGCAGGCGGATGAGGCGCCTGCTCCTCGGATGCAGGAGAGTTCACACTACGCTAGTTCGACCGTACAGGCACGGCGAGGATCGGATGTCGGCAACATGTCAGACGTGAACATGGAATCGCTGGTCGAGGAGTCGTTTGTCGAGGGCGATGATGAAGAAGGACAGGAGCAGGAGCATGCCGCCGACTATGATGACGATATCTGGGCTGTCGAAGCGCAACGTCCCACACCCGGACGACCGCAGCCGAAGGTTCCTGAGAGGGACCCGATCCTCAATCCTCCGCGGAGAAGCAAGTTGCCCAGCCCTTGGAGGCAGAACAGCAAGCGGCTAGTCTACAATGACGAGCTGCACAAGTTGGCCAGTGATACTGCCGATAAGGACGAGGAGTACAGCTTACTCTCGCAGTTCAGTGGCAAGGACCCCGGTATGAGCGTCCAACCTGCCAACCAACCCAAGAAGGTCGACCTGTCGGCTTTCTTCTCGTCACCAGCCCTTCTACCAGAGGTCCTACCGCCGGGAGTTAGTTATCCCAAGGCTGCGCAGCGTCCCTTCGGCCGGGAGGCATCTGAGAACAGGCCATCATTTGCAAGCGGTCTCAACAAACTTGCAGAGCACCCAGCAGAGGTGGAACCGGAGAGCCAGCCTCGTGCCGGGCCCTCTGTTGCGCGGAACCTCTTTTCATTCGAGCGCCGAACCGACGAGCCTCCCTCAAGCCTGACCAAGGCCCTATCACTTCCTTCGGTGCCGCAGAAAGAGCTGCAAATCGGAACCCAACGTCGAGTGGACCTTTTCTCGCCCGTGAAGCTTGCCTCTAGACTGGAGCGGTATGCTGCTGAGCACGCATCGTCATCACCCACTACGCCGCCTCGTCAGCTGTTTCGTCACATTCCACAGAAGAGGGACTTCACTCCTCGCTCTGGCCAGAACGGGAACTCGCTGTTTGCTCCAATTTCCGCGCATCAGCCCGCTGTGTCTCCGGAGCCCTATGAGGAGGCCATATCAGATGACGAAGACGAGGCAGAGGAGACGCCGTCACCGCAGCCCTACAGCTCCTCCCCCGCCCAGGACTCGAGCTTCATCGCTCCGGTTCTCAAGCCCCTTCCCAGCCGCGCCCAGTCACCCACCAAATCCTGCATCCGCTCGCCGCTGAAACCCAAGACGCCAGGCCGCGTCGTGGAGTTCACGAGCAGCACGCTCTCACCCCTCGCCCAAGCCCAAGCCCGCGCTGAACAGCGGCCCTCTTTCTCAGCGAACGGGCTATCCTCCGTCGGCAACGACGACCTCGACAAGGAAAACCGACCGACTGTGACTGACCCCTCCAACCCGGCGGCAGCATCTAAGTCCTCATTGCTAGCGCCCAACAGCAACATCCCCCACCTGCCACCGCCCACCCCGCGCCTCAGCGCCACGACCTGGACCCGCTCCCATTGGGAGCGCCTCGACGCCCTCCTCCAGCACCGCCGCAGCGCCGGCGCGCTAGCCTTCCAGCTCGCGCACCCCATCCCCAAGACCTCGTCGACGCGCCCCAAGCTTTTGGGGAAACAGGTCGTCGCGCAGGGCGAGGCCATGACGCTGCAGCAGTGGCACCTCGACGTGGTGGACGCCTTCGCGGCCGAGCTCGGCGGGAGCGGACACGGATGGGACGAGAAGGTCCTTGCCAAGCGGGTTTTCGCGCTGCTGGTTGGGGAGGAGAGGAGGCGGACGGGCAAGATTGATAGGAGTAAGCGGTCGGAGGGGGACTGTGTGTTTTGAGTAGACAGAGAAGGGAGGACTTCGTATCTGCGTGTCGAGAGAGGTGCTCAACTCGGTTTCAGCACGTGGAGGAGAGATTGTTAGTGAAGTATTGTTTTTCCTGGATGGCGTTATGAATAGGGGGTCGGGATTATCGCAGGAGCGTGGCACAGGTGTACTCTGGGTACCCTTCTTCTGGAGTGCTAAGGAGGTTGTATTCAGACTATGGGGACAGCATACAGAGGAATACTTGTTCATTTTCAACTCAAGCGGAGACCAAGTGATACCATGCCTACGCCCAGTCTTCTCCCCGAGGGTAGACCTACTGTATTACACCTGTAGGCTGCTGTCGGGTCTCCTCTTGCGCTTCAGTGGCTATGGGCGACGCTTCCGACGTTCGACCCAGACTAGGTAACATGGGGATGGTTTCGTTGTACCGAACAGGGTTGGCTCGGCCTTGGCCATGATGCTGGTTAAAGTCCAGGGGAAACTTTACGCATCTGGACCTCAAGCACGAACATGAGAGACACGGCCTTGTTCAGGCCATATGTACCTTGAAAACGTCCAACTCAGTACTCCCCGTGATTATATACAAGATGCAGGCCAACATCACAACAAACGAAACAGCCGGGAGTTCAATCGAGCAACAACCTTTTGGTCTGTGAACACCGCCACCTCACGCAGGTATCACCCCCTATCCTTACGCACCGTACGCGACCTGTCCCATCGGCTTGTCATCCTCGATACCCGGTGCCATAAAGTTAGTCCGCGGGTCGCCCGTTGCCTTGGCTGCCGAGCAGCGAGCCATTGTCGGCGAGCTATCGTGTATGTTAGCAGATGATCGCGAAAAGGGAACAGAGAGCAGCTGACCTCCTCGAGATAACGTCAGTAAAGTAAAAGTTCTCAATAGGCTTCTTGAGCGGCGCGTTGGTGGGCTTGGACCCCTTGTTCTGGTCGACGAGCTGCACCTTGCTCAGCTGCCGCAGCGCCGCCGTCTCGACGACGTCGTACGCGGCCAGCGCCGGGCTGATCTCGACCATCCTGTCGCGGAGAGCCGCGACGTCGTCGTAGGCCAGCGGGGCGCCGAGGAACTCGCTCGCGGCGCGGATGATCTTCCAGTCGGTCCGCGACGCCCCCGGGAGACCGGTGGCCGCGCGCGTCATCTGCGTGCGGCCCTCGGTGTTGACGTAGGTGCCGGCCTTCTCGGTGTAGGCGGCGCCGGGGAGGACGACGTCGGCCAGCTGGGCGCCGGCGTCGCCGTGGTGGCCCTGGTAGACGATGAAGGCGTCCTTGGGGATGTCGGCGGGGTTGACCTCGTCGGCGCCGAGGAGCCAGACGAACTTGGGCTTGGTCTCGGCAACCTCGGTCGAGGGGGTGACGAAGCCGACCTCGAAGGCGCCCGCCCGCGACGCCTCGCGCTGGAGGATGTTGTAGCCGTTCCACTCCTCGGTCAAGAACTTGGAGGCGTTCTTGTCGACGAAGCTGCCGATGAGCTCGTAGAAGGCCTTGGCGTCGGGGTGGTCGGTGACGGCAGAACCGACAATGATCATGGGGTTCTTGGCGGCGAGAAGCTTCTTGCCGAACGGTCCAGCGAGAGCCTTCTTCAGGGCGGCAAAGTCGGTGCCGAGGTGCTCGACGTCAAAGGTAGAATCGAAAGTCTCGCCAACGAGACCAACCTCGAGCTCTGAGCGCAACCAGTTCTTCCTGATGCGGGCGTTCAGGACAGCAGCCTCGTGCCTTGGGTTTGTTCCGACCAGGAGTATGCAGTCGGTGTGCTCGATGCCCCAGATCTTGGAGTTGAAAAGGTAGTTGGACCGCACGTCGATACCGTGTGCAATGGGTTGGCTGCCGGTAGGCGTATCAAGAGCGAGGTTCTCCGAGCCGAGTTTGTTGGCAAGGTCCTTCATGGCCACCAGAGACTCGACCTCAGTCAAGGCTCCGGCAATGGCCTTGAACTCGTTGCCCTTGGGGGCCAGGACTTGGTAGGCTTGCGAAATCTCGGTCAGAGCCTGCTCCCAGGTAGCCGGCTCGAACTTGCCTTCCCGGCGGACCAAGGGCAGAGTGAGACGCTGCGTCTTGAGGCCGTCGCAGGCGAAGCGAGTCTTGTCGTTGATCCACTCCTCGTTGACATCGTCGTTGAGCCTAGGCAGAACACGCATAACCTCAAGACCGCGCGAGTCGACGCGGATGTTGGAACCCAGACCGTCCAGGACATCGATCGACTCCGTCTTCTTCAACTCCCACGGCCTGGACTTGAACGCCCAAGGCTTCGCTGTGAGCGCTCCCACGGGGCAGAGGTCGATAACGTTGCCAGAGAGCTCCGAATCCAGGTTTTGCTCCAGGTAGGTACCGATCTGGATGTCGTTGCCACGGCCCGTCGAGCCCATCTCGGGGGCACCGGCGATATCGTTGGAAAACCGGATACACCTCGTGCAGTGGATGCAGCGATTCATCGACGTCTTGATCAGAGGTCCGATGTTCTTGTCCTCCACAGCGCGCTTGCCTCCAATCTCGTGAAACCGGCCACGGTCGCCTCCATATCTCATCGACTGGTCCTGGAGATCGCACTCGCCACCTTGGTCGCAAATGGGGCAGTCCAAGGGATGGTTTGCGAGCAAGAACTCCATCACGCCTTCTCGCGCCTTGTGTGTGAGGGGCGAGTTCGTCTTGACCACCATTCCTGGTTGTACTGGCCACGCGCATGACGCGACCGGCTTTGGCGCTCTCTCGACTTCGACGAGGCACATGCGGCAGTTTCCTGCAATCATGAGCTTCCTGTTATTGTGTGGTCAGTCTTCGGCTATGTTTCCGCGAGGGTTCGGGACTCGGTCGAAGGGACGTACTCGTGGTAACAATATCTAGCAGACGTTAGCGGAAGTCTTGCAGAGACGAAAGCATAGGGATCGGGCATACCTTGGAATAACAACACCGGCCTTCTCGCATGCCTGGATGAGCGCGGAACCAGCTGCGGCGCGCGTTAGTCAAGCTCCTCCACAAGTCCTCTCCGAAGCGCATACCTTCTATAGACACCTTCTTCCCGTCTTGTCAAACCGTTAGCAATCCCGTCCACAGCCTAATATTGACTCAGTGCTCACCAATGGTAAGCTCAACCTCGGCATTCCTGCTCGCCGTGGTCGAGAGACAACGGCTGGCCACCGCGGCCTGCCGGCTGGATCGCCGTGCTGTGCGCCCTAGAGCCTGCCGCAACATCGTGTCGTATCCTCCACTTGCAAAAGGAGAGGTGAGTTTGGCAAGTTCGTTAGGGGGGTGGGCGTAGGTGGCGGCAGTGAGGGCCTGGAGTTGACGTCGTCCAATTTGGATTTCAATTGCCAGAGCTTGGGGGAGGTTCGGGATCAAAAGTGGCGCTAGCGCGCATTATAACATCACGCTTATGATTGGCCGGCAGCTTCCCGTCCTTGTTAGTCAGCATCAATTTCTCGACATCAAAACTGCACGGGTTTTCCGATTTTCTCTCTCGTCTCTTCTTCTTTTTTCTCGATATTTAAATTGTACTGGGCACATTTTATTGTAGGTGAGCTTGGGTTGCTTCGGCAGCTTCTATCGAGTCCTCCTCTATCTTGTGCTCTAGATCACGCGAAAAGGCTCCGTTATGGATACGTGCAAGAGGTGTTTCACAGCTCGATGAGCAATGTTTCTTACCGCCGGTAGCCACATCCTCTCACCACCATGAATGTAGAATTGATACCCGTAGACGTATGATCTATTGAAGCCTCAGCCGATCTACTCCAGGATGTGCTATTACTCGGGGGGAGGGCCTGCCTATCTCCACCTCAACCGGTGCTGTGACGCTGATCCGGCCGCTTGCCAGCCTCCGCCAGCACCCTTTTCTCCTTTTCCAGCTTCTGCGAATAGTCGTGAACCCTTTTAGCTACCTCGTTACCATAGCCTCTCATATTTAGAGCAGCTTGGTTGACCGTATCCGCAAGATCCTTCGCAACCATTTCGCGAAGCGACACCTCACCGCCTGGCGGTGGCATGGCCGCCGCTGTCCGCTCCAAAAGCTTCAGCAAGTCATCCTCGTGCTTTATATTCAGATCATCCCTATTCGCCGGCGCCGGAGCGCTCATGTTCCCCATGATCCAATCCACCTCCTCCGGCGGCAGGCTCGGACCCGGTCCGGCCGGGATACCGTACATGGCTTCCGTCTGACGTCCGAACTGCATGATGGACAGCCTCTCATGCTCGGCCATGTGGACTAGATTCTCCAGCACCCCGGGTCGCTGGGCCTCCATGGCTGCGATTAGGCGCTCTAATTTCTCAATGCGATTGCGCGGAGGCTCGCGCGGTTTGGTGATGTCTATCTCGAGGGGCACAAAAATGCACGGAGCGATGCTCTTCATACGAGGTATCGGCTCTTCGGCGAGCACGCTTGGCTGAGTCTGAGGCTGGACATTGGCGGGAGACGGTGAGGTAGGTGGGAGGTCGAAGGAGATGCGGCGGTCAAAGGAGACTCCATGGTTGAGCGAGGGTCTCCGTTCGCTTGGTTGAGCCATGGTGGCACTCAGAATCTCGATATACTGGTAGGACTATGCGTCGCAGACTTCTTCTGGATGATGGGGTGATTGTGCTAGGAAATCTAGACGGATACAATCTTTCGAATCCCACAGTAGAGCGCAGATAGCTGGCTCCGACCAGGTTTCGTCGGCGAAATCGTGTCGCTTGCCTTTCTTCTGGTAGGTAGCTGTTGAATTTAGCTGGGTGACACTTGAATGAGGGCTTGGAGAGTTGCTTACCTTCAGCTTCCAATCGGGCGTCGTCAACCCAAGCGTAACAGCATCCTTGTTGACACTATTGTTGTCAAATGTCTATGGACTAAAGCTGAATTCCAAACGCAATAAGGCGTGGTTGTTGAATGTTCTGAGAAGCTAGCCGGTTTTGGAGTTGAAAAGCTGGCGTCTATGGAAGTTGAAATTACTGGAGATAGGTTCGAATGCTCGACCATGCACGACGCCTTAAGGTTGTCACATACAGGACAAATTCTTTGCGTTTCTCACAAGGGCCTTTTCAATCTCGAACTAAGTAAATCTACAACCTGGAACCTGCATTCTCTGTTCCCCAGAACATGACTCAGTTTTGACGTTTAGTTCTTTCAGCTATGTCGCTGGTCTCAATACGTCAGTATCGGAGTGCCCATCCTCAACCCAGCAGCGAAAGCTTGGCAAACGCAGCAATAACAGGCGGCTCCTGCTTCACGTTCCTTGCCTCAAGACTCTCAAGGAACACCCCCGCGCCACCAGCAGCCCGATACCCATTCCCCTCTTCTTCCTCATCCCCAGCGCCAACCTCCTTCGGCGCCGTCGGCCACACCTGCTCAACAGCAAGCCTGCACCCCTCCACGACCTCAGCAACCAGCGCCTCCACCGCCCTAGCCCTCTCCGCCATTCCCCGCCTCACAAGCCCAAACACGAGCCGCTCGATCTCCTCCCTCGTGCTCTCCACCCGCTCCACCAGCCTCCTGACGCTGTTCACCAGGTACTCCTCCTCGTAAACCGTCCCCTTCCTGCCCCTCGCGCGCTTCTTCTCCTCCCTCTTCCGGTTCTTGCTCGTCGCGCGGGAGACGTTGCTCCCGACGGTGCCCACGCTCCCGGCCTTGCCCGTGTACCGCGTGAACAGACTCGCGCTCGTGCTAACCCTCGACGTCGCTACCGACACATCATCCGGGATGTCGCCCGCCCCGCCGCCGCCACCGCCGCCGCCCCTGACATCACCCTCGTAGAACCCCAGCGGGTCCTCGACCGCCTTCCTCCGCAGCTCGACGATCCGCGGCACCTGCGCCCGCAGCTGCGCCTTGCAGTCGGCCAGGAACTCGGTCGCGCCGGACAAGGAATCGGCGAGCCCGGCGTCGACGGCCGTCTCGAGCAGCTCGGGCCGGCCGTGCAGCGCGGCCAGCCTCATCGCGTCGGCGAAGAGGGAGCCCTTGCACAGGCAGCGGATCGCCTCGGGTATGTCGCGCAGGTGCTCGGCGTGCACGGCCGCCGCGCCGGCGTAGTCCTTCGCCTCGTACAGCGCCTCGGCGAGATCCGTGGCCAGGGCCGCAATGGCCTCGGGCGCCAGGGCCGGATGATGCTGCTGGGAGGCGGTGAAGAGGCACTCGCGCCATGAGGTCGCGCCGGCGGAGGAGTAGCAGCTGGTCGCCTTGGCGAAGTTTTGCACGGATTCGTAGGCTAGGCCGGCTTCGCGGAATTTGGACGTGGATTCGAGATGTGAGGCGTACAGTTCTGTTAGGATCTTCTGCGCGGCCGCGTCGTAGCGGTAGAGGTCTAGGGCGGTCTTGTAGAGGTTGTGCTTGGCGGTGTACTTTTGGACTTCGTCGAAGACGTTGAGCGCCTTGAGGTGGCCCAGGGCTTTCTCCCGGCGGCTGAGGTGATCGTCGATGGCGAACTTGCGCCTGAGGGGTGGTAGCTGGTGGAGGTTCTGGATGAAGGGGAGGTATTCTCTCGGATCTCGTTGTGACTGCTGTGCCACGAGGAGGGCGAGGTCCAGGTTGTATAGGCCTAGTGCGTGGTCGTAGAGCTTGTTGACGTCGGCCAGGAAGCAGATGTGCTCTACTGCCGTTTCTACTAGCGCTTCGTCCTCGCTCATGAGGCCCGCTACCATGCGTAGTGCGTCGTCGAGCGCTGGCGGGTTCTTGCAGACGTGAGCTGTGATGATGTTCTGGAGGTTGGCGTTCTTGCTCGTCTGCAGCGTTACAAGGACAGCATCGCAGATCGAGTTGACCTTTAAAGGCTGGCCGGGTGTTAAAGTGGCTGCAGGGACGTCGAGTATTTGGTTCTTCAACGGGCGCGTGTCCTTATACATCGCTTGCGTGACATCCTCCTCCCTTAGCGACGACAAAAAGAGGTCGATGTATGTGGTGTCTTTCAGTTGGTCAAGAAATAGACCGACGTTGTCGAGAAAGGCCTCTGGTCGGTGGTCGTACAGGATGTTCATGTCCACTCGCTGTGTTCGGCACGTGGCGAAGGCTTGGTCGTACCTCTTTTCGTCGATTAGGTGTCTAATACCAGCCACTACCATTGCCCGCGGGAAGATAGTCTCCAGGTTTCCTCTCGGCATCTGCAGTACTAAGCTCATGTTTGTTGGCATAGCAGTGACTAGCTTTGCGCCACGCTCGATGCTCCTGCAACGCTCATCAACTTCGGGGTCATCAGCCGGAACCTCCATTTCTAGATACTTGTTAGTATACTCTAAGCTGACGAAAAATAGGACAGACTCGGCATCTTACCTTCTGGCCTGTCCAAGTGAGCGAACTTGAGCAGATGGTTGCTTGTCGTGAAGATGAGGTGGCTTGGAGTGACCAAAAAAGAAGTGCAATTCTTGACGAGCTGTCGCGAGTTGACATATAAATGACCACCCTTCGAGAGGCCAAATGCTAAGAGCTCTCCATTGTGCTCAATGATCTCGGTCCAGGGCAGATACGTCGGGAAGCTGACGGGCAGTGGTTCCGTGGTGTCCGGCGACACTTGTAGGAGCCTGCCGGTGTGCTCCTGAGCAAATAAACGGAGGCCGCCATTGATAGTGCACTGTCCAATGCTGGAAACAGCATCTGCCTCGACCATGTGCATGGCCACCTTATCGGACTCTTGGTACGACGCAACCGAAGAGATGACGACTGATTCTCCGTCGACAGAGAGCACGCGAACTCCATCATCCGCTCTGGAAAGTTGCAGCGGTGTTCTGCCGTCGGCCCCGTTGAGAGCATTCCGCGTCACAACTTTCGGCGCCAGACATCGACCGTCCTTCGTACCAAGAGAGTAAGTATCAACTCCAGCGTGGTGCAGCACCCAAAAGCGGGTGTTATCCGGAGCGACGACGACGTCTATGATACTGAACTCAACCTCGAGCTCGAACATAGCCATGGGTGGCGGAACATTGGCTGTCCTGATTGGAGTGATCTTCAATGTCTGACCATCGATAACGCCAACAACTCCGAAGTCGTGAGGAGGAGTCACTGAGCCCCTGTGCGTACAGAAGATGTACTCCCGGGAGATGATCGTGTTTGATGTTGCGGCGGCAAACAGAAGAGCCTTCTCTGGATGCCAAGAGAAACAAGACCGTCTATATCCTGTCCTTATCTCCTGCTTGAGATACCAGTGGTAGTTACCCGTGGTCCACAGCTGTATCCTGTCCTTCAGGATGACGGCGAGAACCGTGGAGTCAGAGTTCCATTCCAGGGCTATATCGTCAGCAGCACCGTTGGCACCTGCCGGTATCCGAAGCTCGAACTGGCCGTGTCTCAATCCATTCCTCTCAAAGAAGACGACCTCGATCTTGGTGTCGGATGTCCGTCGAATGCCGGCTATGAGGTTACCACTAGGCCGCCAGCTCAGACTTCCTTCCAAGAAGTCGACCGGCTCGCTCACGCTGTCCAGCACTCCTTCGCGTGTGTACACTCGGATCACTCTCCTAGATCCTGGCTGAACGGAATTGACGGCAACATACGCGCCGTCTCCTCTCCAGCTAATTGTCTCCCGACCGTCATCCCTGCTGGATAGGACTCCCTCGTCAACCTTCTCCGGTATCGTCGGGTCGCGGAGGGCCTTGGCCTTGGCCCCCTTGCCCTGGAACTGAGTCTCTTTCTTGCCCCATCCGACAGACACGTGCTTGGACGCCTTCAGGTCCTCGGCAGTCATGCTCGCCTCGGTGATGCCATCGAAGGTCCTGCTCATGAAGAGCACCGTGTTCGCCTTGGTGGTGATGAGAAGCAGCTCTTCGTCCGGCGACCATCGCGCGGCGGTGATGCCGGCATCGATGGAGCCGACAATCTCAATGTGGGGATCATTGGATGCATCCGTCTCCCGGACGATGACGATGTCGCCTCCTTCAAGCACGAGGCACGTCGTGAGGTTCTCGCCGAAGTGGTGTAGGCTCACTATCCTGTCGACGGCAAGATCCGGGTTTGGACTTGGCGCATCCCATGAAGCTACCGTCTTACAGTGGCTTGGTGATGAGGTCAGACTTAATGAGACTGTGGAAAGGGATGACGATACTCACAATCTGGAGGACGAGCGGCTGCTCGACAGTCGAGCTAGTGTGATGTTCGAGTCCTGTTCGGTAGGTCCGAAAGTGGCGACAACCTCATCGTTAGCTGCATCCCAGCATGTCGCCGTGAAATCAGATTCTGCCTTCCAGTGGCTGTGTCGAATGCTGCGTAAATTCCTCATCTTTGGTAGGGGGACATGTGAAGTTGCGATTTCAGGGCGGGCTAGTCTGTCGGCACGGGATCTGGGCACCTCAGTGTGTGTCTGTATAGGGTGGTACTAGACCTTATTCGTGATCTTGATATTTGCTGTTACTCGAAATTTTTGGAGTTCTGGAGCTGTTCATCCATGGATGGATGCGACGAGAGTAGACAGCAAAGTATAGGATACCTCTATATCTCCTCATTTATTCTGAAAAGTGAGCTCATGCGAGTATCTGGTACTTAGCCGCAAGCTGCACAAGTTTAACGAATCATATGCGGAGTGACGTTCTGGAACCTGGAAAGCGTTCGACATCGGCAAATCACAAGCACGCCTGGTCCTCGGCACGGCTATTGCTGGCAGGGATGAGGTGCGGGCGGCCCCAGAGCTTTTCCGCCCAGTTCCCCATACTCCCCAACACGCGATTCTCCCTTGCCTCCAGAGCTCCTCGCCCCAGGTTCCAGATCTCTCGCTCCATCTATTTAAATGCGTTGAATATCAGAGCGTTCCCCTCGATTGAGAAGATTGGATTGAACACTAGGGCAGGTTTTGTCAGATAAGTGCAACCGTACCTGGAATTCTGGAGCAACTGTTACGAAAGTCGGTGTCCAACGGGAAATCAGCGGATATGGATGTGGCCTACAATCAACACGCGAGCCACGTCAGGCGGAAGAACAGGTCCACCACGAACCTCAACCGGCTGAGCCTGGCACCGCTCACCTCCAGGCTGCCGCTTGACGACGGCGCGAACATCGACGATTACCATCCGGAACCCCTCTCGGCGCCTCCATCATACCTACAGGGCAAGTCGGCGCCCACTACTCCGCGTTTACTGTCTAGGTCTCCCGGCCCCTTCCCGCGGCCAGGGGCTCAATCCGCGTCACACACCAGGGGCACATCTACTCCGACGGCTCTTCCGAAGGCCAAGTCGACTACCCATCTACACCAATCAGCTACATCAGCTCACGGTCCCCGAGGGCCTGGCCAAAGGCGGGGCAAAACGGGCGGTGTCGGCCGCGACGACAACCCCGCGGCCGCGGATGATACAGATTGGCTTTTGCGGGCGGGGGCCCTGATATACACCGAGACGCGCGAGTCCAAGGGCCAGTCGTGGCTCGTTTCGCGGGCCAGCTCGGTCAGCCTGGCCGGTAGCGATCCGGAACGGGCAGGGGAGGAGGCCCAGCTGGCACGCGAACGCGAGTATTTCGCCAGCCGCCATGCGAGCCGCAGGGGCAGTTTCATCGGGGACGAGCCGGTGTACGCGTCTTCGCCGTCGGCAAGTCGCCTGGGCAGTCGGTCGCAGAGCAGGGTCGGCAGTCGAGCAGGCTTGATGACCCCCTCGGAGCGTCGGCGGTCTGTTGACGGGTATTTCGGGCACAGTATCCATCACCATCATCCTGCTCAGTTGGAGGACGAGGATGACGAGGACGCGAGCTACGCTGCTGGTCCGGACTTCGTCAGCTTGGACACGAAGCTTGAGGCTGTCGAGGTGGACACGAGTTACGAAGATGAGGCGCACGTGCGACGGCTTGTGAAGGATGGCGGGCCCAGTGGTGGGAATTGGTTGGGTAGCGTTCTCAGATGGGGGTTATTCTCTGTCGAGGAAAACGAAGAGGAGTCGGATGGGGAGGGTGATCGAGAGACGACGGGGGACGATGATCAAGGCGAAGGCGAGGCCGTCAAATTTCCAACTCCGAGTAGGCGGAAGTCCACAGTCCGGCAGTTCGAGACCCTTCCTTTGCCCGCCGAGGAACGAGTTCCCCCGCCAAAGGATGACGAAGGCGGTTGGCAGGATGCTGCCTGGCTCCTCAGCGTCGCTTCCAGGGTCTTGCTTTGAGTATCGTCTCCTCCCGCTCAGGCCCTGTCAGTCTTCTCCTCGCGCGTACGAGTTCTTGACAACTAGCGCTAAACCGGGCTTACTCCCCCGGCCCATGGTCCGAGCGAGGGCCTCAGGCTAATGCAAGAAGGGACCTTTCTCTCCAACTCCAGAGATATATGTGTAGAGATAAAATGCACATCCGCGGAGTTTCCCTCACCTTGATCTCTTCTGGTCGTACGGTGTCGATCACTGCGCGAGGTGATACTGGACTGGAACCGAAGGGTTGCGAAATTATCTACTGCAGCCGCCGGTTCACATGTCGCTTGTCTCTCAGGCCGGTCGTTGTGCAGAGCTTGACCCCTCGAGGTCCTGAATGGTCCAAGGCGTCAATCTCACATCGGGGGCTAAGGCCCGGGGGGTTTCATCTCGCCGAGGCGGTCCTCCTCTCCTGTTCGCGAAGTATGTGTGGGAGCTGGGAGCATGGCCGGCGGATTCTGCCCGACGAAGGCCGTCATTTGGACCCTTCGATGGAAGGTTCTGGCAGAAAGTGCAAGCATCTTACTTTGACCAGATTTAGCCAAAGCGTCTTCGTCATGCACCCATGGACCTTTCTTGATAGGTGCGGCATGGCCGGTGGAGATATCGGGTGGTGGTGAGCAGCACAAAAACCGGTTTTGGGAGTGTAACTTATGCAGTTTTCATGCAGGTTCAGAGGGGAAATGTCATTTACCTGTGTCCAACTGACAAGATGAGGAAGTCGCCGAACAGGTCCAGGGGCCCAAGATGCGTGAGCCGATGACAATCGTGCAATGTGGTCCGATGAGCTCTTTGAATGACACCTCCCACTCGAGGTCCAATGCATGCAACAAGAAAGTTGAGATATCCCGTGCTTGAAGCTCTCTTATTTTGGAAGAGAGACAAGCTTTCCTGAAGTCTCCTCATGTACCGTATAAGCCCGTCCCGATTGTTGCGAGGCGGGCAGGAAGGCACGAGACGCAGAGGTGTGGTAGGTCAACAATGTGTCCGGAACCAGCTCCGAGAGCAAGGGGCCGATGAGGTGCGTTTTCCTATCGCTGTGGGTGTTGCGGCGAACGGACGCTGTGTGTTGGATATTGCATGCGGCACTTACCAGAGACCCTGTGTGCATAAAGCCAATGCGGACATGTCACAAGCAGTACTGTGGTACCAGTGCCTGTCCATGCAAAGGATTTAATGACAAGGATGTTTCGGGGGTGTAATCGGGAGCGGGGAGCCAACCTTCCTGTTTTGTTGGAATCTTGATGAAAGCTTTCTCACGAACCATAGATTCCATCTGTGGGCGGTATCCTTGCAACATGAAGATAGAACTATTTGGTTGGAGGGTGTGTTCGAAGGGCAGCGAGTGAGCGATATCCTGGCAAGCCCATAACAACGTTCGGATCTCAGACCAACCAGAAAATGGGACACCAGTTTGACTTGATGCTGGATAGATGTTTTACGGCTTTCACGGATGGAATCATCCGCGTGAAGGCAAACAGGGGCCGTCAGGAATGCAGAGGGTAGCGTGGTCTGCGTGGCTGCAGGGGCTGCCCCAGCTGTGGTTGGGCTTGACACGAATGACGGGACCGTATGGGAGCGTGGATAAGGTACCTTACTTCCCAGTATTAACAAGGCTCCGTGAACGGACATTGGCGTCCCAACGTTACTCGTCAAAATAAACGGTATTTCTTCGTCATGAATCATGTTCGAGACGGCACATACATCAGTGCCGAGATCCGGCCACTCTACTTGCAAGAAGATGTGCTAGCAAATACCTACAAAGCGGACCGTTTTAGCTAGAAAGACACTAGCAGAAATAGCCCGTGATTCCTAAGCTTCCCCGGTGGAGCAGCAAACTGCAAGGTAGGCCCCGGACGAGGTCAGGTCGAGTTCCCAAGTGCTGCCTGTTGACTGGCTCTTCAGGCAAGGAACTCGGCCGCAATACATCGACAGTGCATACCCGAGGAAAGGTCGCCGACTTTTATCGTCTAGCCGACTCCAGAAAACGGGCTTGTGCGAGGGGGATGGTAGCGGCGTTGCGCCATTGCCGAAGGGAGCAAGAGCGCAAAAGAGGACACTGGTGTAGAATGTCGTCGTCTCAGCACCGCTAGAATCGCACGACAGCCAGCCAATGAGACGTGCCAAGGATGCATGGCCCATGCAGGTGTTTTGTGCGGCCTATGACGCTAGCCAGGCGCGGACAAGCGGTATGACGTCGGAAAAACCAAGTTTGTTTTGCGTTTTCCAATCCCACCTTTCCTTGCGCCTTCCCAGCCTTCCCCAGCTGCTGCATTTTTTGGTAGGACAGAGCTTAAAGCGGAATGCTGCGGGGCATGCATTGGCCTTGGTTTGGTGGGGTTGAGATGCTGGACCCTTCAAATTTGAACCCTGACACGGACCTGTGGTTTGAAGTCCGGTCACCGCTGATTCGTCCATCTGCGTGTGCCAAGATTGGTACTGCCTTGTTGGTATCTTGGAAACGCAACTGTCTCGACGTCTGAACATTCGAACATGGGACTGCCCTGTAATTCAACCTTTGCAGTAATAAAGTTGAGTACACGTTCACGGGTGCGTACCGAATAGGATTCGAGAACAAAATTTATGCGGCGAAGGGACTGTCGCTAGGAAAGGAGCTGTTGCCCCAGTTGGTGATGATGGCCCTTGTCTGCGACCCTCATCTTCGCAGCGGTGACCCCATTCCCGACGTTTCTTCTAAGTGTACCTTATATGCCGCGGGATCCGGTGTGCTAATAGTAATAAAGACTCCTATGCTTGTAGCTCGCCCTATGAAAAAGAGTAGACAGCTAGGGTCCCGCATGTCGGCTCGAGACGACTTCAGCATCTTCGCTGACCATCGCAGCCCCCGAGCTGGCGACCTCAGATCTCGCTGGACGACCCTGCATACCCGATAATACGCACGTACCGTACACAAACCATGTAATTATGTATATTATCTGTAGGAGCTTTTGTTGTCGTGCTGCACCACAACTCACCTTTGCATACATCGCCACTACGCGGACCGATGAGAGAGTCTTATCTGAATGGTCTCGGATGGCCTCTTTGGGGTTTCCGATCGCCTTCGGCGAATGTTCCTTTGATCATTCCAGGGCTGGTGACGACGAAGGGTACGCCGTCGATCCTTTTGCGGCTGAAAGCCGTAAGCCGTTATGTCATTTGAGAATAGTCTCTGTCGATCATCCAGGTCATCGCGGTTGAGCTCCCTTGGCCTGCCTTGGTTCCACAACTCGAGCGAGAGATCAGCGCCGGTAGAAGTGTAGACTCAGAGGGATTGCAGACGTTGTTCTCGATTTCAACCTTCTTCTCGATCGCGAGAGCGCCTTTCGATCCGATCCATCAACAATCCGTCATGCTGTGTGTCGCCGGCCGGGGTTATTCGTCCCTGGCTCGTTTGCTGCTGTTGCCGGCCGTATTGCGTCACTCGGAGCGGCGATGCGAGATATTGCGTCGCATATGCCTACCGCAGTAACTCACAGCTCACCGTCGATCATCTCCGGAAGACAACGCCTTCGCGAAGTGGGCTTACTGTGTACGGAGAGGAAGAAAGTAGAATAGCTTCGAAGCGACGATCATTGCTCCAAGTGTATCCAACACCGGACCGAGACGAGCAAGCAGCAGGCGAGCTTTTTGCTGGCAAGCACAACGAGCTGCATGCACAGCTTAAACGGCACCTTTATTGACAAATCAGATCAGCATCGACAGCTCCAATGGTTGCACCGTGCTGGGAAGACAGCTGCGGGAGAAAGCGTAGTGTATTAGGTTTAGCTTTGAGCTTGTGGCAGGTTCCAGGAGATAGCCCTGGAGACACCAGTGCTTGTTGGATGCAATGCCGATGTTCGGGGTTGCAAGGCTGCCATTTCGCCAGTGTTCATGCCTGTGACATGGGGAATCTCTGATGTCGTACAGTCTACGTGCGTAGACATCTATTCCTCGTGGAGAATGACGCATCTTCGCCTGCTGCTGGAGAGAAGGGACAGATAGAGGCGCGAGGTTTCGGTTCTGCGGTTCAAGCTGATGATCGGCTGAAAGAAGGAGACAAGAGTGAGAGAGATGCAGCACAAGTACACGTCTGCTGATGAGAATACGCTGACGGGGGGGTTGGGTGGGCTGGGTGGGTTGGGTTATGGATTCCACGAGACCCTGCATACCGAGCCGCCGAACCGGAGCAACAAGCAACAAGCCTCCTGTTGAATACTTCCACAGTATGTAAGGTAGCTTCGCATGTGCACCCGACCCGGCCTCCACCTCAAGCGGAGGTGATGTGGGAAAAACGGAGTAAATGTACTGTGGTAAGGTAGTCTGCCAGGTGCCACCTCAGGCACCGCACCTCATGTCTTGGTTTATTTAGGTAGGCTCCGTTTGATACGGAAAGCGGACAACCACACACGCCGGCCCGGCGCTTGTACCTAGGGCAAAATACCTGAAGCTTTGTTTGTTGAAGTGCATTTGCTGACAATTTTTGAGTTCTGTGTCCAATCGTGGTGTAACCGTGCAGTGGGCCGGCAGCTACGATGCAGCGTCCAAATGGGAAAGGGAGCGTGCTTCAGGTGCCATGACGAACTTGAAGTCAAAGTCTCGGAATAGCGCGTCTAAAGTTCAGCCAACATTCTCACGCTTCTACAGAACAGGAATGGCAAACAATGAATGATAGGATGTTGATGGCAGGAGGGAGGAGGCGAAGAGCCGCTGAGAATGCATTGTCCTCGACTCGACGATTCTCCGTTCGCCTTTCCAGCGGAAACCTGCGGCATCGTGACGTTTTGGACAGAGGTGTTTGACGCCGCTTAGCTGAGGTATTAACAACTCAGCACTGTGCTCAACACTTTTTGTACTGTGCTAGAAAGCGGAAAGCTCAAAGACGTACTAGCTATGGCTTTGTAGCTTGTCTCTATCTCCGCTGCATTTACTCCGGTTATGAACTAGAGTATGTACTTACAGCTCCCATCCGTTACCTTTTGCGTTACAGTGTGCAATTCTGCATTTAGCTCAGACCTGCTAGCGAATCTTTCTCCCTGCTGTCAGCCCACGCCTCCACTATTTACAGATCGCTATATCTCCAATCCTCAGTCCCCCTCCCCTTGGCTGGCTCCCTGCAACTGCTTGTCGGTAAGGTACTCTCAGCCTTCCCCCTTCCCTGTCCCCGTATGTTCGCGCCTTCTCCCGTCCTGCTCGGCCAAAAGTCATCAAACGTCACCCTCAGGTCTGTCGTCCCCGTCTTGAACGTTCCGTCGAATGCGTGCTTAGATCGGCGCTATCTCAAAGTCTCTCCCCCGATTCACCACTAGATGTAAGGTAGGCCCTCCTCTCGGCTGCTGGTCACTAGCAGACCCCACACCTGTTTGGGGTTCCACGCACGCTTCCACGTTCTCCTGAACTGGGACTGATGACTCTTTCTGGACAGTTTGTCTCTACCGTTATCCTGCTTTTGCGCGCCCAAACCTACCTAGTCATCACCCGGGGTGGATAAAGCAGAAAAATCTCTTTCTAACGCAAGCCGCCTATTCTTCTCCGCCGAGTCCCCTAGAAAAAAAGGCCGTCTACTGACCTATCAACTAGGCCTCCCCCTACCTGCTGATCGACAAGGACGGCCTGTCCCTAAATCACGAAATACAAAGAGCAAGGTACACTACATACATAGGTATTCGTGTGGGTTGTGTGGTGCAGTGCGCCCGTTTTGCAACCGCTCCGCATCATCCCTCGCTGCTGTCCGTCCGTGCTGCTTTGTTGGAACGGGACGGGCTCTGTAAGCCCTTGTCCGTCTGTTCCCCATACCGCCGCACTTCCTCCTCTCTCTGTACACTACCCTGACACGCACTACTACGTACCTTTCTGTCCCAC
>Ga0209127_100172_pt1 | contig 23425 bp, 11 predicted proteins | sample LakSupMetagenome_FD_187469 | JGI IMG/M metagenome (GOLD analysis project Ga0209127, IMG submission 187469) | Freshwater microbial communities from Lake Superior, Canada - Sta WM archaea (SPAdes) (version 2) | ecosystem: Environmental > Aquatic > Freshwater > Lake | place: Lake Superior, Canada...
GGGGGGGGGGGGATGATTGTCTGGGGGGGAGGTCAACTGCTCTGGTGAGAAGCAGATGAGGACGGATTCGGAAGGCGGAGCCGTCTAGCTCACCATAGTCGATATGCCTATGTGTCGATGTAGCCTTGTCGCGGGGTCAAATGCGAACGTCGTGGTGGCTGGTTTGCAGCGAGTGCAGATTTGCAAAGTGATCGAACATGTGTCTAGCTTACTGTTGAGTGAGAAATCCGAGGATGACGGGATATTGTTCTGGAAACACAATGGGAAAAGGACGTGAAGGACTGGCTGCATGCTGACGGGTAGCATTTGTACCCCACGATAGTAGGTCATGTCTGACACATTGCTGGGAATCACTTGATGCCCAAATACACTTACCTTGAGGCGTGAATACCCAGGACTCACAGGGTAGTACTAGAGCGGCGCCTCATATCGCCAGAAGCACTCTGAGTTGTGGGATCAGACGGTCGACTGGAGGGTTATCGCGACCGGTCAACCATTTGGCGTGTGGGAGCGGCGTGAATTTGTCATATACAGTCCGGGAGGCCGTTGATTCCTTTGTCTCTATCGAGCATGTCCGTCAAATTGGCAGGGGGCCGGTCCGGTTCCCGACCCAAAGCGGGAGAACGAACATGACTCGTGATATTGACTCGTCCACACATCGATCCACAACTCGCACTCGGCGCCCGGTTAGCTCAATCGGTAGAGCGTGAGACTCTTAATCTCAAGGTTGCGGGTTCGACCCCCGCATCGGGCTCAATTCCCGATGGACGACCATCTAGGCCATCTCTTTTTGGTGCTTGGCTGGTCCTTGGTTGGACTAACGGCGGTTCATGCGTCTCTTGACTCTTCCAACCAGCTTCGCGGCCGGGGCTTGCTTGCTGATTGCAAAGCAACAGCACTATATTGCTCCCACGCCAGCGCCTCCAAGCTAGTATAATTTGGAGAAAAGTAGAAAAGGTTTGTGGCGAGCGTCCCGTCCACACTACAAAGCAACTTATGTGCTATGTGAGCTTCAATGGGAATGTTGAATGAGGAACAGAGATGGGATGGAGTGCGAATAGAGTTGGGAGGAGAGGGTCCTTTAGTCCGAAACAGGTTAGTCCACAGCCACGTTTTACGTGTACGCAGGCGGGACCAAGCGAATCTCAAATTCATCGACGCAAAGGCACCATCTCACTATCGTCCAATATCAACCGGTCCTAGCGACGACTCTTCTCTCCCACGGATATTCTCTGGAATTCCCTCGTTCAAACTCTCTCCGGGTACCACGGTGACACAGCACAACCCCGGAATCGATAGCGGCTGCTCATCTGTATCTCGATACCCATCTCACCACCTAGGTCGAGGAACCCTTGCCAAACCCGTCACCATGGCCCCCAAAAGATCTAGACCTACGCGGCCCTCCCCTTCCATCCCATCCTCACCCCCCGCGCCCTTCAAAGCCCTCCCATCTTCCCTCGAACCCTTCACCACCTCGCTCAGCAAGCGGCACATCTACGTCACCCACATCGACACCAAGCCGCGCTCCTTCAAGCGCAAGATCTTCCTGGTCCCCGTAGCCATGAACCTAGCCGTCGTCCTCCTCTTCGTCTGGCGCGTCAACTACATCCTCCCCTGGTACGGCGCCCTCTTCCTCTCCACCCTGGGCTACACCCGCGACGCGGCCGTGCTCGCCTCCTCCTCCTCGACCTCGTCCCTAGCGGCCATCGTGCTGCGCCGCGCCTTTACCTTCCTCCTCGACTTCCTGCTCATTGTCTTCGTCTGGCCGTGGCCCGTCGAGTTCTGCTTCGGGATGGCGCACTCCAACCCCGTGACCTGGAGGTGGAAGACCGGTTTCCGCGACAGGGAGATCTACGTGCGCAGGAGCAGGGAGTGGGACGCGGGCGTGCTGGACGGGGCGATGGCGCCCGGCGACGGCGCGGAGAAGAGGGCGCTTATCCTGTCTAAGGTCAAGCCGGCGACCGACCCGCTGCTGCTGAGGGAGAAGACGGGGTACCTCCTCATGAACGGCGACTGGGACCTCGACTGGGCAGGCATGATCGCTGCCACCGCGCTGGTGGACGAGAATGCCGTCGCGCCCGAGGCGTTTGAGAGGGTTGTGATGTTCTACTCGAAGGAGTTTGGGTGGGTGTGTCTCGACCGCGGGAGCGGAGAGGGCAAGGGTCCGAGTAAGGAGGAGGACGAGAGGAGGAGGCAGGTCCTTGCTTTTAGGGACGCGCTGGCGGCTGTAAGCAAGGAGGACATGTTTTACCGGTGGATTGAGATTGTTCAGTTTGAGGCGTCGCAGCCGGGCGGCTTCGGGCCCGAGAAGCAGGTTGAGGTTGCAGGGAGGATTAGGGAGATGTTTGCCGAGGAGGGGATCAATTTCGATGAGTTCTGGAGAGAGGCGGTGGGGAGTGATACGGCAGAGGGGTTGGCGGGAATGATGTGAGTGACGGTCGACGGGGGTGAGTGTACGATTGCTGTATTACAATATCGCCGGCATGTATGGCAGAGGCAACAGGTAAAGGCTTCGGAGGAAGAGAAAAGCATGCAAGGATGCATCTGAGCGGGAAAGACATTGCTCTATGCAGGACGGCTCTAGTAAGGTATCATCACAAAGCGTCCTCACTTCTTCTTGCCCTTGCCCTTAGCAGACGGGCCCATGGCAGCCTCCCGCTTCTTGGCCTCTCTAGCCTCGATCTCGGCCTTCTTGGCTGCCGCTTCAGCCTCGCGCTCCTCCTTCTCAGCCTGTCAAGTCAGTTAGCAGTCATTTTTTTTCAAGGCTTCTCAGTCATGGGCTGGTCTCACCTGTTTCCGAGCAGCCTCCTGCTCCCTCTTCTCCCGGATCAGCCTCAACCGCGCAAGATCGGCCTTCGCCTCGTCCGTCTTGCCGGCTTCATGCAACTTCCTATACCGCTCCTTCGCCTCCGCAGCTTCGGCGCTCTCCCTCTCCTTCCTATTCATCGCGCCTCCACCAACGCTCATCTTCTTGACCTTCTCCGCAGCCTCGTCCACAGCGGCGGTCGTCCGCGCCACGACCTTGGTCTGGCTGCGCGCGGCCTTGGAGTGGTTCGGGTTGGCGGGCATGTCCTCGTCGTCACTCTCCTCTTCCTCAGACTCGGACGGGGGTAGGTCGCCGACCTGCACGGAAGCGGCCTTGGCGCGCGCGACAGCGGCGGCCTTCTTGGCTGCCTTTTCCTTCTTGCGCTCCTCGCGGGAGAGGGCGGCGGACGAGGCAGAGGCGCCCGGGGCAGCGCCGTCGTCGTCGGATTCTTCCTCGGAGGACTCCTCTTCGCTGGACTCTTCCTCGGACGATTCGTCAGGTTTCTTCTGGCCGCCTGCGGCCCACATGCTGATTTCGTTGCCGTCGGCGTCGAGGGGTCGCAGGTCGCGGGAGAAGTGCTTGCCGCCTGGACAGCGCCAACGTTAGTACTGATGGAGCACTGGGAGATTAGACAGGCGACATACCTCCGCGGGTGTACTTCTTGAACTTGCCGCCGCGTCCGCGCGAGTTGGCTCCTGGTGCTCCGCCGCCTGCCATCTTGTGTACTTGTAGAAGGTGGAGGTGGTTGTGGAGGATGGAAGGGTCGTTGGTGGTCAAGCTCGAGTGCGCAAGGTCGATTTTATATGGGAGGGGTGTCCAAATTCGATCAGTTCCGTGAATAATGATGCCCGACCTCGAGTTCTTTTCAATCAGAATAATCTTAATCCCCCAAGTGAAAGGTGAACCGAACTCGCATTCAAAGCAGACTGACGACAGGATGGATTGAGGGGTCCAGCCATCCAAAGATCCTGTCGAGTTTAGCCCCGCCATCCTCGACCCCTCGAACGTCACAAACATCCTGCCTCTAATTGGTCACCCAAGCTCAAAGGGTCCGACTCCCGAATAGGTCTAGCGTCTTCAGCCTGGCCATATCACGGACTTCTCGAATTTTTCGAGCTTCTGCCTTTCTCCTTTCTTTTCTTCATCATAAAACAACACATAAAACACACTCCTTCGTATTCACTCCGGTTTCCGTCCCTGCAATGACATTCTGGAGGGGAAAGCGGAGGACAGATCAACTATCATATTGCGTTTTGTCGGCGCCTCTGTACCTTTTCTCGCGGAAACGGCAGCTCTGCTCGTGGATTGGGGACGGATGGCCTTCGTGCTACGTCGAGACATTCTTATCTATATTCTGCGTGGTTTCCCAATCTGGGTGCCGTAAATCGAGGATATGGAGAGTGTGAGAGTAAACGGGATGCTTGATCGGGGCGGTGGTGATGCTCTTCTCTGATGGAGGCTGGCTCATGGTGGGTGCCATTGTCAGGATACAACCAGCTCCATGTAAATCCCCGACGGTGAAGACTCGCTCCTGTGATAAGCTCTTTTTGCAACCGCCCTTGAACATACTCTCGAGTGGTGATATGCTGTCTCGCGTGGAAGCCTGAGCGTGTCACGGCGCGCTGCCACGCCATGCTGCTGTGTCAAAGCCATGGGCGCAGACCTCACGAGCAGCAAGAGCAGATTATTTGTACGAAACCGATTCAGGGCTATTTATCCACTCTTTACACTCCTGTGAATGCCAGACTGGTCTCCGTCATACTGAACTTCCAATATATCCGGCACTCCTCAAATTAAAATCCCGGAAGCCACAGCAGCAGAAACCAGCAAAAAAATTGAACTGCGACGATGGCAGGACTCGAACCTGCAACCTCAGTCTGGAACTCTGATTCTTGTCGAATAGGAGGACCACACGCTACCATTGCGCCACACCGCCGGATGTTGTATGCGCTGAACAGCAATAATACCCCTCATGTACCTGTATCATGCTCCACCAAAATCGGGTTCATAAAAAATGGTCCGCCTCAGTTCCACCTCTGTCCAACAACCACCGGCAAGTGCATCGCTCGTAGATCGATAATCCCGACCCTTATATCCTTCAGCATAGGATTGAGTTTTGGGAGTTGTCCTCTACCGACTCGTTACTTGACTGACGTTTCCATGGCTATTCCATGCTCATGTCCCGGAGGCCCCTGCCCCATTTCCCATACCAAATCCAAGGTCATTCATATCCAGCCGTTTGCGAGGTTTGAAGGTAGACTTTCGAGTAGTATCTTTGCGTTTCGTTGATGAGACAGCATTTCCCTTGGATTGCCTTGTACTTTCTGTGTGGCTCTTGGTGTTCCCAGCGCTGGTCTGTATCGCCATCGTCGGACTGTAATCTCGAACAAATGCATACTCCTTCATGCTGACGTAGCCCTGACCTCTGGAGCCTTGTGATGGCTGAAGGCTACCCATATAATCTCCCGGTCGGAACTGCTTACCCCTGAGGTATGTATAATGGGCCCAGGGACGGCCTAGGACAACGCTCAGCATTGGTTTGGGGGGGAGGACTATCTGTCCGCCCCAGGGATGTAGTCTCTCGCCGACGCCCCCAGTTGACTCCAGGTCGTAACCCAAAGTCGAGCCTTGATGCGTGGCTCGATGATGCAACTCGACCCCTTGTTCCAGGAGGTCCGCATTGCCAATCTGCTCTCCAATCGCGCTGTACAGGCTCCACATGATCCAGTCCAACGTTTGCTGAAAACTGTGCCAGCTTCGATATTCTGCCTCAGCATCGGCAGTCGTCTCCCTGGTATCTGGAAGGGTCGACGGAGTTGCTCCCGTAGAGGGTGACAGGAAGACCCCGCCCCGGGGCACAGCTTCAAACGCCGCTAGCCGTCGCCGCGAAAGCCATAAGTCGGGCAACACACTCCGCGTGGCATCGAGAGGGCGAATATCATCCTTCGCTCGCCTTTCCGGGGGTATGGAGTATTCCCAGGGCCTGAGGTCGGGCTGCATGCGCCATCCCAGGGTCTCGGCTTGCTTGCTTGCCTCCCGTTCGCGGTCCGGAAGTGAGACAGACCGCAGAATGCAGTGAACCAGGGAAGGGAAGCGAGACGCGTATTGCAGTGTCGTGACTGTGACTGTCGAGTGGACGGATGTCATCATCAGGACACGCAGGTTGAGAAAGGGTTTCTCCTTCTCGCTCCAGCCTCGGACTAGCCGGTCGTTGAGGCATGAGTCGACAGTATTAATCGGTGCCTCACCCCCTCTCTCGTCCATCTCGTATTGTGTCTGGCTCAAGAGGTCCGAAAGCTGCAGGATGCCCAGGTTGGGCATGTCGGCGAGGGCCATCAAGTCAGAGGCCCGGAACATCCACACCTTATGCAGCGTCAGATGGGTGACGAAGTCCACGCTGGGTGAAGTGCTGAGCTGCATCAGACGCGGTAAGTCATCCTGCTTCGCATTAGGTGCGTTGGGCTCCCATCGGAACCAGTACAGCGGCAAGGGGACTCTTGGCAACTCTCGGACGAGGATCGTAGAGAAGACGCGCCAGAGCCGGATGGTTTCGGGCCTGTACTTCGAGTTAGCCATGGCGTGCGGGCATCAGTGGGCATAAGATTCCGACTGACGTGGTACACAGGTATAGGCGGTAAACGCGCCATAGTAGCGGGACGGGGAGACACTCCAGTGCTTCGGCGGAGGCCTCGTCGATGTTCTTGACTAGAGTTTTGATGCACAACTCTACCAGAGACGGGACTTTCCAAGCATGTCCCCATGGCGGAGACTTCGACGCCATGTTTCCACTGGCAGGTGGAATTGCGGTGCTGCTCTACCCCATACACGCAAGTGTTTATGTTTAGAAAGATGATAAGGTAGGTTCGTTATCGCAAACAAAAAACTTGTCTTCTGGATGAAGCAATTGTTATTCGCTTCTGGTGACTGCAGGTGGCGGAGAGCTTTTATGCTCATGTCACATTTCATGAACGTGTTTTGTCCAGGTGACAAGGAAGCGCGCCAGAACAGCAAAATCAACTGAACTCCAGCCCAAATTTTGAGAGCCAACGGCCACCCCATACCTTATTTACAGCATGAATACACATTTGATCTCACTATCGACGCTTGCAACGGCTCTTCTTCTAACCTAGATCATCCACCACTTCACAGCATAGGTTTCAAGTCATCGGCGACTGTAAACGGCGCCTCAGTCTTGCTCTTGATCTCCTCGACCGTCACACCGTCCGCGATTTCAATCAGGTGCAATCCGTGCGCGAAGTCGACATCAAACACACCCTAGCATCCGTTAGCAAGCCATCATCGCAGACAAACAAACACCGTCTTCCGGTAAACTTACCAACTCGGTAATGATCCTCGACACGCACGCCTTGCCCGTCAGCGGGAAAGCGCACTGCTTCACAATCTTGGGATTGCCCTTCTTGTCCGTGTGCTCCATGGTGACGACAACCTTGGTCATGGCCGGGTTCGACACCAGGTCCATGGCGCCGCCGAAACCCTTGACCTTGCCGGGCAACATCCAGTTGGCCAGGTCGCCCGTGGCGCTGACCTGCATGGCGCCCAGGATGGTAAGGTTGATCCTCCCGCTCCTGATCATGCCGAAGCTCTCCTCGCTGCCGAACACCGCCGCGCCGGGCTTGAGCGTGACGGTCTCCTTGCCCGCGTTGATCAGGTCGGCGTCCTCCTCTCCCTTCCGCGGGTAAGGGCCGAGGCCGAGGATGCCGTTCTCGCTCTGCAGCTGCACCTCGACGTCCTCGCCCACGAACCCGGGGGCGAGCATGGGCATGCCGATGCCGAGGTTGGCGTACATGCCGTTCTTGAACTCCTTGGCGGCCCTGCGCACGATGCGCTCCCGCTTGGCGGCCGTGTCGCCCGTGCCCAGGGCGGCCTTGGCCTTGACGTCCTCCTCGCCGGGCTCCTTGCTCCAGGTGTACTTCTCGATGTTCTTCTTGCTCGTGCTCTGGATCACACGCTTGACGTAGATGCCCGGCAGGTGCACAGCCTCGGGGGCGATCTCGCCCGGCTCGACGATGTGCTCGGCCTCGACGATGGTCATCTTGGCGTTGCGGCCCATGGCGCCGTTGAAGTTGTGGGCGGCCAGGCGGAACTGGCAGTTGCCGAGCTTGTCGGCCTTCCAGGCCTTGACGAAGGCGTAGTCGCCCGCTATGCTGTGCTCGAGGAGGTAGCTCTTGCCGTTGAACACCTTGACGTCCTTGGGATAGCTGAACTGCGCGGCGCTGCCGTCGGCGTTGTTGCGCAGGGGTAGCTCGCCGGTCTGCACCACGGTGCCGAAGGCGGCGGGCGTGTAGAAGGCCGGGATGCCCTTGCCGCCGGCCGCGCACCGCTCGGCGAGGGTGCCCTGGGGCGTGAGCTCCAGCTCGACCTCGCCGGTGAGGTACATCTTCTCAAAGGTCTTGTTCTCCCCGATGTAGGACGCAATCATCTTGCTGATCTGCTTCGTCTTGAGCAGCTTGCCGAGCCCCGAGTCGTCGGTACCCGCGTTGTTGGACACGGCGGTCAAGCCCGTGATCTCGGGCTTGTTGTGGACTTCGTCGATGAGGGTGTCGGGCACGCCGCAGAGGCCGAAGCCGCCGCAGAGCAGGGTCGTGTTGGGCTTCATGTCCTTGAGGGCTTCGGCGGCGGAGGGGTAGACTTTGTTGATCTCGGCGCGGCGCGATGTCGCGGAGAAGGCGCGGGCAAAGAGGGCGGCATGCTTGGGCCTTGTTAGCCGGCGGCTGCTGGCCTGGTGTAGAGGGGGCACTCACGTTCGAGCCATACTTGGAGTAGGCCCTAAGGGTCCTCATACAAAGTGCTCTTGAAGGCATCTTTGGGTATGTAGAGAGATGAGAGGCAAGCAAGGAGACGGGTGGTTGTCGGCAAGGGATGTATAAGGAGGGGACGCGGCTTCAAACGGCACTTGCGGTTACCAAATGTCACGGTCTGGGCTGCTGGGAATATCTACAAGCAATGGGTATCACGATGCAACCAGCAAGTCGGACTCCAAAAGAAACAAACCAAACAAGATTTCAGTCAAATCCAATGGCTCCAAGACTGGGCGTACTTATAGTATCGGCGGCGTAATTCCGACGCCCACATTGCCGGCGTCGGGGGACGCGCTGGAGCAGCTGGGAGGTTCTCCTCCTCGGAAGGGCATCTCGGCACTAAAATGCGCTTGGAGGTGAGCTGGACCCTTGCAAAATCGGAAAGTTGCGGGGGAAAGCTCTCAGCATTCAAGCGGTCCCGGCAAAGCGTTTTGGAGATGTGGAGGTTGCCGGAGCTAAGCGGACTGGGAAGCTGGAGTCACCGGGGGATCTAGATAGTCCGTCCGCTTGCTGCGCTGATTCACTTGCGCACGATGTTGAGTGTAGCGTACTTCGACAAGTATAAAGATGATAACATGCATACGTGACGAGTGGTTTTGACAAGCGGACAGTGGTCAGTATCTTTATGGACGCTCAAGATAAGCAAAGCATCGCAAGAAGCGCTACCTCTGATTATTCTACGCTTCACCTTAGAGTCTAACTTGCTAGATTAGACTGGACCTCGATCAATCATCACTCAGTGACGATGGGCAACTGGCATACTAGGACATACTAATGTCTCCCGCCGGTTTTGACATGCAATACTATCTCATCTGATGGCTGCCCCAGAGCTGGCACGAGACCGTTCAATCGGCCGGCTGACCTCCGGATGCCGTCCCGCCCGCATTGGTCTGACCTTCGGGATGCAGCCGAAATCGTATCCCATGCCGAATTCGCCGTGTCGTCGTCACATCCAACGATTTTCTGCTGAGGTACTGGACCGACCAACGCACCTTGGACCAGTCCACTTGGCTGTTTCCTCGCACCGTATCTAGTAGCGAACCGAGCCCTGCCTGATGAGTTGTTCAGGTTGCTGCTGCCTCCCGAAACTGCGCACAACCCAAGTACCTTTGGTGGCAGCCTGAACTCTGACTAATTCCGGGGATTTGCCGCCAGCTGAATCTGGTAGTTCGGCAGGCCACCCTGCCTTGACATCTCACCAACAAATACTTGCAACATCCCGCGTCACTGACAGGCACTTTGCTTGATAATCCCGCTTTCATCTGAACCACTCTGGACTTCGTCTCGACCCTCTGGAGTTATTAATACTCATCCCAAAGATTCACCTTTTTTATTTTATTTTTTTAACAAAGACTCATCGGTCTTTCAAAGTCCAGTACGTACTTACGAATAAAGACCCGCTTTCCGTTATCGGGACTAGCCGTGACTCTCCCAATCCACCACTCAAGGCATAGTGATTGCCCCTCGCCTGTGCCTGCAGCCTCAAGTGGCCTCCTGTCATCCCAACTGCTCGACCCAACCTAAACCCTCAACCATCTAGGCTGCTCTTCAACCCAACACCCTCTGGACGAGCAAAGGCTGAAAGGGCATCACGCCGAGTGACTCTAAACCGGCACCATTCCTCCCCTAACCCGGAAGCGGAAGGCCGCTGAGGCGACGGCATCCTCTGTTACCAAGGAGGACTCGCAACCCAAGAAGAAACCAAGCACAGCGCCTCAGCCCGCCTCGAACGCAGCGCCCCCGACGCCGTTCACCACTGCCTCAACCACGATGGATTCGGACGACGAGTACATGTCGGCTCTCTCGAGCGAGGACGACATTGCGCTAGATGACAGCGACAATGACGATTTATCAGGCGGCGAAGGTGCGTCGACGTCATAATTCACATTCTTCTATTAGATGTCAGCAATCCTAACACGCTGACTCCATTGCAGAGTTTGATTTTGACGACGAACCTCCGGATCTGGGCATCCAAAAGGACGATTCCCAGAAGAAGCGGGCTGCTTACGACATCAGCTTCAAAGTGTACAGGCCGCAGGACATCCAGAAACAGCAGGATGATCTGATAAACGAGGTCAACATGATCCTCGACATCAGGAAGGAGGAGGCGGCCATATTACTCCGGCACTTCCGCTGGAACAAGGAACGGTTGATTGAGGACTACATGGACAAGCCCCGTCAGGTTCTTGAAGCAGCTGGTCTGGCTCAGAACGGCGCTAAGCCGCCACGGCTTGAGACCATCCCCGGGTTTGTCTGCGACATATGTTGCGAGGACGCACCGGGGCTGCAGTCGTTCGCTATCAAGTGCGGGCACAGGTACTGCGTCGACTGCTATCGCCATTACCTTGCGCAGAAGATCAAGGAAGAGGGCGAGGCTGCCCGGATCCAGTGCCCCTCGGACGGCTGCAACCTCATCATCGACGCGCGGTCGCTGGATATCCTCATGCCGTCCGACCTCACAGAGAGGTACCACACGCTCTTGAACAGGACGTTCGTGGAAGACAAGGAGACGCTTAAGTGGTGCCCCGCCCCCGACTGCCAGAACGCCGTCGAGTGCGGCGTCAAGAAGAAGGACCTCGACAAGGTCGTCCCTACGGTGCAGTGTGCATGCGGCTACCGCTTCTGCTTCGGCTGCATCCTCAGCGACCACCAGCCGGCACCCTGCGAGCTCGTCAAGCGGTGGCTGAAGAAATGCGCCGATGACAGCGAGACGGCCAACTGGATCTCGGCTAATACCAAGGAATGCCCCAAGTGTAACTCGACGATAGAGAAGAACGGCGGGTGCAACCACATGACGTGTCGCAAGTGCAGGCATGAATTCTGCTGGATGTGCATGGGTCTCTGGTCGGAGCACGGCACGAGCTGGTACAACTGCAACCGATTCGAGGAGAAGAGCGGCACCGAGGCCCGCGACGCGCAGGCGAAGTCGCGGGTGTCGCTCGAGCGGTATCTGCACTACTACAACCGGTACGCCAACCACGAGCAGTCGGCGCGCCTCGACAAGGACATCTACGTCAAGACGGAGAAGAAGATGGTGCAGCTGCAGAAGGAGTCGGGCATGTCGTGGATCGAGGTGCAGTACCTCAACTCGGCGTCGCAGGCCCTGCAGACGTGCCGCCAGACGCTCAAGTGGACGTACGCCTTTGCCTTCTACCTGGCGCGCAACAACCTGACTGAGATCTTCGAGGACAACCAGAAGGATCTCGAGATGGCGGTCGAGAATCTGTCCGAGATGTTTGAGAAGCCGGTTGCTGACCTTGCCGACGCCAAGTTGAAGGTGGACATCATGGACAAGACGTCGTATTGCAACAAGCGCCGCATAATCCTGCTGGAGGACACTGCAAACAACCTCGCTAATGGTAAGGACGACTCTCAACCGGGGACAGTTCTGCAATCTAACATGGCCTCAGGCGCTTGGACCTTCAACGTCGACTTTATGACGCCGACCACGACGAGTGGATCCAGCAGCCGCCGCTGACGGACCACCTCACGGATTTGATCCTACTTTGCACAATAGAGTATCTCTTCGTTACGAGGAGTCTGCGCCTCGACCGGCTGTCTCCGGCGAGCAACCATGCCGCGCCATGTGGCCACCAGTGAGCAGCTGCTCGTGGGAAGCTGTCGAACATCCCACAAGCGCTAAGCTTATATACTTCACCGCACCCCCCTTTGGTCAACGGGACAAGCGGCCGGACAGACAGACAGACAGCATCATGTATTTTCCTCAGAACAGGCGTCGCTAAGGACAGGGGACCACAGCATTTCGGAGTTGAGCGCGCACAGCGGCACCGATGCTAGATGGGACGGGCTCAATGGTATTTAAATATTGGAAGGCGAAACGGGGCATGTTGCTTCTCATTTTGGTAGTTCGCGATTATCCATGACTTATGCATGCACAATATCCCTTGTGCTTTTTTGCTTCGCCTAGAATCTCGTTAGGCTGGACAAAATGTATTCCAACTTACATACGGTTCTACATCGCAAGCTCCTCACTGAGCCGCGTGTAATAAGAGCACATGAACTGTTAACATTTCGCGGTGGGTTGATGACGATGAAGATCAGAATGCGCCACGCTAGCACGCAATCTGGCAATTGTAGTGGTAGATACATTAAAATGGGTGATTCTTCGGCCTAAAACCAGCGATTTCTGTGCAATCCCCATGGACCATCCCACCTTGGCTAGCGGCCGGCCAATTCATCCCACTAACCGGCATCGGGACCGGTGAGCAAAGGGCTGTCTTCAGGGCATTGAAGACTTTCTCACGTCAACCTCCGGCCAGTTAGACCAGCCAATCAACCGCCCTATATTTGGTCATTTGTTTCGGAGAGTCTCTCCATCACCTTCAAGGCATCGACGCCGCTGATCTCGGAGCGGACAGTCCAGAGAAGTTGAAGCAAGGCAGAGGAGAGAGAGATAGAGAGACAGAGAGAGCAGCAATGGCGGACTCAGCTGCTGACATTGAGGCTCATGTCGGGGGCGCAAAGCAGACGGCCAAGGATCTGTTTGCGGGAGCGGCTGGTGGTGTAGCCCAGGTGTTGCTTGGTGAGTGCTTGCGATGCGCTATTGGGATCGAGTCATGTGCCATGCTGGGCAGATGAGGGTCTGTCACGGTGATGATGAGACAGACTTGTGAGATGACGGCGGGCAATGAGATGAGATGTGGCCCTAGGAGACGAGGACCAGCACACCGTCTAGTCAACGACAGGAGCCGTCTCACTGGAATCTCCTCTCATCCTATCCTCATCCATCCCAATCCCCATCTACTCGACCCTCTCCCAACCCTACCCACACACCTCCTCACCCCAACAGACACTAACACCCCACCCCCCAGGCCAACCCTTCGACATAGTAAAAGTCCGCCTTCAAACCAGCACCCAGTACCCCTCCGCCCTCTCAGCCGCCCGCTCCATCCTCGCCAACGAGGGCGCGACCGCCTTCTACAAGGGCACCCTCACCCCTCTCCTCGGCATCGGCGCCTGCGTCTCCATCCAGTTCGGTGCCTTCCACGCCGCCCGCCGCTGGTTTGAGGACCGCAACGCTTCCCATGGGAAACCCCTCCAGCTCGGCTACTCCCAGTACTACGCCGCCGGCGCCTTCGCGGGCGTGGCCAACTCGGTCATCTCGGGGCCCATCGAGCACGTGCGCATCAGGCTGCAGACGCAGCCGCACGGCGAGAAGAGGCTCTACTCCGGCCCGCTGGACTGCGTGAGGAAGCTGACGAGTCCCGCGTGCGGCGGAGGTCTGTTTAGGGGTCTGTACAGGGGCGAGGCCGTCACGGTGCTGCGCGAGGCGCAGGCGTACGGGGTGTGGTTCTTGACTTTCGAGTGGCTGATGAACAGCGACGCCGCCAGGAACTCGATCCCCAGGGCGGATATTCCGACCTGGAAGGTGGCGTTCTACGGCGGCCTCGCCGGCGAGGCGCTGTGGTTGGCGAGTTATCCGTTCGATGTCGTCAAGAGCAAGATGCAGACCGACGGGTTCGGGGCGGAGCAGCGGTACAAGAGCATGAGGGACGCGTTTGGGCAGACTTGGAGGGCCGAGGGGATGAGGGGGTTCTGGAAGGGGTTGGCCCCCACGCTGCTGAGGGCTATGCCGGTTAGTGCGGGGACGTTCGCGGTTGTTGAGTTGACTATGAGGGCTATTAACTAGGTTGGCTGCGAGGGAAAGATGGCCCCAGGTTTGCGACGGATACAATTGGGGGAACGTGTGGTTTGAAGTTTGGGCTGGGATGAGATGTGGTGGGATAGATGGACCGAAGACACGAGACCGATGTTTAGTGAGCGAATGGCTAGAGTCGAGTCTTACTCTACATGATCTCCATTTTGGGCGTTTACTAGTAAAGTATAGAGGACAAATGTCGGCTTCGACGACAAACAAGCAGAAGGAATTCAACACATCTGAGAACGTTTGCAGACGCTGTTCATATTCATACTCCTACGAACATATTTTTACGACAAAGTCATGGCCCCGTTACTCGCTGTTCTCAACCCTCCGCTGCAGTATATGCCTCGCATTAGCCGGCGTGAGGGAATCAATCTCCAGGTCCTCCAGCAATTTCTTCGCCGTCGCGTTGTCAGTGAACACCATATCACTGGCCTGCTTGAGCGACACTCCACCCTCGGCTGCCTCAACCGGCAAGTTCAGCAGCTTGACGCCTTCAGAAAGAGTCGTCATCGCCGCCGAACCGTCAGGGATGTACCGCTCCACCAGCGCAAAGATGGCGTGCATGTCGCGCGAAAACTGGGCCGCGCCAAAGGTTGTGAAGCTCTGGCTCATCAGCACGTCGCTCCACAGCATGTTGTTGAGCCTGTCCAGCGCCGAACGCCAGACGCGCCGGAAGACGGCTGTGCTGAGGGCGCGGGAGAGGAAGTCGAGGTTGCGTTTGAGGATCTGGCTGGGTTAGCAGGTGGTCAAGTTTAGAGTGGGATGAACTTACTCTGAGCGGTTCGTCGAGTTCGGCCGTCACGGCGAGAGAGGAGGGGTCGACGGCGGCAGGATCCTCGTTGATGGTGGTCCACTGTGGCCGCTTGAGATAGGCGTAGAAGGCCTTGTGGTGGGAATCGACAACAGCATCGACGAGGAAGTCTTGCGCCCTCTGTCGCCTCAGACTGTACGCAGCGATGGTCTCGTCGAACAGAGCACCGCCGTCGTCCTCGGTGCCTACGACGGATGATGTGCGGTCCTTAACATGATCGTAGCTCATACCGCCAGCCAGGTTGGTCTGGTCCTCTGACACTTTGGCTCGACTTTGCAGCTGCTCCCACAACGTAACGAAGAACTGGACAACTTAGTATCTACCATGACAACAAGGGGTGCAAGAACTGACCTCTTCGTTGCTCCAGTCTTTCAGCGTATTGACAACATGGTCGGCACTACCGAGCACTTTGCACAATGTCTCCAGCGCACCTGTGCCCTCCAAAGCAGCCAGTTGCTCCTTAGTAACACCGTGCAAAGTGCGTCCCACAGTCGATGTCAGACTCTGGTAAGCTTCGAGCGACCCTCTCAGTCGGTCATGGAACTCATCCAGGATGTTAAGCTGGATATCGATGAGGAAGCGAAGTTTATGGGAGAATCTCCTGAGCCTCTCGTACTGGGTCGTCACGGACCGCAGCAGATCCGTGACCCTTACAGCACCGTAGGTCGGCTTCATCTTCCCCGGCCCGGAGAACTCGTAATCGAGCTTCCTCGCATCCGGCGAATCCATGATGCCCTGGAATCTCTGCAGCGCGAAGTCCTTTTCTGCACGGAGCCACTTATCGAAGTGCTTGTCCAGCACTTCCCCAGCAAGTCCACACCATCCCTTTTCCGGGTCGCCGCCGTCATAGTTGTACCTCGACCGGATCGCGTCGTCAAACGTCATCAGCTGCGTGATAAGACTGCTCAGAAAAACCGGATCCTTCAGAGCCTCAGCCACCGAAGAGTTGACCTTTTCCCTCAACACCGGCAGCATCGAGGTGATAAGCGCACACACCGGGTCCATATACACCATCTTATCCGCCACGCTCGTATCCTTCACCTTGCTCGCCAACAGCCACGTAAAGTTGTCCCGAAAGAAATCCTCCCACTTCTCCACCAGCGCCAGGAACCAGGGGAAGCAATGCGTCCCGATCGTCCGGGGATCACTCGTCATCTTGTCGCTCATGAAGTGAAACCGGAACTCCTTGACGAAGATCTGCGCCATGACATCGATGGGGAGGAGCGTAACCACCCTGCTCGAATAACTCAATTCCGGCACCTGCAGGTCGAGCAGTTTTTCGACGCAGGCCCGCCACTCGTCGTCGATCTCCGAGGTCACCTCGACTCTGGGCCAGTTCCGCTTGACCAGCACAGCCTCCAGCTCCTTCGACATGGTAGCCTTCATCTCGTCCCACAGCGAGTCCGTGATGGCCGCAACATACGAAACGAGGTGTACCGCCGCGCCGTCGGCTTGGGCCTGCAGCTCGCTGAGGTGTACGCTTAGCTGCTTCAGCCTCGTGTACGGCCGCAGCGCCGCCTTGGGGCTCTCCGGCAAGTGGCTCCTCGCCTCCTTCCTCAACTCCTCTACGTCTTGTAGGAGGAGCAGGTACTTGTGCGCCAGATCGACCTTGTGTAGCTGCGCCATTGGCCCCTCGAGGCGGCGTATGGCTTCGTCGGGGGCATCGGAGGCGGCGACGATCTGGAGTCGGACGTCGATGCTGTGCTGGAGGGAGTCGAAGTCGGATATCTGTTTTGCTAGAGCGGACTGGCGGTCTGAGGTGGATTCGCGGGCGAGGTCGAGTTCCTTGGTGGCGTCATCGAGCTGGGATTGCAACTGGCTGCGCTGGTATTCGACGCTCGCGAGGAGCGTGTCGAGATGCTCTAGATCGGTCGTGGACTGGAGCTTGTCGTCTAAGAAGTCTTCCAGACGGATGTCCGGTTCGAGGGGTGGTGGGCGCCCTTGGTGCGCTGCCATCGTGAAGGTCTGGCTGTGTTGAAGCTTGGAGGTTGATGCAGCTGGAGCTCTGGCCCGATGCACTGAAGTTGTCGTGGTCAGAGCTCCGACATTGGACGGGTGGGTATCGGGAGAAGCATTTAGGGTTCGGGTTGGTGACGTAGCAGTGGGGTTGCAGTGTGCTCGAGTCGCGTGTGGACGGCGCGGCACGGACGCGTCTACCGCAGACCAGCCAAAAAAGTACGTACCCGCCCAATTCAAGGTCCAGCAACACCGAGTTCAAGAACTCGTTGCTACAACTACACGTTGGATGCTCATGTCCAGTGTTTCGCTTACACTTGACATTGAGCAGCGTCACCATGGACGACACTACCCGCTCAGAGTATGAGACACAGTCACAGACCCTCCGCGCCGAGCTGAAGCAATGGGAGACATCGTGGGCCAAGAATCACAACGGGAAGAAGCCTTCCCGAGACGACATCAAGCAGAATCCAGACATTGGTATGCCCCTTTTCCCTCTCTTATCTTACACCCTAACTAATCCATTCCCAGCAACTAAATATAAATCCTACAACAAACTCCGCGACATACTCTCGGGCAAACTCTCCCCACTCTCCAAATCTTCCCCCCCACGGAAGCGTAAATCCCTGCCGTCAACCTCCGCCGCCGCCACGCCCTCCAAACGCCAGCGTACCACGCCGTCCTTCTCCCGCACCGTCCTCCTCCCCGACGCCACCACAACGACCCCGTCCCTCAACCGCAAGCTCTTCCTCTCCCCGGCCTCGCACAAGGCGCCCACCCCGACCTCCATCGGCCCCACGCCCCAGCGCGACGGCAAGGTGCTGGGCCTCTTCGACCTGCTCAGCGGCAGCGAGGAGACGCCCTCTCGCCCGCGGTCGGGCGACTTCATCTCGGACGGGGTTCCTGACCTGCTGGCCGCCACACCGCGGAAGCGCGGGCACCAGGACGACGAGCAGGAGAGCAACGGGGATAGTATCGCGACCCCGGCGGCGCACAGACACGGCCGCACCCCGATGTCGAGCTCCAAGCGCGCGATGCTGGACAACTTCCTGCTCTTCACGCCGCTCAAGAACCACGACGGCAACGCCGGGGGTACCAGCTTCGCCTCCAGGATCGGGATCGCCTCTACCAACACCGCGACGGATAAGGAGAATGGGCTGTTGACGACGCCCAAGGGCCCCGGGTCCGTGTCCAAGAGTCTCTTCGCGACGCCCGCGTTCCTGAAGAGGGGGCATAAACCGCTGGACACGGTCGACGAGGAGGGCAGGGCCGAGGAGGAGGTCAGGCCGCTGAGACTGCCTAGGAAACCGCTGGTTAGGGGTCTGAGCAGCGTCGTTGCCGGACTGAGGAAGCTAGAGGAGGAGAAGCTGGACGACGAGATGGAGGCTATGCGGGAGATGGAGGCGGAGATGGACGGGGGAGGCAGTATGCCGCCGCCTGCGAAACGGCAGAAGGTGGTCGACCAGCCATCACAAGCTGGGAAGGGGGCTGGGGGAGGAGGGGAAGTGGAGGTCGTCGAGGACGGTCAGATCGAGGCGAAACCAGTGTTGCTGGGCGGCTTTGATGACGAGAATTTACTGGATAGCGACGTGGAGGAACAGCAGCTTGATCGTGGGCAGCCGCTGCGGGTGTACAAGAAGAAGGGGCAGAAGAGGACGACGAGGAGGGTCAATATGCGGCCTACAAGAGCGAGGAGGCCGGCTGCCCAACAGGAAGGTGGGGAGAACGAGGATGGGGACGACCAGGAGGAGGTTGTGCCGGAGACGCAGCTGGTCGATACAGCGGTGGAAAGAGAGGAGGACTACAAGGTGATGTCCGGGAGTGACTTCGAGGAGGACAAGACGACGAAAAAGAGCAAGAGCAAGACTGTTAAGGGGAAGAAGGATGGGAACGACGGAGAAGAGAAAGAGGGCACTGTCAAGAAGGCTGTGCGCAAGGTCAAGGCTACGGCCAATGCGAACTTTAAGCGGCTGAAGCTGAGGAATTATGGCGCGAAGGGAGGACCTGGGCAAAACAGTCGATTCAGGAGGAGGAGGTGATATCTGTGGGCACGGGAATTTTTGTTGCTAAGACGGGGAGGGTACATGGCTTATGGGAGTTTGGAGGGAATGCCATGACGAGGTATGTTACATTACACTTGAAAGGCGCATATCACTGGCGTCCAGTAACCAGCAGAATTATGGCGTGAATGACAACGAACGGCTTTTCAATACTGTCAATGCCATATTCGTATTATCCCAAGCCGAGGACATTGCAGGGAGCAAAAAGAACAAAATAAGGGCCGAACCGGGATTCGAACCCGGGACCTCTTCCAGGAGAGTCATATTGCTACGACCGGGAGCATATCCCGAAGGAAGCATCATACCACTTGACGATCCAGCCTCTTGAAAGTTGCAGTCTCGTAGGTTTAGGTTGACTTGTGAGGAGAGTCGAAGTTGTGGAGAGCAAAGTGACCGATGAGTCGATCTCAATGCGCCGATGGGACTCGATACCTGAGTCATGCGGCGGTGCAGTCTTGCCGGATCATACTTCGTACTTGCATGCAAGATCATTGATCATTCATAGTCCTCATGAAACTCTATAGGACGTCGGTCGTTTCGATTCCTAGTAAGCACGTTTTGCAGTTCCTACTTTGGATCTCACTCGGGGATCTAAAAGACGTGAAAGGGGGAACAGCATGTATTGTCCATTTCTCTATGCAAATGCGTTTACTCAACCAGTGCTATATATGCTTTTCCAACACAGGATGCAAGTGTACTCTAAATTAAGTTGTCCAAGACGATGCTCGCTCTAACCCTCCTCATAAGACGCCGTTCTTGCGATTATGTTGTCCCTCGCTCATCAAACCATCTCGTCCGCCCTATCCTCCAATCCGTCAGCTCTTCCAGTCTGCCACTTCCCCTTCGCATATACTCTACGTATCACTCCTCCTCCTCCAAATGTATCCCCAGCCCCAGCCCCCCACTCTGTCCCGACTCCTCGCTCCTAGACCTCTCCATCGCCGCACCCCGCCGTTCCCCGAACTCCACCACGCTCCCATCCTCAAGCATAAACCCGCCACTCCGGCTCCCAGACCCGGACCCGGACGTGTTCCGCACCATAGCCTCCCCGCCCGCCCCCACACCGGGGCTCCCCCTCCCCAACCCCGGCCGTCCACCCCTGGTCGGAGGACCCTGGCCCCGCCGTCCCCTCGGCGCGGGACTCTGGCTCTGCGATCTACCGCTGCCGCCCCGCGTCCCCGCGCTCCACTGCGCCGCAGCGGCGGGACTCTCGCGTTCGCTCTGATGATGCAGCTCCGAGTGCCTCTCCTCCCACCGCGAATAGCTTGTCTCCACCTCGCCGAAGGCGTCGCCCAGCCTCGGACTCGGCTCCGTCTCCGTGTGCGAGGGGCGTCGCTGTTTCAGTCCCGGAATCGAGAACGGGAGAAGTCGACGGAGGCCGCCGCTCACGCTGCTGCTGCCGCTGCCGCTTCTAGCTCGCCGGCCGGGAGGGGGGGAGGCGGATAGCGGTTTGGCCGATTCCGGAGGTGTCGAGGTGTGGGACTGGTTGCTGCCCCCGCCCCCACTAGGGTTGCGGGACATGGGTTCCGAGGTGTAGCCTCCCGGGCTGGACAGCTGGACGCGGGCGGTAGCGGGTGGTGGGTTGGCGTTGGGGTCGAGTTCGGAGGGCCGCTGGATGGAGGGGTAGGAGAAGGACAAGGGGTCGGCGTTGGGGTTGGCTAGGCTGGAGGACTCGAGACGGCTCAGGGTGGGGTGGTAGGTGTGCGTCTCCCACTGCCGGATTGTTGGCGGTAGGCCGCGCCGGAGGCTCTCGACTGTGTTGATCTCGACTGGGATAGACGGCGGAGGGAAAGGGGAGGAACGGTTTGCTGGGCTTGAACCTGCACTACGGGTGCCAGCAAAGAGAGGCGCCGGTGAGGCGGATAGACTTCCTTCTGCTCTCGGGGCGTCGAGTTGTTCGTCGCTACTGTCGGCGGGTTTCATGTTCTCTTTCAACTTCTTGAGCGTTGCTGCAGTCCAACTCGTGGGAGCAGCGGCTATCTTAGTCAAATTGTTCGAGAACTCGACCGGCGACATGGTATACTCGTCCTCCCCTGTCTTCGTCGCCAGCGGGTCGGCGTAGCTGTTGTTCCCGAGGAGAAACCGTGGCCTTGGCAGACTTCCTTGGCTGAAGCTTCTCTCGTGGCTGATCCGGGTTTCTTCCGATGACAAGTTTGATCGCCTGATTTTGTGAAGCTGGGCTTCAGCCTCGCTTCCAGCAGTCAGACGGCTCTGGCTCTGGCTTCTCAGTGGCTTGGCATTGTTTGTAATAGAACCCCTGGCGATCTCTCGGCTTATACTGACTCGGGGGTCGCTGATGCTCGTGTCCCTCCAGGAACCAGCGCGGTCGTGATAGCGACGGTGCTCGACTTTCCGAACAGACCTATGGTTTGGGACTATGAAGTCCCAGTCAGCGCCCGTTCGGTCATTCCTGGCGTGGCCATTCTCCGTCCTCGGCGGTGGAATGTTTTCGACAGGAGTACCAAGATTCGGGGAGCCCCTGACTGTCTTGGAGTCGTCGTGGAGGTCGGAAGGGTCTCGCGGGACTGGAATGGTCTGCTGCTGAGGGTAGGGGACATGGAAATGGTACGGATTATGTGCAAAGTCCGGCCCCGGAGTTGTTGGGGAGTGATACACGTCAGGGCGTTCATCGTTATCGTTAAGGACAGATGTGAAGCCACTGGTACTCGTGCTGCTGTGGCTTGGCGGAGTCATGGAGTCCGTCTCGGATGAACTGCCGGTTCGCTCAAAGACTGATGTCGGGGGCATCTCCTGAGAGCCTTCGACAATATGTGTTTGGAAAGTCTGGGACAGACGGTCGATCTCGCCTTGGATCTTATCCAACCGGTCCTGGATTTTGTCTCGCGCTGAGCCCAGGAGCTTCGGGTCCCGCTTCTCAAATCTCTTTACGTGCTCCAGCAGCTTCCGCCCATGGATAGCAAAGCGACGGTAGTCGTCAGGCAGGCCAACACTTGAGTGCTCCTTGATCTTCTTGTCGGCCTCATCGAATGATCGACACCACACAAGGGCAGCCCTCTCCAACCAGAACGGAGCTTGCTTTTCTTCACTAAGAGTATCGATGAAGAAAGCTTGTACCACACTGTGAACACGAAGAATGTCTAATGACTCAACGGTCCTGTCGAAGTGCTGCTTGGAGCTCCGGGAACTGGTTGGCGAAACATCCTGGATTTCTGTCCGCTCGAGCAGGGCGAAAGCAATCAGTACCTTGAGTGTGTTGGTTAGATTCGCCTTGCGAAGAGACGCGTCAGGTGTTTTCAGCGGAGTCCTGTTGTCTAACGCAGCCATACCTGATTATCCGGGTCAGTAAAAAACCGAGCTTGATGACGAGACGACGAGACACCTCGAGACGGCATAAAGGCATCGACTTACCAAGAGTGAGCATCTCCACGGGCACCTGCTGGTCGAAGAACACAACAATGGATATAAGGTTGAGTGCCGCCGTAGCGCCTCTGTGCTGGAGCTGCTCGCGAACAGATCTGTACGCTGGCAGAGTGCCAGCCTGCGCACGGTTCTTGTACGACCTCAAGTATTTCGATAGCGGCTCCCTCGTCGCCTTGAGCTGCTGAGCCGCGACGTGGATCATGAGGGGCAGTCGTCCCATCAGCTGCACCAGCTCCAATGCCCGAGTCCGGTCATCCTGAGTCCAAGGCCGCTTCTTGTCCATCTCGAGGAGTAGGAGGTCAGTAGCCTCCTTAGACCCAAGCAAGGGCAGCTCCATGACTTGTGGGCTGTCGAAGCGGTAGTCTTCGGCGACGGCACGTTCGGTCGAAGTGAAGATCAAACTGGTGTTCTTGGCGTCCGGTATGAACTCTTGGAGGGCCGGATCGTCGAAGTGAACGCCATCAAGAACCAGGAGCCAGTTTTCAAGGCTGTTGAGCCACTTCCGGACAATAGCTACAATCTTCTTGGGGTCGCGCAGTTCTTGCACGTCTTCATGGGACACCAGGCCCCTGAGCGCCTCATTCCTGGCAATCCGCCAGTACCAATACTCGATTTCCTGCTGCGACTTGGCCCGGACCCAGTAGACACCTCCTGGGTAGTCATCCTTGTGCTCGAACACATACTGGCGTGCGAGATGTGTCTTTCCGCCGCCGGGCAGGCATTGGATAAGGACGGCGGAAGTGCCTTGTGAGCGCTTGGACCGGTCCATGAGCATCTTGTGCAGCTGCTTCATCTCAGAGTCTCGACCGACGAAATACGAATTCGGGCGAAACGGCTCAGGGTGGATGAACAAGGGCGACTCTTTCGTTTGCGGCACCGTTACGTCGATGATATCGGACTGGGTCGAGTCGTGAGTAAGAGCCAGTG
>Ga0209127_100173_pt1 | contig 23260 bp, 19 predicted proteins | sample LakSupMetagenome_FD_187469 | JGI IMG/M metagenome (GOLD analysis project Ga0209127, IMG submission 187469) | Freshwater microbial communities from Lake Superior, Canada - Sta WM archaea (SPAdes) (version 2) | ecosystem: Environmental > Aquatic > Freshwater > Lake | place: Lake Superior, Canada...
AGGCGCACCTGTCTCAGTTCTGGGAATGTCAAGGGATGACTTCACAATGGCGCATTAGCATCAAATAGTTCCAAAATAAAAAGATCAATGTTTGATAGTGAGACCAACCCTATTCCGTTTCTGAGCTGCTCCCGGAAGCAGTAAACCTTCGCCGCGCTTTGCAGGACCCGAAAACTCCTTCCATTTGCGAATCCGTGGTATAGGACATCAGTATCGATATCTCGTCGAGTAGTCTGTATCAAAGTTAGCCACTTTACACTTTCACGCACGAGAAAGACGTAACAGGGAGGGAAGACAACGCACCCTTCGGACTGACGACCAGACCCCTCCCCTTCTTGGCGCCCCGGTACACCGTCTCGATGATGTCGATCATCTCCTGCTTATCCTCGAGCACCCAGTTGAGCTTGTTGTTGTTGCCCGTGCCGAAGTCGACCATCATGTGCTTATTGCGGAAGAAGAAGAGGATGGTGCAGGGGTCGTAGAGCTCGTACATGGTGTTGAAGTCGGGCACCTGGTCGATGTCGCAGACGTAGATAGCCGCGAAGTTGCGCACTCGCTCCTGGATGCGGTAGAGCACCTCGTCCTGGCGCATGCAGTCCGGGTCCCAGTCGCGGCCGAAGCGGATCACGACGAGGCGCTCGTCTTCCGAGAGGATGGCCTGGTCGACGTGCCAGCCTGTTGTTAGGTGGGGAAGGACGTAGGACATTGTTGTGTGCTTGTTTGTCTTTTTCTGAGGATCTGGTAGGTTATTGTGGTGTCAATGGTTGTAGATTTAGCATGCGAATGTTCTTGTTTGCGTGGTTAGAAGTTATGGAAGACGACGATGCTGGCTGGAAATTGACCGAATGTTGTTGAATGTTCATCCGGGTTCGACGGCAACGGTGGGGCAGTTCAGCCTCGGTGGGATCGTAGCAGTTTATCGATAAGACAGCTGGACCGTGCACCCCCACATCAACCAAGAGGTCTATTGTGGTGAAAACCGGCAATATGGTCGGACCCGCCAAAATTTACGGAAAGCGGACGACTTGGACGCGCCTTGGGAAAGTGGTATAGAATGCCTCTGTGAGAACAATGCGTTCCGGCCATATCCGTTCCTGATTCACCATGGCGAAACGGTCTTCTATGGGCGGCGATGCTGCGGGAAAGCCGAGGAAGAGGGTGAAGGTCGTGCACGAAGCTCCAACTTCTGAGGAGATCCATACAAGTCGCCAGCTTCAGGGTCTGCTTGCTCCCGATCAGGACCTCAAGAAGGCCAGGCATGGTATGTCTTGAAGTGCCTGTGGGTTTATTGCGTTTCTAACAAACCTGAAGGTCTGCAGTCTTTCAAGGTGTTCCTAGACCACATCAACAACGGAGACGATGGCCACGAAGACAAGCGAGAGATCCTCAACGAGTACCTGGCGTCGAGAAAACCGAGGGCCGACGATGAGACACCGATCTATCTGCCGGACATCATGGAAACATGGAGTTACGCAGGCCAAACGAATAACGACAACATCCTGTCTGCCGTGCCTGTCGTCTTGGCCTTGCTACTAAGGATCCTCTCCCAGTCGCTGGACCAGGTCCCTTACGGCTTGGGCATATGCCGGACGTTGCTCCGGAAGAGGCAGCAGGAGCTCATATCTCGAAATCTGTCTGCAGACAAGGGCAAGGAGTTCATCATCTCACCCACACTACGGCTGTTGAGGGAAGCAATCTGCTTCGACGGAGGGGCCATGGCGAGACCGATATTTCGGGCGAGGAATTACACGTTCAAGTCCCTAGGACGGAACATGGGCATCAAATATCTCGGCGAAGGACGCGAAGACCCCAAACGACCGTCGGCAAGGACCAATGCCGTCCGCTTCTTCCTCAGTGCACTGAAATTTCTTCACCCAGAGGCGAAGAAGGAGCTGTTGTCACTCAGGGATATCGTTACCGGCCTCACCAAGTCTATCCGAGAAGATCCACCACATTTGATATTGGAGACACTCGACACGTTGAAGACTCACGTCCTGCTGGACGAGAAACTGCCGCGAGAAGCAAAGAGCAAGCTTCTCAGTGCCAACACATTGACACGCATCGCATCACTCTATACCTATGATGATGCTGCGTCAGACGCAGAAGTCAATCGGCCTGTGGACGAGGTAACTCACGCCTTCCTCCAGATCGCATGTACTCTTCCCTCTGCGGGTGTGCTTCGACAGCAGTCCGGGTTCTATCCAAGGGGAACAGAGGCGGAGGACGATTCTCTTTTGCGACTGCGGAGCAGCGACGATGTGGGCCTGGAAAATGTTGTCTGGATGAATAAGTTCAGAGACGAGATCCCGGTGCGGAACTATGTACTCTCGGAGTTCACTCAGAATCTGCGGCCATGGTCGAACATCAAGCAAAGCGAGCTGCTCGTTACAATATTCAAAGCTGCACCAGAGCTCATTGCCGACTACTTCCAAAAGAAGCGGTCATTCACGTTTGAGCCGAAGCTCTCTGCAACGTGGATCGGATATGCCGCCCTGCTCTTCAACGCAGTGCAGGTGGACATCCCCGAGTTCTTTGGCCAGTCCTCCGGATATTCACCTTTCCCTCCTCCTACTTCTATCGTCCTGGACAATATCCTGCCACTACCGCTGAATCAGAAAGTTCTTGTTCGATGCTTGGCGCAAAAGTCGAACCTGATATCCTTCTTCGTCACTAGGATATTGGTTATTGCGCTAGAGAAGTTAGCCGCGACGCTCAAACTCTACCAAGAAGCCGCGGGTAGCAATGGTGCATTGTGGAGCGAGGGAGCGCGAAGACTCGTGGACGAGTTCTGTCAGCGATGCCCGTCGATGAAGGATATCGTCAACTCGTACAGGTCAATCCCAGAAGACAACATACTCCATCGCGAAGCAGCAAGCCGGCTTCTCCTCCGCTATTACGAGGTGCTCCCTCAGGTCGCCTTGATTGCCAAATTCGACGTCTCGCCTTTCCTGGTGACTTGCATCAAGAGGCTCAGGACCGAGCAGGAAGACAGCAGCAGTGAGGACAGGAACTTGGGTCTGAGGGAACTGGAGCATCTTCTCGTCATTGCCGGGCACTCTCCTGGCATGCGGTGGTTTTCCAAGCTTGAAGGGCTTGTGCTGTCGCCCTTCCTAACTCTGCTGCAGCTTCTTGTCGATAGTCGGCAGGATATATCATCGCAGAAGTTGCTCGATAGCATCAACTTTGTCGCCGAGGAGCAACAAGTTGTCTTAGCAAGGGAAGGAGGACGAGGACTGGCGCCGTTGGTGCAAACACTACAACTGTTGAGGAAGACGCAAGCTACAGAGGAGTCGACCAATAATGTCTGGACTTTCATCAACAACTGCGTCGCGCGTTGCGCCACGGCCCCTATCAAGTATCTCGAGATGATGCTGGACATCCTCGGCAGCGGTTCAAAAATTGGAGGACAGGACGGGGATGTGCCACAGATAAGTCCTCTACACATGGCGTTGGTGGAGCAGATACCCTTTGCACTGAAGTCTGCAAGTTCGGACACGGTTCGGCAACTGGCACAGTTCATCAGTTTGTTCCTAGGCGCCTCGAAGGCGGCCGGAGAGGACCCGGTCCTGCTTGAAAGAGTGTTCAGCGAGCTGAGATCCCACTTCCCAGAGGTTGTGCAGAAAAAGGCACTAAAGGAGTTCCCATCAGGTGCTGATTTCGAGCAGAGGCCTCGTGTAACTGAAGATTTGAGAATGGACATTGATAGCCCGGACTCGCCAGCCCGAGGCAATAACGTCGCAGCTGCGACAGAGTCACTGGACCAGCTCTTTGACCAACCCTCGGAGTATAGTCTGGACAACTCAGCCCTCCAGAAGTGGGTAAACAAGGCGGCGGATGAGATAGTGGAGGAAGGCTATGCCTCGTCGCTGATCTCTCTCCTCGCTTCCGAGCACACGAGCATTCGCAAGGAAGCCGTCACGAACATGCTCAAGATGGCGGCCAAGATACAACAATCAGACTACGACGAGAAGGAACAGAGCCACCTCCTCCTGTGCGAACTTGCAGAGACCGCGAAGGGCAATGTCGATGCGGCGCCCCTACCGAACACGATCATCTCCTTTGCTTGCCACGCGCTGGATGTGCTGAAGAACCCCCTGCACACCATGTACGCCAAGGTCAACTCCTTCCTCACCAGCGGACCGGTATGGAAGCTGGACAGGCTCCCTCTGGTGCACGAGGTCCTGCAAGAGGAGCCGTCGGAGGACGACCAGTACTACGCCGAGCTCGGCTGGCTCCTTACCTACCTCCTCGACAGCCTCCGGACAGGGTCCGATCTGGCGCTGTTCCATAAGAAGCGGGTGTTCGAGCAGCTCATGTCGCTGGCGGGCAATCCGTACATGAGGCACAACATGCGGATACAGATTCTGGGCATCCTGTACAGGGCCACGGGCATCCAAGGCGGGAGCGGCACGCTCATGACTCGGTTTGGCGTCATGGCGTGGCTCGAGAGCAGGCAGGCGGCGGCGGCGGAGAGCGGTGGCGGGGAGGACTCGGTATATCCTGCAATGATCAAGAGAGTGTGGGAAACGGCCGACCAGGAGAGGGCGCTGGCTTGGAGTAGAGGCGGGATTCCTGAGATACTGGGTGTATAAATGGGGAACATCCCGAATTGATCTAGAGTTGAAGAAGTGAGCAAGCACGGTCCGCAACCGTATCGTGCTAGCTGGCGCTACCTTAGGTAGGAAGGAAACCTGGCCATTGTGCCTCCTCGCGAGTGTTGGAGCCTGGAAAGAGCAAAGTAAGCCATGGGGTAAGTAAGTTTCTGGTCATTCACTCAGACAAGTCCTAGTGCTAGACTCTAGTGCATGGTGAAGGCATACCTTAGAAAAGGGCAGCAAGGTACCCTCTTGGCTATTGTGCCCTGGCCCTGTGACGTGGCTGTACGAATCAGGAATCGCCAGCATGTTGCTAGTCTGGATTGCAGGGGTCTATCGTCCTTACCTGATGCGGCCTGTTGCTTCTCCACACCTCCAAAATTCCCCTAGAGAGAAGGCACAAGCGGCCACAAACCAACAACCACCTGAACGAACCCCAAAGGACGGCCGACCTGAACGACTATCCGCATTCATCCCTCTTCCAACGACGTCTACCTAAACTGCCTCATCAATTGCAGCACTCCTACCTGGCGTCACCCAACTCAATTGCTCGTGTGGATTCCACATTGTTCTCCGAGATCTTACTACCGCCTTCACCACCGCCGCTCATATCTTTCGCCTGTTCTTGCTTTGCGTCACCCTGTCGGATCGCCTCCTCCTCACCGCGTCGCATGTCCCATTTAACAATCACGACCACCTCACCGATCTCCTGTATGCCCTTCTGCCTCGGCAGCTGAAGCTTTAGTGCCTTCCACCAGTCATAGTGCCACCTCTCGAGTCCACCCAGGAAGATAAGGAGCGACAACGACCCCTCAGTTTCCTGCGAACCCTTGAATGACGAGCTGCGACCTGCATACGACAACATACCGCAACATAGCTATTTTCCACCCTCAAATGAGGTTTGCGCGACCTGGCTGAACCTATTATGGCCGAATCCAAACCTGCGGGCGTGGGTGTGAAATACACAGCGGAAGACCTACTTTATTTGCGCGATTCACCATTATGCGTGAAACCGTCTGGCCTCCCTCCTGCCGAGGAGTGGATGGGGTATGTGTGCTTTCTAGCTTTAGGCTCTGGCATTTCTAACCGTGTGATCTCCCAGCCCGCCACCAGACGCCGTTCGCAACCAAGTGAAACCTTCTGTTGAGCGAACCAGGACTAGCGACGCTACTCCGCTGGAACAACGTCGACCTGGCCTTGACCGAACTTCTTCGCGGAGCAATGCGAGTACGTCGTCCCTTGCTCAAAAGATGTGACTACTGTTGCACAATGCTAACCCGATTAGTAGACCCTGAAGATATCATCCTCGGACCTCCACGAACCAGCTTCGCCTCGGCGACCTCTATGCGAAACAATAGGCTCGGTGAGCTCGAGAAGGGGATCAAAGACACCGAACCTCGAGACCGCCCGGAGCGGTTCAACTTCCGCACCAAGGCGAATGACACGGATAATAGCAATGACCGGTTCAAGGATAATCGAACGAACAATACCTTCCGCCGGAGAGGAGATGCGGACCAAGATAGCGAGGGTTGGAGTACGGTGAAGCCGCGCAAGAGCTTTGGCACCGAGGGCGCTGAGCGCTTTCACGGCCGCATGGGCGGGTCTGACCGCACCACTAGTCGCGACGATAGGCGGTTCCGGGATCGGGACGATCGTGATAACGGCGATCGTCGCAGCCGCAACACTGACCAGGGTCTGAGAGAAAAGGATGGCGAGGATGCCGATGGACCACGCTGGAACGGTCTTGGCCGCAACAGGACAGAGCTTCGCAAGGAGAACAGCGAAGGCGCGCCACTGACGGGCCGCGAACGCATTGATCGGGCGAAGAGCTGGAGAGATCGTATTCCCGAGGACAAACCTGCTGAGAGGCACGGCGACAGAGCCAATGATCGGGCGTACGACCGGCGTTGGGACCGCGACAGGGAGCACAGAGTTGAACGAGAACCTGAGTGGCTGGACGAGCCTGCCGAGGAAAAGTCGCACGGTCACACAGCAGAAGACTTCCAGAAGTTCATGGAGTCCATGAAAGCCAAGCAGGGAGGCACTCAGAAGACCAGCGAAGGGGCCATCGGCCAACCAACAGCGGAGCTACACGTCGAAGTGGAACAGAAGGTTACGTCAGTCCGGGCCATTGAACCTGGTCCGGACAAATTCTTCGCGGCTTTTGGTGCAGGCGCGGCTCTCGACATAGCCAGTCCTTCGGCAGAGGCGAAGGAGTCGGCCAGGCCCAAGACCGGGAAATCATCCAGGTTCACATCGTTCTTCTCCGCAGCGCAGGAAGACACGCGCGGAAGGACTGAACCGCCTACCCCTGCGGCTGCGGCACCGCTACCGCTATCGACCGGCATGGGCGTCCCTCCCCAGCAGAATGATGCCGATAAGGAGGCGTTCGCCGTTTTGCTGCAAAAACTGCAACGCCAGAGCCTCGGCGCTTCAAGCTCCCAGGCAACACACCCCCAGGCTACGCCAAGCTTCTCAGAGCAATCGTCGACGCCAGCCATGACTCCAGGCTTGGCACCACGACAGACGCCTGGATTGACTCCGGGGTTGCCGCCAAGCGTGCAACATGGAAAGACCGCTCTCACTTCACCTGATCCGTTCCAGCAGTATGGAGGAGATCGCCGCGATGATCCACGGCTGCGCGGCTCGTCGCAGCCGCAATCGGTCCAGGATATATTGTCTCCCCGTCCAATGGCTCCGCCTTCACAGCCGCCAGTGCCTCGCCCCGAACAATCCCTGCTGCAGGAATTCTTCAGTCCGCGCCCGCAAGGTATGGGCCAAGCTAGCGGTCGCCACGAGCAGAACCCGAACCCTGCGCCGGTCCCCAACAACAACACCGACTTCCTAATGCGCCTCATGCAGAGTGCTCGGGCGGCGCCAGAACCGCTGCGTACGGAGCAGATGTTGGTGCGCAATCCGCAGCCCACAAAGCAGGTCAACCTACCCAACATGCAGGAACGCCAGCACGACTACGATAGGGAGCGTGCCGCGCCCCAACCTCAGCGCCAGATGCGTCCACAAGGCGTTCCCGGCTTCTTCGATGCCCAGTTCCACTCTCCAGAGAATGACAACAGGCCCCAACAGCCTACCCAGATCCTTCAGAGACCGCCTCCACCTGGGCTTGATCACCACATGTCTCAGATGCAGATGGGCGCTGCGCCGCCGCAGATGGCGCCTCAGCGACCCATGATCCCGCCTCCGCCGGGCATTAACATCATGAACAACCCCCGCAACGGGCCAGACCCGCGCATGTTTGCGCCCAACTTCCCTCCCGGCGTCTTTCCTCCGCCACCGGACAGCATGGTCGGGCCTCCTGCGGGACCGGGACCTCGCAACATGCAGGTTCCGCCCGGCTTCTACGGCGGCATGCCGCCACCGGGACTGCCGGGATTCATGGCGCCCCCTGGTAGTATGGGCGGGTTCCAGGGACCACCCGACGGCGGTCCGCAGTTCGGAGGGCCGCCTCCGTTCGATGGCCGCAACATGCTGCCGCACGGTGCTGGAGGGGCGTTTCGCAGACAGTAGTTTGGTCAGCAGTTCTGCCAGATTGGTTGCAAGAATCCTTGCTTCCGTCATAACCGTGCCATGGCGGGGAGGTACTGAGATGCGGGCGGACTTGGCATCCATTGCTTGCCTCATGTTGTCTGATGGGGGATGTGTTGTGCGTGTGGCACAGACATTGCGATCCTTGGGGAAACGAACGGCCTACAGGTATCCCCCTTCAGAGTCCGGGCTTAACGTGGGAGGCGTTCGGAGACTTGTCTCACATAACGGCAAGCATGCTCTTCAGTGGACGTGGAAATAGCCCTATATCGCTGGTACACTATATGATTACTGGTTTTTTTGGTTGGCGCTCACCCAAGGTTGGGACTTGGGGACCGCCTAGCGAGGAAACACATCATGGCTTGAGTCGAGGGGAGGTGGCTGTCTGGCAGTGAAGAGGACACCTCCAGCTTTGTAGAGAAAATGAAGACAACAACGAGATTTCTTCTCGCTCGGCAGTCCTCTGTGCGATGTGCGATTGACCTTCCTCGTTTGCCTCGGAGAGACAGACGGGTGGCAGCTCCGTAGTCCCTATAATCTTACCTATTTACCTTGCCGAGCAATTGACACATGGGACTGATGCGGGAGGACTTACCGAGAATGCGGGTTGGGACCCACGTTGTCCCGACCACGGACCACGGTGCACCCGTCGTCAGTGACCCAGGTGCCCCAGGTTTTAGCCTCGGCTCGCATGCAGCCGCGCTGGAAGCTTCGACGTCAGCAGTCGTCCAAACCTTAAACCCCAACATCATCCAATTCATCGTTTCTGCTACTGCATGTTCTCTTTCGGCGCTTTATTCTTGTGATACGTAAATAACATCTGCTTCAACGCAAAAGCTTAACGCGCAGTGAAACATCGACCAATCCACGCAGGCTCCATACCCACGATAGCTCTTGAATCCATCATCGCAAGGGACGTCATCCTTCACATACGGCAGCCATGGCCCGAGGACAGACGGCAACGCTGCCGCTCATCGCCTTGCCCAAAGGCACCGTTCTTCTCCCGGGAGTTATTCAGAGGATCCCGGTGTCGTCAAGCCGGCCAGACATTGCCTCGCTGCTTGCGACAGTATACACCAGAGCCGCGACTAAGAGCCCAAACGGCCGGATCGATACGGTACCGATCGCATGCGTTCCTCTCGCGTCACCGCTTGTCGGTCCAGACGGCCAGCTCCTTATCCAGAATGGCGAAACCGTCGATATTCCCGAACCGGCCCCAAACGCTAGCGTAACGAAGAGCGATCTGTACGGATGGGGCGTTGCTGCTAAGATCACCGGGGTTGAAGGAAGGGGGACTGGCGAGTTCACCCTGCTTGTTGAAGGCGTGAGCCGGATCAAGGTCGATAAGGTCTATTCGGACCGGCCATTCCTCGAAGCGAAAGTGGTATACTACCAGGACGAGGTCTCGCTTCTCGATGCTGTCCTTTTAGAGCTGTTCGGGCACCTGAAGACTCTCTCCAGAGAGTTCGTGGCCATACTTCGACTCACATCCCTTCTCCCGAGATCGGCTGGGCCAGGTGGGCTCTCTCCATTGCTCGCCCGCCGGCTCGATTTCTTCATCGCCAAGAAGACTCCTCCCGAAGCCGGCATGCTAGCGGACTTCATGGCGAACATCGTCGAGTGCTCCTTCGAGGAGAAGCTCCAGGTGCTCGCCCTGACCGAGGTCAAGGAGCGGCTCGCCAAGGTCGTGCAGCTGCTGGACCGTCAGGTGGGCAGCATCAAGAACAACATCCAGATTACCAGCTTCAGCACCACCGCGCTGCCCTTTGACATCGAGCCCGACTCCACGACACGGCCGAATAATATAAGGAACCGAAACAGGGGCGTCGGGGGACCCATGGGGATGCCGTTCCCGCCACCGCCCAACTTCAGCGGTGCAGGAAACCAGAACGATGATCAGGAGCCAAACGAGATCGAGGAGCTTCAGAAGAGGTTGGATGCTGCCAGACTCACGCCAGAAGCTGCCAAGGTGGCCCAGCGAGAACTCAAGCGACTGAAGAAGATGGTTCCGGCCCAGGCTGATTACTCTGTCACGAGGACATTCCTCGAAACTCTCGCAGAGATCCCCTGGCAAACGGTTACGGACGACCATCTTGGACCGAACACGCTGCCGGCGGCCAGGAAGCAACTTGACGACGATCACTACGGCCTGGAGAAGGTCAAGAAGCGGTTGTTGGAGTACCTCGCAGTCCTTAGGCTGAAGCAGTCGATCAACGAGGAAGTCGATGCGCAAATCAAGCAGGTTGAGCAAGAGACCGGTGTGTCGGTGGCCAACAAGGACGATGACAATAAACCCGCACCGGATGCTGAAGCCGCAGAGAAGATCAAGTCCAGCACGGCGAAATTGGAGGTCTTGAAGAGCAAACGCATGATTGACAAGTCACCTATTCTGCTCCTAGTTGGTCCCCCTGGCGTCGGAAAGACGAGCCTCGCGAGATCTGTCGCGACCGCACTGGGTAGGAAGTTTCACCGAATCTCGCTCGGCGGCGTCAGGGATGAAGCAGAGATCCGAGGCCATAGGAGGACTTACGTTGCTGCCATGCCAGGGCTGATCATCCAGGGGCTGAGGAAGGTCGGCGTCGCCAACCCCGTCTTCCTCCTGGACGAGATTGACAAGGTCGGAGGCTCCAACTTCCACGGCGACCCGTCCGCTGCCATGCTGGAGGTGTTGGACCCTGAGCAGAACCACAGCTTTGTGGATCATTACCTGGGCATACCGTTTGACCTCAGCAAAGTCCTGTTCATCGCAACCGCAAACTCACTCGACACGATCCCGCCACCGCTGCTAGACCGGATGGAGATGCTTTACATCCCCGGTTACACAACTCTGGAGAAGCGCCATATCGCAATGCAGCACCTGATCCCCAAGCAGATCCGCGTCAACGGCCTCGGCGAGAACCAGGTGACCTTCTCCCCCGAAGTGGTGTCAAAGATCATCGAGTCGTACACGCGCGAGTCAGGGGTTCGCAACCTCGAGCGGGAGCTCGGCTCCGTGTGTCGCGCGAAAGCAGTCGAGTACGCCGACGCCAAAGACGGGGGCCACCCGGAGACCTACAAGCCCCAGCTCACCCTCGAGGACGTGGAGAACATCCTGGGCATCGAGAAGTACGACGAGGAGATCGCGGAGAAGACGAGCCGCCCCGGCATCGTGACGGGCCTCGTGGCCTACAGCTCGGGCGGCAACGGCAGCATCCTCTTCATCGAGGTCGCCGACATGCCGGGCAACGGCAGCGTGCAGCTGACCGGCAAGCTGGGCGACGTCCTCAAGGAGAGCTGCCAGGTGGCGCTCTCGTGGGTCAAGGCCAACGCGTACGAGCTGGGCCTCGCGCACGACCCCGCCGAGGACATCATGAAGAACCGGAGCATCCACGTGCACTGCCCCTCGGGCTCGATCCCCAAGGACGGGCCCAGCAGCGGGATCGCGCAGGCGATTGCGCTCATTTCCCTATTCTCGGGCAAGTCTGTGCCGCCGACCATGGCTATGACGGTAAGTTCCCGATTCCTCCCCGTTTTCTCCCTGCCCTTATGGGCTGTCTCCCGTCGGATAATGAAACGGGCAGTTTTACGTCCGTTTCGCTTCTCTTTCGGATACTAACGCAACGTGTCACGCGTTACTAGGGCGAACTGAGTCTGCGGGGCAAGATCACCGCCGTTGGAGGGATAAAGGAGAAACTGATCGGGGCGCTGCGCGCGGGCGTCAAGACGGTCCTCCTGCCGGCACAGAACCGGAAGGAGGTGAAGGACCTCCCGCAGGAAGTCATTGATGGCCTAGAGATCATCCATGTCAGGTATGTTACTGCTACATCGTCATCGCTTCGAGACTTCGGAGGCTTTCTACCGTCTCTAACACTTGCCCTCACAGCCACGTTTGGGAGGCGCTCGGCCATGTGTGGCCCGATGCGCACTGGCCCGGGCAGGAGAAGTATCAGCAGAGTTTTGAGAGTCGCCTATAAGCGTTATAAGCGCCAATGGCCCATCTGCCATTCTGTATTTGAAATTGTAGCGTTAGCAAGCAATGTTTACAGGTATTTGTCAGTTCGAGTGTCGGGAAATGGAATCCCCTCCTTAGCGAATGTGAAAGTGGCCTTGCATACTGCTCTGGTCTTCCCGCGTCAACAGAAGCTGGAGAATCTACAGCCCCGAACCTCGATGGTATATGCCACAAAACGCCATGGTACCGCTAGCCGGCTGTCGGAACAGAATGTTAGGCGTGATGTTTTAAGACAGTATCTGAACGCTTCGCTTCATCGGATGCCCACCCTTCCAAGCCTTATGGTCCCCATCCTATCTCCTTCCGCTGTGCGATACCTTCCGATCCCAGCCAGATGGGTAGCTGTGGGTTGCACGACACATCATGACGCCGGAGAGGCAGTCGAGTGGCAGGAGGGACCAAGTTCCCCAGACACCACCACGACGATGGCCACCTCTGATGCAACCCCCGTGCGCTCTTCGTCCAACGTCTTAGCTGAGACTGCTTTCTATCTTCCCGCCAGCACTCTGGCTGACGTAGGGTAGATAGAATGAGGCTCCACGAGAGCAGAGATGGTCGCCGTTGTCTCAGTTGACAGCCGAGGGAGGATACCGGAGATAAAACCATACCGTCTCAGCATGTGTCAAGCTCATACATGTCTTCGGAAGTTATACGTATCGGGGGGACAAACGTCGCGCCACCGGGCGTACATCTTGGGAGTTAGCCGGAAGTGGATAGGAGACAACCCCCTTCTCGGGGAAGAGAGGGCAATAGCGAGGGTACCCAACAATCTGGGACGGCGAAGTTGGCAACACGGGCGGCTGCGTGAGAGATTACTAGCACAAGGAGAGATAAACGCCCGTAAGGCGGGGGGAAATCGAGGGCGCACAGCATCGCGCGAGGGTTACCTGGGACGCTACACTTGGGACCGGCATTGAGATCAGCTTGTGTAGCGCTTCGTGGTGACATGTGTGCGCGTGTGCGTCCTGCCCCAAGTCCTGGGTTACCAGCAGAGATGCAGCGAGATCTGGGTAGGCTCGGCTAGGTAACTGTCTGTCACGGTGTCGTGTACCCCTATTCTGGCTGGTTGTGCAGCAGGAGAGGCAGGTTACTGCAGGTATGTACATATCCTTATGTGATACCGTGGCAAGGAAATCGGAGGATGACCGACAAAGATGGCATATATTTCCGTGGCAGGAACAGCCGGCGTGAGGCCATGCCTTCCTGCCGAACGGGTTCTGTAGGCCAATAGGCTAGTGTTTACGCTCTTGCGATACAGCACACGTATATATCTTGGAGCAAAGCAGCGGCAATTCGGTCGAGGGCAGGGGAGAGAGGCCACTTGGAGCCTTGGAGCATGGCCACAACATGGATATGTTGAGACTGATGCTAGACGCAAAGACATGAGGCCCATCGCTGCTAAGATAGCCACCACCTGCCTGGATAGGCAGCTCGGTAGTCAGGCCGTGGTCATCTGCGCAAGCATTGGGTCCATTCGGTTGGTAGTTTCTACTGTCTCTACTGGCAGATACCATGAAAGAGTACCTGAGTACGATTAAGCCATGATCAAGCTTCATCCCTCGCCAATCCTGGGAGCACTTCCTGCCTCGTCGAGCAGCCGCATACTGGCCTAAAGCTGTAACTGAGCAATCGGCACGTCATACGCGCGGCTGCTTCGCACCGCAGGGAACCTGGTAAATGGCAAATGGCGCATGCGCGGCCTGGACCGAATGGGGCGCCGTACCTGGTATGCCGTCAATCTACTCGCTCTCCTAAGTTGGCTCTTCTATCTAGAGATGACGGATCATATTCGCAACTGGGGGCTTGACGGGTCAACCGGTACGTGATCCATATATGGCGCGACGTATAATATGATGCGAAAAAGCCACCTCTGTCTGCGTGCAAGGGAATGACGCCAGTCACACAACAATCGCCGCGATTCCAGGCTCAGACAAGCGCAGGAGATTGAAGGTCGTACCGGGGAAAATTTGGTGCGTGCCCGGCGTTAGTAGTCGAGTTTCAGATAGATTGACCACCACCACCAGCGCACACCCTTGCCCGAGATACCGGAGTGAGGACACCCTCAAAAGCCAATCAACCCGCTCCTGTTTGTGGGCGGCCATTGACTGATGGGCTTGTTCTCATAATGAGCCTATCTAGTGTAGTAGGTGCAGGGTGTGCCATCCGGTCTGGCATCGGGCAGTTCCTGAGACATGGAGGGCGTTGCCGTCGATGCTGGATCCTTAGGTTACCAAATTGTGACAGCGTGTGAGCGCACGTTTATGTGGCCGATAAGAGTATTCGAGCGGAGTATTCGAAGGGAAAGATTCCGTATCTTCCGGCAGAACTGCAACCGGTGCTTTGTAACGCGCACCTCAGGGTGATCTTATGCTGTGTATATTTCTGTCACCAGGGCCGTCAGGCCGCTTATGATATCTTGCGCTACCTAACTTCAACAGGTTCTGGGTTCTCAGATGCCGTGATATTGAGAGCGGTCTGTCACGGGAGACAAAGGTGAACAGTCAAGAAGGCCCGAAGCTGGAAGGCTAAAGCCGCCGGCTCCCGCAAAGGCGTGTCACCGATCGAGTCGGTCCGAGAACAGGGACGATCTGATGATGCCCAAGGCCCGGAGGCTTCGAGGCTCTAGGATGGTCAAGCACTTGGCCTAGGTAGGATCCGTAGACTGGGAAATACACTCTACGTTGATACACCCCGACAGGCCACCATGCGCTTACTGGTAAAATCGTGTCCTGGCCGCTGGAACGGCACACGCCGGTCTGCATCACACTCGAACATAGGGAGGTTCGAGGGAATGAAGGAGGGGGGGTCGTCGGATGCCAGTGGGAGAGTCTCTCCGGTCCTCCATGCCGTCTACGGTAGCCGCAAGTCTCATGTCTGTGACTTGTCTCGGGCTCAAATGGTGGGGATCAGGTCCGTCCGTAGAGTACCGGATTGGTGTCGCGGGGTGTCAGGCCGTCACGGATCATTAGCCTACCTTATAGACAAGGAGGGTATATCATCTTTAACTGGAGCGGATATATACACGTGTGTGTGTGTGTACCCCAGAAGCAAGCATGAAGATCGACAGGGGACCTGCTGCTGGAACGGAATCTGGGACGAGCGGAACACCCAGGACACCCTCGCTACCAAAGCTCGGACGAGGGCACTCGAGTCCCACTCCACGGGGCCAGCCAGCAGAAATGCCATGCTGCGCGGGGCATTTTCGTCTGATCATATTTCGTCCGAACTGTCGACAAGGAACCGTGGAAATTTTGACTTTTGGACCAGGCCAGCTGACGTTGGCATCCTGTACCTGCATGATCGACATGGGATGGGGAATCCACCTTGGATCATGCCCTCGTGCCTTTGGGATTGACGATGCTCATCAGATGCTGAGATGTGCCAAGAAGATTCCCCATCGGCGAATAATGAGCCTATCTAACCCATTTCCTGGGAAGCTCCTCGTCCCGGATCTTGCGACGACAGGTTGGCATAGGGGCGAAGCTCCTGCTGGGCAGCGTCTTGGCTGAGCGCCACGGTCTTCTCGGATCTTCACGGCATATTCCGCGTACCAGCCCGGTGAGAAGTCCCCAAGCTACCGTAGACCAGCCCCATCATACCACGGCCGGTGCGGACTCCGCGGAGTTCACTAATAGCCCAACAAGTGAGGAACGCCACACTATTTCGTGAGACTTGGTCCGAAGGCTGTCGCAAAAAGGGCACATGGAGCTTGCTGCTAGCAGACCAATCAGGTCGTCCGGATCTGGATCCAGGCATGCGTGTTTGATGTCCGGCCACCGGGGACCCTCAAGTCCATGTGGGTTAGGTCTCGTTGACCAACCAAAGAGCCAGGAGATAAACTACCGGTAGTAGCGCAGACTGAACTTTACGAAATCGGGAGACACATGCAGCGAAAGCTTCTGCTAAGACGTCGAACGGATCCGACATTCATGTCGAGGCAGTCGTCGCGTGCCAAGAAGAGCGCCACTCCTGAAATCGGCGAAGCGGGAAGACGAGAACCAGGAGTTCCCCGAGCGTCACGCCGACCAACAAGGGCGGCCGCGGCGGCGACGAGGGAGCGGTCGCCGGTAAGTAACAAGTTTATTTGCGTCCGCCTTTACATAGGTAGTTCTCTACATTGCCGTTCACCAGTGTGAAAAAGGATACAGAAACTCAAATAAGGAGAGCGCCTTGATGCTGCTCGCGCATGCACGCTTGAGGCTTGAGAACGCAATCCCGCTCTAGCACAAATTGACGTGTCGACGGCGGCCGTGGATAAGAGACGGAAATGAGAGCACACGTGTTAAGGGTCGCAGGATGATGTCTGAGATGCTGAGCCTACTGAGATTCCATGTCACATCGTCTGCTTTTACTAGCCACACCCGATGCTAGCGGCACCGTAGCGTGAATGTGTGTCTCATATCACTACCCGTCGGTCCGTGTACCTCTTAGCACTTTTGTTACATGACTCTGCTACGAGTGCATGTGTGGCTTATAGAACTGTGATATCTTTTGCTACGTGTACTCATGGGCAGTCAAGGGAGGAATTTTGGCGTAGCATTTTTTATTATTTTTGTTTTTTTGTTTTTTGACAGGTGCTTAACCCCGGCATAGCTGAACTTTTGAATCCATATGTGTTGCACCCGATTGGTCCGCGCAGGCATGTCTCACGTGGGAGCCGAGGATGTTGCAAGGACCGAGCCTGTCATGCTGCCAATGGACGCATATCATGTTCAGTGCTGGACATGGGTGAGGCTCGGTGGGGCTGTACCCCGACTTGGTCCTCGGGTCCTTTAATCTGCTTCAGTACGGATACTGTCGATGGAAAATGGCCGTCACCGTGGGTCGTCCCAATTGCCCCCGAGGTCAGACTGTCGGTGGGCGAGCCAACAACAAGAGCTTTTACGGGAGCTCCCCCTTGAGGACAAGCGAAATTCTATCTCCAGAACTACCTATGTTCTATCATCGAGAATCGTGGCAGACAATTGGAGCTGTAGCCAAGATGGAATGGATGTGATTGCACTCTTGTCGTTCGGAGATTTTTCGTTGAGCTGGTTTCAGCTGCGTGTTGCATGACACCACGGACCATCCCAACACAGACGTGATACCAAATTTACCAGGAACATGGAGCCAGAAAGCTCGCAGAGCTCAGAAGGGCAAGGGTAGGCGAGTCCACAGCTTGGTACATGCTTGTTGAGAGACCGTTGTGATTGTTCGCTCCTAATAAAGCCCGACGAACAGTGCGTATACCGGAGTGTGGCGGCATAGTAATCCCAGAGACCCAGTCTTGTCTAGACCGGAGCCCGATTGTGACTGATTCGGGTGACCGTACTTACTGCTGAACGCGTTCGACGTGACCCTGAACGTCACATCAAGATGGCGTAGGTCTGGGAGATCACCGATAGACGAGCTGCACGATTCGCCTCAGGTGTCGTTAAGGGATGAACCATTGCGATGTTGGCCCGCAGCCTTACTGTAATAGTATGCGGCATAAGTCACACCAAGTGTGGGCTGTTATAAGCCTATTATAGCCTGGAGAATGTACGGTACATACATTTACTTCCCGACTGGTGGCCTCGGATCCGAGAGAACCCTTGCGTGCACGGCCCTGCCCATGCCCACGCCGGCGATTCGAAATCATGGTACGCGTACGGGTGCTCCGCTACGGTAAGGCGGCAGTCATGGCTCAAGGGCGCCCAAAGTGGAGAGCCACAGCCAACCATCATCCACTGTGCTCAAAGTCGTCCCGGTCGGGATGTCATATTGACGGTTGCATCATTTGTTGTTACCGCGGCCGCCCCGCGGATAGCCTGAGATGAGATTCTGAAATTGAGATGAACGCAGGCACACCGGATGTGACCAGAGACGACGAGACGACGGAGGGGTTCCTTGTCGGATGTCATCGAGGGCTTGACATTGGGCAGATCCGTATGCAGCGCTTTGTGTATAACTGACTGCCAACCTTGGAGTAGACAACTTGGTATGCGAGTCTTTTAGCTCTCTCACATTGAGGAGCTGTATCACTCGACCCTGAAGACAACCTGGTATGTACTGTACCTGTACCAACGAAGGCACGTAATGCGTGGTCCGCATGCAGAAAGAAGCCAGCTGTGTCAACCACACCCTGTAATGAATGGGTATCGGCCGTCCCAACCTTCATCTGGCCGACATTCCGTGCAACACATGCCGCATGCATGGGACCTGTGCGTCAGCAATCGAGATCAACTGGGGTTTGGTGCTTATCTTGAGATACCAGGAAGCAAGGATTGGGGATGACGCCTTTCTGCAGCAAATCGACCAGCCGTAAATGGCACATTTACGGTTCGCCTGCGCCTGGGCTTGTTGGTGTTGCTACCAGGAGCTTTGATCAGATCACTATGCAGATGCCGGATCTGACATGTCATGAACGCCGACTCGGGATCCTTCGCTGATATGCTTGAAGCTGCAGGTCCGTGGTTTTTGTTGAAGCTAGTACTGCAATATTAGGGATGGGCAGTCCTTGCATCTCCCTCCGCTAATAACCGCACCCTCGTACGCCAGCACAACCTGCTGGTTCTGGGACGGCCAGCGTATCTGCGCGATCTCGGCCACAGCGGTTAGGTGCCACGTCAGGCCTTCAAGAATGAGAACGGCGTGGGGGAGCCGACCAAGTCCAAGTAACCCTCAGAGGGTGCAAAGCTGCGGGGTGCTCATGGTGATACGGTGTTGGGCTGTGGCATTCGCATATGGTTGTGAGCTGCCTACCTCCTTTTTAGTAGGCGTCCGTGCTATTGACATGTAGCGAGGAAGAGACATAGGGCGTATCATCGCCCCTTTTGACGGCACTGCAGGGGGGGTATTAGGCGGCTCGACCCGTCTGTACCACCCACAGACTCGGAGACTCGGGGGAAGGCCTTGGTGGTCAATGGTCCACTTTGATAGCTTTTACCCACGGAATCTGTGATGGTTATTATGCAACAAGACTGCTTTTGAAGGATTTCCTGCGGGGCGCTTGTACGTAGGTACTGTGACCACGTCAAGATGTGAAGAGTAACAAGAGTCCGACACGTCCAGTGATGATTGCTCTCTCTGCGGATCGTTAATTACCCTCCCGCGGTCTATCTGCCCTGTCACCAACATCTTGATTATCCCTCCGGTGTCTACGCTCTGTCTGGAAGTATGTAACTGCACGATCTGCTGCAGCAACGACGCGCACAGTTATCTGGTAAAAGGCAAGAGTATGTCTCGTTTAGGCACTTGCCCATGGTCTTGGATCTGAAATCCCACTGGGCGGATCCTGTAGCTCTCGGCTTCAAAAGGTCTCGCTCCACATTGCCCTCCCCTTTCATCTCGCTGAGTCTAACATTGAGACGTGAAGTTCTGCCGGAAGATCTTGAGATTTGCAGATCGGAGTGGCACACCCGAATTAGACTGACTCTCAGATCGCCGTTCGAGACGCATCACGGATTCACGGTCCAGGTACGGTGCTTCTCTACAATATCCAGCTCTGGAACCTGTGCTCTGTCAACGGCTTTCTGTACGACGGAAGTCCACGCTGTCTTAGAGCCGAAGCGTGAGTCGTTGTGAAGTTGTTGCTGCACTCAACCGTGACTGTGTACTGTTGCCCAGGAACAAACACTTGGCCAACTCCTAGAGCTGGTTGCAGTAAGGAAAGTCATGGCAAAAATATGTAAGCAAGTTCCTGAATCATGAGCTAAAGAGATGGAGGGCCATCACCAGAGCGATGTGCAAGCGTGCCACGACCATGGTGCCTGCGTGATGTGGTGGAGCAGACAACCGTCCCGGGAACCCATGTTAAAGTCTGTGCCCTGGCTACACAGTAGCTGGTGGGTTAGATTGTGAACTGACAAGGATGGTGTGTCTTTGCTGGCATTGTCGTCTGGTCCTCGACTAGCGTCCATCCATGGAGCGCCATCCGGGGTCCCCTGGACCCACGGCTTGACGAGCACCCATGCTCCATCTTGGCTCCAGGTCAATTGCGCTGTTACCTTTAAGTCGCACAACACCTGCCGCTCCGCTGCCATTTGTGTGAGCACCATATCTTTCTTGACTTACCGAATCTCTGTCGAGCTGCAACGGTCTCCAGGGACGATACGACAACGATCAGGATAAGCCGGGATTCCCTTCTCCCTGGAAGGGAATAACCTAGTTGACTAGGACCGACCCGTCCTCTTGGTTGCGATTCCAGCTTATTCGCGATTGGGAACTCTGCACTTCTCCGACTTGTTCAACGGTCATAGACACCACCGCATGCTGTGCCACAGGATCCAAAAGATTCGCTGGGTGCTAGTATCGCCGTGCAGCATCTTGTCCGACTCTCCGTTGGAATCCTGGGTTGCATCTCGATTCCGCTTAGCAAACCCCCTGCTGCCGGTCTTGTCAAGCGGTGCATCTAGCATAGATTCCCAACCTGGATATTGACGCCCAGGGCCTGTCAAGGTTCAAAGCCATCTGTATCGCATACGACATCCACAGTCCGCTCAGAACACCAGAGACTCCTTTCTCACCGGTCATAGGTCGTGCAGCTGGAGTGTTCCTGCTGAGGTCACCCGCAAGCGGAACCAAGAGGCATCGGCTTTACCCAATCTTTTCAGCATCCAGGGGTATGCAACCGAGAAGAAGAGACGGTTCCAGCTGATCACCTTTCCCCGCTGTCCAAGTCCCATGTTATGCCGACGAGCAGTTGCAGTTCAAGGTTTAGACTCGGTCACTCGTCAGAGAGTATTCTCTCGATTCTCGAGGTCACGGCGCCTTCAACCGACCAGGGAAGCCCGGGGTTACCACGCAGACACTGAGCACTACGGACCCCATCCATGCAATCCCTAGGCAACCGCCACGACATCTCAAAGATCTCGCTCGGCGACCGCCGAGGCCAAAGCGACCTGGCGCGCTTCTCCCTAGACCTGACCTGGGCTAGAGCAGACTCTGAGAGTGCTGCTCGTTCGAAGGGCTATCCTTCGCCGCCCATGTCAGGGTCCCCGCCTCTTCCGCCCAAAGGAAACCAAGATTCGGCCGCCGAGCGAACTCGGGGAAGCTACCAAGCCACGACTCAAGATGCCCATCGAGGGATCTCGGCGACGCAGATGGACGCACAGACGCATCGGGCGGGCAGTGTTAGGGGAGTCCCGGGAGGATCTTTTGCGGGGGAATCACAGGAGAGGTTTCCATATGGTTTCCGGCACCCGGAGCCGGCAACAGACCTTCCGCAAGCTTACCACCAGCAGCAGGGACAACCGATGCAACAGCAACAAGGCCAGACAATGCACCCGCAGCTATCCTATTTGCCACCGCCAGGCCCTGGAGGCGTGGGAACCAGTGCAGCGCCTCCGGGCTATCCCCTTGCAGTAACGACATCCTCGACGACGTCAAGACAGCCAACGGAGCAACAGGAAGGTCCGCCCCAGTCCTCGCCGAAACTACAACGGAAGACCAAGGGCCATGTCGCTTCCGCATGTGTACCTTGCAAAAGAGCGCATCTCAGGCAGGTTTTGTCCCCAAAGCATGCCAAAGCATGCTCCCATCTGCATCGTTGGCATGTCCTTCACCGGGCCGTTTGCTGACAGTTTCCCAGATGTGACGGTACGTACCGGCAGAGAATGCAACTTTTCATTCCCGCACCCAATCTGCGTGGCGATATTAATAGAAGGAAAACCTGGCTGCACTTGCGCGGCGATGCGGCTATCAACTCGGGACTGATTGACATCATTATGTCAGGCAATTCCGGGGGCAGTTCCATGCGAGTCGCGACGCATTGGCGGGCCCAGACACGGGTGTGTGACGCGATAAAGCCGCAGGATCTGAACCCCTATGTCTGAGATGCAATCTAACGCCCAGGTACCGATTGGCCCTCCGTCTGTGTGGCCTTTTGGTGCATTGAGCTGCAGGAACGGGTGGAGGAGGGATGGCATCCCGTGGTGTCTGGCTGCTGGCTGCGAGTGTGCTCAAGCGAGCGTCATTCTGCTTGGCCGTTTGTTTGGCGCCCCGTCGCGTCCAGCTTCCGCCTGTCGGGCCTGAGACACACCGTTTGGTTATCGATTGACGGCTATGCGGCCCGTGTCTCAAGCATATCGTCAGCGGTGGAACCCTGGTTCCGCAGATCGTTCGGTCGGTCACGTCCTTGGATTTGCCTCTAATGATTTCACCCGCACGGACCAATCACACGAGCAAGTGCTGCGGACATCAGGGACATAGGACCTCTCCATGTCCTGTTTCTGATTGTTGTTCAACCGGTTCGCCGCCAGGTTATGCCTGCAGAGGGTTGTAGCGGACATGTGTCTGTGACTCCAGATTAGGCTGACCGAGTCTTGGTGGAGCCAGTGTTCTGGATAGACAGCTGCATCCTCCCACATCCCGCCGCATATTGACAACATACCCGACGACCGTAGACGAACAGCATGCTGACGTGATTGCAGCACAACGGCCCTGCTCCCGGTGCACAAGCAACGGTAAGGAAGATGCATGCGTCGACGTGCAGCACAAGAAACGAGGCCGACCCCGGTTAAGGGACGATCCGTCGAGGTTTGGAGGATATCCGGAAGCACCCATCATGCGAAGACCGATGTCGCTGTCAGCGTACAGCGCTGGGCCCGCGATAGGCATGGGCTATGAGGACAGCCTCCGCCGGAACCAGTCGCAGTCGTACCGAGTCCTAAAATCGCAGCCTCCGGAACCGATAGCACCGAGATTCATTGAGCGAGGGTCAGCTGCGGACGCGAACATCTTCCCCGCGCCGCTGTCGATATCAACCAGGCCTCCCGAGCCGGCGGCCTTCCTAACCATGGACTTCGAGATAGCGAGGGCTTCCAGCACATTCTCTGACGCTCTGTCGCGGGGTAACGTTGAGGGTCAGAAGTTGACCGATGTCGTGGCCGCCAGTGATGTGGAAAGGGTCCTTGGCCATCATAGGCAGATACACGAGGAGCAACAGCGTAGGGATCCGTCGTACCTTCCGCCAATCTTTGGCAAGGAGACAGAGAATCGGGTAATCCAGGCTCTTGGGTTTAGTCCGGAGGAAATGGCTCGATACTCGCTCGACAGGCAAGACTACCTGACTTTTACGACGAAGGAAGGTCAGCACCGGCCGTACCCCGTGCGGATGGGACTCGCGAAGCAGGACTCGATATATTTCGTGGTCCTCACTCTGAACCTGGCC
>Ga0209127_100174_pt1 | contig 23220 bp, 15 predicted proteins | sample LakSupMetagenome_FD_187469 | JGI IMG/M metagenome (GOLD analysis project Ga0209127, IMG submission 187469) | Freshwater microbial communities from Lake Superior, Canada - Sta WM archaea (SPAdes) (version 2) | ecosystem: Environmental > Aquatic > Freshwater > Lake | place: Lake Superior, Canada...
TGGCGAGAAGTGGAGGGATGTTGAGGTTGATGTTGCTTGGGGGACTGTCATCTTGCTGGCCAGGAGGCGGTGATCATCATGAAGGTCATCATTGGTACCTTACGTATCCTTAGCATGGGTTTCCTCTCTCAATAGTACATAAGTGTGAGAGGAGAACTGGTGGATCTCATAGGGTCCAATGCCGGTTGCCGGGTCAGGATTCATAACGGGCGCAGCTGTGACAGGGGCGCATGAAGGCACAGACCACGCAAATCATCAATGGGACGGTTGGAGGGGCCTCTTAAAGTACCATCTGTTTCCCTTGCTGGCAAAAGTGTTTCTCGACCGTACATCATCTTCTACCAGAGCATCAACAGCTTCTGGCTTCGCGGTCTCGACTTTTAGCACACAACAGAAGGAAAGGAACGCAGAGAATCATGGTGAGTCCGATCCCCACTCATTAACGCGAAATGTCGCGCCCGGCGGTTTCTGCGCCGACAGCTCCGATTTGCCCCTCGTTGCCCATGTCAACAAACCGGGACAGGCTGCTTGTCCACTAAAATCTCTCGCCCGGTGATTTTAGCGTCCAAGTCGCACTGTTCTGGCGCGGGTTGTCTTGGGTTTTGAACATCGCAACTTCGAGGCTCCTGATCGCATTGCATACTTGCCCTTCTCTCCTAACTACGCTATTGATCCGTCTTCCGCTGCACTCTGCCCTTTTCGCAACCGCCGTCATGGCTTCTAACCACTACGACTCCCAGGCGTCGACCAACTACAAGGAGGCCTTCTCCCTATTCGACAAGCGCGGCAACGGCCGAGTCACGGTGGACAGCCTAGGCGACCTGCTGCGCGCCTGCGGCCAGAACCCGACGCTGGCCGAGATCAAGGACCTGGAAAAGCAGGTCGGCGGTGAATGTGAGTTCTCGTTGCCAAACTGCCAGGAGGTCTATCAGCTAACCATGATGCCCTTGGCAGTCGACTTTGAGACCTTCCAGCGCGTGCTCAATCGCCCCGGCGGCTTCCGCGACCCCGGCGACCCGGAGGAGTACTGCCGCGGCTTCCAGGTGTTCGACAAGGACATGAGCGGGTTCATTGGCGTCGGTCAGCTCAAGTACATCCTCACCAACCTCGGCGAGAAGATGTCGGAAGACGAGGTGGACGAGCTGCTGAAGACGGTGGACACGAGCTCGGGGCAGGTCAACTACACTGGTGGGTTCAATCCTCGTCGACAGACGATTGTGCATTGGCTAACTGCTTGGGATGTGCAGAGCTGGTGCGGACAATTCTTGCGAACTGAGGTGTCTCGCTGTGGAATCGGTGTGTACTACACTTTAAGAGTTGCCGGCCATGGTTGCGTTTTCGTCGAGATACCTGCTTGAGCCCTTGACGATCCGACGGAAGGACAGGGGAGCTTTTTACGATTGGCATTGCATTTGGTTTGGTTTTATGGCGTTGACTCCTTTTAATGCCTTCTGTCATGCCTTGGCTGTTCGAGTAATTGGGGACACGCAGCCTGGAACAGGGTGCCACTGGGCTGCAGCTCGTATGCTTTCATCGGGGCAAGAGGACAAGACTAGCATAGATACCGACTTGCCGTCACGCTGTTCACGGCCATGTAATCAGTGCTTTTGCCCGGTGCGTGCAGTGGACGGTTGTCTCGTGACGGTCGGTCCTGAGGCTGCCGTCCCTTTCGCCAAAGGTGCCCGGTTTCAGAGCTGAGGTCTGGAACAAGCTGGCCAGTGGCCACATGGACCCTGCAGATTCAATGAAACAAGCTGCATTCGGGACCAACATGACAATTCCATAGAATCGTCCATTTGTCCATCACAGTTACACAGTACATACATACACTTGCTCCCTCCTGTTGAACATACGTAGTCCAAGTACGAACCTCATCCTTCCCCCAACCCAACCCCGCAATCCTGGGCAACGACGGCGCAGCTCCACGTAACACATCCATTCCATCCCCACTCTCGTGCCGCTCGCAGCTGTATGTCAGCTTAGTTGCTTGGGTAGATGTAGCACTTGGTGTCCGGTTGCGCCTTTGTCACATACTCAAGACACGATTGCCCGACAGACCAGTCACCGTGGCTCCTCCAACCTCGACGGCCAATCCCTCCCCTCGCCTCCGAAAGACCTCCTTCCTCGTCCTCTTCTCCGTGTTCTTCTTCGCCGTCACCACCCTCATCCTGGCGGCCCCGCGCATAGTCCCCCGACTGTCGAGCCTCTTCAGTCAGCTCAAGTACCACCGCCCGCCCCAGTCTCCCCACGGTGGTGGAATTCACCTTCCCTCGAAAGCGTCTTCGGCAAGCTTCCTAGCCAGCACGACCATCGCAGCCACCTTTGCCACGTACAAGCCCATCCTCACCCACCCGACCGCCGACATGTCCAAGTACGCCAACCCGCCGCAGCCCCCTCCGCTCTTCACGGGCACCAAGGACAGCATCGTGTCGGACGCGCAGGCCCTGTGCGACAAGTCCCGCTCGCTGCTCGACAAGCTCGTGGCCGAGATCGACCCCGCGGTCGTCGGCCAAGCGACCTTCGACAAGGTCCTCCTCCCCCAGATCGAGGACGAGAACGAGAGCTCCCTGACGGCCCGCATCCTCGGCTTCTACCAATATGTCTCGAGCGAGGAGGGCTTGCGCAACGCCAGTACCGAGGCGGAGAGGCTGATGGACGAGTTCGGCATCGAGATGAGCATGCGCGAGGACGTCTTCCGCCTCGTCGACGCTGTCTACCAGGCCTCCGGACTCAAGGAGGCCAAGGAGAAGGCCGAGGACAACCTCATCGACGACAAACTGGCCAAGGAGTTGGGATTGGACGGCGCCGAGAGCGCCAGTCTTCTGGACAAGGAGAGGAAGAGCTACATCAAGAACGGTCTGGGGCTGGCAACGCAGGAGCAGAAGGACAGGTTCAAGGAGATCAAGAAGCGGCTCAGCCAGATCCAGATCCAATTCACCAAGAACCTGAACGAGGAGAACGGAGGCATCTGGTTTACCCCCGAGCAGCTGGACGGCGTGCCCAAGGACGTCCTCGACGGGCTCGAGAAGGGCACGGGCGAGAACGAGGGGAAGCTGAAGCTGAGCTTCAAGTATCCGGACCTGTTCCCGACGCTGAAGTTTGCCAAGAACCCGGAGACGCGGAAGAAGTTGTTTATTGAGAACGAGAACAAGGTATGGCATTTGTCGCTTTCTTCGTTTTCCCAGTGGCTCCGTCCCTGCGTCATGCGACCCTGCGTCATGCGACCCTGCTTCGTCAACGCCGAAAGAATGCTAACATCTTGCGACAGTGCAATCAAAACGTCCCCCTCTTCAAGGAGGCCGTCGTCCTCCGCGACGAGGCCGCCCGTCTCCTGGGCTACCCCGACCACGCCTCCTTCCGGATCGAGGACAAGATGGCCAAGACGCCGAAGACCGTGCTCGACTTCCTCGGTGATCTCCGTACCAAGCTGACCGCTGGTGGTGCCAAGGAGACGGCGCATCTCCTCGAGCTGAAGAAGGCCGACCATGAGGCGCGCAAGTTGCCCTTTGACGGAAACTACTACCTCTGGGACCACCGGTTCTACGACCGGCTGATGGTGGAGAAGGAGTACAGCATCGACGAAAACGCGATCGCCGAGTACTTCCCCATCAGGCCCACCATCGGCGGCATGCTCAAGATCTTTGAGGAGCTGTTCGGCCTGGTCTTCGTCGAGCTCAACTCCGAAGACCGAGCCCGCCTCTCCCCGACGGGCAAGGCCGAGGACATCGCGTGGCACGAGGACGTCATTATCTTCAGCGTCTGGGACGACAGCTCCGAGGGCGACGGCTTCGTCGGCTACCTGTACCTCGACCTCCACCCGCGGCCCGGCAAGTACGGCCACGCCGCCAACTTCAACCTCTCGCCCGGGTTCGTCCAGAAGGACGGCTCCAGGCGGTACCCGGCCACGGCACTGGTCTGCAACTTCAGCAAGCCCACCCCGAAGAAGCCTTCCCTCCTCAAGCACGACGAGGTGGTCACCCTCTTCCACGAGCTGGGCCACGGCATCCACGACCTCGCGGGCAGGAACAAGTACGCGCGCTTCCACGGCACCTCGACGGTGCGCGACTTCGTTGAGGCCCCCAGCCAGATGCTGGAGAACTGGTGCTGGACGCCCAGCCAGCTGAAGGCGCTGAGCTCGCACTACGAGACGGGCGCCCAGATCCCCGACGACCTGATCGAGAAGCTGATCTCGACCAAGCACGTCAACGACGCCCTGTTCAACCTGCGGCAGCTGCACTTTGGTCTGTTCGACATGACGGTGCACACGCCCAAGTCGCACGAGGAGATTGAGAGCATGGATATCAGCAAGGTGTACAACGAGCTGAGGGTGGAGATTGCGGGTATGAAGGGCCCGGAGGCTCTCGGGGAAGACAGGTAAGCTAACACCCTTCGCTCATCCCTTCATCTTTCTATTCGCTAACGCGACACAAAACAGCACATGGGGGAACGGCCAAGCGACATTTGGTCATCTGATCGGCGGATACGATGCCGGCTACTACGGCTACCTGTCGTCGCTGGTGTACTCGACCGACATGTTCTACTCGGTCTTCAAGCAGAACCCCATGGACGGCGCCCAGGGCAGGCGGTATCGCCACACCGTGCTGGAGAAGGGAGGCTCCCAGGACGAGATGCTGACGCTGGTGCAGTTTCTGGGCAGGAAGCCGAGCACCGAGGCGTTCTACAAGGAGTTGGGCATCCCGACCAAGTGAAGGGAACCGTCGATAGGGCATGTTGTTGGGCTTCCCACATGTACTAGAGCCGGGATTGGGACTATAATACATTTTGTGGCATGACGCTGTTCTGCCCTGTAGTCGAGTGGCACAGAATACAAAGTTGTGTATTAGTGATGCGAACAGGACATGTTATCGTCAATGATGAATGGCGCTCCCTTGTTGCGTTTGGCGTTACGTAAGCTCGATCTGGTAGAAAGATGGTCACATGACAAAGTAAACAAACGCGTCAACAATCGGCAAGGTCGCCGAGTCCCAGCGCATTCCGTCATCCCCACCTCGGACACCTTGATCTTGATTGCCAACAACCTGATCAATACCTAGCTCAGCTCCCACGAACGGCAATTCCAACAGCCGCGGACGATGTTTATTATTCCTACAACCTCTTGACATTTCCAGCAGCAACCCCCAACCGCTTGCGTCGCAACATCACGCGACAACCTCTCGGCGCGACACCGTAGGCTCATTGCCTGCTTAAAACCATGGCTCTCTCTCCAGAGGACCAGTACTTCGTGTACGAGAACCGCCTAGCTTCTTTCCAAGGCTCCCAGCCCGTCACCAAACGTAGAGCGTCCAATGCGAGCTCCAGAGCCCCCAAGGTGCTGACATGGCCTCATAAGAAGCTGTCTCCGTCAAGTGTACGCGCTTCTCTCCAGTACGGTCATCTAGACGCATCCGCTGACCCGTGCTCATGCACAGTTTGCCAAAGCCGGCTTCGTCTTCCAACCTACACCGGCGAACCCAGACAATGTCGTCTGCTTCCTATGCGACAAAGCCCTCGACGGATGGGAAGAGGACGACGACCCGCTGGTCGAGCATCTGAAGCATGTACCCGACTGCGGCTGGGCGATGGTCGCTGCCGTCGAGGCGGAACTTGGAGAGTATCACAGAATACATCCTCTCGATCCGCAAATGATCGCGGCCAGGAAGGCAACCTTTGCAGGGAGATGGCCCTACGACGGCAAGAAGGCGTGGAAGTGCAAGACCAAGCAGGTAGGACCATTGTGCTCTTCTGTTGGCGCATCTGGCAGGTACTGACCTGAACTCAGCTTGTGGACGCAGGATGGTACTACAACCCGACGCTCGAGTCCGACGACATGGCCACCTGTGCATACTGCCAGCTTGGTCTGGACGGATGGGAGGCAAGTGATAAGCCCATGTAAGCATAAACAGCCCCGACAAGATGCGAGACCGACTTTTAACACGGTGCAGGGATGAACACCACAAGCGATCGCCTGATTGCGCATTTTTCCTCATGGTAGAGAACAATCCTCCACCGAAGAAGGCCCGCGCCACCAAGGCAGGTAGAGCCTCCAAGGCGTCACGCCTTTCGGTGCAGTCGGTCGCAACGACCATGTCCGACTTGCACTCTGCGGCTGGCGACATGACGCTCGACCCAGACATGAGCGTCATGACCACTACTTCCGTTGCGACTGCAGGTGGTGGCAAGAAGGGCCGTCCCAGGAAAGCGGCGACAGCGAAGACGCGCAAGACAAGAGCCAAGAAGGACGAGGCTGTTGAGATACATGAAGACGCCGACGATGCCGAGGTGCCGCCTCCACCACCTCCCAAGCCGACTAGGGGCCGCAAGAGGGGTAGCGAGGCCATTGAGGACTCCATAGTTATGAACACGGAGGCACCGGCTCCAAAGAAACGAGCTACAAGGAAAGGAAGGACGACTGAGGCCGTCGAAGACCCCGTTGCTATGGAGGTCCAGGAAGTGGACATGATCGAGGCACCGGCGGCCCCAGCTAAGCAAGTCGGACGAAAAAAGGGTCGAGCATCAAACGCCAAGACCACAACCCGCAAGGCTTCGGCGACCTCCCTAAAGGGGAAGGCTTCCACCGCCTCTCTCCGAGCGCAAGCAGCCGTGGACGACGAGTTGGAGCAACAACTGCAGGCCGACCTCGAGCGGCCGTTGACCGAAGACGAGTACATGACTGCTGACTCGGAGTCGGAACGGAACAAGCCGCTCCCAGCCAAGAAGAACACCAGCAAGACGGCTGCCTCCTCCCATAAGGCCACCGCGCGGAGCCAACAAGAGCAAGAGGACTATGCCATGTTCGATCCTTCCCCGGTGGAAGACAACGACGCGCAGGTGGACGAGGAGCTCCGGGCTCTGGAAGCCGAGATGAACCTCGAGACGGATGCGGAGCCACTTGTAGTCCCCAAGAAGGGCAGGAAGACTGGTACGCGCAAGGTCTCGAAGCAGACTAAGAAGGCCAACGAACCCGAGGCGCCTCCGCCGCCACTAGAGCTGGTCGTCGGCCCCGAAGAGGACACGCTTGTGGTCATGAGGGAAGCAGAGATAGCTCCTGAACTTGAGGTCGAGGATCCGGACACTAGTTCAGGGACTGTGGTCAACAAGACGGCCGCCCAGGCACCTCCATCAAAGCGAGGCAGAGGCCGCCCGAAGAAGAGCTCGACTATATCTCAGGCCGGCGCAGCAGAACCAGTCGACGCCACCATCCAGCCAGTCCCCGGCTCCCTCGATCCCAAGGTCGACGCAGAAAAGGTGCGGGACTCCATCTCAGTAGCACCATCCCCAGCCCAGGCACCACCACCCATCCCCCCCTCCCCGGCCCAGACCAAGTCTACCCGCGGCCTCAACAAGTCCCTCCCACCGCGACCACCCTCCCCGCCACCCCAATCCGAGAAACCCGCGCCGCCGCCACCGCCAACCCCGGCTGCCCCAGCCACTCCCCGCGCCGCCGCCGCCGCGCACCACCACGCCATCATCGTCCCCAGCGCCTCAGCCAAACAAGCCACCCTCTCCCCCTCGCAATCCCCACAGTCCTCGGACGCGGAGAACCGTCCCCCTTCCTCCCAGCCAGCGAGCAGCGCACCCGGCAAACGCGCCGCCTTGGCGCCCATCGCCTTACCGCCCACCACGCCCGGGCGTAACATGGGGGGCTCCCCTTCTCGCCGCAACGCGATGATGATGTTGGCGGGGTGGCGGAGCACGCAGCCCTGGAAACCCGTCGATCTGGATCTCGTCTTTGGGCTTGCCGGCGAGGAGGAGGAGGAGGAGGGCGGGGACGAGAGCGGCGGGGTGGGGGAGTTGCTAAAGCGGGGTGGGAGGGAGCTGACCACGCCCGAGAGGGGGATGACGGTGCAGGAGTGGATCTTCTATAATGCGGGAATGGCGGAGGAGATGCTGAATGCCGAGTGCGAGGCGATGGTTAGTAAGTTTGAGGTGGAGGGCGGGAGGGCTCTTAGGGTGCTGGAGGGGTTGGTTGTTGAGTGAAAGGAGGGAGGTTATGATGGTTTTTGCTAAGGGGCAAAAAGACGAGGGACGGTGTTGGGTTTTTGGGTCGAGATCGGGGGATTTGCTGGGTTGCTGTTGGTATTTTCACTACTGGAGCTCTGGGTCGGCTTCTGCGGGTACTGGGCTAGGCGTTGATTGTATTTCTTCCTCTGCGTTCGGGAGATCGAGCTACATTGTAACGCGTACATGTCTCCATCCCTCGAGTTCCCCTCGCTCAATCTCTTGTCTGCCGTTCTCATGACACCTCTGCCAATCCCTACCGGATAAGCGCCCCATACTAGAATCCTGCTACCAACCTCCCGGGGCCAAGCTGAAACCCCCGGATCATATATGTCCCAAGGGGTGTCACGAACCCATCAACCGGGCGGACAAAAACACGAGACGCCCGTATGATTCGGCCCGCAGTCCTCATGCGTGCACGAACACGGGGGCGATCTAGTCGTGACGAAGCACTTCCCGCCTTCGCCGACGGGGCCGCAGGTGCCCTCGCCGCGCTGTTTGCGTTTGGAGGGTGTAAGTATGCGATGGGGGAACACTTTGGCGACGTGTGGGGAGGGAGTCAAGGCATGATATGATGCTGGGTTCACGAGGATGCCCAGGAAGAGATAGGGAAAGACTTACGCAGGTCTCTCGTCCTTGCAGGAGGGGGTTGGCGAGGGCTAGGGCTGCTAGGAGGAAGGGGGGGAGGAGGAATGAACGCATGGCGAGGGTAAGCTGTTTTGTGATGAGAAGGGGACTCCGGTTGATAGAGTAGAGCGATGGGGTGGTGGACTTTGGGTTGAAGAGGGGCTGTTGGCTTGAGAATGGGAAGAGTGGAAGGGAGGTGAAGATGGAGGGCGTTATATACTTTGCTAATCGCTCCCTCATATGGTACACGGATGAGCTGCTAGATAGCTCTATTCGTCAATATTTGTTAAAACAGTAACCCACCTTTGAGCACTGTAGGTGACCATCTTACATCAATCTCTGCACCCATATGTCCAGGGGTCTATGCTCGTAAGGGGACGTGTTATTGCCTAGGATTTGCTACACTGTGAACGACCATGGCACCTATGCTGACTGCATGGTCGATGTAGGACAAACTGGCGACTCCTATAGTAGGGTTCTTCCCCAATGGCTAGAACATGTATACGAGCCGGAATCCGCTCAGGCACGGCAGCGGTCTCTTTCCCAACCCAGCTATTTCAACGGCAGAAAAGGGTGAGCTGGTATTGATCGTCACGATAGGTACGCTCGTAACCTCACCCTCGCAAGACCTGGACTGGCGGTTACATCGACGGTGACAGTCGACGCTTGCGACCCACGTGAAGTTGTATATGTGACCAATTTCCATCGGACTACACTATGCATATCAGGGCCGCACTGTGGTCTCGTAATTGGTGTTGGAGGGAGCAATTTGCCGCTCTACATGGGAAAGGGGCGATAAGGTGAGGGCGTCAGGGCCAGCGTGCGGTGCGGTTCAGGTTAAACGTTCCACAGAGAACAACTAGTCTAGGTAGCAAACCTGTTACTTCCGTGTGTTCAAACTCTTTGCATTGAAGACAAACGGGTCTAAGACCTTAACCCTCCAGTTTACGGAAATCTCGCTCACACATGCAGATACATTACTCACCTACATCTAGAGTCATTGGCATACTCGTCTATCTCCAATTCTTCCTCAGGCGTTCTGAAAGGCGTTCGGAGCCACGCCAGGTACGTACCGAGCACGGAGATCTGAAGGGCCGCGCAGCCGCGCACTACGGTTATGGGAGGTCACTGAATGCATAGTAGTTTGAGCAAGTCTAGAAGTTGGTGAATATACGTATAAAGTGTCTGCTGGGAGCCTTCAAGGAGTTAAGCGGCCGCATTGCGTTGTTTGGAATCTTGGAGGGTCTTCTTAACACCACTGCGTGCGATGCGGCCGCAATGACCGGATTTATGATGGTTGTGGACTTAGACGATCGAGACTGCAAAACATGGCACTTAGGACACCTAGATGATGTTATATAAGTACAACTTGGTATCTCCTGTTGGAAGGAGGAACTCTACAGTCCAAACAAGAGAATCTCTACAATAGATCAGCCTTCCTAGCACCACAGCTCATATTCCACTTATACCACCACCATGGGCTCGACCACCAAATCTTCTGTCCCGTACCACCTCCCCAGCGATGCTGTCTGGTTCAGTAAGTCCCATTTCACGACCTCCAGCACCAAGCCAAGAAACCACTCCTAACACGAGACCCAGTCACAGGCTGCTCCTCAGGCATAGGCAAAGCTCTCTCCACCGTCATCGCCTCCCATCCCCCCCAGCGTCTCGTCTGCACAGCCCGCGATCCCACATCCCTCAACTACCTCCCCGAAACCTCCCACGGCATCCTCAAGCTCGCCCTCGACGTGACCTCCCAATCCTCCGTCGACGCCGCCGTGGCTACCGCCCTCTCCCGCTTCGGCCGGGTCGACGTCTTCGTCAACAACGCCGGCTACGCCTTGAGCGGCGACGCCGAGAACGCGTCTGACGAGGACGCCCGGCGGTGCGTCGAGGCGGACTTCTGGGGCGCCGTGCGGGTGACGAGGCACGCGCTGCGGGTGCTGAGGGAGGATAACGCCGTGACGGGACAGCGGGGAGGGGTGGTTATGAATATGAGCTCGTTGGGCGGGAGGCTCGGGTTTCCGGGGACGGCGTTTTATCACGCGAGTAAGTTCGCGATGGAGGGGTTTAGCGAGGCGGTGGCTAAGGAGGTGAGGCCTGAGTGGAATAGTGAGTCCCTCTTACTACTTACTACTTGAATGTGAGACTGACCCGGGTCGACAGTCCACTTCTGCCTCATCGAGCCGGGTGGTGTGCAAACCAACTATGCCACCACCAGCACCAAGCACATCCCCGTGCATCCGGCTTACGCGGCCGAGGACACGCCAGCGAGGGTCCTGGAGCGGTACATCGCCGACGAGGAAAACCGGAAGCGGTGGTCCAGGGCCGAGGACGTGGCCGAGACCATGTTCCGGATTGCCGATGCCAAGGGCAGGAAGATACCGCTGAGGGTTCCGCTGGGCCCGGACGCCTGGGGCATTATCAAGGCTGAGTTGTCGAGGTTCCTAGCCGAACTGGAGGAGATCAAGCCGATCAGTCTGGGGGTGGGACATAAGGACCAGTTGGAGAGTGTCGAGTTCTTGAAGACGTTGGACTGAGCTGGATACGACCTTCGAGGGCAATGTTAGACTAGGTAGCAATGGTAGGAGCTAGGAGATGGAAGGTCGTCATGGTGTTGGATCCAAGTCACATTACCAAGACAGGAGTGAACCACTTCCAGCAGTCGAAACCACACCGACGGATTGTGGGCGCACACGAACACCTGGGAAACAACAACAGAATGCATCAAATTTTGTTCGGTTGACCAACCGTAACCTGCCCGCACAGTCGTGCTGCCTTCATCAAACGCCTATGCAACGATATCTACCACCTGCCCACAAGAGTTCCAGATGCCACACGCCATGCCATGCCAGCTCAGCCACATTCGTCCACTTTGGCTTATGATACAAGGACGAGCCCAGTCCATTAAACAAAGGAAAAAAATGCAAAAGAAGGTATGTGTGCAACCGACAGTACAAACACACAGCTACGACGTCTTCTCCGACTTTGCCGGTTTGCTCTCGGTTGAGGTCGTCGTCGCCTTCTCGCCCTCATCCACCTTGGCTGCAGCCGCCGCCTCCTTCGCCTGCGCCTTACCCTGCCTCGACTTCTCAAACTTCTCGCGCAGGTACCTCACCATCCTGGGTATCCCCGCCGTCAGCGCGCTCTTGAGGCTCTGCGTCGTTGACGGCCACCCGACCGTCTGCTTGATGACCTGCCGCACGTGCGCCCTCAGCTGCTCCGGCTCGTCCTGCGCGATGCGCCGCTCGAACGAGCCCCCTTGCCGCTTGCGGAACTGCGTCGTGTCCTCGGCCCGCGACTCTGCCAGCATCTTGTCGAACTCGTCCTGCGGGATGGCGAACTTCTTCTGGTACTGGAAGTAGAGCCTCGACCGGAAGGCCTTGGGCAGGCGCCGCACCATGTTGCCGCGCTTGACCGGGTCCATGTCCTGCCGCAGCCGGAGGTTGGCGTCGTTGTCCATCGACATCCAGCCCTCGGTGCGGCACCCGGGGTCGTCGAACTCGACGTTGGGCAGGGTCTCCACTAGGGGCGCGTAAAGCCGGCGGAAGTGGGGGAGGTTGTTGCCCACGATGTTGGCTACCTTCTGGGGGTTCTCGGTCGGGAAGGCCATGCGCGGGTCGCCGAGGTAGGAGATGCCGGCGATGGTGTTGTACAGTTCGCGCTCGGTGAATGTGGGCGGGAGAAGCAGCAGGGCCGTGCGCAGGGCCGAGAGCAGGTTGATCTGGTTGGCCAGCCGGATCCTGGCGTCGTCGCGGAGGATCTTGACTGGTTTCTGCAGCCGGCCAGCCAGATAGAGCGTGTCCCACTCCCGCAAGTCGCGCTCGAGGGTGTCGAGGTTGACGACGCCGTACTTGACGAGGATCCCGTTGATGACGACGTACGGGTTGAAGTAGACGCCTGCTCCCCAGCGGTCCTGCACCGCCGACACTGCGCCGGAGCCGAGGCTGCCGAGGAACGAGTAGTGGTCCCGGTGCTGGTGGAGGTTGAGGCTGTGCCAGTGCTGGGTGAACGTGACGCCGAAGATGAAGTCGATCATCTTCGGGGTGCCGTCCTGGGCTCGCTGCACGGCGGCCGGGGCTTTCGGGTGGATGGCTCGGATCTCGGCCTCGGTGGGTATGCGGCCGCTGCTCTTGCTCTGCGGGAAGACGCCGGATCCGTAGGCAAAGGCATAGCGGATCGGGGCTCGGAACTGCCAGAGGACCTGGCGCAGGGCCTCCTTGAACTCGGCGTTGATCAGGATGTGCTGGTTGACGCCAAAGTTGGCGTGGGGGAGCTCCTTAAAGCTTGAGATCGAGAAGTTGGGGTTTGCTTCCCAGTCGTCGGGCTCTAGCGAGGAGCTGCTCGTGGCTTCGTCTGTGATGCTGCTGCCGGAGGACTTGGAGTCGCGCGTGGCTTTCTCGGTTGCGCTGTCTGTCGCTGAATCTTTGGCCGAGCTCTCCTTTGCGTTCTCCGGCGTGTTCGGACCGGTCGCGAACGGGCGGATCGAGCTCGTACTGCGGAGGAGGATGTGGCTTGCTGGATACCGTCGGGTGAGGAGTGTTTTCGAGGGTGTGTCGGCCCTCGCACCGCGCTGTCCTGAGGTTAGCATACGAGGTTCCCCAGACCGCCCCGAGGTAGGATCGGCCAGCGAAGCTTACCTGTGCCAAGCGGGCAGCGAAAGCGACACGGAGCGAAGCCATTGCGAAGGCCAATGGCGGAGAAATCGGCTTGCTCAAGTTTCAAGAGGAGGTGGCACAACAGCGTAAGCTGTGAGAGGCGAGCGTAGATGTATCACCTTCCGTTGCGTTCCATGCCTGGGTTGTTTGGTGAGATGGGAGAAGAAATTGGGAATTGAAGCTGGCAGAGCTGCAGGGGAGCTAAGTGTTCTAAACCCCGAGGAATGACATCGCAAGGGGACACCACAGCCAATGACGCGATGGGAAAGACGCGGATCCAGCGGAGCTTGACAGGGGCGCATCCCGCTTCACACAGCCGACCTCTTCGTCATTTCGAGAGTCTAAGTATAGAGCTTCAAGTGCCGGTGACTTGTTCAAAGAAGGCGTTTGATATAGGCACCTTGGCGCAAGATTGCGAGGAACATGCTGGACTTGGAGTATAGGTACAAACAACTCCAGTGGCACTGAGAGGGTGCTACGAAGTATGGAGGACATCAAAAGCGTGCCTAACTGGGAGCTGTCCGTGTAAGTCGCTAATGGCAAGCCCTATGTATCTGCTGGTAACAAACCCGGCTGTCCTGGGTACAATTGCAATCCGCCTTGAAGTGACACCAGGGATGAGGTCTACCTTACAGATTCCCTTATCCATCCAATCCGCTTTATGTCTAGTCCTTTTGAGTTCTCCAGACGCGAAAGCAATCCCAGAGAAAGCACAGTTCAGGTGACATCAATGTGGAAGGATCATCCCATCAATATTCTGCCAAGTGGCACGTGCGCCAACAGCTGGCGACACTACCCGGCAACAGTCAAGGAAGCGCGATCACAACTTCAAACAAACGCGCCTCACTTCGCATCACCACCTCAGCACCGTCGTGATGAGGGGCCACACGCCACAAGGAGAACCTCCAGGCAGTGCCAGGAGGGCTTCGGCTAGTCAAGGGCCTATCAACCCTCGTGCAAGCTTTGGTGGCTTCTCCCGGCCACAGGCGACCAGGGTAAGTTCGTTCTCTTTGTTTTCTTTGATTGAGATCCGTGACAACGACTCGATTCCCCCAAGTACACCAAGCTAACCATTTCCACATCAAGCTAAACAACATGCGCGCCTCCACAAACCAACCGTCCTACAACCTCTTCACAGGCGATCCGAACCCGATAACCGCCCCCTCCGGTATCCCCCAACCGAACCGCCGCCCTTCCCTCTCCGCCCGGCACAGCATCCTGACCGGCGCAACCCACACGGGCGACATGTCGCCTCCCTCGGGCGGCAGCTCCGGGCGCCCTCGGGCGGCCTCCAACTTCTCCCGCGAGAGCAGCAAGGAGAACCACGCCCCGCCCGACGCCGAGGAATACGAAACCCACCGCCGGCGCATCGAAGAGCTAAAAGCCCAGGTCGCCAGCCAGGAGTACGCTTTCCGAAATCTCGAACAGGAGCGGGACATGTTGCTCCTAGAAAAAGACAACGAGGTGCGCGAAGCCCGCCGAAAAGCGGACGAGGACTTCAGGGCGAGGCAGGCTGTCGAAGCGGAGAAGAGTCGGGTGCAGAGGCAGGCGGAACAGGTTGCTAATGAGATGGAGAGCTTGCGCGCAGAAGGGGAGGCCGCGAGGAGAGATGCCGAAAGGAGGGCGAGGGAGGCGGAGGAGGAGGCGAGGTTATTGAGGGAACAGCTTGAGGATCTGGCGTCCGCCAAGGACGACGCTGCTAGACTGGCTGATCGGGAGGTCAAGGACGTGAAGGCGCAATTGCTGGCAGTTCAGAGCACCGTGCAGGAGCTGGAACAAGAGGCGACTGCGCGGAACGCCGCGCTGCAGAAGGCGCAGGAGCAGGTGGCCGAGAGGGATCACACGGTGGAACGGCTAGAAGGCGAGGTGCTGCGGCTGAAGGCTCAGACGGGCGATGCAGAAACTATGGCTGTCATTCAGCGAGAGCTGGCCGACCAGGTGGCTCATATACGGACACTGGAGGCTACGAATAGGGAACAGCTGGTGGAGCTGAAGCATCTGCGGCAGGTACACCGGGCGGTCGAGGTCGTTGAGGAGGAGAAGCGGTCGCTCGAGCGGAAGCTGGACGCCGCGGAGGCGATTCAGCTGGAGTTACAGGAGGAGAGGCGGCAACGGCAGCGGTTGGAGGACGAGCACCGTGCCTGGGCTGCATACCTGCGTAGCGAGTCGAGTGCCGAGGACCCGATCGAGTTCGAGTCGCCTGTGGACCTGGCGAGAGCGCTGGTCCAGGAGCGTCTGTACTCGGCGTCGCTGGTGCAGAAGATCGGCGAGGTACAGCCCGAGGTTGCGGACCGCGAGAACATCATCAAGACGCTCGAGCAGGAGATGGCTTCCCTGAAGGAGCAGCTCGAAAAGGCCAAGACGGCCGGGGTCGCATCCGGGGCAGACAAGGGCCGGATACGCATCGAGAGACAGCGGGCATTGGCGCTCAAGGAGGTCGAGTACCTCCGCGCCCAGCTCAAGACGTTCGACTCGGAGGACGTCACCTACCAGCCCGAGAACTTCGACCAGAAGAAGCACGACCGCATCCAGGAACTGGAGGACCTCGTGGACAAGTACAAGGAAGAAGTCCAGAACCTGCACAACGAGCTCACCTCGCTCGAGTCCGCCTCGACGAGCCCCACAGCGCCTCCCCTCGCCGGCAACAAACGGCCGCGCGAGCACGACACCGACCAGCAGTCCGAGCACAACCACGAGCAACTCGGCCAGCTGGCCCGCAAGAACCGCAAGCTCCAAGACGAGCTCTCGGAACTCCACTCGGCCCACCGCCTCCTCCAGACCGAGCTCAAAGTCGCCCAAGAGCAGCTCAAATCCCTCCAGTCCCAGTCCAAGACGCGCATCCTCTCCCTCCGCTCCAACCCCACCTCCGACTTCGAAGCAGTCAAGACCTCGACCCTCGCCGCCCTCAAGCTCGAGAACGCCGAGCTCCTCGCCCACATCCAGCGACAGCCCACCCTGTTCGCCACCGTGCCCGCCTCCCAGCTCGCCGCCGCCCAGCGCGAGGTAGCCGACGCCCGCGCCGAGACGGCGTCGTCCCAGAAATCCGCCCGCCGCCTCAAGGAGGTCTGGGCCGCCAAGTCGGCCGAGTTCAAGGAGGCCATCTTCTCGACGCTGGGCTGGACGGTGACCTTCATCCCCAACGGCAAGATGCGCGTCGAGAGCGTCTACTGCCCCAGCCGGACCGACGAGCACGAGAACAGCATCGTGTTCGACGGCGAGAAGGGGACCATGAAGGTCGGCGGCGGGCCGAGGAGCGCGTTCGCGCAGCGCATCGGGGATAATATCAAGTTCTGGGTGCGGGAGAGGGGTTGCGTGCCGTGCTTTTTGGCGGCGCTGACGCTGGAGTTCTATGAGGAGCATACTCGGGCTGCGAGGCCCGGGTAGCCGTGGACACGGAGGTGGGGTCTAGTTGTGCATATGAGGTCGTCGGATTATGCGACAGTCACGATATCTGTCAGGCGTTGGGGGGTGGTTGTAATGCATGAATAGGAGTCCAGTTTGATCTCGATGCTTTAGACCTAATAGATGAAACTACTTCACTGTCCTGGCGTACAGTATATCTCATCTCGGAAGTACGCATGTGAGCAGTCCACTACCGTCGTGTTCTATCAGACTCAGACAGGTGTGGACAGAAATAGGTACAGTAGGTATGTCAGGTAGTTATGGTATCTGCAGAAAGCACCTCCATCACCGCTATTTTTTCAACTCGCTAGCACCTTACACGTGCGTGGTCACCACCATAGAAACATATAGACAGTCTCGCCATACTCCAGTTTACACACTCCTCACGACTCACACCAATCCTACATCTCCCCACCCCCCATGCCTACCTACCTACCTAGCCTCATACTTCCCAGAAGCAAGCTTCCTCACAGCCGGCACATCGACCCACGCCCGCGCATCCCTCGGCGAAGGCGTCGACCTCCCGTTATCATCCGCAAACGGATCATCCTCCTCCTCATCCACAGCCTTCTCCTTCCCCTTCCCCTCCACCAGCCTCGAGATCGAGATCCCGCTCCCCACCACAGCATCCTGCCCGCTACCCTCGGGAGGAGGTGGAGGAACATACTCCCACCTCGCCTCGACATGTCCCGGCCTCGGCTCCGCGCCCCCTTCGCCAACGATCCTGCACAGGATCTTGCCCCATTCTTCGGTGAGGGTGACGTCCCCCAGCTTCCAGTACACGATGTGCTTATCCTTGAGATGCACCGAGGCGGGCTTACTCTGCGCCCCGGACGCGCGCGCCCCTTCGTACGTGGCAAAGATGAAGACGTTTGACAGCGTCACGGGGCTAGGCAGCTTGCAGGCCGGGTTGAGGCGGTACTGCAGCACGAGGCCTAGCTTGTCGCCCGCGGGTTTCCATGCGGGCTTGATGACGAGGGGGCAGTGGGGCGCCAGGGCGGCGGCGGAGAGGTTCTCGTCCTCGTTATCGGTTTGCAGGCGGTAGGTGAAGGATGGTGATGGTCTGGCCAGGTGGGAGAGGTCGAGCGTGAATTCGTCCGGGGAGGTGGATACGTTGTTGACGAGGATGCGATTGGGCCCAATGGCGGAGAGGGACGCGAAGTTGTTGATTCGGATTGTCACTTGTTCTTTGGTGTGTTAATATTGCGCTCGTTTTGTTTCTTGGAATGGATTGATAAGGGGAGGGACTCACCAGGATTGCTCGATGAAGGGTCCGGGTTATAGGCAAAGGCGATCTCGCCGTTGATCTTCGCCGATTTCACGACTCCGTCCTCGAACGAAGCTGAGACATACTCGATGATGGACGTGTTCAGTCCCGTCCTGTGCATCTCCGGGTGCTTGTGCTGCGTTTGACTGCCAAGCGAGAGGCCAGATCTCACCGACTGCGTATCCGATGTCCCGGCAATGCTCGATTCCGAGGCCAGTGCCGACACAGCCGATGGTCGTGCGCTCATACTCGGCAGTGCCGGCGAGGACGGAGCAGCCTGGGTGTCCTCCGGAATGGACTCGGGCGCGGGCAGGCTCGGCATGTAGACCGTGTTGCGCACGTCTCTGCGGCCTCTCACGGTGCCCGTCTTCCGCGTCGGCGCGCCCATCTGCGTCAACGACTTAGCCACGTTAGACAGAGCGGCTTGTTTCGCGTCCGGGTCTTCCTCGGCTACGGGTTCCTTCTGGATCTTGACGTTGAAGGCATGGTCGCCTTCCTCGCCGCCCTCTGCAGCTGCTTCCTTCTGCGCCAGCGATATGGGGTCGTTCATGGGCGCAGGCACTGTGTAGCCGTCCGAGTCCTTGGCTGGCTCCCGGCTGCGCTGCTGGGAGGGCGGCGGCCCGGCAGGTGGCGGAACGTCGAAGATATCCTCTGGGGTACCGTTTATGCCACCGGTCGGTTGCTGCTGAGCTGCGGCATTGGTGCTGTCACCGGCCTTCACGCCGTTGGTGCCCTCGTGGGCATGATGCTCTGCGTGATTTGGTGATTCCGGGGGTTGCGCAGATGTCGGACTCTCCGACAGCGACGAGAGCCGGTTGTGAGACTCGGCAAGGTTGTTGGAGGACGCTCGTGGCGACACACCCCGACCGTGACTGCTGTTGAGGTTTCGCGTGAATGAACCAAAGTTCTTCTGTGGTGATAGCTGGCCGAAGCCGCCATGTATGCTCTGTCGCCTGCGTCCCAGCATTGTGCCGATCCGGCTGCGCAATTTCGATTCTGAGCAGCGTGTTAGACTTATACAGGTACAGCAGCTTATACAGGTACAGCAGCTTATACAGGTACAGCAGTCAGTCGAGGGGTACGTACCACCACCTGCGTCCTTTTCTCTGAATCCCGAATGTTCGCTCACACCGTCATCATCGTCCCTGTGTCCTGTTACGCTTGGAGGCGCGAGGCTGGAAGTGCGGCCAGCAAGGCTGGGTGTCCCGGCGGCACTCCCCTGGCGTGCGCTAGTCGCTCGCTTCTCCAGCTTTGGCCTCCCAGACGTCGTTTTGTTGACAAAGTTCTTGATTTCTTGGTCTGTCTGAACCTCCAGCAGGGTATTCAGCACATCCTCGGCAGATGCTTGTGTCCTGGCCGCCTGGTCGACCTCGTGCGTCACGAGCTGAGTCAGGACGTCGCGCAGATGGTTGATGCGCTGCTCGTCGAGAGCCTGGAGGCTTTCGAAAATAAACGGCGCCTGCGACTCCCACTGCTGCTGCGCCGCTTCGAGCCGAGATGTGGCGTGGTCGACCTTTTGCGCATTGGCCTTGCCGCCCTTCCTTGTCAGCTTGTCAGATCGCTCTTGGGCCTCCTCGAGCTCTTTTGCCATAGAGTGCAGGTTCGCGCTGATGGTGTTGATGTTCTGCATCTCCCGCCTGTTCTGGAAGCTGCGCAGGGCATGCTCGACGTCCTTTTCCACGTTGGTCGCGTAGAGCTGGTGGGAAGCGGCGATGGCGTCTGCGGACTGGAGGATCTTGTCCCAAGGCCCTTGGAAGATGCTGTTTCGGAGCAGAGTCAGTAAGCTGGCGGCTGCTCTCTCCAAAAGGCGCGAGGTGAAACATACCCAAGCTCGGATTGGCCATTGGGCACTTTGAAGAGCAGCAACTTGCGCAAGCCAGCGATGTAGGCATCCTCTACTCTTCGTCGCTCCTAGGTTGCTGTCAGAATCTCCGGGTATCCTGCTTGCGCATTGTCTCCATGAGCCAGTTGCTGTCCGTACCTGCAGCCAGTCGGCGATTTCCTGGTTCTGTCTTGCGATGCGCCTGACGCGCTCGGTAAAGGCGTGTACTGCGGCGCTGGGCTGGAGATTGGCCTGTGTTTGACAGGCGGTCAGTCGCCAGGTCGCGGGGCTTCAAGGCTGCCAGGACAGCTTACCAGCATGGCCGGATACTCGGACCTTGAGAGGTCCTCCATGGTTGTAGATAGGTCGAGCGCAATGCAGCGGAGTGGAATCAATGCATAGCAGACGAGTGGTATGATGCGCAGAACAAGCCTAAATCGAAGAGTCGCGTGATAATGCGGCGACCCGAGCAATCCGCAACCCGCTGTCGGTGACTAAGGTACTCGATGCTCGTTGCGACTTTTAGAGAGAGCCAGTGCCTTGGAGCACTTCCTTCTTTTTCGAGCTTGACCGAGGCAGTTCGTGGTGACGGACAATGTTACACCAGCCGTGTCTTCGCCTTCGCAAGCTCGAGTCCAAGCTCGTCAGGTCGGGGTCGTGCTACTTCGGAACTGGCGTCGCAGCCGTTGGAGTCGTGGAAATGGAATGGCTGACCGGGTGATGATGATGCTGGACTGTGGAACGCTGGGGGTGGAGAGCACCGCACTGATGAGAGCTCCCGTGGTTTCCGCTGCTTTCCCCAAACAGGCGGGAGACGGATTGATGTCACGGGAGCCAAGGCCGCAGCAGCACTGACCGTCCTCGGCCCCAGTTTTGCATAACCCCTGTGAAGCCCAATCAGGTCATCCCCTGGATAACTGAACATTGACATCGGGCAACTACCGGGAACGCACTCGCATAAGGTAAGGTACTGGGATGAATCAAGGCCTCACTTGTCGTAGAATATATGCTGACGATGTGTACAGACCACAGTTGATCAAGGCGTAGAGGATCCTCCTTTCCACCGAGATAATGCTATGAGAATCACAGTGCAATGGCAACCCCAAGCGACTGGAGAAGCTGCCTGACGGCATCGGAGAGATATGAAAGCATTCAGCGGATGTTAGTACCGCCCTGGAACCAATGACTTCCGTGGAACTCTGCTAAGCATGCACTCCGTCAGCCAGCAACTCCTCGCCAACTCAGGTTTAGGTCAGACAGCATTTGCCATTGAGAGTGAAGCATACAAGTCTGCTGGGAGTCGTGTAAGTGCACTCACACCAGCATATATCATTGTTCCTCGGTCTAACAGTCCCCAGGAAGCATACCACGCAGCATGTCGCTCCCTACCAAATCCGCCCTCACCCCATGCTACCACGACCGACTCGCCTCCCCAAGCCAGCCATGTCGTCTCGCATCCCAGCGATGAAGACCCCGGCACGCGGATCGGCCCGTACCACAACTGCCACTACATCGCCAGCGGAGTCACAGCCTCAGTCTACCGCTCCGACTCCCTCGCCCTGAAAGTCATAACCGAGACGCGCCCCCTAGAACCGCACAACCCCCACCGCGAAGCCAAGATCCTCGCCCTCCTCAAGAAGCCCGTCATCCCTCTCCTCGCCACCTTCCGCGACCACGAGCAGCGCCTCGTCCTAGCCTTCCCCTACATGCCGCTGACCCTCGCCGCGCTCCTCGACAACCACCAACAACCCCCATCACCCCCCCTCACCTCCCCGCAGATCCGATCCATCTTCGCCGACCTTTTCTCCGCCCTCGCTTACATCCACGACCTCGGCATAATCCACCGCGACGTGAAGCCCTCAGCCGTCCTACTCGCCTCCCCCACTGGCCCGGCCTACCTCTCCGACTTCGGCACAGCCTGGCACCCCACCCTCTCCGCCGCCTCGGAACCGCCCGACGCCAAGATCCTCGACATCGGCACGGGCCCCTACCGCGCCCCCGAGGTCCTCTTCGGCGACACCTCCTACGGCACGGGCGTGGACATGTGGGCCGCGGGCGCCGTGCTAGCCGAGTGCTGCCTGTCCAGACCACTGTTCGAGTCGAGACCCGCGCACGAGGACGGGAACCAGCTGGGGCTGATACTCAGCATCTTCAAGACGGTGGGGAGTCCGACGAGGGAGAGCTGGCCCGAGGCCGCGGGATTCCGGACGCCGCCGTTTGAGATGTATAGGGCGTTTGAGGGGAAGGGGTGGGGGGAGGTGTTGCCTGGTGTCGGGGAAGGGTGGAGGGAGTTGATTGCGGGGTTGGTGAGGTATAGTGGGAGGGTTGAGGCTGAGGAGGTGAGTAGACCACGCGGTGGTGTTGTGGGACAGATGGGATCGAAGGCTAACGATTTGCAGGCTTTGAATTTTAGGTGTATGAAGGAGTGAAGTACGCTCTGAGACAGATCAGATCTTCTGCGATTCAGCCTCCAAGCTATAGGTCCGGATGCAAGTGATGGATGGTCTATGTGATATCGGTCTTCAAGAGACTAAACTTGGTACGGGACGTACGATGGGAATAGCGTCAACCTGTCACTCCACTCATCGTCGCTGCCCTTGCTCAAGGTGAAGGTTGGTCAAGATGAAGTTTGCATTCCTATCTGCAAGTAACGTCCTAACACCTCAACGGTGTGACGAACCGAGATAATCCCGACGCCCAAGCAAAACCATTGCTCAATCATCCATCGAATAGGAAAGCGTTGCATTCCATCCCTGCTCATACGCCATGAACTAATTCATCAAGGCCACGCAACCCATAAACCACACCCTCAAACTTTGTTTAAGAGCTTGCCTAAGAGCGCAGGACCTGGTCTGTGGTAGAAGTGGCGCTCCGGCCTGTGTCCTCTGTCTGCTCGAGACCCTCCATGTCGCCGGGCTCGCGGTACGTGTCAACCGGCTTGGCGTGGCGGGTGCGGTCCTTCATGATGTTGCCCTTGTCGATGGCCTCCTTCTCGTCGCGTTCTTGGGGGGTTTGGTGTTAGCTTGTGCGAATAAGATGGTTCGAGGAGACAGAGGGAGGGAAGGGCTTACCGAGCTGGGCATCGGAGTCCGGGTCGGTGCCCTTGTAGGGATCCTCGACGGGGGCGTCGTCCGAGACGACCGGGTTCACCTTGGCGTCGCCTCCGGTGGTGTAGGAGTTGTCGTGGACCTCGCCGGAGGGAGCAACATCCTCGTTCTTGTTGCCGGCCATTGTGATGGGTTGTTTTGGGTTGTGCTGGTTAGTAGAGTGGGTAGTGATGGGTGATGTGGAAGTGGTGGAGCTGTTGAGGTTGAAAAGGCTTCGTAAGTCGCAGATTGTTGTTTATTCTACGGGAATTGTCAGGATGAAGCAGTAAAGAGCCTCTTCATTTTATCCTCAATCATGACGTTACCTACCTTACCGTGACGCCTTTTCGAACCTGATAA
>Ga0209127_100175_pt1 | contig 23184 bp, 21 predicted proteins | sample LakSupMetagenome_FD_187469 | JGI IMG/M metagenome (GOLD analysis project Ga0209127, IMG submission 187469) | Freshwater microbial communities from Lake Superior, Canada - Sta WM archaea (SPAdes) (version 2) | ecosystem: Environmental > Aquatic > Freshwater > Lake | place: Lake Superior, Canada...
CTTGAGGGGGGCGCGCGGCGCCGGCCGTGGGTCCCTCCTATGGACTACCGGGACAACCGCCCCCCAACCCGCAAAGGGGGTCCCTATTGCACGCCGATATGGGGTCCCGGTTCGACGCCTATTTACACCGCGCACTCATAAGACGGGGACATCCCCGTCCGCTCGGCAAAACGAGCCAGCACCTCCGGCCTCATGTGATAGGCAAGGAAAGCAACCGCACCGTCGACATTCTTGGCGCCCTTCAGAATGGCACCGCCATTGCCGACGATAAAGCCGCCGCCATAGGTGAAATTGACTTTGATGCCTTCTTTTCTGGCCAGATAGAGGCGGTTGCTATAGGCCACCGCATAATCCGTCTCTCCCGTGCCGAGATTGTTGATCTGATCGGCGCCCGAGGCATTGAAGATCGTCTTGCCCGAATTCCTCAGATCCGTCAGGCTCTTGAAAGCGAGATCCGCATCGATCGGATAGAGCTTGTCAGGATCGACGCCAGCGGCGAGCACCCCCGCCTCGAGCTGCACATTCGGCGAAATGCGATTGAGACCCCGGCTTCCCGGAAACTTCTGCCGGTCCCAGAACTCAGCCCAGCTTTTTGGCAAGACCAAACCTTCCCTGGCCGCCATGACGTACGAATAGCTATGCAGAACGATACTTGTCTTCGAGAGGTAATTCTCGGGAACACCATAATCACGGGCGATCTTTTCGAGGCGCGGATCGGACAAGAACTGCCCGCGATCGGCGCGCGCAAGCATGCTGCTCTGATCGATTCCAATAATCACGTCGCCGATGAACTGCCCCGCCTCCGTCGACGCGTTCAGCCGCGTGCAGCAAGAGTCATCGACAACAACCTTCGCCCCAGTTTCCTCCTCGAACGGCTTGATCACCAGTTCGCGCGTCGTCTCCAGCTGCGTTCCGCCGAAGGTATACAGCACGATCTGCTGCCCTTCGAGCGGCCTGTTAGCTGCGCCGGCCGTCTGAGGAAGAAGCGCCAGCGCTGCTGCAAACTTCACCAGGAATACAGTTCTGCGAATAGTCGTAGTCATTTGACTCCTCGTACTTCTGCGGCAATGGCCGCTTCGTCGACGCCTCCCCGATATGTCGAGCGGCGCGATCTGCGATGACGTGTTTCGGGCTTGTATCGGACCCGTATCGGGCCAGACTTCGCCGCCCCCTCACGACGCGTTGTGCGCCCTGGCCCATGCCGTTCGCACGGCGCTTCTCCTGCCGGTCCAACGGTCGGCGCTTACTGCGCCGACCATCCGATCCATTTCTCGGCTACGGATGTCAGATTCTTCTGCCAGTATTCATCATTCAACATGTGCTGAAGCTGGAGATTTTCGGGCGTCGTCGCCATGAGCGCCCGATACTGCGGCTCGATCATGTCGGCCGAGGCCTTGTAGGCGGGAGACATGCCCGTCCGCTCGGCAAACCGGGCTAGGACTTCAGGCCGCATATGGTACCGGAGAAGCGCTACGGCACCATCGACATTCTTCGACCCCCGCAGGATCGCGCCGCCGTTACCTGCAATGAAGCCGTCGGCAAAACTGAAGTTGATCTTGATGCCATCCCGCTTCGCAAGATAGGCGCGGTTGCTATAGGTCACCGCGTAGTCGGTCTCTCCCGTTCCAAGATTGTTGATCTGGTCGGCGCCCGACGCATTCAGGATGAGTTTAGTCTTGTCCCTCAGCTCGGACAGCTTCTTAAGCGCCCTTGGAACGTCGAGAGGATAGAGCTTGTCGGCAGGCACGCCGTCGGCCAGCAAGGCCGCCTCGACTTGAACCTGCGGAACGGTTCGGTTGAGACCACGTGACCCCGGAAACCGTTGCGTATCCCAGAATTCGATCCAGCTCCGCGGAAGAGGCAGCGTCTCGTTCTTCGCGGCAATGACGTAAGAATAAAGATTCAGGATCACCATCGCCTTGGAAGGCAGCGGATCAGGAGAGCCCCTTTCGCGCGCGATTTCTTCAAGCCTGGGATCGTGAATGAAAAAGCCACGGTCGTCGCGCGCCATTAGCGCAGCGCGATCGACTCCGATCAGGACATCGCCGACATACTGCCTGGCCTCCATCGCAGCCTGCAGCCGGGCGCAGCATGAATCGTCGATGACGACCTTGGCGCCGGTCTCCTGCTCGAACGGCTTGATCACCAGTTCGCGCGTCGTCTCCAGCTGCGTCCCGCCGGACGTGTACAGGACGACCTGCTGCCCTTCGAGACTACGTTGCGCATGTGCGATTGCGGGGCTCAAGATCATGCCAGCGGCCGTGATCGCAGCGAGCGCAGCCTGCCGACCTGTTGCAAGCATCTTCATCCGACTCTCCCCTATGGCTTTCCGCCGCCCGGATATTTCCGTAACGAGCACGAGGATTATTTGTATTAATATGTCTTAAGTCAAGAGGCGCCATGAAGTTTTCAGGCGATACATTCAGCCTCAGGGCCACGCAGCCGGGATGCAGGGGAGAAGCAGCCAACGAGGGCGCAGCGCCCCACTTCCGCTCTCGCTGAAGCGATTCCGGCGCATATCGCTCGCCGGAATCGATCGAACTCTCAAAGCTGCAGGTGCTTCCCCGAAGGGCTCAGGAGACGTCGACGCCTGCCCCGGCGGCCATCGCCACCAACTGCGACCTCGCGGCGACCATGGCCTCCAACGACACGAACGCGGCAACGTATGGCCCCTTGAAGCCGCCACCCTCGAGCCGATTGAACATCGCGGCGAAGTCGAAATCGCCCTCGCCGACCATGAGGTGCTCCTCTTTGCCATTGCGCCAGCAATCCGCGAGCCGCACCTCGCCCACGCGATCCATCGGGATGGCGTCGATGAAACCGTCCACGCCATCGGGCATGATGTGCGCGTGATTTGCGGTGAACGCCAGGCCGAGCGAGCCTGACCTGATCTGTTCGAAGTAGAACCGCCACTCTTCAACGGAATGGGCGAGATAATGGACTTCCGCGTCGTCCGGCTCCTTGTTCATATTCTCCAGGAGCAGCAGCACGCCCCGCCTCTCGGCATACTCGGTGATTTTGCTGAGGCGATCCCGACCGGCCTGCATCCGCCGCGCCCTGTCAGCCGTAAAATGAAAACCGGCATGGACGACGACATGGCGCGCGTGCAGCTTTGCTGCCATATCGACATAAGCCATCATGTATCGATCGACGGCTTCCGACAGGAACGGAGAGAATTCGGCCACGTTGACGGCCGACAGGGTATGAAGACCCACGCCGAGATCCGCTTCGACAATCCTGTCCCGCAGGCGGCCGATGCGCTGATCGTCGAACAGATCGATTCTGTTTTCGCCGATATCGAGCTGAATATCGATGAACTTGATGCTTTTCTGCCTGGCCGCCTCGACAGCGTCCTCGACAGCAAGCTTGCCTCCGATATCAACACCGATCCGATCCAGCAATGGCATGCGCTTCTCCCATGATATGCCAGAATTTCGGACTGGGTAACGTATTCAGCCCGATACTCTAGGCTTTTGATTTTGCACAGACTTTTCTCGAAATCCGCGTTCCGCTTTTAAGGCCGACGCTCCAAGACATTGCGGCCGCGGTGCACCTGTGATCGATTGACCGACTACCCAGGTATGACCTTGCCGGGATTCAGAAACCCGCCGGGGTCCATTGCGTTTTTCAGAAGCTTCATCAGCTCGATTTCCGGGCTGCTTCGCGAGTAGCTCAACCATTTTTTCCGGGTGGAGCCTATGCCGTGCTCGGCCGATATGCTTCCGCCCAGCTCGCGCACCGCTCCGTAGATGACCTGGTCGACGACGTCTTTTGCAGCCTCGGAGCGTATCCCTGGCGCCCAGGCGACAACGTGCAGATTGCCATCGCCGATATGGCCGTAATGCAGGCTCCGCGCATCCGGCATTGCCGCGGCCAGTTCGCCCCGGCACCGTGCCGCAAACGCGTCCATGTGCTCGACCGGGAGCCCGACATCGTAGGAAATGTAATCCCCGAGGATGCGGCCGAATTCGGACACCGCGTCCCTAACGGCCCAGAAGTTCCGGACGTGCTGCTCCGATTGCGAGATCGCCGCGTCCCCGAAATGACCTGTCTCGAGCGCGGCCTCGAGCCATCCCTGAAACATCCGCCCGTCGGCGCCCTGCTGCGTGACCTGATTCTCGATTAGAACGTAGAACCCGTATGCCCCCTCGATCGGCGGCCTTCCGCCCAAAGAGGGCGTGACGGCCTCCCAGTAGTCCCGCCACATCACCTCGAAGGCTGTAAGCTGCGCGCCAAGCTCCGCCTTCGCGGCGGACAAGAGCCACTGCACCTGCGCATAATTCTCCACTGCGCAGATGGCGACATCCGTGTGCCGCGGCCGCGGATGAAGCCTCAGGACGGCACGGGTGATAATTCCGAGTGTTCCCTCGGAGCCGATGAACAGCTGCTTCAGGTCATAGCCGGAGTTGTTCTTGATGAGATTGTTCAGGCTGGACACGATCGTCCCGTCCGCGAGCACCACCTCGAGCCCAAGAACGAGATCGCGCGTCATGCCGTAACGGATAACGCGGTTGCCGCCGGCATTCGTGGCGATGTTACCGCCGATCGTGCAGGAGCCACGCGCACCCAGATCGAGCGGGAACAGCAGCCCGGCCTCCTCGGCGGCATTCTGCACCACTTCGAGCGGCGTTCCGGCCTTGACCGTCATGGTGCCGTTCTGGACGTCGACTTCCTCGACGCCCGTCATTCGGTCGAGCGATATCGCAACCCAGCCCGGCTCCGGCCGGGCACCGCCGCAGAGCCCCGTGAGGCCGCCCTGCGCGACGAATTTCAACCCCCAGCGCCGACAGAAAGATACCGCTTCCGAAAGCTGCCGGGCATCGACAGGGCGGATGACGGCCTGCGGGGGACAGGGCCTGAGCTTGCCGTGATCGTTGCCGTTGCGGTCCGGCACGTCGTCTCCGACGAGAACCGCCGCTTTTCCAAGGTCGTCCTGGAGCGATTGGAAAGCTCCAGCAAGCTCCGCCTTTTGCATCGTTTGCACCCGGACCCCTAGCCTGCCGGGACGCTCACGGCACACCGCCGATCCCGATCACTTGACACTGGTATGTATCAATATGTATCGAGTCAACACACTTCCTCGACTTACAACACGTGCATTTGTGTCCCGCCGCATCTAGGGTGACCGATGGATCCCACGAAATTGAGAAGCCAGAAATGGTTTGGCGGCGAGGGGCAAACCGGCAACCATAAATCCTATCGCACCAAGCAGATGGGCTTCACGAGCGAGGACTTCCAGGGCAAGCCCGTCATCGGGATTCTGAGCACTTGGTCGGACCTCAACTCCTGCCATTCGCACTTCCCGCAACGCCTTGAGGACATCAAGCGCGGCATCTGGCAAGCGGGCGGCTTTCCGGTCGTGATGCCGGCTCTCAGCATCGGCGAGACCTATGTCAGGCCGAGCAGCCTGATCTACCGCAACCTGCTCGCGATGGAAGCCGAGGAAATCCTGCGCTCGCACCCGATCGATGGTGCCGTGCTGCTCGGAGGCTGCGACAAGACGACCCCGGGCCTGCTCATGGGCGCTGCCTCCATGAACATTCCCGCGATCTTCGTGCCCGCGGGCGCCATGCTGCGCGGCCATTTCCGCGAGAACTGGAATCTCGGGACCGGATCCAGCACCTGGAAGGCGCTGGACGACTTTCGCTCGGGCAAGATCGACGAGAAGACCTGGCGCTCCTTCGGCGAAGGTACGTCGCGCTCGCCCGGCACCTGCAACACCATGGGCACGGCATCGACCATGACGAGCCTTGCCGACGTGCTCGGCTTCACCCTGCCCGGCGCTAGCTCCATCCCGGCCGTCGACTCCCGACATGCACAGATGGCTTCGATGTGCGGGCGCCGCATCGTCGAGATGGTCTCGGAGGATCTCCGGCCGAGGAGCATGGTGACGCGCGCGAGCTTCCTCAACGCGGTGATCGCCGACATGGCTCTCTCGGGCTCGACCAATTCGCTGATCCATCTGATCGCGATGGCGCGCCGCCTTGGGCTGGAGCTGACGCTCGACGATTTCGGCGCCGCGAGCGAAAGCGTGCCTGTGATCTGCAACCTTCAGCCGAGCGGCGCATATCTGATGGAGGACTTCTATTACGCCGGCGGATTGCTCGCCCTGCTGAAACGGCTGGAAGGCCATCTCGACCTGTCGTGCATGACCGTCACCGGCAGGACGCTTGGCGACAATATCGCCGACGCCGCCGTCTATAATGACGATGTCATTCGGACCGTCGAGAATCCGGTCTTCGGCACCGGCGGCCTGGTCGTCCTGCGCGGCACGCTTGCGCCCAGAGGGGCCGTATTCAAGCGCGCCGCCGCCGATCCGCGCCTGCAGAAGCATACCGGCCCGGCCGTGGTTTTCCGCAACTTCAAGGAAATGCTCGCACGCATCGACGACCCCGCGCTGCCGGTCACGGCGGACAGCGTGCTCGTGCTGCAGGATGCCGGGCCGGTGGGTGCGCCCGGCATGCCGGAATGGGGCATGCTCCCGATCCCGAAGAAGCTCCTCCAGCAGGGCGTGCAAGACATGGTCCGCATCTCCGATGCGCGGATGAGCGGCACGAGTTACGGAACCTGCATCCTGCATGTCTGCCCCGAAAGCCGCGTGGGCGGCCCCCTCGCCTTTGTTCAGGACGGTGACCTGATTTTGCTCGACGTGGAGGGACGGGCTCTCGACCTCCTTGTCGACGAGTCCGAGCTTGCGGCACGCCGCGCGACCTGGGTCGCGCCGCCGCCGCATTACGAACGAGGGTTCGGCAAGCTGCATATCGAAAACGTCCTGCAAGCGGACGAAGGCTGCGATCTGGGCTTTCTCGCCACATTTGCAGACGTCGACGACCCCGAGGTTCGGCACGCCAAATAATGATCCGCGCACGGAAGCAGCCGCCGCCTGGAGGGTTTCCGGTGAATACGGGTTCATTTCCAAAGCCTTGTCGCTTTGTTTCGACGCAACTCCACACGCAAAACAGCGGCGCAGCTTTGCTGGAAATGTTCTGGGCCCGACAGGAAAGCGGTCGACCGATGAATTCCGGAATCAAGGGCGGGAGTTATGACGCAGAAAGTCTATGAGAACCCTGAGGCTGCGCTGGCTGGGCTGCTTTTCGACGGGATGACGATCATGTCGGGCGGCTTCGGCCTGTCGGGCAATCCCGAAAGCCTGATCCCTGAGATTCGCGATTCCGGCGTGAAGAACCTGACGGTGATCTCAAACAATGCCGGCGCCGACGGCTTCGGCCTGTGGATGCTGCTGCAGACCCGCCAGATCCGGAAGATGATCGCGTCCTATGTCGGCGAGAACAAGCTGTTCGAGCAGCAATACCTCGCCGGCGAGCTGGGGTTGGAGTTCAACCCTCAAGGTACAATGGCCGAGCGCATCCGCGCCGGCGGCGCCGGCATCCCGGCCTTCTACACCAAGACCGGCGTCGGCACGGTCGTCGCCGAGGGCAAGCCGGTCGAGGAGTTCGAGGGGCAGCTCTACGTTCGCGAGACCTGGCTGCGGGCCGATCTCGCCATCGTCAAGGCCTGGAAGGCCGACACCGCCGGCAACCTCGTCTACCGGCGTACCGCGCGCAACTTCAACCCGAACATGGCGACCGCCGGCAAGGTGACCGTGGCCGAGGTCGAGGAAATCGTGCCGGTCGGATCGCTCGATCCGGAGGCGATCCACACGCCCGGCATCTATGTCGACCGCATCGTCAAGAGCACGATCAACGAGAAGCGCATCGAGAAGCGGACGGTACGCAAAAGGGAGTCGGCATAATGCCTTGGACCCGCGAACAAGTCGCCGCCCGCGCGGCCAAGGAGCTCAAGGACGGCTTCTACGTCAATCTCGGCATCGGCATTCCGACGCTGGTGGCGAACTACATTCCCGACGGCGTCGACGTGACGCTCCAGTCCGAGAACGGCATGCTCGGCATGGGTCCCTTCCCCTATGAGGGGGAAGAGGATCCCGACCTTGTCAATGCAGGCAAGCAGACGATCACGGTGCTGCCGAGCTCGAGCTTCTTCTCCTCGGCCGATTCGTTCGCGATGATCCGCGGCGGCCATATCGACCTGACCATCCTCGGCGCCATGGAAGTGGCGGCCAATGGCGACATCGCCAACTGGACGATTCCCGGCAAGATGGTGAAGGGCATGGGCGGCGCAATGGACCTCGTAGCCGGCGTCAAGAAGGTCATCGTCGTGATGGACCACGCCAACAAGGCGGGCGAATCCAAGGTGCTGGAGCGCTGCTCGCTGCCGCTGACCGGCGCCGGCGTCGTCGACATGATCATCACCGATCTCTGCGTGATGACCTGCGACAAGGCCAATGGCGGCGGGCTGACCCTGATCGAACTCGCACCGGGCGTCAGCCTCGACGAGGTCAGGGCCAGGACGCAGGCCCCCTTCACCGTCGCGGTTGATCGCAATGCCGGGCAATGAACCGCCAAGCGGCTTTATCCGCAGAAACCGGCTGCAAACGAACTCGGCTGATTGAGTCCCGGGCTATCCCAGATCCAGCCTGCCCGACGAGATTGCTGACTGCTCCGATGCCCTGCGCCGGCAAGATCGACCATGGGTCGGCCGCAGATAGGCACTTTCCGGCGCTTGCCCCTGCCTGCTTTCGGGATAACGGGTTTGGAGCAATTCCAGCGGAACTGCGCAACGATTCTCCGTCCGGAATGGCAGCGAAACAAGGAGATCGAGCCTGGAGGCGAACCCGCATTCGCCGGCGAGGCTCCCGATCAGAATGGAAAGCAGCCTTCCGCTGTTTTCATGCGCACGCGCAGACAGCATAGCAGGAGCCCCATCATGGTGGACGTCGAGATTTTGGATCCCCGGTTCCGACGCTATGTCATGGGAAATGCCCCCGTTGAACGGCTGGCCACAGGGTTCCGGTGGGTAGAGGGTCCAGTCTGGTTCGGTGATGCCGGCCACCTCTTGTTCAGCGACATTCCGAACGACCGCATTTTGCGTTGGACCGAGGATGGAGTGTCCGTTTTTCGTCAGCCCGCAGGATATGCAAACGGTCATACCCGTGACCGCGAGGGGCGGCTGATCAGTTGCGAACATGGCGGCCGCCGGATCAGCCGCACGGAACTGGACGGCCGTGTCGTCACCGTTGTCGACAGGTTCGGCGGCAAGAAACTCAATTCTCCCAACGACGTCGTTGTGAAGTCCGGCGGGACGATCTGGTTCTCGGACCCGCCTTACGGCATACAAAGCGACTACGAAGGAGACCGCGCGGAGAGCGAGACCTGTCGATATGTCGTCTATCGATATGACCCGAGAACGCACGAGCTGACAGTCATTTGCGACGAAGCCGTTCACCCGAACGGCCTCGCCTTCTCGCCCGACGAACGGACCCTCTACCTCGCCGATACAGGTGTTCCGGGCAACCCTGAACCACAGGGGCGGATTTTTGCGATCGACGTATCCGAGGACGGATGCACGCTTTCTCGGGCTCGCATCTTTGCCGATATCAATGGCGGCTATGCCGACGGCCTGCGCTGCGACGAGGTGGGGAACGTGTGGACAAGCGCAGGCGCCGGCGTCAACTGCTACCTGCCCGATGGAACGTTGCTCGGCCGCATCCGCATTCCGGAGACCGTCGCCAACATCGCTTTCGGAGGCCGCAAAAAGAACCGGCTTTTCATCTGCGCATCGACTTCGCTGTACGCGATATATCTGAATACATGCGGCGCGCAGGAACCATAATCATAGGCACGATAAATCATCCGCCGCGATGAATTAGAGATTTTTCGTTTGATCCCGTTCATCTTCTGCTGCCTCGAAGCAGTTTTCGCATTCTGCCGGAGAGAAGAGCCGAACGAGCGCTCCGACAGCGTTCCGCGCTCGGCCGCACAGGTGCTCATCCTGATCGACAGACCGATCTCGTCGACGAAGACGAGGTGCTGGGGATCGAGATCGTGCTGGGCCTCGAACCAGTTACAGCTTCGCTTCAGGCGCCCCGCGCATGAAGCGAAGCCGACGGTTCGCCGACGATGCTCCAGCCGGTCGGATCGATCTTGACGGGCTGATAGCTGTCCTAGTGCCGGCCGGTCCGGAGGAAGACGCGCTTCTCGCCGAAGACACCCCACTTCGCCTTCGATGACACTTCACACCGTTCAAACGAAAATCCCCTTGGATACCCCATAGATGGATCAGGGGTCGTCGTATTCCGGAATATGGCTCGTAGGTCACTGAGGTCGCGATGACTCGAACTGCAGACAGAGCGCCCGTGGTCAGCACTCTCACAAAAGAGAAATGTCGCTTCCCCTCGTCCCCCGCGTGGCATGCGAGAGCAGATCGACATCGCCGCCAGAAATCCTGATATCGCTGTCCGCGCTGTCCGCCGTCCGGATTTTTGGCGGACGGAGCGGACAGTGCGGACGGCGCTCGCGCGATCACGGCTTCGAGGATGAAATTCGCGCCACGGTGATGAGGCGATCGCGCCCCTTGCCGTCCCGCGAAAACGAAATCTCGATGCCGTCGGCGCGCAGGATGGGCGCGATGCGGCGCAGATGGCCGCCGAGAGCAGCGGGGTCGAGGCGCCTGGGAGGAACGAGGCGGGTTTCGAGCAGGCTGGCGAGTTCGGTCGCGGTACCCCGCCAAACCGGCCGCGTCGCGGCGAGCACCCTGATCGGAGCAACAATGGGATCGCTCTCGGCGACGATGGACGAGGCCATGGCGCGGTTGGAATCGTAGGCGGCCATGAAGCAGCCTGGGGCTCCAAAGCATCCCTCGATCGCGATGCCGATGCGGGCAAATCCCGCCATGCGCGGGAGACGCTCGACCTGCAGCGTCGGCATCACGGCCATCGCGAACGACATGAGGTCGAGCAGCGTCTTGAATACCTCGGGCCGGCATTCTTCGAAGCGGGCGGCGAACTCCGCCGGATCGATGCGCTTCTCCTCCGCGATCGCCGGGAGATTCAGGATGATGGCGCGATCGGCGAGGTCAGGCCGCGTCACCACATCCTCGATCGCATTCAGGATGATCGGCTTGGTGGCGGAGAAGTAGACCTCCGCGTCATCGCTGAAGACCTGGCGCAGCGCCATTCCGCCGCCGGTGGCGACCTTGCAGAAGGCATCGCTGAGCCAATCAGGCATTTTCGAGATGTTGTCGTATGCGAGGACATGCGTATTCGAACACGCGATGTAGAGATCGCGCTCCGACCGCGGCAGGGCCCGGAGCGGAAGCCTGCTGGGATCGACGAGCGCGTGGAGGACACCGGCGAGCAGCGTCTTCCCCGCGCCCTGTTCGCCGCCGATCGTGATCAGCGGATAGGGACCGTGCGGCATCAGCGCGGCGACACACCAGGTGACGATCAGCTGGAATGTGGCGTCATCGGGGATATTCAGAAGGCCCCGCAGCCGATCGAGATCGTCATCTCGGCCCGGCCTCGGCAAGGGCAGGCCGAGATTGCTGCGCACGAACAGAACGGGCGGAAACGGCGTAAGGCGCCAGCCATCCGCGCTGATCTCGATGGCGCACCCACTCTCGTCGCCGAGATCGATATAGACCCTGCCTTCGTGCCAGGCCGAACGCAACCAGACCGGCGTCTCGTCGGCAAGGCTGGCGAGGTCGGCGAGCGCCGTGATCGCAGCCTTGACTGCACCCGCGGACGGGGTCCGACGATACTGATCGCGAAAGCGTAGGCGCAGCCAAGTCGAGCACCCCGGCCCAAGCACCTGGAACGTGCGCCGGCCCCTTCGGGTGGTGACCGTGGCGTAGGCCTTGGACCGGTGCTGGGACAGCACGGCCTCCTTCTCGCCGATCGCGACGAGCAGATCGGTGTCGGTCGGCTTCGGCTTATCGTCCTCTTCCTTGCTCACCGCGCACCCTCCAGCCTGGAGGGACGCGCCGCGCCGCCATTGGGATTGAGCGTGACGGTCAGCGGGTTGCCGGACCGCCCGAGGCGGATCACGACCTCGGAGGCGCACTCCGGTGGGAGATCGATCGTCAGGCGCAGCGGCATACCGTCCACCGCAGCGGTGCTGGCGGAGAGCTGACAGCCGTCCACCGCAGCCACCGGCGGGATCGCCTCGCGGCCCCCGTGCTCAGCCATGTAGTCCTTGGCGGCCCGCGCGGTTGCCGGATACAGGTCTTCGAACATGTAGGAATTGCCTTTCGACGATGAGGGATGGAGGTTCATGGGGTGATGCGGATGCCGCGCATGGTCCCGCTCTCGGGATCAGGCCCCGGGAAGCAGTCGGAACCCTGCCGGGACCAGCCGGGGATGCTGCAGGCGTCGAGCGCCCGGAGGAGCCCGCTATCGGAGAGGCGGCGGGCTCGCTCGCCCTCCGGCGACAGCGCCCACCGCAGGGTCTGCGTGATATCTTGATGAGATCGGTCCGCGACACTCACCCTGCCGAACGCGAAGGCACCTCCAACGAGGGCTGCTATCGACAGGATGAAGCCGATCGACATGCCGGGATGACGGCGCAGCAGGGCGGAAGGCGAGCGCGACGCTTCCACAGCCGCCAGCGTGCGGCCAAGGAAGGTCATGAGAGAGGCGTATATGATCAGCAGGCGCACGAGGATGTCGCCCTCGCCCAGCCCCATCGCCACGCACGCATTCGCGACAAAGGCCGCTTCGTCATCCGTCAGAGGCCGCCCGAGAATCTCCCGCGCGACCATATCGAGCGCCTGCCGGTCCATGAGATCAGCCCAGGAACCGCGCATAGGCGCGCCGCGACTTCTCGCGCCAGGCCTCGAGCGAGGCCTTCTCGCCGCCCGAACCGTTGAGCTCGATCCAGTGCAGCGAGTGCTCGCCATCCTTGAAAGCCCGCGCAAGGGCGGCCGGCATGAGGGGGACGTCGATGACCCGTTCCGCCGCGAGATAGCGCTTCCCCAGCTGGGAAGCGTTGAACGCGACGAACTGTTCGGGACGCCCGAACCAGCGCGGACGCACGAGATAGATCTCGGCCTCGGGCATCGCCTGCTCGACCTCGGGAACATGGCTGTAGGAGTTCACATGCAGGTCCATGGGCGACATCACGATCACCCTGCGGCCAGCGTTGCGCGCCGCGATCAGGATGACCGGCGCGTTGTCGTTGAAGATCTCGGCCTGACCGCCCGGGCAGGACACGATGATCGGCGAACCGGCCTGCGTACTCGCGATCACGTCCGCAAGGGCGGTGAACCCGTCCTCTTCCGAAAGCTTGATCGGGTGGCAGTCCTGCTCCTGGTGATGAGCCAGGATCAAATCCTGAACGATGAAGTCGGCATCGGCCAGGGTCGGCACCTTGCCGGCCTTGATGCAGTGATAGTTGAACTTGAGCGCCTCGGTGCTCTTCGCGACGCCGCCCTTCCCGCTATAGAACAGGAAGACGGGCTGGGCTTCCTGGGGCGTTCGGCTCATCGCCGTGCTGCCGAGGGCAGCACTCCTGGTCGTGGTCGTGCGGGAAGTATCGGACATGGGCTTTGCCTCATTCTGGCTGTGACTTGAGGGTGTAGCGACCGCGGGTAGCGGTGCTCGATGCCGACGAAGAGCCGTCGGCATTCCGGTGGCCCGGCGCGTGGGCGCCGGCGCTGATCTGGGAATTCGTCTCGGAGAGCCTGAAACCCGCCTCGTCAGTCAACGAGCTGGAGTCTCCGCTGCGCTCCTTGCGAGAATCCTGAATCGAATGGGAGGTCTTGGCAGGCGGCGCGGAGGACGTCTCGGCCTGCGGGTGGACCGTCGACCGAGGTTCGATCGTCATCCGGCCCTGGCTGATGTCGGTCATGTACTGCTTGACCGTGGTGGGGGCGACGCCAAGGCCGCTCCAGTCCTCGAGCTTCACGGCGATCGCTTCCCAGGAGGTTTTGACCTGACGCATCGCTACGATGTGGCTGTGAAAGATCCGCACCACGTCCGCACGGCTACCGATCGTGGTCGGACGCCCGGCGAGAATGACCTTCAGGTCTTCGTCGGCCTTGCGCCTACGCTTTGAGAGATCGTCGTCGGTCATCTGTTGTCTCCTGTCATGACCATGTCGGGATTGCGGGTCGATGTGAAGTATTGATTGAAATTATATTTTGCATTTACGCCTATATATGAATGCATACTGCGATTTACGCATAGATTACGGATGCGATAATAAGTATTGAACTGATCTCAACTTCTGTTTTCCTGAAAGGGCGAGTGGATTCAATGTGCACAGATCTTCGATTGCGCACATCGAGGCTCGGCAGGGAGGTCCCTGCACCCCAACCGGCAAGCCGGTGCGCCTGACGGCGCCGGCTCCGCCGCAAACAGAAGGAGAAGCCCTGATGGCGGGCGAACATGTTGCGAACTTCGTCTCGTTCCGGATCGACGAAGCCACTGCCAAGCAGCTGGCAGTCGTCTCGGAGGCCGCTGGCCTCAAGAGCAATGCCTGGGCCCGGGCGCAGCTGATGAAGCTGCTCGGTTCGAAGATGAGAGCGCCGACGGTCCGGCGCTCCGTCGCGAACGCCGAGCTCCTGGGCGAGGTGCTGAGCGAGCTTCGGGCGCACGGCCGGAACCTGAACCAGTTGGCCAGACTGGCGAACGGTTCCGGCTCGCTCGTCTCGGTCGTTGCAGACATCGAGAAGATGCGGTCGGCAACCGAGGCGCTGATGGCCCGGGTGCTCGACCTGCTCAAGATCGAGGAGGATGCCTGATGATCATCATCACTACGCCCCGTCGGATCGGCGAGCTCAGCCGGCATCTCGGGAAGACTGGGCGCGGGTCGAACAAGGAAGTCCTCGTCCGCGCCGACATGATCCGCGACGTTCCCGCCGATACGGCGCTCGCGCTGCGGATCATGGCCGCGATCGCGCGCCAGAACCGCCGCGTGACGCGCGACATCGCCCACCTCAAGATCTCGCCGAAGGTCCCGCTGGGCCCGGAGGGCCTGGAGCGTGTTCTGGCGGTCTACGAAGAAGAGTACGGGATCCCTTTCGACTGCCCTCGGCACGTCGTGGAGCATCGAAAGGGCGACCGTGCGCCGCACTTCCACGTCAACTATGCGATGGTTGCGCCGGGGTCGGGGAAGGCTCTGCGCTTCGTTCGCTCCACAGAGCGCGACGAGATGATCGCCCGCCGCCTCGAGATCGAACTGGGCGAAGGTCTGACGCCGAGCCTGCGGGTCGACCGGGTCGCCCAGCTGCTGCGCGAACGCGGTCTGCCGGAGCTCGCGGAGATCGCCGCAACCGGGCCTGTCGCAGAGAAGAGGGCTGGCCGTTCCAAGGCCGAGCGTCAGCAGGCCAATCGGCTCGAGACCGATCTCGATCTGGTCGACGCTAGGCTTCTGGAAGCCTGGCGTCGATCCGGCGAAGACATCCGTAAGCTGCCGGTCGAACTTGAGAAGCTTGGGTTCCGGCTCGCGGGCGGCGACAAACGCATCGCGGGCGCGCCCATCGTTCGGCTTCTCGACAGCGAGACGCTGTTCGCCGACAGCCTCACCCGGAATCTCAATCGCGTTCGGAAGGGGGCGGGCGACAGGGGGCCGCTCCAGGAGCCGCAGGTTGCAGCCATCATCGGCGCCCTGCCCTCTGAAGCCATCGTCAAAGCTGAGCTCAGGAAGGACGCGCCGCAGCGCAGTGCCTCCGACCTGCTCGGCGAGTTCGACCGCCTCGCTGCCGAGACGGACCTCGATGGCGAGCGGGAGGAGGCCGCCAAGGCCCGGCAAGGACGTGATCGCCTCGCCGCGCGCCTCACCGGAGAGGAGCAGAAGGACCTGCGCGAGCGGCAGAAGCTCGTGCGCGCCCGCTACCGTGAGCGAGATCGGATTCGCCGGGCGCGCGTCAATCGCGCCTTCGTGACCGCGAAGCTGTTCGCAGGGCGCGATATCCGGAAGGCCGCCTTCTACATCGTTGCGGTAGGCGTTCTGGCCACCGGTGCGGGGCTCATCGCCGCGCTCGCCGCAGCTGGCGTGGCCGTTGCCGCGATCCCGAGCTTCACCTCTGCCAAGCGCCTGCGTGCCGCTTCCGATCAGGCCGCGGCCCTCGACCGCGCCGAGATGGATCGCGCCGTTCGCGACGAGACTCAGCGCTTCTTCCGGGAGCGCGCTATCGCGCGCCGTGTCGCCGAGCAGGAGCAGCGCGCCCGCGAACAGAGGATGCGCGCCGCCCAAGCCAACCGGCAGCATATGGCCCAGGCCGAGATGCTCCGGCGCCAGCAGCAACAGATCCAGCGGCAGCGCCAGCGCAACGAGATGGAGGCCCTCGCCCGCCGTCGAACCCATCAGGCCGCTCGCCTCATGCCCCAACCTAGCGGTCAGGCTCCCGGGAACCCGGCTCAGGTTGCCCGCCAGCCTGCGGTCCTCCGACAGAGGCCACGCGGGGGTGGCGTCGAGCGGTAGGACATGGCATTGTTCCGCACCAACCGCCTGAGGGCGGCCGCAGTCGGCCGTAGCTTTGAGGTCGATCAGCCGTGACATCCGGATGGCTTCCGTTTGTTATACGGCGACCATCTTTCCCTATCCGTCAGGCTTCCGGGGCGGTTTCCGAAACTTCGCCCAGAAACCAATATTTTCTATTATATCAGTTAGTTAAATGACAATGACGAACAATCTGGTGAGATATCGTCGGCCAATCAGGTGCCGATCGGCAGCGAAACCATCTCGTTATCGGTACGAGTGACGTCGATTCTCGTGCTTCCGTTTGGATCGCGCCACAACCCGACATTGGGAGCTTGCCGGATACCAGATATTCGGGACGACAATTGTCTTCGCCGCTGCGGCACAGCATCATAATGAAGCTGAACCGCATCGCAGGTGGTTGGACCATATGGCAACGACTCCGGGCCTGTACCTGAAATGGCGCGCTTTTCGGGAGCTTGTCGGCATGCCGATGCCCGAGGCGGAGATTGCCTTTCGGCTGTTCGGCGAGACGAAATTGGAGAGCAGCGCGCCGAAATTCTCGAAGCTGCTTTACGGCGATTACGGCTTCTCCCTCGATACCGCCACCGAACTCGCCGAGATCGTCAACAAGCGTCTCGACGTCAGCCTGCGAGCGCGTGGATTGCCCGGACTGGCGGAGCCGCTGGCTCCGTCCGAGTTCACACTCCCGCTCTACGACTTCATCCGTCGCATCCAGTCGGCAGCGCGGATCGAGGACGGCGAAACGCTCGACCGGGCGCAGGACGCGCTGCTCGGCGACTTGGCACCTGGGGTCAATCCGCAGGGAACCGTGCGGCTCGTCATCGAGAAATTCGCGGCCGATCGCAGCTTCGACGGCTTCTTGCCGTCCGGCGGCGACGGACCCGTGGTCTTCGAGGCGGGCCGGCACAAGGGCCGCATCGCGGTGCAAGGCATCGATCGCGAGCCCGCCATGGCCTATACGCTGCTTGCGCGCGACACGCGCCCGATCGGACACAGATGTTGGGAACTCAGCTGGGCCGAAACGATCCTTTGGCTGCCGTCCCCGTCCCGCCCGCGCCTGGTAGAGGGAAAGCTGCTGCTGATGCCTGAAGCGGCGCCCGTGCAGCCCAAGCCCGGACGGTTCCTGGCGACCACGGCGCTGCTCTGGGATACCGACAGTCGCCGACTACTCGATCCGCGGGGGGCGGATGCGGAGCCGGGCGCGCTAGACGAGGAGGAGACGGCCCGCTTCCTGACCAATCTGCGCCGCCTGCAGCGGCGCAACGCGGGCGCCGTGACGGTTTCGAGCGCCGAGTACATCGTGACGGTCTGAGGGAGCGTCGCCGATGCGCAGCCGCTGGTTCGATCTCTCGGGCGACGCCGGCACCTCCCCGGCGAGCGCGGGTGAAGCCGAAGCGACACCGGCTTCGAACACCGCAACCCCTCGGGTCGACGGGCCTTCCAAGTCCCAACCGGAACAGCGCTTCGCCCTGTTGATCGGCAATGCCGCCTATGCCTCGGCCGCGCTCGCCAATCCGGTGCGGGACGTCCACCTGCTGGGCTGGACGCTCGAAGGGATGGGCTTCTCCGTGCGGCGCGTCGAGAATGCGACGCTGGCCGCGATGCAGGACGCGGTCATCGCCTTCGGCGAAGAACTCGACGCCGCCGGCGCGAACGCGATCGCGCTGCTCTATTTCGCGGGGCATGGCGTGCAGTACGAGGGCAGCAACTTCCTACTGCCGGTCGATGCCCGCATCCCGGCGCCGCATTATCTCGCGACGCGGTCGCTGCCGCTCGACGTGGCGGTGGCACAGCTCGCCCGCTGCCCGCGCCGCGCCACCATCGTCGCGGTCGACGCCTGCCGCGACGAGGTCGTGACGGATGCGACTGCGGATGCGGCGGGCGTCACGGCGGGGCTCGCACGCGCCAAGCTGCCGCGCCCCTCGCAACTCGTCTTCTCGACGGCGGCCCAGGCCCGTGCCGCCGATGGCTTCGGCGATCACAGCCCCTTCGCGTTGGCTCTGTCCGAGGAGTTGCCGGGGCTGCTCGTTCCTGGCCGCCGTCTGCAGGACATGATCGACGACGTCGCCACAAAGGTCGGCCTCTGGACGAAGGACGTGCAGACCGTCTCGGTCTATCGCGAAGGTTTCATGCCGCCCTTGTCCCTCACGGAAGCCGACGAGCAGCGGCTGCGCGACTGGAGCAGGCGCCCGCCGTTCCGGCTCTCGCGCCGGCAGGCCGTGCTGGGCACCGCCGCCGGCGTCGCGGCGCTGACCTTGGTTGCGGCGGCAGCGCTGTGGTGGACCGCCTATCCGGAGACGCGCACGACCTGGCTGCTGCGCGCCGGCCTTCTCGACAAGGCCGCCTATGATCTGACCTGCGCCCGGCCCTGGGACGGAGCGCCGGATCGCTATGGGCTGACGCGCCGCGACTGGTGCCTGTCGATCCCGAAATGGATGGAGGACAAGCTCGTCCGCAAGGAGGGCGCGGCCGAAAAGGTCGCAGCCGGTCTCCGGGGCGGTGATCCAAAGGCTGTCTTCCTGTCGGCGCTCCTCGCCTCCAGCCAGGCGGACGGCCTCGCTGGCGAGGCGAAGGAGAGACGGAGTCGCGAGGCCTACGCGCTTGCTGCGCGAGCGGCGCGCACGGATTTGCCGGCTGGCGGTCTCGCTCCCTTCCTGCTCGCACCGTCCATCGTGTTCGTGGAAACCGGTCCTGCCGCGATTCTGACGGCCATGCGACGCGCCTCCGCCGAAGGCGTGCTCGTTGCTGCGATTCTCGCGCCGGCCGTCGAAGCCAAGTATCGCAGCAATGGGCTGGGAGGATTGCCCCCCGAGGCTCTCGACGCGGTGAACGAGGCCTTCCTCCGCGCCGAAGGCGAGGACCCCTCGGGCGAAGTTGCCTACACTGCGGCGAATGCCTTCAGCGGGACGCTCGGCTTCCCGGAGCTCGCCTCGCCGGAGCGGGAGCGCTTCTGGCTGCGCCGCTCGGCGGCGGCCGGCTTCCGGCCCGCGATCGGCCTTCTCGTCGAACGCGCGGGCAGGGATCCGGCCTATCGGCTGGACGGCGACGAACGGCAGCGGCTGATCGGCATCATGGCGAGCGGCGATGACGCCCTCGGACGCTACTGGCAGGCCCGCCAGCGCATCGAGCGCGAGCGTCGCATCGAGCCGGAAACCCTCGCTTTGTTCGCTGCGGCCGCCCAGGCCGGTTTCACACCCGCGACGCTCGATCTCGCGGATTACTATCTGGGCGATGGCCGTGACCCCGAGCGGGCGCTCGCGCTGCTGCGCGCCGCCGCGAAAGCCGGCCAGCCGGAAGCCATCCTGCGTCTTGGCCTTCTTCTGGCGAACGGGATCGCCGGGCGCGATGGCCAGCCGCCCGTCGCGCCGCAGCCCCAGGAGGCGATCTCACTCCTCGAACGGCCGGAGGTCGCGCAGGATCTGCAAGGCCGGTTTGCGCTCGCCCAACTCTACCTCTACGGCGATCCCGCTGGGCGCAATCCGGCCAAGGCCGAGGCACTGCTGCGCGATGTCGCCCGAGCGACACCGGAACCGCGGATCGGGCGCGATGCGCGCGGTGAACTCGACCGGATCGCGACCGAGGCGGCCTTGAAGCGGATGCTCGATTCTTCGCTCGCCATCACGGCCGGCCGTCCGGATGCGCCCCTTTCTCTGACGCTCGCGATGTCCCCGTCCTGTGCCAGCTGCGGTCTGGAGAAACTGTTGCAGGTCGTCGAACCCTTCCTGGCGAGCGGCGACGCGCATGTTTCGATCGTGCCGCTCAGGGCTCCCGGCGACGCGAGCGTCGAGGCCTCGCTGCTCGCTGTCTGCGCCGCCCCCGAGATGCGTTTCGCTCAGTTTCGCAAGCTCGTGGCTGCCGCCGTCCGGTGGGGGAGCGTCCCCGAAGAAGCGGAGCGAAGACGAGCTTTCGCTGAAGTCCTCAGGGAGGGGGACACCCCATCCGTCGACATCGACGCATGCCTCCGAAACGGTACGGCTCGGGCGACCCTGCATCGTCAGCACGATGACATCATGCTGGCGACGGGGCTGAAGGCTCAACCCATTCTCTTCATCGGCGGCGAGAAGCGCGAGGCGGCAGACGCGCTTTCCGCAGACGAGCTGCGCTGGCTGATCCTCGCCCAGCTGCCGCCGGCGAGACGCGCCGGACCGGGCGGCCAAACGCCATAGATCGACTGATCCGTGCCGGTCACTATGCTCTGCCGGTAGGCCACCGCCCATCGTAGATCCGCTCCACAAAGAACCTCCACATCACGAAGAAGAACAGAAAGAAGCTGAAGAGCAGGATCAATACGAAGACGATGACCGGCCATGCCGTCACCACGCCCGCGACGGTCGCTGCGAGCTCATGAGCGAGCCAGGACGCGGCGAAGCCGACATCCTGCACGATGTCCCAGTGGTTCTGCGGCGGCCGCGGCTCCGGGAAATCCCGCACGAGCCACGCGACGGAGGGATGATAGGGGGCGCCGGGCTTCAGCCACGGTTCCGGGAAGAGGAAGTCGGTCGCCGCCCTGGCGATCCAGAGGCCCGCCGCCATCGAGATCGCGCCGCAGACGATGAACAGCAGGTTCCCGGTCCAGCCGAGTTCCTTCTGCGCGGCGGGGGGCTCAGCCCCAGGGTTCTGCCGAAGACCCATGACGTTCTCCTTCGCGCCGATGATGTCCTGTACCGGGTGGCCCGTGGCGACCTCTGATCTGTTTTCCGAATATACAGCTTTGATCGCTCGGCGACGATTGCGCCTGCTTGCGCTGGGTTGCGGTTCGCCGTGAGCCAGGATTCGCGAGGAAGGGGTGGCCGCATCCTCTTTGACGCCGCCATGCTCTTTGCCCACGCCCGCTGAGGCGGCTCGCCAACGGCAAGGCCCGGCAACCGGAAGCAATCGACAGATGCCGGCCCGGTGGCAAAAGTAAACGAGATCTTCTTCGATCGGCCGAGGGACCCATGTCGATCAACATACCGAGACATCCACGACTCGGCCGGTCGTTGGCGCGAGCCGGACTGGCGCTGTGCCTCCTCTGCGCGGCGACGGCGGCCCGGAGCGCGGTGCTGCGCCTGAACGGCGCGGGCGGCCTATCCTGCCGCGTGCTGGCCTCCCCCGCCAAGGCGCGTCTGCCGGAGGGGCGCGCCGCGCTGCAATGGAGCTTCGGCTACCTCACCGGCCGCGTCCAGTCGGGCGCCGGAGAGCCTCACCAGCGCTTCGCGGGCCCGGACGGCATCGCCGCCGCGATCATCGCCTATTGCCGGGCGCACCCGAAGCGGCAGGTCGCCGACGCCGCGGCGGATTTCTTCGGGCCTTGACGGCTTCTCCTCCGGTTCGACGCGGCATCGTGCGGGCCAGTCGATCGCTTGGCTTTTCAGGTTCTCACAGGGGGTATCGCGATGTCCATGATCACCCGGTTACGTCTTGCGAGCGCGGCCGTCGCTTCGGCGCTTCTGCTGGCCTTCCCGGCCGCGGCCCAGAACAATCGGTGCTCGGTGATGTGCAACGGCATCGACAACCAATGCTACAGGTCCTGCGCCGGATCGAATGACGGCCTCTCGCCCTTTGGAGCGGCGCCCGGCAGCGGTCCCGGCCGGTCCGGTGGCGGCTATGGCGCCATCGCGATCTCCAACAGCGTCAATGGCGACCTGCAATGGGGAACGTCCTACAATTACGACTCTCGCGCCCGTGCGGAGGCCGTGGCGATGCGGTTCTGCATAGCCGGCGGATTTCCCGGCTGTCGTGTGCGGCTCTGGTTCACCAACGCCTGCGCCGCCCTCGTGACCACGGCCAACGGCCGTTGGTGGGCGTATTGGCGCGGTTCGCTTGCGGCCGCACGCCGTGCGGCATTGACGGAGTGCGGGCAGGACGGTGAGAGCCGCTGCAGGGTGAGCGAGGCCTTCTGCTCGTCCTGAGCAAACCTTTCTCTTGATCGGCACAGGGCCGGCAATGCCGAGCAACCGCCCGCAATTCCCTCGGCCTGTTCATCGTGATCGCAATCGGCCCGCGTGCGATCGCCACGTCCGTCCGCCAGGAGCGTTCGATGCGAAACTGTTTCGCCTATGCCTTCCTCATAGTCTCGACACTCGGCTTTCCGGCCTTGCCTGCCGGCGCCGAGCCGCGCGCGCCGCTCGCGGCCGGGGGCTGCTGGATGGTGCTGCCCAAGGGCGAGAAGCCCGAACGCGGCAACGCCGCCGAGATCCTCTGCCTTCGCCGTGACGGCTATGGTCGTGTCCGCGAAAGCTCCTTCTACGGCGATGTCGCCGGCTGCGGCCGGGTGACCTACCGCACGAGCAATGGCCCGACACTGGTCGAGATCGATTTCAGCGCCTGCATCAACGGCGCGCCGAGCCACAGCCTGCTTTGCACGAGCAGCTCCGGTCGCAACCCGGTGCCCTGTCTCCAGAGGGTGCCCGGCGACGACGAGCCAGTGGAGATGGAGCTTTATCCGCTGGAAGGAGCAGGCTCGTGAGGTCCGCTTCCCTTCTCGCCGCCGTGCTCGGCCCGCTGCTCCTGCAGCCTGTCGCGGGGCACGCAGCCGATTGCCCGGAGGGCGTGGCCCGGCCGCTTCCGGTGAAGGCCCCGATCGAACACCGGTTCGGGCACCGCCTGCATCCCGTCATCGGCATGGCGGTCTTTCAGCCGAACATGGTCTTCCGCACGCTCAGCGGCCAGGCCGTGGTGACGGTGCGAGGCGGCCGGGTCGAGCCCGTCGAAGCCGCGCGGATCGGCCGCTTCGTCCGGATCCGGCAGCGCGACGGAAGCGAGCTGCGCTACGGGCCGCTGTCGCAGCTCCGCGTCCGTGCCGGACGCTGCGTCGCGGCGGGCGCCAGGCTGGGCTGGACGACCTCGTCCCCGTTCACGCTCGCCCTGCGCCGGAATGGAGAATGGATCGATCCCGCGCCCC
>Ga0209127_100176_pt1 | contig 23181 bp, 16 predicted proteins | sample LakSupMetagenome_FD_187469 | JGI IMG/M metagenome (GOLD analysis project Ga0209127, IMG submission 187469) | Freshwater microbial communities from Lake Superior, Canada - Sta WM archaea (SPAdes) (version 2) | ecosystem: Environmental > Aquatic > Freshwater > Lake | place: Lake Superior, Canada...
CCAAGGGGAGATTACTCTAGCCATATTTTTCGAACACATCCAACCACATACGCTGTCCAACGGTATATCGACCTTGTAGAGGCAAAGAAGCTGTGAAAATTCTCAGGAAGAACCTCTTTTTCAAAACGCTCAATTAAATCACCGCGAGATATTTGCAAGGGCTGATGGGAATATTGTGACAACGGGTGAGTATGCCATGCTTGAGAGCCACACGGGACATGCAAGCTCCTTTTGTCATTGCTAGAACGTACATGCATTTTAGAACAGGACGACAATGATGACAAAAGAGGTGTGGACGACATCTGGGAAGTCACATGTTCACTGCATTCATTCTGGGAACATCAGCGGATCTACCCGCTGCGGACTAGTCATCATCCAGTTAGCGCGGGAGCTGTCTTTCAGGGGTCTTAATTGAATCTCGTCACGCTAGCGAGACGCGCTTTGACGCGTCTTCTGAATTGCGCTTCTGCTGAAGCTCCATTCATGGGAGTCTTCCATGTCACAGGGTTATTTTCAGATGAGGCTCTCAGACCTCGGCCTAAATAACGATATTTACGATTTCTCAGATTATAGACCGAAAGCTGAAGATGCCAGCCCTTATCTCCCCTACGAAAACAACTCCTAGCCGGCAAAGAAAGCCGAAACCGCTCCCAGGCATCACCAGAGAAGACTCAGACGACGAGCTTGGTACCGAAGACCTGCCCTGGGAATACATATACCAATCAGATAATGCGGATCCGTCTCAACCAGAAGATGGAACAACCCCTTCGAGGAAACGGAAAAGGGGGCCGGGAGAGAACAAGATCGTCGGTGCTCGAAGCGGCGACTTCGAGTGCAAACTGGGCGATACCGTACTGCTAAAGGCCGAGGGGTCTAACGAAGCCTGGGTTGGCCTGATATGCGAGTTTGGGTACGATGATGGCGAGATGTCTGCTTATTTCATGTGGTTCTCGTCCGAGAAGGAGATCAGGAATAAGCAGAAGAAAAGGACCGACTTCTTGCCTGTAAGTGCAACCTTGACTTGTACCGAGATGGGGGCAGGACTGATGCTTCTTTTGGCTATAGAACGAATTATACATATCGCCGTCTTGGGACTACAATCCTTTGACAACTATCAACGGAACTGCTCATGTCATGTCAGAGCAGGCTTTCAGGAAGAGATACCCGAACGGCAAGGTCCCACGAAACGCAAGAGAGTTCGGCAAGGTGTTTATATGCCGCCGAGGATGCAGTACAAGGACTGCAACGTATACCGACGAGTTCATCTGGGAGGACATTTACCGTGGGGCCGAAGACATTGAGGAGTTGGTTGATCGCATCAAGCGGGAGACCAAGGCCACAGGACGGAGGCGCGCCGCGAAAGAGGAGTCTCCGGAACGTGCCTACACAGCTCGAGATGATGTAGACGACGATTCTGAGCAGCTGCGGACACCGAAGAAGGCGCGGACTCAGGATGTGCTGACCCCTAGCAAGCGGAGGAGTGCGAGCAAACCGATGACGCCCTCCCATCGCAAGATCATGGTCAAGAAACATCTGGAGTTCACGCCCTTAGCGACCCGAGTCCTCTCTCCGAGTCATCACCAGGGCTCGCCATACCAGCTTGCACGGTCCCAGCTGCATGTCGCCTCAGTGCCCACAAGCTTGCCCTGCAGAGAAGCAGAGTTCTCCCTCGTCTACTCGCACCTTGAAGCTGCCATCACGGACGGTGCGGGCTCATGTATTTACATCTCTGGGACACCGGGTACTGGGAAGACAGCTACTGTCCGCGAAGTCGTGTCGCGACTCGACGACGCTGTCCGCTCCGATGAACTGGACGACTTCATCTTCGTCGAGATCAATGGTATGAAGATCACTGACCCTCACCAGTCATACTCGCTCCTGTGGGAGGCTCTCAAGGGGCAGCGAGTCAGTCCTACGCAGGCTCTCGACCTGCTTGAGAGGGAGTTCAGCAACCCTAGTCCGCGTCGTGTGCCATGCGTGGTGCTCATGGACGAGCTCGATCAGCTGGTCACCAAGAACCAGGGAGTCATGTACAACTTCTTCAACTGGCCTGGCTTACGGCACAGTCGACTTATTGTTTTGGCTGTGGCGAATACCATGGACTTGCCCGAGCGGACGCTCAGCAACAAGATCAGCAGTCGACTTGGTAAGTCACTATCACCTTTCGCGATCGCCTTGATCCTCTCACTGACAAAATCTGCCAGGTTTAACACGCATCACTTTCCCCGGCTACAACCACGAACAGCTCATGAAGATCGTGCAATCCAGACTGGAAGGTGTCCCGGGTGACATCGTTGAACCAGACGCGGTCCAGTTCGCCAGCCGCAAAGTAGCCGCCGTAAGCGGCGACGCCCGACGCGCCCTGGACATCTGTCGGCGAGCCGTCGAACTCGCCGAAGCAGAAAGCAAAGACGATGACCCCGAAACTACATCCAACCCAGCAACACCAAGCAAGCGGGGCAGAGCAGCGGCAGCAGCAGCAGCAGCAGCTACCACCCCTCAAAAAGACGACGTCAAGCAGAAGAAAAAGGTCACCAAGGGGAGAGTGACGATCGAGACCGTCCGGCGTGCCATCAACGAAGCGACCAGCAACCCGCTGCAGTTGTACCTGCGGGCGCTGCCCTTCGCGTCGCGCATGTTCCTGTCTGCCCTGATCTCGCGGACGCAGCGGACGGGACTGGCGGAGAGCACCTACGGCGACGTGCTGGAGGAGATGCAGCGCATGCTCAAGCTGGCGAGCGGCCACAGCCGACCGCTGGACCTGATGCTGGACCGGCACCGGCACGGCGCTGCCTCTGAGGGAGGGGTTAGTGTTGGGGGAGGATTCATGACTCCCTCCAAGGCAGCTAAGCAAGGGCGGTCACAAAGGCTGCTGCATGTTCGGCCCGCTGGCTTTGGCGCTGCTGCGGTCGAGCTGATGGGAGCAGGTATAGTGTACCTTGAAGGACAGAGGGCGGAGAGGCCCAGCAAGATACGGCTCGCTGTGGGCGACGAGGAGGTTAGGCTTGCTTTCAGGGATGATCCGGAGATTAAGGCGCTGGGCATGTTGAGTTAGTGTAGAGATACCCGGGTATGAAATGATGTCCTGATTATTCATCCACAGTACTACAAATCCCTATTCCTATCATGCCTTCTGTGCCTGTGCCTGTGGACTTGCCAACACCTTTTGCCGTAATACTAGGTACGAAACCGCCGATGTTAGCTCATTTCTCCCCTTGCATGACAGCTGAAGAGGGCCGGCCTTACCTTCTTCCACCACCCTGAGGTTGTTCGTCTTCTGCTGCACTATCGCCTCAAGATCCGTAATGTTCGAGGCAAGCTGCTTCACCTTGTCGTCATAGAACTCCGCCGCGCTCTTAGTGTCCTGGCTCCTTTGATTAGCATCCGCCCATCTCCTTGCCAACGCGGAGCATGCAACTCACCTTCTCAACATAGAATCCCGTCCCAACGTCGACAATCACCCGGTCCGGATCGGCAAGCTTGCCCTTGACGTACAGCGAGTTCGTCAACGGAACCAGAATATCCTTTTTTTCTCCTTCTGGTCGTCAGCTTCTAGCTAGCCCAAGGCAAGGTGACCGAGTATGTGATGTTCCATACCCCCGGTAGCTGGAGTCTGCGCCTTGACGCATCGCAGACACTCCTTGAACTTCTGCTGCGCGGCGTGCAGTTGTGTGAAGGAGTTGGTCAGGTGCTCGACTTCCTCGTCCAGCTGCTTCTTCACCTGCGAGAGCTGCTGGGCCGAGAGGCTGTCAAGGTTTACTGACCGTCTGTCAGTGACGTTTCCCAATAGTCAGAGCAGATATCAAGAGCTAGGGCTACCTTGTTGGCCTTGTCCGGACATTTTGACGGTGTGTTCGGTGTTCCTAAAACCTAGGCGCTTGTTGGCGATGAGGAGGTCAGGCCGGTACATGAGCGCAGCGCCCCGCTATCTAGCATTGTGGGGCCAAGATTGATGGCAAAAGGTCTCCAAAACTCGGTTACCAACTGGATTATGCAGCTACTGGAATGACGGGCCTTGGTTACTGCATATCATGTCCATGGGAACTGACATACCAGACATCAACTTCTCCTCTTTAGAACAGACAAGTCATATTCTTACAACTCCTTAGAAACCTAGTCTTACAGCTGATCAAGTAACGCGTGCACAGCCCCCGGCAACGCATCCACCTTCACCCTCTCCCTTACGCCCAACCTCCGACACTGCACCTCCACTTCCCTCCCATCGGCCCAGTACTTGCCCACCACCACAACCACCGGGTATCCCACGAGATCGGCATCGTTCATCTTCCACCCGAGACTAGACTGTCGATCGTCCAGCACAGCATCCAGCCGCAGCCCGTCCGACCCCGCGTGGTCCGCCAGCCGATCGTAGACCTCCTCGCCGGCCTGGAGCAGTTCGGGCTTCGCCTTGGCGCCGTTCACGAGGATGGCTACCTCGTATGGTGCGATCTTTCGCGGCCAGTTGAGGCCCTTGTCGTCGTGTAGGTGGTCGGCTACGGCGCCTATCAGCCGCGTGACGCCTATGCCGTGGCAGCCCATCTGGAGGGGGACCATTTCGGACTGCTTCTCTGTGGTTGAGACGGTTGTCGACGGCGAAGAGGAGGACGATGACTCGAGAATGGCCTTGGGCACCTCAACTCTTGCCTCGAGTGGTTCGGAGTAGCGTGTGCCCAGATGAAAAGTGTGGCCAAGCTCGATGGCCTCTTGGACCTTGAGAGTGCCGTCCGCGCATTTCGGACATGGGCTGCCAGTCGTGACTCCAAGTAAATCGAGAGGCTTACCCTCGGTGTCCTTAGCCAAGTACTGAATCGACGCATATGCCGGATTGGTCTTCATCTCGAAGTCCGCCGCACTTTCCGCAAGGCCGGGCTCTTCTAGGAAGTGCGTCAGGTGATGCAATCTCCGGTCGAAAAAGTTTACGACCTTCAGACTTCCGGGTTCAGCTGAGCTGATGAAGTCTGTGGGCTCTTCGATACTGAGGTCCAGGTCTGGAACAAGCGCCTTCAAAGCGTGGGCATTTAGGACAATTCCACTGGACTCTGGGTACCAGACATGGACCAGTGTCGACCTGTCCTCCGTGATACCGGACCACAGGGTATGCTTTACCTCCGACTCGCCTGTATCCGGCAGTTTGGCTTCTGCAAGCTCCTCGTTTGCAACATAATCGCAAGATGTGCAGCTGACGACGTTGTCCTCGCCAAGCGAAGTTGGGAGATGGTACTCGTGGCTGAGGTCGCCGCCCATATCCCCCGAGCTAGCCTTAGCAACCAAGACCGGGAGTTTCAGTTCTTCGAAGAAGTTGCGGTATGCAGCTTGGACCTGCTTATAACTCTTGAGAGCGTCATTGACGGTGATGTCGAATGTGTAGAGATCTTTCATGATGAACTCCCGGCCGCGGAGGACGCCGTGCCGAGGACGCAATTCATCCCGGTATTTCCGTGCTGCAAGGGCGGTCAGCATGGGAAGTGACGCAGGAAAGGACTGGCATACTTATTTGGTACAGCTTCAGGGGCATATCGCGGTAGGACGTCACGTTGCGCGCCACAAGAGTGGTTATCTCTTCCTCGTGGGTCGGACAGAGGAGGAATCCTTGCTCTTTGCGGTCAGTCAGGCGGAAGAGCTTGGGACGAGAGCCTGGTCAGCCGAGAGTTCGTAAGGTGCAGCAGAAGTGCTAGATTCATACCTCTGACACTCCGTTGGTTAGGCGCCCGCTCTTCTCCCAAAGAGACTGTGCAGATAGCGACGACAGAGCAAGTTTTGATGCCCCTGAGCATGGTTAGCATCGCCATCCCTGGTCTCCTTGGTCCAAGAGACGACCGACACACCTAAACTTTGCATGTGCTTGTCTATCAACCTCTCAATCTTGTCTTGAACTCGCAGACCCAAGGGCAGCATTTGAAATACCCCTGCATGCGACTAAGGAGATGATTAACGGTCTAGCAAGATCAAACATCGCAACAAAAATTGCCCACTCACCTGACGAAAGAAGCCGGCTCGAATGAGTTTCGAATGAGCATCGTGAGCTATGAAAGTTCAGTGGACAGATTTCTCATGCGGTAGGAAGCTAGTAACTCGTACCGTCATCCTTGGCCGCCGCATATGAAGCCGAAGGACTCCACACGTTGGACAGCCTTTGGCGGCCATCAACGTGTAGAGGCCGAGCCTGAAACAGGTTAGTTGTGGTCTACCTGCGGGACTATCATCACAATCACCTGTAGTAGGCATATTCGCCGTTGTCCTGGGGAAGGAGAGCTTGACAATCGACCAGCAACTCGCCTAGCTGGCCACAAGAGCCCAGTCGCAGTACCCCTGGCCATGTCGGCGCACAAGAGCCAGAAACACTGCACCGAGAGTCACTATAAGGGAGAACGCAGAGAAAATTGTCTCATCATCGATGTATACCAGTTAGTGGTTGAATGTTTTCAGCAGCATCATACAACGGATCACCGGATAACGAAACTAGACTTCGCGTTACAGCGATATCCTTCATCTTAGCGGTGTTAGCGCGCATCTAAGCTGCAGCTTTAGCGCTGTCTTAGCTTGCAGACAAGGGACCACGCCCCGCCTTCCCGCCAATTTCTTATCGTTATCAGAAAATTTTCGAGGACCAATCGATTTTGTTGCATGTCGGCTTGAAGCAGAGATATTCTGCCAGCCAAGTTGAAGTTTGACACTGGCACAGCTGCTTCCATCTTCAGCAGCATAACCTCGCCCACAAGTCACAGCCATGGCTCCCCGAGGGAAGTCTAGCAAGGCCAAGGCACCCAAGACCTTCGACGACTCGGCCCTGAACCAGTTGACCGCCACAATCGAGAAGAAGCTAGGAGGTAAACCCGACTGGGAGAACAAGAAGCCCCAGCATGGCGGGAAGCGGAAGAGGCAAGACGGCCCTGCGACGGACAATCCAAACAATGAACCGCTCAAGAAGCGACCGGCAAGAAAAGGACCGAATGACAGGGCGAAGGCGGCTCAACCTCAAGCGAAACCTGCGAAGACGCCGTCCAGCACACTCCTCGAAGAGATCAGGGCGCTAGGCGGAGACGAGAATGATTTGGAGCTCATCGAGAATGTCGACTCGGATGCTGAAGTAGCAGAAGGGCCGAAGAAGCCCAAAGACGTCGAGGAAGAGGTGGATGACAAGTTCAAGAATGAGCTGGCAAAGTTCGCGGCAAGTCTAGGGCTTGAGAAGCTGCGCCAGGAGGCCCAGGTCGAGGAAGAAGAGGAGGAGGGAGATGCAGAGCCGGAGGGTGAAGAGGAGGAGGAAGAAAGTGAAGACGGGGAGGAGGCACAACCTCCTGCCCGTCAGGAGGGACCAGAGGCCCCTGCTCGCCAGGAGCACACCAAGGAGACACGCGGAAAGCTGGTCAGTAAGCATGTCTAGGTGTTCTTTGTGTGTCCTGAGAGTATACTAACAGCCATTAGATGTTTGAACCTCGGCCAGACTGGCATGCATTTATAGAAAACCTGCCCGCCCCTAGTTCCGAGGAGGTCAAGCACCTCTCCACGGCGATCACCAACCTTAAGGCTCACGCTAAGACGCTGCTGGAAGAAGATGCCGCTGCATACCAGAAGAGTCAAGCCTCATCGTCGACGAGGAAGTTCATGTCAACCATCATGTCGTCCGGTACCATGTCCGATAAAGTGTCAGCTCTAACCCTGGCGATCCAAGAGTCCCCCTTGCACAATATCAAGGCTTTTGAGAGCCTCATAACTCTGGCTGGCAAGAAAAGTCGTGGACAGGCGATTGCGGCCCTCGGTGCCCTTGTGGATTTGCTCGGGAACGGTGTCGTCCTCCCTGCTGACAGGAGATTACGCACCTTCCAGACCCAGCCGGGTCTCATTGGCAATCTGCAGAAGTTGGATATCATGAGCTGGACTGCTGGGGAGAAGCTGCCCAGGAATATCACCAAGGGTCATTTGGTGGTTTGGGCGTACGAGGACTGGCTCAAGGATGCTTATTTCCGGATCATCCAGCTCCTGGAAGTGTGGTGTGGCGACGAGATCGAGTACTCGAGGTCCAGAGCACTAGATTTCGTCTTCGGTCTTCTCAGAGACAAGCCCGAGCAAGAAGCCAACCTGCTAAGGCTCCTCGTCAACAAGCTAGGTGACCGGGATCGCAAGATCGCGTCGCGTGCGTCTTACCTTCTCCTACAGTTGCTCAACACGCATCCCGGCATGAAGGCTATCATGGTCAAGACTGTTGAGCAAGAAGTTCTCTTACGACCAGGTCAGAGCATGCGGACAAAGTACTATGCGATCAACACGCTCAACCAGACAATCCTCAGCATGAAGGAGCCTGCAGTGGCGGATAACCTTCTACGCATCTACTTCGAGATGTTTCTGACGCTCCTGAAGAGCGGCTCACTAGGCAACCTGGAAGCGCTCAACGACAAGAAGAAACCGATGAATGATCACCGCAAAAAGGGCAAGGGGAAGGGGAAGCCCAGAGGAAAGCCTGCCCCTGCGGAGACGCCTGCGGATGAGGCCGACACCACGCAAAAACTGGTATCGTCTATCCTGACAGGTGTCAACCGTGCGATACCCTTCGCGACAGCGGATGATACCACTCTAGAGAAGCACCTCGACACTCTCTTCAGGATAACACATTCCTCGAACTTCAACACCAGCATCCAGGCGCTGATGCTTATCCAGCAGCTCGCCATGTCAAAACATCTGGCAGTCGAAAGATTCTACAGGACATTGTACGAGTCTCTGCTCGACCCACGACTGATCACATCCTCGAAGCAAGCACTGTACCTCAACCTTCTTTACCGCTCGCTGAAGAACGACGTCGACGTCCGGAGAGTCAAAGCCTTCGTCAAGCGCATGCTGCAGGTCATCAACCTGCACCAAGCCTCGTTTGCCTGCGGCATCCTCTTCCTCGTCGCCGAACTCGAGACGACTTTCCCCGATCTCAAGACCCTCCTCACCGAACCCGAGTATCACGGCGAAGACGACGAAGAGGTCTACAAGGACGCCGACGTGCCCATGACCGACGCCCCCACCGCACCATCAGTCGACGGCGAGGATCCACCGCCAAAGCGCCAGTTATACGACGGCCGCAAGCGCGACCCGGAGTACAGCAACGCCGACAAGTCCTGCCTCTGGGAGATCCTCCCCTTCCTCTCGCACTTCCACCCCTCCGTCGCCGTCTTCGCGGCCAACGTCTTCGCGCGGCAGGAGTCGCTGCCCAAGCCGGAGCTCGCGAACCACACCCTCATGCACTTCCTCGACAAGTTCGTCTACCGCAACCCCAAGGCCACAGACGCCAAGCGCGGCGGCTCCATCATGCAGCCCGTCGCGTCGGCGTCTAGCGCCACCACGGTCGTGGTGCCCGGTAAGGCCGGGTCGACGGCGCGCTCGAGCGTCAATACGGCGTCGTTCTGGAACCTCAAGCAGGACCAGGTGGCGGCCGAGGACGTCTTCTTCCACAAGTACTTTAGCGAGATTGGCAAGCCGGCGCAGGCGGCTAAGAGGGCGAGGAAGGAGGCCGACGAGAACGCGTCTCAGGACGATGAGGAGGCCGAGGGCGAGATCTGGGATGCGCTGGTTAACTCCCGGCCAGAAGTTGGTGGCGGCGAGGATGATGAGGATGAGGATGTGGACTTTGCTGGGTTGGAAGATATCGATTACGGCTCGGATGTCAGCATCAACCTGGACGACGACGAGGACGACGACATGTCTGAGGGTGGTGCGGATCTCGGGCTTGACGCTGGTGGGGATGATGGATTCGAGGGCATCTTCGGCGACTCGGATGAGGAGGGTAACGACTGGGAGGATGAGGAGGAGGAGGGGGAGGACAAGGAGGACGAGAAGGAGGACGAGTCGGCGGGCAAGAGCAAGAAGTGGAAGGAGAGGAGAGAGCGGAAGAAGGAGCTCAAGGGCCTGCCGACGTTTGCGTCTGCGGACGACTACGCGGCTATGCTTGGGCAGGACGACGGTTTGGACGATCCAGATCTCTAGGTGTGATACCGAGACTCTCTGTAGTGGGGTTGTAGATACCACCGTAACACGTTGTTTTGCTTATTACTACGTAGTGTAGGCTGTCTGGATACTGAGAACCTTCACCTCATCCAATCGGGGTATAATCTTCATTGTTCCACTGCTGCTTCCGTCCCCTTGTCCTCCATGCCGTCTTCTCTCGTTCATGTGTCAAACCACTCCAAGGGATCGTCCTTGGTGAACACAGCCCGGTACTTGAACCCGCCGCCCGCCTCTTCCTTCTCCTCGGTGTGGATGCAGTGCAGCTTCGCCTCTTCGCCAGGTCCCGCGCTGTACATGCGGATATGGATGTACGCCGGGCCCGAGTCGGGCATCGCCGGCAGCCGCACCTTGCCGAAGACGTGGATGCCGTAGGCCGAGGTGCCGACGCGGACCTCTGTCAGGTCGGCTTCGGTGAAGGATGTCAGGTCCGCGTTGCTCAGGTGCGCTACGGACGCGAAGTATTCCGGCTCGTGCTCTGGGATTTGTGTTAGGGGCTATGGGTTCGGAGGGGTTCTAAACGGCAAATAGAGGTTGGGAGGGAGACGAGGCATACTGTCGTGCTGGTGGCGGATGTGGACGAGCTGCTTCTTCAGCTCGTGCTCGACCTCCTTGAAGGCTTTGATGGACTCCTCCTTGGGTTCGTGAGGGGGACCCAGCTTAACGGTCTCGGCGGTGGCCTTGGATTCCGAAGTCAACATGATATATCAAGGGTGTCCGTTGCACAGGTGGATGTAGCTTACCATGATCGAATAGGTGTAGGTGTTTTAGGTGCTTGTGTCTACTAACCTGTGCAAAGCTTGTCTGTATTTTCTGTCTGTCTTGCTAGCTTACAGAGAGGGGAAGATGGATATACATGGCAAAGTTGGGAACATGGGCTTTTATGGCGTGACAGGTCAGGTAATACCAACTGTGACGCAGCCAGGCATGAGCTCTCGTGATTCCTGCAACATCCTGGTTTCAAGTTACGATGGGAAGTCCCGAATCGATGTACCTTATACAGCGCGCGGTGCGGGATGATGAGGGGTCATTGGCAAGGACCCTGAAGGCTTCAGCCAAGACTGACATCACGCCAGGGGGAGGTAAAGTACGTACCCACTCACCAAGACTTAGGTAAGCCTCAAGGTGGGTCATTGCGAGTAAAGACCGAGCGGATGATGATTCAGCAAGGTATTATCCTTGACTCCGATATTGCGATGCCGAGGCTCAAACGCTTCGAACAATTTCTTCGCGACGGCGCTGGCCTACAACGGCGGCGCAGCCACCGAGACGCCGACTTCGATCCTGTATCTGGGTCCCACTGGACATTCCCGACTGGAGAGGGGTCCTGTATATTTCATGTGCAAGGGCTTATCTTAGTCAGTTAGTAGAACTTCGTCATATAAAAGACTTAGACCGCCCAAGACCGGGCCTCCCAACAAAATGTCCGCTCCACGTCTCCTGCACTCCTTCCAGCCGCTCGCACGCCGTCCACTCTCGCTCCAACAGTCAATTACTTTCCCCAGGAATACCCAGATACTACTCTGCCGTACCCTCTTCACAGCAGCTGGTAAGGCTTAACCATCCCAATCCCGCCCCCTTCCGCAACCACTGCTAACAACCGCCAAGAAAGCTCCCTCCCACAAGCCGCCAGACCGCCCCTTTACCGCCGCATCTTCTCAATCACTACCCGCGCCCTCGTCTACACCACCATCGGCTTCCTAATAGCCATGGCCCCCGCCGCCGCCGCCCTGGACTCGATCCTCCACCCCCTCTCGGACGCCGACTCCCTCGCCGTCTTCACCCCGGAGGACGACGACTCGGCCACCATCGAATCCCACATCACCTCCCACCCTCTAGCCGCCTCCCTCCGCTCCCACCCGGACTTCACCGAGTCCCGCCCGCACATGAAGCTGCCCCCCGCGTGGCGCGCCCACAACCTCACGGCCGGCACCTTGCTGGGCCCGGGGCGCGTCACCGTCCCGCCCCTCGCCTTCGCTGAGAAGGGCGGCAAGTCGTACGTCCAGATCTTCCACGTGGGCTCCGACCTGTGCGGCCACGTCGGCATCGTGCACGGCGGGTTCCTCGCGACGGTGCTGGACGAAGGGCTGGCCCGCTGCTGCTTCGCGGCGCTGCCGCACGGGGTCGGCCTCACGGCCAAGCTGGAGATCAACTACAAGGCGCCCGCCTACGCGGAGCAGGTCCTCGTTCTGAGGGCCACGACCACCAAGGTGGAGGGGAGGAAGGCGTGGGTCGAGGGCCATATCGAGACGCTGCCCAAAGGCGAGGGGGAGGAGCCGACTGTGCTTGCTACTGCGAGCGCGCTTTATATCAGTCCTAGGGGCGCGGAGAAGATGGCCAAGGTCTATTCGGTGCAATAGACTAGATTAGCTGGGGGCGAGGAGTGTTAGCGGAGCGTATTAGACAGGTGCAGCCGTGGCGTTGAAGGTTAGACTTGAGCGCCTGTCCGGAGATGACAGTGCATGGTCGATTATAGAGGCGTTATTGGTTATGTCAGATAGACACACGTCTAGTTGGTGGCATGAGTTCGGTCAGGCCTGGAAGACCTGCAGTCTATGTCCATCAAGTTCAATCTCGCATAGCATGTTTCGTGGTCCCATGAGCGAGAATGCTAGTACAGTTGTTCTTATTTATACTCCGCGGTGCGCAACCGGCCATCCGCTATGCGTATTTGTATAGTACGGCATGCCACGCCTCACATTTATTTACACGGCCTGGCTGTAATTAACGCCAAACCTCCTCCGCCCATACGTCAACCACTTCCTGAGCTCATCCACCCAGAACACCGTGCTGCACAACACCACCAGCCCAACCAGATCCGCGAATCCCAGCGCCTCCGTCTGAAAGACCTCCTGCAGCCAGGGGAAGTAAATGACTAACAACTGGCCAGCGACGCTCAGCGACACGGCCCAGTTGAACAGCGTGTTGGAGAACAAGCCCACTTCTCCTCTCAGCACCGACTTGGACTCGGACCGGCAGGTGAGGGCGTTGAACATGTCGAAGAAGACGAAGCAGGTGAAGGTCATGGTGGTGTCGCGGCGCGTGACCATGCCATCCTCGAGCATTTCGTGGGTGTACACCATCATCGTGCCGACCATGATGATGAAGGCCGAGGTGAGCACTCGCTTGATCAGGGTGCGAGTGAGTACTGGGTCGTTACGCTTGCGGGGCGGGCGGTTCATGACGTCCTTGTCGACCCGTTCTACGCCGAGTGACTGGGCGGGTGGGCCGTCCATGATGATGTCTAGCCTTTTGTTAGCAAGTGAGTTATTCTGTGCAGGTATATGGGAGAACTCACTGATCCATAGGATCTGCATTGCATTCAGGGGAGACTTAAACCCCAAAGCAGTGCAGATCAAGACCAATGACAACCCAGCCGCGCTTGTGCTCAGCTGGAACGTGAGGAAGTTCTGGATGTTGTTGAAGATCCCCTTGCCCTCCTCAATGGCGTGCAGGATCGTTGAGAAGTCGTCGTCGGTCAGGATCATATCCGCAGCCTCCTTCGCCACGTCCGTCCCGTGCAGGCCCATCGCGATGCCGATGTCCGCCTTCTTCAGCGCCGGCGCGTCGTTCACGCCGTCGCCTGTCATGGCTACGATGTCGCCCCGCGCCTGCAGCGCCCGGACAATCTTCATCTTGTGATCCGGGTTCGTCCGGGCAAATATCGTAGTATTCTGTATCGCCTGCGCGAGGTCTTCCTCCGACATACTATCGAGTTCGTCTCCTCGCAGAACCGGGCGAACGCTGACTTGGCTTGGACCGTGTTCCCGCGCCGTTGGGATATTCATACCCAGCTGCTTACCGATGGCCACGGCAGTGGTCTCGGCATCGCCGGTGATCATGATCACCTTCACGCCGCCACGCATCAGTTTCCTAATCGAGCGCCCGACTCCAGGTCGGGGCGGATCGCTCATGCCAACCAGGCCGGCGAAGGTCAGTCCCTTATACAGATCCTCGTGACCGTGGGAGACGGGACTGTGGCTCTTTTCTCCGGATGGTGTGCCGCTGCGAGGCATGCCCGCTCGGTTTCTGGTCGTCCTCGAGACTGGTCCGCTGGCGAATGCCAATACTCGCAAGCCTTGTGACGCCATGCGGTCGGCTGCTTGCAGGGCTTCCTGGCGGCGGTTGGAGTCCATGACAAACTCACGGCCGTCCTTGGTCAGGTATGTGTCGCAGACATCCAAGATCCGGTCTATTGCGCCTTTCATGTAGGCGAACTCTTTCTCGCCCCGAGGACCTTCGCTTCCGATGGTGACTCCCATCCATTTCCGTTCCGAACTGAATGGTGTCTCGGTGGACCGGGGCCCGATAGATTCCCGGACATCGTGCTCCTTGAACCTGTCTAGGAGATCTAGCATGGCGACATCGGTTGGTTGGCCCACCCAGCGAGTATACGTAGTTGGTTGATCGCGTCCTTGCGTAGAAGATAGCACCGCTCTGGTTGCTGCACCATTCTCGGTGTACTGCCGTGCCAGACGCGCATTGTTAGCGATATTACCAATTCTCAGAATCCTCAAAGTGGCAGCGTCTGGCTTGGACTCTGTAGCTTCATCGTCCGAATCCACGTCAAAAGCGTCGTTCGTCCCGAAATACCACATCTTGGCCGTCGTCATATGGTTCATCGTGAGGGTGCCCGTCTTGTCCGTACACACCACGTTGACTGAGCCCAGTGTTTCAACTTTGGGCATCTTGCGAACAATCGCATTGTGGCGCGCCATACGGTGCACTCCGAGCGCCAGTGTGACCGTTACAATGATGGGTAGGCCTTCGGGGATGGCGGCGACAGCCAACGAGATGGAGATAGTAAATATCTCCAGGAGTTTCTTCCCTTGAAGCCAGCCAATAAAGGAGATCAGCCCTATTATGACGAACGACATCTTGCTCAGCTGCGAGCCCAGCTCGTCCATGGACAGCTGCAGAGGTGAGCGCGGGCTTTCCGTGCCCGACACGCTTGTGGCAATTGTGCCAAAGTGCGTGTTCCCGCCCGTCGCAAAGACGATGCCCTGGCCATGGCCCGACTTTACGAGCGTCCCCATGTAGGCGATGTTGTTCGTTCCCTCTTCCTTCTCATGACCTCCAGCTGTACCGTTTGCCGCGAAAACAGGACTAGGCAGCTGCAAGCTAGACCCCACGCCTGCTGATCCCAGCTTGTTTCGTGGTCGGGAATGCTCGGTTATCCTGACTGGCTCATTCTCCCCTGTCAAGTTCGAAGCGTCGATCGTCAGGTCCGCAGCCTTGGTCACACGAATGTCGGCAGGTATCCGGTCGCCAGTGGTAAAGAGGACCAGGTCGCCTGGGACCAATTGTGCAGCCATCACCTTCGTCGATGTAGCCTCCAGTATCTCCTCCGCTGGTGTAGCCTCTCCGGACGCATCACTACCTTCGGGGAATTCCGTGGAACCTGCAGGCCAGCTCGGCGTACGAGGCCCCGAAGTCGGCTTGGAGAACTGACTGCGAACCAGATGCGCGTGGTTGGGCACCAGATGGTTCAGTGCCTCGATAGACTTTTCCGACCGGTATTCCTGTATAAACCCAACCGTGACCACGATCGTCACCGCAACAGTGATGCTGACAGCGTCGTCGGTATTTCCAAGCAGGATGGAGGCTGTAGCTGAGGCGAGGAGCAACAGTATTAGAGGTTCTCGGAACTGCATTATAAATCGTAGCCATAGCGGCTCGGGCTCGTCGTGGGGGATCTCGTTGGGGCCATAGTCCCGGAGCCGCGAGAGGGCTTCGGCGGGTGTGAGGCCATGGGTCAACGACGTCTGGAGACGAGAGGCCGTTTCGGCTGGTGTCATGGACGAGTACTCATCGGCAACGCTCTGTACGAACATTAGCTATGGAAGATACGCTAGGTGCCCGATTGCGACTCATTACTCTGGACTGCGCCGACGACGGTCGCATATGGCTAGGAGACCTCGACTGAGACCTGTCGATCTCCTCGACAGGAGGGGCAAGCTGCGATGCACCGGGAGCGGCATTGTATAGAGGGAGGGTTTCCTCATTCGAACTGCGTGTGAGTCGGTCCATGTCGACGACAAGGTAAGGGGCCCAGCCGGCTTGGCTCTTCAAGGCCGAGACATAGAAGCCAGTGCAGTCATTCAGTAACGATACCTCGAAAGTATCAATAGCAGCACCACATCGCGCTTTTTCGTCGGAGTATAAGAAGCCTCACTCGCGCGGGAATGGATTGAACTAATAAACGAATGATAGTGCCGCGGTCAGAAAAGAGATGCAAAATGATAATGGCACAAAATTGTTGTAGCTGGGCAAGGCTTGACGTCGTGTTGCTTTACTTTTTCCCTTGGTCGCAACTCAACGTGTTAAAAAAGCTCCGTGTCCCAATGAAACAGGTGCGTTGGAGCGCTATTGAAGCCATGCGAGAGCCAATCAGCTAAAATTAAAGTGCACTACGATCGTTGGTTCAGGGGCATACAACGCGCTCTAGCAAGCTTAAAACGGTGAGGACACGGCATAACGACCACTGCCCCATCGCAGAGTACAGGAGAGTGTAAAAAAACAGCAGAACTAGCCGATCCCTTTCGCATCTCATCATGCTGACCCCATATTCCACGTTATTGACCACCTCGAACTGCAGGGTGCGTCGTAACAGGTCTGAGTTGTGCAACTGAAGTGGTCGCGACTGGAGACGTCACTTGCCTAGTACGGTACGAATAGCAACTGGCCTAATGCGTTTAACCGCATGCGGCACGTGATGAGTTCAATGATGCAGCAGGCTAACGATAAAGCAATTAGCGTGTGGCTGGTGAGCATTGTCGTCCAATGAAGTCCCAGCCAACAAGCTCTCAGCCAACAAGCTCCCAGCCACCGGCTTTTAGCAGCAAAAATGCCACTGCCGTCGACCCTGGCGCTGATTTCGCTCGGGTGCATCGTCGCATCCACGTCCCTTGCCCTTGTTGTCAATCACCGACGCATTTCCCCCTCCTCCATTTTTCCCACCACCATCCTCCGAGCTACCACGCCCTCGCCGTCACTATTTTGCTACAAGGGACGCGACGGACTGCGATTCTCTCTGCATCTTGGTCTTTGGTACATCACTCTGCTCTGGCAGCATTTGCATCTGGGTGTTGCTCGGCATCATTATCTTACGCGCCTCCTACATCATCAAAACAACGCGCGACCGTGTTTGCCCAGTGTCCACATCCGCTCGATCCACCGTACACCGTGTCGCGTCGCATCGCTCGACATATACCTCCCTCGGCCAGCACGGCTTTGCTATTGTAGTTTATAGCGGCTCGACCATCATTGAACTGCAGTCGAGTATTCCATCCTCACCGTCGCCAGGATGTTCTGGTCCGGCACGCTCCTCAATGCCACGGGCCCTCTGGCCAAAGCATGGCTGTCGGCAAACATGGAGCGCAAGCTCTCCAAGACGCACATCTTGCAACATAACCTACAGGACAGTGTCGACGCCATCATCACGCCCAACCAGGCCCCGATGGCTCTGCGGCTAAGCGGCCAGCTTCTTCTCGGTGTTGTCCGCATCTACGGTCGCAAAGCTCGCTACCTGCTCGACGACTGCAACGAAGCTCTAGTGAAGATCAAGATGGTATGCCACCCCTTCTCTTCCATGCTATATCCCCAGCACTAACACTTTCTTAGGCTTTCCGTTCGTCTGGAAATCACGACATACCCGCGAATCTCCACGTCCAGAACAAGGAGGCCCTCATGCTACCAGACCGCATCACGCCATATGACAACCTGGACCTGTTACCCCCCCCTGATGCCAGCTGGCTCTCGTCGCAGATTGAGGATGTCACCGCCACGCCCTCGGGACGGAAAGGGCGCGCCAGCAACCGCGACATCAACCTCCAGGAAGACTTCAACAACAGCCAGTTCCTCAACGACGACCTGCTAGGGAAGGACGACGAGCTTGCTCTGGGAAACATGGATGACCTCGATCTTGACTTGGACTTTGGCATGGATCTTGATGAGGCACCCAGAGTCGCCAATACCACGATCGAAATGGGTCGTGACGCTCCTGCTGCGAGGCCAGTCGAGGAGGACATGTTTAGCGAACTTGATATGGCTGGACCGAGCAAGGGCCGTGCTGAGCGCGAGCCATCACTCGGTCTCGACCTTGACTTTGGCGACGGCGTTCGCATACACGACGAGGACGGAGACATCCCCATGGCTGATGATGACTTCAACTTCGACATTGGCGAGCCATCGGTGAACCCGGCTGCTGCCGCTGGCCCAGTCCCAGATCCGCGTGCCCGGATATCTGAGTCTCCGTTGTCTGACGTGGATGATGAGTTTGCACGAGAGGTCGAGCTGGAGTACAGCAGACATCTAAACCAGGACATGTACGAACCAGGCCAAGAGGATTCCACAGCCACAGTCGTCGCTCCTCAACGACGCAAGAAGACCAAGCTGCTCCAACCCGACGAACAGACCATGCTCTCTAGCGCTCACATCAAGGACCAACAATCACGGAGAGACAACATCCTCAAGCCACAATCTTTCCTCTCCAGAGACCCCTACGTCCTCGGCCTCCTAGGCATGCAGAAGAGTGGCGCCTTCATCAACGATGTCATCCGCGAAGGCCGCAGCACAGCCTGGGCCCCGGAGCTCCGAGGTCTCCTCTCCATTGCCGCCATCCGACCCCAAGAAGCCGGCGCCGACCGGAAGCGCAAGCGCGACAGCGGCATTGCCGACATGGATAGCGACGAGGAGCAAGGCCGCCGCTCCTCCAAGTCACCCCGCCTCGACATCCCCGACGACGACACCGTCCTCGCGGGTGGTGCCGCCGCCGCCGCCAACCTCGGCAACAACAGCCTAGCCGAGGACGGCACCATCCTCGACATCCCCGCCGCTCACGACGACGACCACATGTTCAACATGGACGACGACGACGACGACCACATGCACCGCCCCGTCTCCCGCGACGGTGGCGAGCAAGCAAACTTCGACGAGACCACGGCGCCCCTCGTCCACCCGGCCGACAGCGGGCCAGTCTCCGTCGCGACCAAGCACGCCGTGCACATCCTCCGCGACCTCTTCGGCCCGGAGGCCGAGCACAGCGCCGACAAGCGCAAGAAGACGTCTGTCGTCTTCCAGCAGCTGCTCCCCGAGCACCGCACCACGAAAGCCGACGCCACCAAGATGTTCTTCGAGTGCCTCGTGCTGGCCACCAAGGACGCCATCAAGGTCGAGCAGCCCGAGGGCACGCTCGGCGGGCCCATCCGCGTGCGCGGCAAGCGCGGCCTCTGGGGCGACTGGGCGGAGCGCGAGGCCGGCGGCGAGATCGCGTCGCAGGAGCAGGGCGGGAACGGCGAGGGTCCGTCGTCGAGGAACGAGCCCGAGAGCGCGGTGCAGAGCTCGAATGCCGTTGCTGTCGAGGCTTGAGCCGCTTTGTCTGTCTGTTGGTCCCGCTTTTTGGCGTGGTTTTCGTGTTACGGTTCGGTGTACATATTCAAAGTTGTCCGGGTACTGGTCTGGGGCGTGGTGCTCCCTTATTATTCTGCGCCCTCAAGCTCCGCGGCCGCATGAAGCGCTCTCGGGCTGCAGGATTTTCATTGTCTCCGGGGCGTGTTGGCAGGGCGTTCTACGGCGTGTTGGGGTTGTGCGAGACGGGAAGATACCAATGTGTTGAGGGCTTCTCTGGGCATTTTAAAAGAAAGGGTGGCAGGCATGGGTTCCCTTTTTGTTTTGCTGAGTGCTACGCCTTTCCGGATGCTCATTTTGTTCCTGCGGTTATCATCTTGCTTGACCCTTTGGGTCAATTGTTTGCCGGGATGGTCAATGGTGGGGCATGTGGAAGGTCTATGATGAGTCGGTTTCCCCTCGACAGACAGCTGTATGATAACTCTCACTTCGTCGACGAGTCTAATTGAACTGGAGAGAGAGTAGCATTGGTTCCTGTCAAAATAACGTTTAGTTTTGAAACTCGTTGCGAACTGTCTGACTGAAGAGTGGTGTTATATACACGGTACAAGCTACCACCCTACAGAATTGTGAGAGTCTGGTCACTTCGATAACACAAAGAACCGAACAATACCACCACGCCGTTGCTAGACCACTGCCCCATGACGTATTAAAATCATCGATGGTATTGTGAAGAGCGAATCTCGCCTGCTATGTCCATAAAGCTAAGACGCCAATCTCTCGCGCTATGAGAAATTTATCGATGATCCGGTGATTCGCCCAAAGATCGAGCTGCTTTGCCCCCAGATATCAAGTCGTTCCCGCTCGGTATTCATGCCCATATTATAACGAGGGCAACGCGAACGACGTCGCCAGATCCGATAGTTTGAGATACCTCGTTCCTCCCAATGCGCAAGAATGTCTGTGACCATCCCACCCATTCTAAGAATATCCCGTGACGACCCATTTTCATGTCCTCATCTCGCAACCCAATGCTTAATCACGACGCTGTCCCAGACTATTAAACGATGAGTGCGTGTCCCTGCGAGAGAGACGTCGAACTGGTCAGCCCGCCGCGATGGAGCCCCATGGAAGGACCCGAATAAAAGAGAAAAACAAAAGTGATGGTGCTGATACTGCGGCGACGGGTGATGCAGACCAAGTGAAAGACGATGGTGAAATGGGGAAAACAGGGGAATGCAGTACACGCAGCAACGGATCAAGCGGGCATATGACCGAAGTACCAGTGCCCTGTTCAAATCTCGAAGTCGCGCGCATCCTCCTTGGGGGTTGTCGCGGCGTAGTAGGAGTTGCCGCCACTGGGAACGGGATAAGGGTTGAAATGCAGGCCGGGCATCATGTTGATGGGCTGGAATCCCTGTGGTTTCGGGTCCTCTTGGCCGAAGAGACCGGTGCCAGTGAACTGGTTAGTGTATGAGAGCTGGGATCGACCATGGGGCAATGCCAGCGGGTTGTTGAAGTTGCCTTGGCCATTATGGTGAGGCTGGCAGTAAAACGTGCTCGAGGACGGAGAGATGTCACTGCGGCCGCGACGAAGGTGCGGTAGGTGTTTGAATGTGTCCGCCAACGGCGAGTTCATGGAGATGTTGGAGCTCAGCTGTTGCAGAGCTGGGCGGGCAGGCTGGTCGAAGCTGGCAAGCAGTCAGTCAGGGGCTCGGAAGCCAAGGTGTAAAGGGCTCACTTACTTCATGGCATTCGTTGAGCCGTCCGTGTGGCCTGACGCCCATGTCAGCGCCGGAGAAGAGAGTTGGGGGTCATAAGAGTTGTAGGAATGATGAAGGTCATAAGGGTTAAAAGAATGCTGGTAATATTGCTGGAGCATGGCGTCAAACTGACCAGAACCTGGGACCGGAAGAGGGTCGTGGAAGATGTCGTAGGCATCACCATCCGGGCTGTTGGTACTGGAAGATGAGACGACCTTGTCGTCAGAGGCCACGTCGTCTTCATCGGGAGTGCTCTCCAGCGACTCATCCCTGACTTCACTGGCCAGAATGCTGTCATCATCAGTCTCTTCCAACTTGATAGTCTTCTGTGGCTGGACTGCTCTTGTAGAAGCGCGCTTCTTCCGCGGAGGGCCTGCTTTGGCCGCGCCCGTTGACCGGCGAGCGCGCTTCTTCTTGGGCTGCACAACTTCCTCGGGCTCCTGGAACACATTCGTCAGCATCAGCAACAAAATAGGTATTTAGATGTTGTGGCCGGCGGGGAAGAACAGACCGGAGTACCGAAAACGGAGGGAGTGGCGTAGATATCCCGTGTGCGTTGCAGGGCAATGTCCTCGGTCCAGATGCACTCGGTCGGTTCAACGCCAGCAGCCACCTGCTCCATGTTTCTCAATACCGCCGCATCCTTCCGCTGATTCCGCTTGCGTTTCTGGTCTTCGGTGGCCGAGTCAAACAGACTCATGCCTGGCCAGAACACCCCCTTCAGCTTCGACTTGTCCGAGGTCCAGTCAAGTACACCGTCGACGGTGGCGACCTCGACATGCTCTTCCTGCTGGAAAGTGTTGCCGGGCCCCTCCACGTCATCATCATCGTTGACATAAGGCTCCCTCTTTACCTGGTGCCTAGATATCCCTTTGGCCGCAAGTCGCTGGGAATGCCTAGTCACCGGCGTGCGATATGGAGAGTCATCGTCGCTGTAATCCTGGCGTGTGCTGTGCGCGTGGAGTGATCCATCGGTGCTCTGCCGTGAGAGGCGCTCCCCTTCGGACTTGATCGACTTGTCCTTCTTGTTGTAACTTCGAGACTTGGACTGCAGGCTTTTGGTTAGCTGAAGTCTGCTGGACGATGCTCGCATGTACCGGGGCTTGACTTACGTCCGGTGATTCACCACGGCTTCGTTTCGGTGCCACCTTGTTGTCCTTTGCATCCATCCGATCACAGAGCAGCTCTCGGATATTATAGCGTCGCCACCATGTCTCGAATTGTTCGAGAGCGTCCCGCAACGCAGGGTCCTTGTGAGACCGGATCTCGGCCTTGAACCGATTGGAGAGATGGCTCTTGGACGAGACATGTGTCAGGAGATGAGAAACGTCGGAGAACTTTGGCTTCTTGGGACACAGCAGGCAGTGCAGAGGAATGTTAGGGTTTTCGGGCTTTGGCTGTGCCACTGGGGCATGGACTTGCTTTCTGGGCGGCATTTTCTGTTACTCAAGAGATATCAGCAAGTACCCTCACGGTGCATGCTCAAACGGGAACAGCCAAGGCTGCAAGAAGGTAGTTATCGTGGCTCAAGGCTCCGGCGGCATCGAACGCAAACCCTTCAACGGGGCCCGGTATAGAGAGTTGCACTGTCCAGCAAGGACGAACAGACGGGCAGCGGAACGGTAACTCACAGGAAGTTCAGGCAGTGAAGATCCGATGCTGAGACGCAACAGTTTGCATTCAAAGACGTCTATGCTGTTCAAGCAGCTGAGACGGGGAGAATCTGGCGGTTGACAGACTGCTGTATATGCAAACGGCAGGAAGACACCTTTCCTGGAGTACTGTGGGCGGTGTTCTAGAGCCTGGACATCTGCCGGGAGCTGAAGTAAGGGCAGCAGTCCTACTGGGTCGTGTTGACTGTCTACTACCCCAGTGTGTACATGTATGTATGCTTGGGAAAGCGGTTGATAGGTAGTCGGACGGTTGCCGCAAAGTCGAGTCACCCCAAAGTGAGTCCAAGGCTTGAGGTAGCAACTACCGGAAGCTTTCAGTTGCGGAAGGCTAAGAGCTAAAGTATTAGCAACATGAGGAAACAAAAATCGAGCAAGGACGTGTCATTGAACCTGAAGTGGTTGCAGAGGAAGATGAT
>Ga0209127_100177_pt1 | contig 23164 bp, 24 predicted proteins | sample LakSupMetagenome_FD_187469 | JGI IMG/M metagenome (GOLD analysis project Ga0209127, IMG submission 187469) | Freshwater microbial communities from Lake Superior, Canada - Sta WM archaea (SPAdes) (version 2) | ecosystem: Environmental > Aquatic > Freshwater > Lake | place: Lake Superior, Canada...
CACCATATCAATGGCCAACGGGACGAAGCATATCCAGCAAGCTCATCCTGCGGCGCAGATATCCAGTCCCCTAAACTTGATCCTCCTGCTTCCTCAAAATAGCCAGAATGCTCTGCGCCGGCGAGTTGCCCGTCTCGCTCTCGTACTCGGTAACCACCACCGTCAGATACTTCTCCCTCGTGGTGTCAAACATGAGCCTGAACGCCTCGCCCGATCCCCTCTCTGGATCGATCTCGTTGTACGTCAGCGAATCGGTCGACACCCTGTCGCGGTCAAAGTTGATCGTCTCGCACAGCGCCACGACGGGGGTCCCCGCGTCCGCCGCAGCGATACAAAGGTCGCACGTGCCGGCAGCTCCGTACAGACTGCCGTTCGCAAAGATGGCTTCGCCTCCGACAATGACTTTGCTCGCCCTCCGCACACCGACCTGGTGCGTCCCGCCCAGGTGAGGCGAGTAATACACCCTCACTCCCTCACTCCTCAGCACCTTCGCCAGCTGCAGACCAGTCTGATCGAACGGGTCATCAACGACATGCACCTCAAAGTGCTTCCCCTCGCGCCGCGCCAGCCGTAGCGCTCTCTCGACGAGCCGGTGGTGGCGGTAGGTGAGGATCACGTCGCCGTCGGCGATCATATCGGCGGCGTTGCGGGCGATGACCAGCTCGGCCAGGGTGATGCGCTCGTTGATGAAGTTGTCGATCATCTCCAGCATGGCCTCCTTGGCCTCGTCCTCGGGGGTGTCGATGTCGAACTTGTTGACCTTGGCCTTGACGAGCCGGATGGCGTTGCCCATGGAGAAGGACATGGGGCGGCACTCGGTCAGGTACTCGATCTGGGGGTTGAGGACGTGTGGAACGAAGTGCCGGGAGAGAGAGTTGCCTTTCGGGGTTTCGTATGACTCGATTACCTGGCGTCCGTTTAGTATATCTTATGACCCCATGCGGGATTCGAGGGGGGGAAATCCAACCTTCCGGAATGCTAACAGCATGTACTTAAGCCTCGCGATACTATCGCGCACCGAAAACGTAGCCATCTGCTGTCCCAGCGCCAGCACAGCAGGGTGGACATCCTTATTGGCCTGCGACGTCGGGATGCGCTTAGCCATGGGTATGTGGCTGAAGCACTCCGGAATGGCCGCTCTTGGGTCCTGCTCGCCGCCCGCTACTAACGAGGGTCGTTTACCGCCCATAGATGGTCGCCGAGGGGGCTGTCCTGGTCGCTGAGCCGCGGACTGTTGCTCCTGGGTGCTAGACTCGTGCTTTCCTCCCTTAGAGGGCTGCTTTCCTCCTTTGCTGCCGTCTTGTTGTGGTGCGGCTGCTGTGGGCGCAGGTGTGGCCGAGGCTTTGGCTTCCTTTGCTTGCGCTCTTCGGGCTGCCTTTTCGGCCTTTTGCTTTGCCTTCAACTCGGCATTTGAAAGCTTAGGTGGGTTTGCAGGTGCTGGCGCTGCTGCTGTCTCGGCCGGCGCAGGGACTGTGGATGAGGTTGCGCGCGACGAAGTCTCGTCGGCGGGCAGAGGTGCGCCTTCGGCCTCGGTAGCCATTCTGTGTCTTTCCTGAGGGACTTGGCCTCTCGCGACGTATCTATGTCGTCCGGGCACGATCGATCTGACAAAGTGTGCCGGCGAGGCTTGACTCAGACAGGGCGCTGCGGAGAATGAGCAGCTTTGTTGCGCCGAGAATGCTTGATTGTCCGTATCTGGTGATGTCCAATCGACAATTTCATGTTACTCTCTTCTCCTCGAAAGATTTCTTCAGAGGTAAGTGCCGTTCTATACAAAGATTGCTTGTTCCTGGTGTGGTCAAGGTAAGTAAACGGCGCTTGAAATTTGGAACTTTTGAGTCACTGCATCCTTTGTGACTTTTATCAAACGCGATGCCCCGCGAAATCTTATCACCCCGCTGGACATCGCATTCTCGTCAGACGATACACCACCTGCAATGTTAAGACAGAGACAGCTGCGCATCAGTCATCGTGTGCATAAACAAAATGCTTGCAGTCGCCATACATACACCCAAGCAAAGAAGCCTAGCCAGTGAGGGCCGAGCCCTTGATATCCTTATATCTACCACATACCATACGACTCCCGGCACCCCAAGTCTGTATATAACCCTAACCCTTCGTGTAGACACCTTGAAGATGCCCTATCCAAGAGCACATCACCACCACTCCCACCGCTCACCCCATGCCTCCCTCACCTCCTATTACTTGCTCCTACCGCTGCGGTCCCTCAAAATACAACTGATACCTTTCCCCAATAACGCCACTAGCCCCCTTATACTCCCTCGTCCCAGCCACGCTCGCCGCCTCCTCCCTCACCTTCCTCAGCGTCTCCTCCACCTCCTCCTCCGTCGCCTGCCGCCCCTTCTTCCTCGGCCTCCTAAGCAATAGGACATCCACCCTCAGCCCCTTGCCCAAAAACTCCCTAAACTTCTTCATCTTGTGCTCCAAGTCGTGCTTGTCGATAGCCCAGTTAATCTCCAGCTCCTTCATCCCCTTCTTCGCCTTCCTCTCCCCGAGCGCCTTCTCCCTCTCCTCCGCCGCCCTCCGCGCCTCGCCCTCCTCGTAGGCCCGCCGGTCGAGCACGACGCAGATCGGGTACCTGCTCCCCTTGGTCTGCCCCGGCCGCGGCACCACGATCGTCACCACCGTCTGGTCCCGGATCGACGCCTCCGTCAGCACCGCCGACAAGGGCCGCGGCTCCGTCAGCAGCCCGTCCTCGCGGCGGAGGACCACGTGGTCGGCTATCCGGCGGATTTCCTCGTCGCGAGGGAGGGCCGGGGGCCCCGCGGCAGCTCCTTTCTTCCTGTTGTGGGCCCTGACGGAGCGGGAGTCGCGCGTCGGCCCTTGCTCGGACGGGTGCGTGACCGGGTCGCGGGGGTTGAGGGGTGGTGGGCTTGGCGGTTCGTCTGGGCCGCGCGTGATTGTGCGCCGGATGCCGGTGAAGAGGCGGTGGGTTGAAGGAGTATACTGCCACTGGCGGGCGTGTAGGGACGGGGCGAGCAGGTAGCGGAGTTGGGAGGTTGCGGGTTGCTCGACGGGGGATGCTAGAAAGACCCTTCGCAGGGCTGTTCTGCTGCTGGAAATACACGCTTGGCAGTTCATCGTGTTGTCTGTTTGGTCGGAGAGGATATGCGACGGGATAGGGGAGGTTGTGTGTGGTTCAATTGCTGTCCGCGGTCAATGTGAGGTTGTAGTGAAGAGAAATCAATAGAAACAGGAGCACCGATGATGATTTGATGGATAGGTTTGGAGCTCGGAGCTCCTTGACCAATTAAAAGCTAGAATAATGGAGCTCAAGCTTCAACTCACCATGTCCTATCGTGAACCCTCACCATGACCAATCATCTCGCATCTTTGCATCCCTAACCTCAACCACTCCAAGATGCCAGTCCTATAGCACGTGGAACACAAAACATTTGACACCGCGATAAACGGCCCTATGGCCTCCTTCCTCAGGCACCGCCCCGTGATCGGGCACCCATTCCGCCTCCTCGTCAGCACATTCAAGTACATCGTCGCGCTGCACCTCTTCTGGGAGTACGGCTACAGCCTGTCCCCGGCCCACGGCTCCTCGATGATGCCCACCATCGACATTTCCGACGAGTGGATGCTCACGTCGAAGCGGCACCGCTACGGCCGTGGCGTGCAGGTTGGCGACATGGTCGTCTACAAGATCCCCATCTTCCGCGACGCGGACGGCATGAAGCGCGTGCTGGGCATGCCGGGGGATTATGTCATGATCGACTCGCCCGAGAGCGGGAGCGATAATATGATTCAGGTGAGAGGCTCTTTCTGCAGTAAATCATAAGCTGGAGTGCCGGGATAATCGGGAAGGACGAGGATTGTGCTGATGACCGGGGGACGACAGGTACCGCAGGGCCACTGCTGGGTTGTCGGCGACAACTTGCCTGCTTCGAGAGACTCGCGGATATTTGGTCCTGTCCCTCTGGCCTTGATCAGTGGCAAAGTGATTGCTTGTATGCGTACACCAGGGCCAGGCTTTGAGTTCAAGTGGATTACGAACCCTCTCGAGCGCTGCAGCTCGACTTCTGAAGCTTGAATGGCATGCAGCGATGAGATTTAACATATGCTACATCTTATTCACACGTCTCAACTCCTGAGCCGAGCTGTGCCACGCTCTTGGTGTTTTCTATGAAGTGAGTAGAACCTGACGATTAAAGGTGAACATGTCTAATTACAGTCTAGGGCTGATTATCGCGGCTACTAAACGCCTGCGCGATGGGCTTGCGCGATGGAAAGAGGACTGTAAGGGCCGCCGGGCCATGAAATATTTGTACAAAAGAAAAGCCATGCAGCTTCGATGCTGCCTAATAGTCACGGAAAATCTCCGATGAACATGCCATGAACGTTCCGCCCTGATGCTCGCAAGACCCTTGGCCCTTAAAATACACACTTAAACAGAGTCCAGCTTCTCACCCCTCTTCTATGGGCTAGGGAATACCAGACGCCACCAACACCATGCCAATGCCATGTCCCCGGCAACACGCGAGCCGGACAACGTAAAACAGGAAGGGAGACGCACGCACTAGAAACGCAGGGCACAGGAGCGAGGGAGTCAACCTTCTATGTGACTCTTAGCCCCGCCCTGTCCCAGGAGCTCCAGACAACGCCGGGCCAGCTCGACCACCTCACTCTCGTCCTCGTCGTCCTGTCCGTTCTCCGATTCGACCTGGCGGTCCGCGATCTGCTTGATCATCTCCACGATGTCATCGGACTTACCGATGAGACCGATGAGCTTCTTGTCTTCCGACTCGAGCAGCTGGAGAAGCGTCCAGATGGCGATGTGTTGGAAGGTCGGGTCACCGCTGTCGAGGAACCTGCTGAGGTAGCCGTGGATGCCGTCGCTTGGCTCGGTCCAATCTCTAATAAAGATGCCGTAGTCGCCAACTGAGAGAACGTTAGCCAAGACGACAGACAAGCGACTTTGCTAAGAAGGTGCACGCTACATACCCTTGGACGACAGGTTACCCAGAGCGGCCGCGCTGTTGCCTTGGACCTCGATGCTGGGAGACTTGGTGAGCGGGATGAGGACATCGAAGACGCCCAGCTCAAGCAGGTGAGTCTTGAGCTCGTCGCTGAGGGCCAGAACGGCAATGGCTGCCGTCATCTCTGACTGGACCGTGACCGGTACCTCGAGTACCAGCTGCTTGCACTTCTGCACGGCTCCAGCATCCAGCACCAGCGCCTTGTTCCGGTCCGAGCTTGCAGCCAGGTTCCGAAGGGTCGAGATTGCGTGGCACTGGATCTCCTCATTGTCGGTAGACCCCAGCAAGTCAACCAGTGGCTTCAAGAATCCCGCCTCGATGATGGGAGACTCGTTCGCAGGATGGATCGAAATATTCCGGATGCAGGCAACTGCCGAGAGGATGAGCGGGAGGTAAGATGATTGGAGAAGGCGGAGGAGAGGAGGGAGGCCCTGGGCCCGGACGATCTCCAGCTGATACTTCTCGTCCGAGGCCAGGTTGCGCAGAGCCAGAGCCGCCTGGCATTGCACCTTGGGCGAGGAAGAATCCATGAGATTGACCAGAGACTGGACCAGCCGGGGCTCCGTCTGAGCCAGCTTCCGGCGGTTGTTGGCATCAACGGCAATGTTGCTGAGTGCCGTCGTGCAGTAGTATTGGACATCGACATCTGACGAAGAGAGCAGCTGAACCAAGACAGGGATAGCACCTGCATTGACAAGTTGCTGTCGGTTCTCGTCTGTTACGTGTCAGCACCAGCACACAGACGTGAGGTCAAAATGGCTATGGCTCTGTACGTACCTGAGTGTGTCATGTTGAGCAGCGCGCCAGTGGCATTCCTCTGGACCCGCATGTCCCTCGACCTTGCGAGTCTGGTCAGCGGACCCAGCGCACCAGAACGAGCGATCTTAGCCTTGTTCTCCTCATGTGTCGCTAGGTTCGTAATGCAGCCGACAGCATTGCACTGCACCTCCACATTGGGCGAGAGCATCTGCCGGATCAGCGGTGTCAAGCCTCCAAGCTGGACAATCAGAACCTTGTTCTCAGCTATAACAAAAACATCAGCTTTCGATGCTCCACGGCCACTACCTCCAAGATCGAGGGTCTTACTGTTGACTGCAAGGTTGCCCAACGCAGCACTGGCAGCTCGCTGCACCTCGATGTCGGGGCTCTGGAGTAGGAATAGGATGGGCTCGAGGGTATCTCGGTCGACCTCGCGGACATCTGCCAAGAATCAGCACTCTGTATTGTCATCAAACAGCTGTCCCCCTGCCCAGCAGCCTGTGTCGCCGCTCGCTTATGATGTTTCCAACGACGCAAGGAAGCTGGCACTCGGCGGACTCGGCAAGGATATCAACGTACCGCGCTCGGTTATCTCTGCGAAAGTCAGGGAAGCACTGCGTTGGAGGTCTATGTTGTCGGAGAAGACGAGGGTGCTGAGAGCACGGAGGGGCTCGCCGGAGAAGAAGTCGGTTTCACCTCGCTGTCGCAGATGAAGGGTTAGTAAGTTGGCGGTGAAGATAAATGTGGAGGATGTTTACTGACGTTCTCGAGGTACTGCAGCAGGTCGGCAACAGCCTCGCGCTCGCTATCGGCGAGGACTGGCTCATACAAGCCGTCGCGGGCTTTGCCTAGAGGTGACAGGTCGGTCAGCCTAGCTCTCTCCCTTTGCAGGGCACATAAAGCCACGAATAGAGACATGCACGCCTTACCTCCGCAACAAGAAGAGCTGCAGGCACCCATGGCCACCTCGATGTTTTGCGCGACGCGAAAGTTGGCGAGCTTATTCGAGCCTTGTGGCAGCTCTGATGGTGCTCCCAAGAGCCTGGGCTTTCTTAAAAAGAAGCTTGTAGCTTGCAGCGACCGTCGTACAGGCCGTCGGACGATCGAATCTACAGCTTCCAAACAATGCCCAAAAGACGTCAGATGTGCATCCTCGGGAATTTCCGACGAAAGAGGCGGTTGACGTTATGCAAGCGATCCCGACCGCAAGCAATCGAATGCCGTTCGTTGCTTTGTTGACCTTTGAAGAAGGGCAAACAGTTTCTTGGAATGGAGCCCTGTTTGGGTGAAGACCAGGCGCCTGGTGAGTGACGAAGGGGCCTGAAATGAGGTCCGTGCGTTCTGGCATGGGACCAGAGCTTCTTTCCCTGCAGCTTCCGAAGTTGAGAGCTCCATGAAACCCAACCTGTAAAGCCTGTGGGGAAGGCGTCCCGCGCTAGCACTACCGGCAGTACTTGCCGCAACACGGCAATACTATTAGTACCCTGTATTGCCTGTCTCTTTTCATGGATGAGGTGAGGTATCGAGAGTCTTGGAGGACGCCTTACAACTTTGGGTGCACACCGAAGAATGGAGGACTTCTGTGCACTTAAGACTGTCTACTTCAAGGCCTCCAGTTGAAGGCAAAGGAGCACCGTTCCTTGTGTCTATTCTGGAGAGGTTTCTAACTAGGACCTCACTGGGGGCATGACTGCTGCGATATCTGACTACAGGTTGTGCCGTCACTTCCTTCCACTGCTCACGAGAACAATTGCCTTATTGACTCATATGATGTGCGGAGGGAACCTGAAATGCGCGGAGGACTTATGTGTGTCAGGCAGGATCACCCTGACCACCAGCACCTGACGCTATCACTTACACCTCACCTCGCCTCTCTCAGCCACGGTACCTGCCTGTAGGCATCTATCAAGTATCGTCGCCCAGGGCTATCTGGGAGGATTCCAAGAACTGCCTAACTACGAGTGATTATGACCTACGACTCGGCTTCTTCAGACGTTATGATTACATCTCATCTTGATGTAGGTACTGAGCAGTTCCTTATTCCATAATCTATGCTAGGCTGTCTATGTCTTCGGGCGGATGCTGGCTGGTAACATATGCTCGTGTTGAGGTTGCATGGCAACAGAGTGTTGCTCCGATAGCAAAAAGTCCACTTCCTCTCCCTTTGAGTGGATGCGTCAACGACAGCTATCCTTGCTGCACATCTTCAATCCCCAAAGACCCTCGGAGGCTCATCAGGGTTGATCTTGTTAAGAAAAGCCTGAGAAGAACTCGAGCCAGGCGAGCCAGGGTGCATGAGATCTTCATCGGCAGACCCGCAAAATGAAGCCAGAGGTGCATCTACCTTAGGCGCTGCACTTATCAGCGCTGCAGTGGTTATCACCGCCATAGATGATTGGCTCCAGCTAATTAATTTGTAGGGAGAGTTCCTAGGAGTTCTATCGTAGAGAACAACAAACCTGCAGAAAAGGATACTCGCCCACTTGAAGATCAGTTATCCACGTCTCGAATTGGCTTCTAAATCTAACGGATCCTCTTCAAGCTGATAGAAGCTTTTCCAGCGCCCGATCGCAGCTACGTATTTCTCGACTTCCAGGATAGATTCCGCCAGTCACCGCCGATTACGCCCGCGCTACGAAGTATAGCCCCTCATTCCAGCAGATAACCGCCGTAGCGTCTGCAAGGAACACCTCCAGCCGTCATCGCAGCCCGTAGCCCGACTGGGACCCTCCTTCTACCAGAAAAGTCATGGATGACGCTCCCGAGTCAAGTCGTGCAGCAGCCCCGGAAACCCAGGCTGACCATAGTGCTGCCGGTAATACAAGCTCAGAGTCCAGCTCCGGCAACGTGAGCGCCCCGATTGCTGCCACTCCAGCTCCAGCCTCCAGCCGAACGACGCCTTCGCAGTCGGCCACGTCCAGTACCTTTCAATTGCCCTCACGAACGAGTGGGACGAGTAGCAAACACCCAGATGCCGCTGTCACTGGCCCATCCGAGACCAAACCGCTAGCAGCAGCAGCCACCGACGCCGCCGCCGCCGCCCCCCGGGAGGCGACTCCCCTCGGTCACGAGCTCCCCTTTGTTGCACCCTCATCGTATCTCCGTCGCACGCCAACCGGTCGCAGAATGGCCGACAGGCAGGCGGGGCTCAGTCCCCTCGACCGGGATCAGATGCTGGGTCTGGTGAGCTCCCTCAACTCCAGCCTCTGCCTCGGATGCGACTTCGTTGCTGACTGAGCATATGTGTTGTAGAGAGGCATCCGCGAGTTCCTCAAGGTCCGCAACAGCTACGACGTCCTACCGCTATCGTGCCGCCTTATCGTATTCGACAACGAGCTGTTGATCAAGAAGAGCTTGAACATCTTGATCCAGAATGGTGAGCACGTCAATCTTCGAAGTCTCTTGGGCAGCTTGGTGGTCCAGGACTGACTGGTGTCTCGCTCTCCCAGGTATCGTCTCTGCTCCGGTCTGGGATTCGCGCACGTCGACATTTGCCGGATTGCTCACCAGCACCGACTATATCAACGTGATCCAGTATTACTGCCAGTATCCGGACCAGCTCGATCAGGTGGATCAGTTCCGTCTAAGCAGTCTACGAGGTAAGTGGCGGGCAGCCGGGATGAGAAAAGCGCAGCCGTACTGAAGACGGCATTGCAGACATTGAGAAGGCGATCGGCGTCCTACCCCTCGAGACGGTATCTGTCCACCCTACACGGCCCCTCTACGAGGCCTGCCGGCGCATGTTGAAGACGCGAGCGCGTAGGATCCCGCTCGTGGACAAAGACGACGAGACGGGCCGAGAGACGGTCATCAGCGTGGTTACACAGTACCGCATCCTCAAGTTCATCGCCGTCAATAACGAGAAGTATACGACCCTACTCAAGAAATCGGTGCGCGAGATCGGCCTGGGGACCTACGGGAAGCTAGCTACGGCCAACATGAGCAGTCCCGTCTTGGACGCCATACACCTGATGGTGGACCATAACATATCGGCCGTACCCATCGTCGACAAGGACAACCGCCTGCTGAATGTGTTTGAAGCTGTCGACGTCATTCCATGTATCAAGGGAGGCGACTACGAAGCACTGTCGTCCACAATCGGAGAGGCGCTCTCAAAGCGGTCAGAGGACTTCCCGGGCATCTACACATGCACCGAAGAGGATCGCCTCGACTCCATCTTCGACACTATCCGGAAATCGCGGGTTCATCGGCTAGTGGTGATAGACGACGACAGCCGGTTGAGGGGTATGATCTCGCTATCAGACATACTCAAGTACGTGCTCCTTCACGGCGAGGAAGACGACAGTATCCAGTACGGGTAGGGGCTTAGCACACACGGAATGGTGGGCTTCCGTCCTGAATGATCCCCTAGCCCTGTCAGTCATTCGCGATGAAAAGAGAGGGAACAAGAGCGCGGGATGAATGCTGCATTTGTAAGGCGTCCAGGAAAGAGGCAGGGTATAGGAACTCCAGGGAATACCACACGGTCACATGGGTTCCGTTGGATATAGAATTGCACTTGGCCGCTGTTCAAGCACTTTGCCGGCACCAGGGCACCGAAGACACTCATCCAAGCGAAGCTTTATGAGCGTCTCTTCTTTACTTTACCGGGAGTCACTCATCTCAAGGTACTCGGGTCTCCCGGCAACTCAGCATAACCCTCGAGATCGAGAGTGAAAGTTGCAGGAATCTCTAAAGCAGGCGATAGAGAGGGATGGACGGGATGTCAGGCTTGAAATTCACCAACTAGACTTGTGGTCGCGCTCTCCCACATGCACGTTCCCGTCGACAATCTCCCGTCACTCACTGCACTTGTGCAACTGCGAGGGTGTACCGAGCTTGATCCTGTTTGTCGTCCCTTCCTGCCTTCATTTCCGCTGAACTGTCCTTTCCCCTTGTACTCCGGATCAGGCTATCAATGGTACCCCCAGGTTCAATTCCAGGCGCGACTCGGGAGTCTCGCGGTAGATGGTGTCCCATTCTGAAAACCTCCGTGAACGACGGTGGCAGGTAAGACATGGAAATGGCACTTGAAATAGCAGGTGCGATGGCGCCTTCGGTGCGTTTACCAAACGCATCTCCTGTCGAGGACCTGTCGCTTCGTAGCTATAATGAGAGCCACAGCATTACCTAGGTACTCTTCTCCTGCGACTCTCAGAGCTCGGAGGCCTATTCTCCTGACCTTGGGCACCAATACTGTTTTCCCTCTCGACTTATATGCAAGACAGACTGGGCACAAACCCTTTCCCAGTGGCTTACCGCTTATTACTTACATATCAACCCCTGACATAAGTCCCCTAGAGCCATGCAGAGCGCCTTCAATCCGCTGATGGCGGCAACCGTCGACTACCTCACCGGGCCAAGTTCCAACAGGCGGAATGACAGCAGCGCCACCTGGACCACTTCCAGCGGGGAGATGGGCATTTTCTCTGACGCGGACGAGGTTGAAGACCGTGTTCAATTTGTCGACGAATACAACCGACTGGCGAAGAAGGTTCGTCCCCTCGCATACGTCGTGAACTACATACAGTGCTGAGCCAGCCCAGCATAGGATTCGTTTGCTTGTCAAAGAGGACTTCGACACATGCCCGGTCAGTCCACTTCAATCTGTACATGCGAGTCTTGCGCTGTTGAACAACTTACTGACGCCCAACAGGACGCCGACCGCACCGTCAGCCAAGAACGGAAACCCAGCTGGTTCAGGACCATTCTCCGAGAGTTTTCCGGCAGCAGCCACGGCAGCATCACCAGACATGCCAGCAGCACCCGGTCTATACGCAAGGTGTCGTCTAAGCGCAGTTTGAGCGACATCGCAAGCCATCTGATCCACCCGAAGAAGGACAGCTTCAAGGATGAGGATCTCCAAACTTTGGTCCGACTCTGCGGAAAGAGCAAGTTTTACCTTCCGTCCGAGTACGCTCCAGCTTCGCTCATCTTGCCGACTTGCTTTCGCGCGACAGCACAATATCTGGTTCAACATGGTAGGTCGACCCAACGGTTCTGATATGGCTGTTCTGTTGACAATCAACAGGCACTGAGACGAGAGGCATCTTCCGCGCCACCGGTTCAGCCAAGGTCATCAGCGCCATATACGATCACTACTGCCCTACGCAAGATGAAGCGGACGTCATTGACACCACCGTGTCCTCTCCAAACCTTCCCTCCCATTTCAACGCGAGCGTACACGATGTCGCCTCGGCATTCAAGAAGTTCCTCGCCGGACTTCCAGGTGGCATTCTCGGCTCGCTCGCCCTCTTCGATGCTTTGTTCGCAGTACACAGCCAGGTATACGCGGACCCCGAGCTCAACCGGACCAAGCTGAGCAAGCTGCGGGCCCGGCTCATTGCTCTGGCCATCGGAACGCTGAAGTCCCAGTACAGGAGAGAGCTTATCTGTGCTGTGTTTGGACTACTCAGTCTCATCGGACGCACGGCCGAGACGGCTTCGAGAGAAGATGAGCACGGCAGACCACTTCCCACGTCCGACTTGATGGGGTACACCGCTCTGGGCACCGTCTTTGGACCTCTCTTGGTCGGTAAGCTCCTCGACTCCTACAGCATGAAGCTCGCCAATGCCAACGAGGGCCTCATACTTCTTCCTTTATCGCCTCCAAGAGCCCGCATAAGTCGGAGCCGGAGGAAGAGTAAGACGGCTGATGATGTTCGCCCTCCGTCCATCGAAGTCGACAAGATCCAGGTGGCCAGCAGCATCACTGAGATGATCATTACCCATTGGCGAGAGGTGGTGAAGCATCTGAAGAACCTCGGTGCCCTGAAAGCACACAAAGAGATGACTGCTGCTGAGCAATCTCAGAATCCTCAGAAGCAACTTCGACCCTCTGCCTCTGTGACATTTGACGATCGCCAGCCTCTTCAGTGGAAGCAGTCCAGGCCTGTTTCGGTGTACACTGACTTAGGTCTTCCACGCCGACCATCGTCTGGTGGTGAGTGTCCGTAGCACACTGACCACAGCCGAGATGGAGCGTGTGCTAATGTTTGTCAGTCACGGAACCAACAGGCCGCTTGCCCCAGTCTTCACAGGTACACGAGCCGCTGAACGTGAAGAGACGGCGACCCAAGTCTGGACGCACTACGGTCAATGACTGTCTAGTAGCACAGACCTCTAGGACGGCTCTCTCGCCCACCGTGGAGGAGGCAGGTAGCCCCTTTGTCCGGGATACGCTTGTGTCGGAGCAACCATTACCACAAGCTGATGAGTCTCCGAGCCGAACTGGGCAAGGACCAGCTGAAACTCGTCTAGACTGTGGGATCCTCCTGCAACCCACGTCGACGACGAAGGCAGCGGAACCAAGCTCGCCGTCAGCCCTTCGGCGGAAGAAGGTGCCTAAGGGGTCAAGAGAAACGAAGAAACGCATTCGACATGACGCTTCAGCACCTGCCTTGTCCAGACATGACTCGGCCTGGACGGACCAGGAGCATACAACTATGGGAGCGGTCGAGACCAGTGAACACGGCATCCAATCTCATGTGCACCATGTCCAGCCAGACACTGTAGTTAGGACCACAGACTGGACAGACAAAGGGCAGCATCACGGTGGGCAGTCTCTCGGAAACGGTATCCAGGAGCATGATACCCAAGCTCATCAAGGCACTGCCCCTGCTGATGTTACAATTCGTGCAACGGACAAGCCCGAAACAGAACAGCATGTGTCTGGGCCGGTGGAGGTTCCCGAACCAGGACCCGAGCTTGAAGCTCAAACTCCTTTCGTCCATCCAGGAGAGTTTCCCCAGACTCCAGCTGCACAACAGGAGTATCCAGTAACTCCTTATGTTCACCCTGGAGCATTTCCCGTGAGCCCGACCAAGGAAGGAGAAGTCTCACACCCAGCCCAGGGCGGAGATTCTGCACCCGGCTATTCTTTTACGACTAACGCACCCTTCGAGTTGAGCCTACAGCAAACACCGAACCCTGCCAAGGCTGGAGACTTACAACATGCTCCAACTGACAAGGTGTCCACGCTGGGCCAGTCATTCAAGGCAACACTAGACGAAGCGTCAAACAGCTTGGTCCGCGGGGTGTCGTCGGCTGCATCGGCTCTCGCAGATGTTTTCAACACGCCTTCATCCGGCGCCACGTCGCCGACGAAGATCCCCGGCCCTCACGGGAGCCTCCGCCGGAACTCGAGGCCGAGCAAACACAGGCGGCTGCAGAAAAGGCGGAATCTGGACATTTTCAAGGCGCCGATAAGTAATAAGGAGCCTATCGGGCCATTAGCACCAAACACCGAGGGAAAGGAGAACCGTGCTGTGCCTCAACCTTCACCTGTGTCCGAGGATGATGGACACCCAAAACAGGGAAGGACAGGAGGTCTCCTGGGTGGCATGGAAGGGATCCTGACTGGTCTCAAGGACCGCACGAGAGACCTGAAACCTACAGGCAAAGGATTGATGGGGACCGACTCCAATCTGGCGGCTGTCAACCTAGAGAGAGACCAGTCGGTGATGCACAACGATTATTCGACAGCTGCTAGCCGGGGCGCCCAGCAATCTAAGACTTACCAGGCCAGCCCAAGCATACCATGCAATGACGGCAACCAGAGCTCCGTCATCTCGGACAACGCTCGAGACAGCGCCTACCATGCTGCTGCTGGAGATGACCAGAATGAGAAATCTCTGCTGGACACAGGCGCTCTCGGCCTTCCCGCATTGCAGGCGCACCCTGACGATAAGCGCCCCAGTACGGACATGCGTGAAAATGTCAATGCTCCCGAAGTGGCAAACGAGAAGGCCGGTTTCTTTGCCCTACCAGCCCATCATCAAAGCAAACCCCCTGGCGCAGACGGCAATGGACGCCGTGAAGCCGCCCGCTCTCTCGACCCAAGCATCCAAGCCGGCTCCAACCCAGTCAGCCGCGACAACCCACACCACTTCGTCGACACCCGCCCCCAACGCTCCGTCCGCCGCCTCTCGCACATCTTTAAGGGGATGCGGAGGTCCTCCACAGTAGCCACTTCCGGGACCGCGGCCTCCCTGCGCAGAGAGCAATCCCACACCTCCGCTACCCCAGCCCCACGACACATCCGCCGCTCCTCCACCTCGGCCGCCTCCCCGTCCGGCACAACTCCACTCCCAGAGAGCGGTTCCCACCCCATGGTCCTCGGCCCGGGCCGCATGACACCCTACCAGTTCCCACCCCCCGTCGCCTCCCACCTCTCCCGCCGACTCCCGCCCCGCTCCGCGACGCCCAGCATGGAGACCTTCCCCGCCGCGGCGACGACCCCTAGCGGCGGCGCGGGGAGCAGCAACGCGGCGCTGTACAGCCAGGTCGTCGCGCTGCAGCGGCAGCTGGCCGCCCGGAGCGAGGAGGTGGCCCACCTCGGCCGCCAGCTGGAGGCAGTGGGCGAGGGCGGAGGGGCCGGGGCACTGAGCGAGAGGTTGAGGAGAGTTGAGAGGGAGGTGGGCATGTGGAGTGAGCGGGCGCTGGCTGCCGAGAGGAGGGTGGTGGTGTTTGAGCGGTTTCTCGCGCGGGTCAGGAGGTTGAGGGAGAGGAGGATGGTTGAGATGGAGGGTCGGGGAGGGGAGGTTGGAGAGGAGGAGGGAGGGGCGGAGGAAGGAATTGAGGAGGAGATTGAGCGGGGAATGGAGGCTTTGGGCTCGACGGGGGTGAAGGAGGGAGGTGAAACGGGGCAGTTGGATGGAACGGTTGAGGGAGTTTGGGTGCTGGCTGCGAGGGAGGTTATCGAGTATGATGATGAGAGGATGTGGATGAGCGGTTACTGAAGGGGAGACCCCATGGTTATGTAGGTTCTGTCCGCTATGGCTGTTGGAGGAGTGTTGCTGAGGGGACTCCTGGTCTAGACATTCACGTGATGGCGTACCTAAGGTAATTGCTCTAGGAGTATGGGTTCTAGAGTTTTGGTAGAGAATAGGTATTATCCCGTTCTGCTTCAAACCAGTGTGAATGAGGTATGCTTAAACGTCCAGGTTTTTACCACAGTGGTACATATTGGCCCTGTTATACTCTCGCAAGCAGCATTATACTTCAATGCTCTCGACTTGTATGCAGCGCTCCGCGCCGCAATGGAGGCAGACGATTAAGCCCATCTGGCGTTCCCTCGCCATCATTGTTGCCTCCCAGTTGCTCACCACCTTATGCTATTACAGCCATCGCCAGCCAGCCAGTGAAGTCTAAGCCATATACTCAGCTCGTTCCTCCAAGTCCGGATCAAGTTATCCGTTCTCTCCCTCCAGGGGGCGGACGTAGTGTCTCGTGGGTGAAACAGCCCACAGTGAGAAGCAACACATGTTGCAAGATCATTTATCCGTTTCCATGCATCGCTCGTAAAACATCCATCCGTGCCGGGTATATGCAGAACAAAAAAAGTAGCAAAAATAGATCAGATCCTACCTCCAAAAGCTCACACAAGCTCACATTAAATACCCTCCACAGAGAGCAATCTCATCACCACACAATCTGCGTACTCCTCGTCTTCAAATCCGGGGCCCCAGGCGGCAGATCCCGGCTACCGAGCTGTATCGTCGCCCTCCGATCGCGGAGGTCAAACTCGATAGCCTTGATCATGACCCTCCTCTCGGCCGGCACGACCTTCTTCTGCTGGAACCGGTTCCCCACCGAGCTCACCCTTCTCGCATCGAACCGCGCGTTGCCCCCCGGACCGAGGGGTACATCGTCCCCGAACTCGACGGACGGGTGGCGCGGCGGGGCGGCCGACGAGGTGCTGCTCGTCGACGGCCGAGAGGAGGCGTAGGGGCTGAACGCCTCGGCCAAGGGCTGTTCCTCCTCCTGCTCCTCGATGCCGGCGATCCAGATGCCGATCCTGGCCGCCAGCTCGCTGTCCCACATGCCCTCCCTCCTCGAGCTGCTCTTGAGCAGCGATATGGCCTGCCGCCGGACGTCCGGGTCGCGGCACTTGGTCGCCACGACGAAAAGGGGCGGCACGATGCCCAGGTCCGCGCTGAAGCTCGGCTTGATGTGCCGGGCGGCGTACTCGGGCTTGCCGAACATCTCGGTCCAGGGGTCGAGGGGGTGGGAGCAGAACCTCGGGTCCGGGCACCGGCGGGCGGCGGCCCTCCGCTCCTCGTCGCCCACCACCTCGGCGGCGAGGTCGACGATGGCCTTGAACCAGCCGGTGAAGGCGTCGAACTGCATCTCGCTGTCGCTGAAGGTCATGAGGAACAGGATCTGGCTCATGATCTGCGTCATCTTGAGCACGGCGATGGCCGCCTTCTCCTGGTGGCTGATGTTGGGCGCCGTGCGCGACGCGAGGATGTGCTCGTAGGCGTCGGACCAGGCCTGGATCTGGTCCTTGAAGCCGACGCCGTAGGTGCGCAGGCTCGCCGGCAGCACGCCCGTGGGGCCGTTCTGGCCCGACACGTAGCTGAACATGGTCTCGGTGAAGCGGAAGATGCGCTCCACGAGCGAGTCCCAGATCAGGCGCGCCTCGCGCGAGCTGTGGAACCGCTCCGGGATGGGCTCGTGGTGGAGGGACACCGGCGAGGAGCCGGACTCGGACGAGTTTGGGGAGCTGGCGTCGGCTGTGGTGCCTGGTGGCGGGCCCGTGAGCCGGATGACGTAGGGATGGGGGAAGTGGAAGGCCATGTCGTAGGACTTTGCCTGGATGGCGAGCCTGGTGAACATCTGGATGAGCTCTTCCTCCACGGGCTCCTCCGGTTTGGGCAGGAAGGCGCGCCGGCGCTGGACTCGTAGTTGTTCCAGCAGGCCGAGGCCGTTTTGGATTTGTTTTATGGCCTGCCGATGGTCGCCGATGAATGAGTCGAAGCAGGCGAGCAGGACGCTTGCCATGAGCCGCGTCCTGTGGGTCCTGGTGTCGTCCTGTGTGTACGCAAACAGCTCCTGGATGGCGCTGGAGTACTTCTTCACGGCCATTTCCCAGTGCTTGTACGGCGTGTCGACCGGGTCATGGTTGTTCGACGGCGAGGACGGCGGTGATTCGCAGGTCTTCTCGAGTGTCTTGTAAAGAGCGCCGAGAGCGACGACCGCATGCCGGATGGCAGCCTCCGAATGGCACTCCTGAAGCACACCCCGCGACCAAAAGATGTTGTCGAAGAAGCCGGAGAGCTCATTGGCCGTCTGTTCTTGGAATAATTGGAAATAGAGGCCTTCGGTCGCGTCAAAAGGTAGGGTTGAAGAGGGCATGATAAACATTGCCACGGGATTGGTGAAGGGCGTCCTGGGCGTTAACGGGGCTTCCGAGGGCGCATTGCGCTTGTGGTACTTTTGCAACCGCTTGGCCGAGGGCGCCAGCATAGTCTGGCGCACCGGAAGGGTTTGAGTGTGAACCGCAGCAGCGGAACTTGTCAGAGGCTTTGGCGCGATGGCGATGACTTCATTCGCCCTGGCGCTCCGACTTGGGGGCGGGTAGCCGGTGCATATCTTCTTGGAGCGGATGCAGTTGCTACATGACGGCCGCTTCTCATCGCATTTTATTCTCCTTTGCCTGCAGCGCCATGTTAGAGACCAACACCGGCGCAAAAGGTTTCTGAACCAGGGTTGAGTAGTAGACGTTGTATGCTTACTTGCAGTTGTTGCACCCCGTCTTGACCTTCGGCTTGCTTGTTCTCGGCCGTTTTGGCTCTCTTCCGCCCTCTTTCGGTGGAGAGGGCAGACCTCCCCCTGACCCGGATCCGGTCGACATTGATTCGCGGGCTTCCAATCCCAATTGTCGCGGTACTTCGGGGGCAAAAGAGGGTTGCTGACCACTGCTATCATACCATGCCTATATATGCTAGGCTGATGCTGCCCCAAGGTCGAGATGAGATGAGCTGCTCTCGGAGATCCTGTGATACTGGAGGAGGGGAATGCCGGGATACGCGACTGGGACTCTCGAGTTCTCCTGCGGCTCGAGAGCTTATTTCTTTGACGTGAATATCCAACAGGGGCTTGCCCAGCGACGAGATGGTATGGTATGCTTCGCGAGACCCGAGACTCTCTCAGCGAGATTTCGATTGCCTCTAGAAACGCGGCAGCCGGCGAAAAGCAAAGGCCATGCGGTTATCTCGACAATATACGAACAGTGTCAAAGAAGCTCGTCCCTGCTGGGCAGCGGCATGCGACGGGGCTCCGACTTGCTTAAAGGTAAATTTTCGGCACAGGGTAGGGGCCAGGCGCAGGGGTAAGGCGGGGTGTGATCTCCTCGATAGGGCGGGAGCTTGCCGTGCGCAGCCTGGTCGTTAGACCTAGTGACTGTCTGGTGTCAATGACGGCCGGCGTCCCGTGCTCCTTGAGCTTGGCTCCCGTTCAAGCGGGCGTAGGTATTCCTTCTGAACGAGTGCCGGTCAAAAGATGACGACGCTCGGAATCTGGAGAGATGTCTCGAGGGTATTGGGGCTGCCTCTCGGTGAAATTCGAAGGTGCGCTACTAGGTATAGTACGCAGCAGAGAGTCGTGAGAGTTCGCTGATTCGGAATGAAGCTCGTCGTCCCGCTAAATAAGTATTGATGCTAGTGTCGTTATCCACATACGTCAATACCACCTCGGGGTTGCTTGGAACGCTAATGAACCGGCTTCTTGATGCCGTGATGATCAGCAAAGTCACGATTCTAGAAATCTCCAAGCTCAAGACTGCTTTGTTTTAGGACTTCTCTTTGGACATGCGCGTTGACAAGCAGGTAGCCGGAGTTTAACTCACCCTACACGTATTCTGGAGAATTGCAACGAGAGAGCAATCATGCACTTCCCCCCCTCCCCGCCCACAGATGGCTGCAATGTGCTGCAGGGTGGCCTCTTTGCGTTACACTAGGCTGTGCTGTGGCTAGCTTGCGGGCGCTGCCATTGGCTGTCAACAGCCAGAGCTCGAAGAAATTAAATATGCGTTCCATTCAGATGAGAGGACATCGTGGCATACAAAATGGATACCTGATACCGCGCAACTCAGTATTCCTCTCCTCACACTGTCCCTCGGCAAGGAAACTTGCATCGTCAGAGAAGGGAGAAACCTCAGATTCGACCCTCGGTGCCGGACAATATGTTATCATATCTGCTGCTCGTAATAGTACCCGATCTGCCTGGTCGACCATCGAAGTGACAGCTTCTGGAGCACAGGCCAGCAGATTGTGGCGGCCGTACCATGGAATGACGAAACGACGCCAGCAAACATCATCGGCAGTTAAATTTCGGTCGAGTTATTGGTCGTCACTGATCACCAATATCTGACATTCCCCTGTTAATTTTCCTGTTGGACTACCAGTCAATACCGTTGCTGTCTTGGGTTGTTGTCGCAGCGCCGAACCGAATGTCTCTAGATCTGGGTTAATCTGCAGGGCACTTTCGTTCTCCGACCTTCGATTTTATTACAGTACCGTACCCTCCTTGTACACAGTATGTGAACCTCGTCAAATTGATGTGCCCCTGTCCCAGTACCTGGAAAGTCGAAGGATTACCGCTGTGTGTTTCAAGCACTTTTTCGGGTACCAAGCTACCCTCCATCTCAGCCCTACGATCAACTGTAACGGGAGTGCTGCTCACCGCTCATTGGAGCCCTACGATTGACCTTCATACAGCTCGCTCTAATGAACAGACCAATGCCGGCTTGCTGACTTGCAGGACGCATGTCCTCGGCCATATCTAGTCCCATCTCTTTTCGGTCATCCCCTATGCTCAGCCCTAAAGTCAGGTCGGAGTGTGCTATGATTCGCAGACTTCTTCCGCGTGGGGGGAGGGAGGGGGGCACCTTGGCATCGAGTCAACGTGCCCACGCCGCAGCGCGCTGTCCCCATTCGCGGTTGCGACCTTCGGTTGCTTCTTGGCCTTAGGCACCTGAACCTCAACAAGAGGATAGGCCTCGGTTGCTGACTCGACTTACCCCGCGAGCACCCATCGCTCTCTCGCCATGACGGCATGAAGACGGCCTCGAGATCCTCCGCTTGCAACATCTTGCCCGAAGCGGCCCAGGGAGGGGGACACGAAAGAGAAGTCAAGATGATGTTCTGGCCCGCTTGCCCCTCATGTCTAGCTACCAGGTACGTAGCTCATGCAGCGTACTGTGAAGCCACCCTTGTGCCTCCAAATGCCCAGTGTTGGTGCGTGCTATCGTCTTGGACGAAGTGCCCGGTATGGACATGCACGCAGTTGCGGGCGTCACAAGCGGAGGGCGGCAGATGGTCAAGTCAAGCAGAGCCGACCGTGTCTCGGGCACTCAGGGCACCCCGGGGATCTGCTGCTCTCGTCTCTCCGTCGGCTGCCTCGAACTTTGCCCGTGTGCTTTTGGCCCGACCGGACCATCTCGGGGGCTAATGCACCAGGCGCAACGGCGGTCAACTAGTACCGGAGCACAGCCCGCTCACATATCGAACCCAAGGACAGACACTGATGCATGCTGGCAATGCAAGCCACGCCCGATGCACCGGGGCACCTGCACGGCCCCCATCCATCAGGGAGTGGTTTTGGGGGTGTTGGCCCGTACACGTAGGCCGCAATGAATCGATGTTACATTTCACAGCCCCAGTGGGCTGCCAATGGTCCGAGCTCCACTCCCGCGGATGACGCCAACCGACCCGCATCGGGGCCGCCGGCTTGGATCGCGCTAACGATGATAACAGGCAAGTATAAGCACGTGCCAAGAGAAAGACATAGCGGGAGTTGACGACGGCATCACGGCCAAAACAGCAAACGGTGTCGGAACTCCATGAAGTTTCGTGCAAGATCTGCGACGCTGATAAGGCATCTGCAGGATTACCGGCAGCCCGTCCCACTGCAATGATCGTTAGGATCTTAGCATAGAAGAACTATCCGTGACTTGTGCCGCTGCCTGTCGGTCAACCATTTAGGGCCCCAAGGCCGCCGACGACCACTGAGTAACTGCGACGGCGCAGAAGGGTGACGCATCCCCAACAGTTCTCTACCATGATAATATTGAATGCCTGGCAACCTGGAAGCGGGTTCCAGATGGATGGTATCATTGCATACTGGGTTCGTGACACAGAGATACCGGTAACCAATATGAACGCATCTTGGCAAACCACAGCGCTGGAAGCTACACCGACAGGTAATAACTGCCTTGCAGAGGTGGTTGCAACGCCCCTCAAAAAAATGCTTCCCCAGATGTTGATGTGCTCAGTGTCATGCCAAAAAGGCCCGACCCAGGACGGGTTCGTTTCTGCCACTTTCATCCACTGGTCGTGTGCCTCGACACCACAACACGAAGCTTACGTCTCTGCAGACATGTCGCACAGATGGCCGCAGGGGTGATAATCGGCGACCGTTCTAAATCTCTTCCCACCAACAGGTGCAAAGACACCGAATATCTGGGAGAGTACGGTATGCAGAAATGCTTGGGATCATTGGCACGAGCTTTTGGCGTATTGCTACCTGCACGACGCAGGCAGCCATAACCAACGCCCTTCCAGCTATCGCAAGTCTAATGTATGGCCAGAACCATCTCAACCTGCTTGCTAAGATGCCTAGGATTGTGGAGCTATGGATAATTCATCACAAGGATTCCAAGCCAGCATTGGGATATACTTATGGTTGATTTGTTACGAAGAGCAATCCGAAACAGATGCATTATCACGGCGATGGCATTGCTGCCAATGGTGAAAGTGTTGCACAAGAAAAAGATTAGCTTCATGACAGAACGAACCCAAGAGGGCAACATCAAACCGGCGATCACGTGACGCATATCGCGCTCTTCAAAACCAGAGTACCAGATTCAAGCCTTCAAGAATCAAAATAACCTAAATTCTTTGATCTCACATTATCTCACATACCCTTCCCTGAGACCAAATTGATTCCACATCCATTAACCTCCGCCATGCCACCCCTAACCCAAGCAGACCTAATCTTCTCCCCCCAAGCCAACCACAACTTCTCGCACATCCTCTCCGACCTAAAGCGCTCCAACCTCTCTGTCAGCAACCGCCTGCGCAGCATAAAGCAGGACTCCTCCTTTGTCACCTCGCTCTCCTCCCTCTGCGACCTCCCCCTGGTGGCCAACGAGCGCTGCGGGAGCTGGTACATCCCGCCCGACGCCAAGGCCGCCTCGGCGTACTTCAAGTCCACGGACGGACACGCGGGGCAGTGGAGCTTCAGCACGAGGAGGCTGAACCTGCATCTGCTAGACCTGATAGCAGACAATGGAGGGTGTATAGTGGTCGACTCGACGAGAAGGGGGAAGAGGATGCCCGACGCGCTGAGCAAGACTTTGCCCATCTGGTGCTGTGTGATGAATAGGGTCATCTTCCCGGACAAGGACGAGTGGCACGGGCTGTACACCCCGCCCAGTGCGGTCGCGGAGAGCGAGAGGAGTCAGATCGAGGCGCGGATACCGCGGTTCGTGGAGGCTTTCCTGGCGCTCGGGGTTGATCTCGCTGGGGTGAGGGAGAGGGCAAAGAAGCCGTTGAGGCCGATATGGAGGACGCAGGACGATGGGTTACCTGATGAAGAGGGGGTGCCCGGGGATG
>Ga0209127_100178_pt1 | contig 23124 bp, 10 predicted proteins | sample LakSupMetagenome_FD_187469 | JGI IMG/M metagenome (GOLD analysis project Ga0209127, IMG submission 187469) | Freshwater microbial communities from Lake Superior, Canada - Sta WM archaea (SPAdes) (version 2) | ecosystem: Environmental > Aquatic > Freshwater > Lake | place: Lake Superior, Canada...
GGCACCCAGTTAGACGCCCGGAGCATACTGGAGCACTGCCCAGGGAGCCCTACCGCCCCGGCCATGCCTCTGCAGGATCTGGGCTGGAGGACCACCTCTCCGGCTGCTTTGCTGCCCAGGACTGGCGTGGCCGGTTTCAGCGACGCCCATGGCTCCTTCAACCGTAACAACACTTTATGCCGGAGGGTAACACAAGCAAGTCGCACTTACCGGTCCGTCGAGGTCATCGTGCAGGCCCGCTGGATCGAGCATTTCGAGTCGTACGTCGATTCCCTCGCCGTCACGTCCCCGGCCGTGTCCGCGACCAAGCGCCGGAAAGCAGCCTTGATGGAGGCATGCAACGATTTTGGGTGGCACGAAAAGGACATGCGGAACAGGATGGCTGTCTGGCGCGGTTACAAAGAGATCAAGGACGCCGGCGGATGGGCTGCCCTCGTGTTCGCCGGCATGGGCATCTACCGCTTCTGCAAGTACCGCATCGGCCTCAACCCGGAGAGTATGCAGTGCCTGCGCCGGTTGCGCTCGAGGATCGAGGTCGCGGCGGACACGTTGCATCCGAGCTGGCGCCAGCTGCTCGTCCTCGTCGGGGAGCCGGCCCAGCGGCGCTTCACGGGCCACCCGCACGACTGGGTCGTCTTTCCGGACGGCTCCAATCCTGTGCCTCTCCGGTCCACGTATCTCGAGTATGACCCCCTTTTCAGCTTCGAGCACCTCGACGAGTCAGTCGTCGACGTCAACGCTTGGCGAGGCGACGACCCACGCTGGGTCTTACCGCTCAGTGTAGCCGCTTGCTGTAGAGGTCTCGACACGTGTAGGAAATGCGGGCAGGAGCAGTCCGACAACGCGAGGCTCAATGCCTGCCACTGCTTCCCCTCTCTGTTTGGCGGGCCGCGGGCAGTCTGTCCGGTGCAGATATTCCGCACCTGCGACGGACGAAACAACGGTCTCCAGGCGCTCGCCGCGTTTGAACGGGGAGCGACGGTTGGAGAGTTTGTCGGACTCGTGACCAAGGGCCTCAGCGACGTCGACGTGATGGAGGGCTCCGTGGCGGGCCGGTCCTTCCAGATCTGGCAGGGAAGACAGGGGAACTACACGCGCTTCGTAAACCACAGCTGCAAGCCGAATGCGCAGTTTGAGAACTTTGTGTGGATGAGCACCCAGCGAACTATATTGGTGAGCAAGGGTATCGAAGCGGACCAGGAGATTACTGTTGACTATTCCAGGAGTTACTGGTGTGGTCTAGACAAGCGGTGTCTCTGCGGTGAGAGCTGCTGTAGGTATAAGGCCATAGAGAACTGCTAACGGGCTGATGCGCCTGGCGCTTTGTGGTTGCCTTTGACATTCTGATCTGCAGCCTTTCTTCATTTTTGGAGTCCAGAGACAGGCCGTGGCCATGGCGGAATAGAACGTAAAGTGGGGAGATGAACCGTCAGTCACTCTGCGAGTCCGATTGGCCCTCGCTCAAAACAAATTATGTAAACAGTTAAGCTCTCCCTCCATTACCAGATAGGCAAAGTGCCAGAGTGGTTAATGGGTATGACTAGAAATCATATGGCTTCGGCCGCGTAGGTTCAAATCCTGCCTTTGTCGGTGATTTTTTTGAACTTGTTCTTGCAGCCCTTGTTTCCGTTTTTGGTTGTCGGCGCTTGAGCACTGTTGTTGCAAAGGTACTCCCTCCCCAACCTCTGTCCCATTCATTCTTTTTAACCGGCCAACCCAACCCAACCGCCAATTCTAAATCCGTTGGGCGCTTCGAGGAAACAACCCTCGAAATGGCCACATCTCCAATCTGAAGAGCTCTCCTTTAATCCCCATCGCACCAGCACCCGGTTGCAAATGTTCCTCTCACCACCCAAGAGCCCACACATCTGCTAGCGTGGGGAGCGATGCCTCCGCAAAATACAAAGATCAATCGCTACCAGTACCGCCCCCGGGGCCGGCCCCAGAGAACACGCAATCGGACCATCCTCCTTGCCGTCGCCCTCTCCGTCGCGTGCATCTACTACTTCGTCCTCCCCTCATGGCGCGCCTACCCCCCGCTCGAGTCGGCGCTCCTCGCGCACCACATGAACCACGACCCGCCGCCCGACATCCCTCTTAACCGCGACCGGTTCGACTGGAGTACAGTGCAATTCGAGCACCCGCCGGGTCCCATCCGACCGCTCCCCAAGCCCTCCCCCGGCACGAGGTCCCCGCCGCCGCTGCCGCGCGTGCAGGCCGCCTTCAAACCCGAGAGCAAGGCCCGGGCGGCGCTGAGGGAGGAGAGGAGGGCGGAGGTGAAGAGGCTGTTCAAGAAGAACTGGGCCGCGTACAGGGAGCGCGCGTGGGGCCGCGACGCGCTGCTCCCGCTCTCGGGAAGGGGGAGGGACCAGTTCTCGGGCTGGGCGGCGACGCTGGTCGACTCGCTGGATACGCTGTGGATCATGGGGATGAGGGGGGAGTTCGACGAGGCGGTGGAGTATGTGGCGCGGGAGATCGACTTTGGGGAGAGTTCCGGGGATAGGGTGAATACATTCGAGACGAACATCCGGTATCTGGGGGGGCTGCTGGCAGCGTACGACCTGTCCGGGAGGCCGGTCTTGTTGAGGAAGGCGGTTGAGTTGGGGGATCTGCTGTATGCCGGGTTTAACACGCCGAACAGGATGCCGGTGGATTTTATCGACTTTGCGACGGCGAAGACGGGGAAGGGGTTGATGGTCGAGGATACGGTTGTGTCGGCCAGTCCCGGGACGTTGAGTCTGGAGCTGACGAGGTTGAGCCAGGTTACGGGGGACGCGAAGTACTACGACGCCGCGGCGAGGGTGATGGACCTATTTGCCAAGGGGCAGAACGAGACGGCGATACCGGGCCTGTGGCCGATGTTCGTGTCGATGAGGAGGATGGATGTGGTCAGCGGGAATACCTTTACCGTTGCGGGGTGCGCGGATAGCCTGTACGAGTACCTGCCCAAGATGGCGGCGCTGCTGGGGCCGGGACCGGAGCGGGAGAGGTACGGGGACATGTCGAGGATGTTTCTGGATGCGGCGGATGCGGCGCTGCTCTATCGGCCCATGGTGCCCGGGGGAGAGGATGTGCTCATGGCTGGGACGGCGAGCGTTAGTGCCGCTGGGCAGCCGCCGGTGCTGGATCCGGAGACGGAGCATCTGTCTTGCTTCATTGGCGGGGCGTATGCGCTGGCTGGGAGGCTGTTTCGGAGGCCGAGGGATATCGAGCTTGGGGAGAAGTTGACAAAGGGTTGCGTCTACTCGTACCGCGCGATGCCGACGGGTATGGGGCCCGAGAGGTGGAATATGGTGCCTTGTCCGGACAGGACGAAGTGCACCTGGGACGAAGCAAGATGGGAGGCGGGCAAGGAGGCGAGGCCGGAATGGAAGGAAGGGTTGCCCAGGGGGTTCACCACGGTCAAGGACCCGAGGTATATACTCCGTCCGGAGGCGATTGAGAGCGTGTTCGTGCTCTACCGCGTGACGGGAAAGTACGAGTACCAGCAGGCTGCCTGGGAGATGTTCAAAGCTGTGGCCAACGGCACGGCAACGGAGATTGCGAATGCGGCTGTCATGGACGTCACGGCACGGGGCTACCCGTTGGAGCAGGAGGATTACATGGAGGTGAGTTTTCCTTGTCAAACGAGTGATGGCAAGCAATACTGACCCAATAACAGAGTTTCTGGCTGGCCGAGACGCTGAAGTACTTTTATCTTGCGTTCTCCCCGCCGGACTTGATCAGTCTCGATGATTACGTCTTGAACACCGAGGCACATCCGTTCAGGAGGCGAGGCTCGCTGGGGGCATGATTTGTACACTATGTTTAAGATACCACAGGCGCTGCTTAGGACATGGAGTTTGAGTCTCGGTATGGCGTTGAGCAAATCAGCTGTTATCATCGGGATCCTACGGCGTGGTTGTGGTTCCTTCGTGCTTCGGTCTTACTGAACTATCACCGATCAGAAAGTCCGATCAGAAAGTCCGATCGGCGGTAGATACGCACTTCGGGCATTTATCCCCGTGTTGTAGATTGTATAAAGGATTTTCAAAACCCCCGGGCTTACGATTCAGGAATTGGGTTCTGCTTTGGGCGGTATCTCAGAGCAATGGGGATCCATAGTGTCACAGTGTCACTGACCATCGCACACCGGCCCTCATGTATAAGGTCGTCACAAAATGGAAGGATACCTCGATGTCATCAATCAACATTCACAGCTAGTCAACGTGGCTATGGACAGACAATACAGGATCCGCTAGCAAAACAAACCGCTCAAGGTGTCAAAGTCGCGCCTCCACTCCGGCACCGGCCAGTCAGAGCAGGTGGGCGTCGAACCAGGCAACGGCCTGGTTGAACGCCTGCTCCTTGGCCCACTTCTGCTCCTTGACCGACAGGTCGCAGCGCACCGCGAAGCCGTGGGAGACGCCCGAGAACAGGTTGATCTGGTAGGGCTGGCCGGTCTTCTGCAGGATCTCCTCGGACTTGTGGCGCTTCTCGACGGGGAAGATGGCGTCCGTCTCGGCGGCGGAGATGGAGAGCGGGCCGGTGATGGCGGCCAGCTCGTCCTCGTCGACGAAGGAGGGGTGGGCGACGTAGCCGACGCTGATGCCGTCCTTGTAGTGGCGGACGACGTACTGGTCTTTGTGTCAGCAAGGTGACGGTGCGATGGTAGGGAGGGGAAGAGTCAGATGCTCACCTTGGCGCCGAAGCAGTAGCCGACGGCACCGATCTTCTTGACGCCGTACTCCTCCTTGAGGACTTTGAGAGCCTCCTCGACGATGGGGTCGATGGACTCCTTGGTGTGCGGGTGCTTGCCGTCGGAGCCCTTGGCGATCCAGCTCATGACGTCCACGTTGCCGAGGCCGCCGACAGGAATGGCGTCGCCGTTGAAGAGGTCCGGGATCAGGGTTAGGTAGCCGTTGGCGGCGAGCTGATCAGCGATGAGCTGGGAGTTCTGCCAGATGCCGAACACGTCGGGCAGGTACAGGATGGCCGTGTCCTTGTGCGCCTTGCCCTCGGGAGGGGTGGCCAGGTAGCCGTCATGCTGGCCGACCTTGACAGTCTTGCCGGTTGGCTCACCGCTGGAGGGAGGCTGTCAGCAACTGAGGTCATACTTGGTGCTTATGGCACAATATCCTATGCGGAGTGCCAGCTGCAACTGAGGAGGGGTACGTACTCATGCTTGACACCAATGGTGCAGCACCTGCCAGGAGGGTTGGAAGCCATGATGAAGAGAACAATGTGGTGGAGGAGTCAGGTATGGACAGGTCTGGTTCTACGTCGAGAGTTCAGACTGTGGGAGGGCGAAGACAACGAGGTGTTTGAGTGTGACGCAGGGACAGAACAGACGTCAGAGACGAGCGGCGAGGTTTGCGGGTCTACACAGTACTCCATCAGTAGCAGCACGACCTCGGGACGCCGTCCGGGCGAATCGTCTTATAAATTCCTGTCCATACCTTACCCATGGGTCCGGCAATTGCACAATGTCAGGGGGTTACGTAGCACGGCAGCCTGAGATGCTTGAGATGCATATGTCAAGCCTACACGTACAGGTAGTTGCTAGCCTTTGTAGGGGGAAAAATAACACCTCGACCACCAACACGTCCTTGGCGATGGACGAAACAGTCCACGTATACTTCGTATCTTGCAAGTTGTGTATCCTCTTATAGCAATGTTCGTACAGATGAAGATGTCCTCCTTTTGATATCTTGTCTCCCTATTTGTGATCCGGCCTCATGAACACACGGAGACGGTAAAAGGCTGTCTACACGTACTGCTGAAGGCTGCCCCTCCTCCTTCTTCCATGGAATTCTGTGAGGCATTCGCAGATTCAGGTTCTTCTCGAGCCCCCTCAACCCCACCGCCGATGACACCTTTTTGGGCGATCCACAAGGGAGAAAGCTTACTGTGTAGGACGCTATTATTATCAAGCCGAGTCAAGTGTGCCGGACGTAATCCGGCACTACCAATGTCCCGATGGCAAAGCGTCCTGATCAAAGCTGCTTAATAAACACCTTCATCACCGTCGGCCTCGCCAACAGCGGTACCAGGAAAGCCCAGTTCTTCTGCACGTCCTCGACGCCGGCCAATCGATAGCCGTTGCGCCCATACCACGCCTCCAGCCTGTCCTTGAACTCGTGGCGCCAACCGTCGCCCTGCAGCAGCTCCAGGCGCATGCGCCGCGCCCCGCGCCGCCGCGCCTCGTCCTCGGCGAACCGCAGGAGTCCCCGGCCGACCCCTATCCCCCGCGACACCGGGTCGCACGCCAGCATCCCGAACTCGCCCGTCTCCTCGGCCAGGAACATCTTGATGTTGACGCAGCCCAGGAGGTCCGTTGCGAGATTGCCGTGCTGGGAGAAGGAGCTGTCGCCGCGCCAGGCTAGTGCCAGCGCGCCGGAGGATAGGTAGTCCTTTATCTCGGTCGCATTGGTGCGCTTGAATCCCGGGGTCCAGAAAGAGGCTTCGGAGTCGAAGTAGATGCGGTTGACGAGGTCGGTGAGGTAGGTGATCATCCCGTCGTCGTAGGCTGCTTCTGCCGGTGGGATTGCTATGGTGAAGTCCTTCTGGGCTGGGGTGACGGAGTTGTCTGTTGCGCTGGTGGCTGCTGCTGCTGCTATCACGGCGGTTGCTTCGGCAGCATCTTGTCGCTGGGCTCTTGCCTCGTGGGTTTTTTCCTTGACTACTAGGTCTTGCGCCATGGTTCGCCACTCTCGTAATAGGCAATCAATAAGCTAATCCAGAGTTCAAGATAGTTTCCTGATAGCATGGGACGATCTATAGACATAGAGGAGTATACCCGACTCGGTGTCAGCATGCTGTGCAATATTCAAAGGCCTAACAGAACGCAACTGGCCTGTACCCTGCTAGCGGCTGGGCTTTGGGGCCACCTGCGAGCCACTCGGGTCGATGCAGCCACTAAAACGTCATTCGGCATGCGGCTTTGCAGAACAGCGCGTTGAAACATTCCGATCATCAATTGACCGCAACCTGGCCTCTTACTGTGTAGACCGTCCAACCCGCCGTGATTGCGCAACAACCGTCAGCGCGTCTTCTATCGATTTCGTGAGACGTGACATTCACTGCTCGCATTGTCTGCCATGGCTGTCCGCAGTTGTCGCTCTGGATCATAATGCAAGATGGAGGAAGGCGAAGCGCAGATGGCCAATGGCACTGGCCTGGGCATTTCACTGGACCGCGACTCGTACGCGGCGGAACCGATACCTGATGCACCGAGTCTCGCGGTGTCGCGGCAGCCGTCAGGGGAGGAATCGTCAAGAGGAGGCGCGATGGACGGAGACGCGGGGGCGGATAAGCCAGTTCTGATTGACAGCTCGCCAGCGACCGCCACCGTGACGGGGATCACAACGCACTTGCCGTCCCCCCTTCCGTCACCGACATTGAAATCGCACAAGCCCCCGACAGAGTCGCAGCCTATCAACCCGCAGACACCACCTAGAAATGCGCAGGCAGAAACATCGAGCTCCGAGCCCTCCCTTGAGAATACCAGCGCCGAAGAAATGTCGAGCGAGTCCGCGCTGTCGATCCACGAGCCGGAACCGCCCAAGGAAGAGCCCGCAGAGAGCGCGCCAAAGTCACGGAGCAGGTCTGGAACAAAGTCGAGCACGAGCACACACGATGGCATACGGAGGCTGTCGGCATCGGGAATACAGGCCCTCACAGCGGCCCCGGAGTCGCTGCCGGTGGCCTCGATACCGAGCCGGCAGCCGTCAGACTATCCCTTGTCCGCCAGCCTTGCCGAGGGAAGCGACAGACCATCAATGACCGGTCAGTTAGCCTCGGGGATGCCCATTGACCTGGAGGAGGCGGATGTGCTGAGGTCCGACGGCACCAACCCTCGAGTGCTCCATACGGGAAGGCCATCCATCGCTCCACGGACTCTGTCGACACCTCCCACGAGTCGCCGCAAATCGAGCAGCCAGCATCCGAGCCAGTCCATGCCGGCGCGGCGGAACTCATACAACCCAGCACCCATACCTCAACCGCTAGATCTGAATGGTCGCACCAAGGCTCCATCGTCCGCCTTCAAAGCTGGCAGCACCAGTCGTCCCGAGGCGCTTGAGCAGCCTCTCCCGTCTCCGATGCCCCCGGCCATACCGCTTCCCCCCATGTCTATCCCGACTCTCCTGCAACTGGAGCTGGCAGGCGGCCGGCCCAGTCCCTTGTACATCCACCATTCTTATGCCAGCGACCAGCCCTATGAGTCGAGCGCCGTCAAGTTCGAACGGCTTCAGAATTTTCTACTTCTCCCTCCGCATTTGGAGAGGACCATGAACTTTGGTGCGTTGGCATGTCTAGACGCCTGGCTGTGGACCTTCACCATCTTGCCGATCCGCTTCTGCGTTGCGCTGGGTGTGCTTGTGCGGTGGTGGGGGTATCTGATCGCCAAGGAGGCGAGATGGGTCGTTGGCTTCGTCTGGTACGGTCTCGGTAGGATGTGGAAGCGTAACCGGCGCGGCCGACCCCTTTCGAGGCTAGCTAGCACTGGGTCCGCCGAGGACAGTACCACTGAACAATCGCGGAGCAGAAGCAGAGCACCCGAGACAACTCCGAAGACCAACCCGGCCACGAACGTAGCTTATACCAGCGGAGCGGATATGCAAGCTCCGACACAGCGTCGACCGGAGAACGGGAGGATGCACAGCAGTACTAACGCCGGAGTCAACGGGTCTAAGCGGCCCGTGGGCAAGTCGCACCACTCTACCTTCCGGCACCGACGGACCAAGTCGACACCGTCCAGCCTGACGTCATACCACAAGGCCGACCTTCTCCAGGGCCTGGTCATTATCTTCAGCTCCATCTTTCTCATGAACCTGGACGCCAGCCGGATGTACCATTTCATCCGCGCGCAGTCGGCCATGAAGCTGTACGTCATCTACAACGTGCTCGAGGTCAGCGACAGACTGCTGTCGGCCGCGGGCCAGGACATCTTCGAGTGTCTCTTTAGTTCAGAGACGCTCTCGCGGAACAGCTCCGGCCGGTCCAAGGTCCTCCTACCCTTCTTCATGTTCCTCCTGTCCCTCGCCTACAATACCCTGCACGCCGTCTCGCTCTTCTACCAGGTCACCACCCTCAACGTGGCCGTCAACTCGTACTCCAACGCGCTGCTCACCCTGCTCATCTCGAACCAGTTCGTCGAGATCAAAAGCAGCGTCTTCAAGCGCTTCGAGAAGGAAAACACCTTCCAGCTCACCTGCGCCGACATCGTCGAGCGCTTCCAGCTGTGGATCATGCTGCTCATCATCGGCATGCGCAACGTCGTCGAGGTGGGCGGGCTGTCCGTCCCCGGCGCCGGCAACGGGGACTCGACGAGCTCCAGCCTGCCGCTGCACACGGCCTCCATCCTGCCCGACAGCTTCACCCTCCTGCCGTCGTGGATGCTGTCCGGCGAGGTGCTCTCCCCCTTCGTGATCGTCATCGGCAGCGAGATGCTGGTCGACTGGATCAAGCACGCCTACATCAACAAGTTCAACAACATCAAGCCCAACTTCTACGGGAGGATCCTCGACATCCTGTGTAAGGATTACTACACCAACGTACGTTTGCCTCTTTCCCCCTTTTCCTTTTTTTTTTCTTTTTTCCATCGCCAATTACTGACACCCCAGCAAAAAAAAGGCCTTCGTAACCCCCTCCCTAACCCGCCGCCTCGGCCTCCCCCTCCTCCCGCTGTCCTGCCTCTTCATCCGCGCCTCGGTGCAGACCTACCACATGTTCCTCGCCACCCACCTGCCCGCGCCCATCCCGCCGTCCACCCAAACCTCCCTCTCGGTCGAGTCCGCCGTCCCCTCGGCCACGGCCTCGAGCGCCGCCGTCGTCGCGGCCCTCGAGCGCCTCGACACCGCCATCCGCTCCGCACTGGGCCGCGCCGTCTACGGGTTTCCCGACGGCGGTGGCGGTGGTAGCGGCGGCGGTGGCGGTAGTAGTGATGGGGGTACCACGGCCGGGGTGGGGATCCTCGCCCTCTGGCGGCGGTGGAACAGCGACGACGCCATCGCGGCCGTGACGTTCTTGCTTGTGTTCCTGCTTGTGTTCCTGGCGCTGCTGGTGGTCAAGCTCGTGCTGGGGATGGGACTGCTGAGGTACGCGCGTGACCGGTACGTCCGTATGAAGAGCCGGGAGCACGCGATAGCGGTTGGGAAGGCGGAGAGGGAGGTGTTTGACGCTAAGGGGAAGAGGGTGGGCGGGTACGGGCACGTGGAGGTCGGCGAGGAAAGGAGGAGGTGGGTGTACGGTGATGATGCCGAGGGGCTGAGGAAGGCCAGGGAGAGGGAGAGGAGGGCCGCGGAGGGCAAGGGGGAGGGGAAGGAGAAGGATTTGGGGGGTGTGATGAGGTATGAGATGGTTGCTAAGAGGATATGGTAGAGGGTTCTCTGGCGTTGATGGGAGGGCGCGTATGTCATTATACTTTGTTGTTAATAATACCCTGGCAGTGGAGGAGCATGAATTTGAAAGTTATTGAGGATCCCTCAATTTGGGTCGTTTGACACAACTGATGAGCTACTGCTATCTTGCACCACCAAGGCAACTTGGCCACAGCACAAGCGACATCACCTCTCCTGTCCCGCAAGCTGACTCTGCAACCCTCTCTTGCCGACCTGCATCGCCCTCTCCAACTCTCTCTCCTCCTCCCTCAGATGGGCCCTCTCATACGCAAGCTGCTTCTCCACCCTCCTCTTCTCCTCCGCCACGGCCCTCTCCCGCTCCCGCATCGCCCTCTCTCTCCTCTCCCTATCCTCCCTGTTCTTCCTCGCCGCCTCATCCTCCTCCAATCCCCCCGTCCCCTCCTCCGGCGGCCCGGGCAGAGTCTGTATATACGCCTCGACAATCGGATCGCGTATCTCGGGCGCGAGCGAGATGTACCGCAGGTCCGTCAGCACCTTGGCCGGCAGATGCGACGGGTTAGTCCTGCTATTCAGCTCCCTCAACGGCACGCTCTGCAGCAGCGCCCTGAGATCGCCCTTTAGCGTCGCCTGCGGTAGCTTGAGGCGCGCGACGTGCTCGCGGTACCACTTCTCCCTGTCCTTGTCCGACAGCGCCGCGTCCCTCATGGCGGCCTCCTTCCTGTACTTCCGCCTGAACTCGGGCCAGTACAGCTTCGGCGTCGCCTTGTCCTGCAGCAGGGCGAGGTACGGTATCCGGGGGTCTTTCTTCTCCTCCCTCGCGCGCTGCTCGCGGAGGGTCTTGATTCTGTCGCGGGACCATCCCTCCCAGACTTCCTTGCGGGCGCGCGTCGTGGGCAGGACGGTGTACCGCGCGTCGGCGATGATCTTGCCCTCCTCGATCAGCTTCTCCCAGGAGCTGTAGGGGTTGATGTTGAAGTCGTCGAGGAGGTCGCGGAAGAGGGCGCGGGCGTCGTCTTCGGAGAGGGGGAGCCCTTCGTCGCCTTCGTCGTAGGGTTCTTCCTCTTCGCCTTCCTCACCTGCGTTGACGCCGTAGTCGGCGCCCATGGCAGCTAGTTGGGCGGCGATGTCGGCTTCGGTGAACTCGACGGGTCCGGACTCGCCTTCGGGGTCGGAGGTGCGCTGCCGTTTGGACGCGCGGGCGTCGTCGTCGCCTTCCTCGGCTTCTTCGCCCTCGGAGTCGGTCACTTCCACTTCTTCGTACTCGGAGCTGTCGTAGTCGTGCTCTTGGTCCTGGTCCGCTTCTCCGGCGGTTCGACTCTCGCTCGCGGCTCGCGCGGGGGCATCGCGGTTCTGCACAGTCGGCGTGCCGCTTCTGTCAGCCTTGTCCGCTGCACCCGGCACATCGGCGCTGCTGTCTCCATCCGTGGTTATCCCGGCCTTGTCCCGTATCCGCGCCTTGTCCAGCTCCAGCACCGCCGGCATCAGCTTCTCGGGTATGCGCCAGTAGCTCGCGTTCTTGCCCGGGTGGTGGGCGAACCGCCGCCCGTACTTGGTGTACACCAGCACCCACGGCTCGCAGCCCGGTATGGCCACCTTGGACTTGGGCCGGTCCCTCGGCTGCGGCGGGGGCCGCCGGTTGTTGTCTCTGTTGCTGTGGGTGCTGTTGCCGCCGGCGTCGCCACGGGCAGGTGCCGGGGCGGCGGCGGCGTTGTACTGCGCCATGAACGCGTTGGCGACGTTGGGGTCGGAGAGGTTGAGCGAGGGCACGGACTGGTGCTGGAGGTAGCTCGCTGCGGGATCGGTGAGGGTTGAGACGGGCCGCGTGTAGGTCGACACGCCCGTCGAGGCGTTGTAGTAGTACGTGTGGCCCGTCGGCGCCTTGTGTTCGGTCCATCCTGCCGGCAGGGGGGCCGAGAGGGCCGGCGACGGCTTGTAAGTTGATTTCAGCATTTGGGGTCGGCGCGGCTGTGTTTCGCAATGGGTTGCTGAGTATGGGTCGTGGTGTGTTGGATGGCGATGAGGTCAACTAGAGCGCGAAAGTTGCAGCTGTGCCGAGGTTTATCCAGGTCCTTGGGTGCCCCACCGTGCTTATTTCCAACCGAATATGGGCACTATACGTACTAAGGTACCGAAGTCAAACGGTTTGGACATCACTCTTTCAACTTGCATTCACCATTCTATCCCCTGCAAATTTGGATCAAGCTATTCTATGGCTAGACACGGTAGGTGCTCGGATGAGGCCACGTGGAGGATCATTACACTGCGCATATTATCTTTACTCGCGGTAGAGTTCAGCTCCCCAAATCCGAATCAATTACACCTGCACTCCAAAACACGAATCGAACCCTCGAGTCCCCTGTTATAAGCAGTACACAGCCGTCTGTCTGGCCTATCATAAGATCTAAGTCTAGTTCACGGTGCTCCATTGGAAAGACCGAGTCATTCGCGAAATCTGTAAGGCGAGCAACAACTCTCACGGCTGTAACAACCGATGGCCCAACAGACTGCGCCAACGACACAAAAGCGGCGCTACAGATCACCAAATAATCTCTCCTCTTTAGCTGCCAGGCTTTGCGAGTGCTTGGATATGTCCTCGACCGTCCACTGGCCGAACTCGGTCATGTACAGATCGATGAGCGCCGGGGACACCCACTCGAAAAAGACATTGTGCACCGCCACCTGGACTCCCCTTACGGCATGGCTGTCGGTTGCCTTGAGCATTTCTGCCAGTCGCGAACCGCCGCTCCTCACCCGCTCCGAGTTGAACTCTGCGGACCAAGCTCGGATCAGCTGGTTTGGGTCGTTGTCTTCGACGACGTGCTCTTCGGGACTACCCGGGGGGGCGACCTTCTCCGACTCTCCGAGGACGATGACCTTGACCGGTTTTCCGGACAAGGAAGCAGTGTGCCGAGCAGAGAGGATTGTCGGAAGCGAGCCGGTCTTGTTGCTCACTGCCCCGTTGGAGGCGATCCTGTCGGCGCCGATGATGACGACGTCGACGCCCTTGGATGCGAGGGCTGCCGATGCGTCCGAGTAGACGCTGACCTTGACCTGCTGCGCTGGCTTACTCGTCCCTTCCTGCTCTTGCTCTTGCTCTTGTGCCTTTGGCCCTCGAGCAGAAGACACGTCGTCGGCGAACGATCCGGCCAAGGAAACGCCTTCAAAGAGAGGTCGCGATTCGAGGACCCGGAGATCGAGCGGAAATCCCGACTTGAGGGCCAGGTATCTCATGCTGTGTGAGATGGTCGAGCTCTCGGACATGGTGAGAATGACAAGCGGCTCGTGTGAAGCCAGTTTGGACTCGTAGGCGGATTCCAGGTACTTGGCCAACGCCTCGGTAACCAGTCTTGCCGACTCAGTGTTTCTCAAGGATATTCGACGCTCCAGGTCTTGCACGATTGCATCCCTCCACTCCATGGACTGACTCGAACCCGAGGAGGCAGCATGCTGCTTGACAGTGTCCTCGATGCCGCTCAGGGCCGAAAGCAGCACGCTCATGATGGCAGCTCCCATCGATTCGCGGCCGTTCTTCCATATGTGCCAAGCCGCAAAGCGTACCTTGGCCCACCACTCCTCCGTAGGCCCCTGGGAGTCAAGCTTAGAGATCACGTCCCGCAGAATCTGCAGCGCGGCGCCGGCGAGCTGCCTCGCGCCGCTCTGGTGGTCGTTCTTCAGCGTCTCCAGCCCGTCGGCCAGCACGCGGCCCGCCGCCTCTCCGAGGTCCTTCTCGAACCACACCCTCCTCAGACTCTCGGCCAGCCTGGGGACGCCGCCGAACTCATCCGTGTCCACGACCTCGAGCGGATCGTGCCAGCCCCAGCCCTCGTGCTCCCAGTCGATCTGGATGCCTTGCTCTCCCTTGCCGCCCTCCTCGGCGGTCTTCAGCCGGAATGCGAAGGGGTAGATTGTCCATGATCGCCCGATCGACGGGTCCTCGAAGGAGTAGTGCTTTCCCTGACGCAGGAGGGTGAGTGATGCGGGAGTCAGGGTCGTCTCCTCGCTGATTTCTCGCCAGGCTGCTGCTAGGGGCGAGGGATCTGTCCTCTCGATGCCTCCGGATATAGGAGCCAGATGGTGCCTGGAAGAGGGTTAACGCTCTTGCCTGGCTGTGAAGGCCCTGTGACCGACGCAAATGGGTCTGGATGCCCTGACTTACTGGTAGGTATTGACCTTGTCGCTGCGTCGGAACAGAGCGACCGAGGGTTTCCCATCGTCATACTTGATGATGAAGGACGAGACAACCGAGTGGTGTTTGAGTGGTTTACTACTCTGCTCAGACGCCATCTTTGATGCTGCGGAGAAGCGACGGAGAGCCCAAACGGCACAAGTTGATGCTGGTCCTTTGCTAATCAAGGTGCGGAAGTGGCCGGATACAGAGGCTGCAGACAACCGCTTGCAACTCATACCCTGGTAATCACACTCAAACCCTGATATCCTTCTTTAAGTCGCGGTGTTTTACAAGTATACGGATACTTGAGCCCAACATGCAGCGCCGTGAGGTTTGGCATATCGTGATACAGACCAGGAAGAGCATGTGGTGTGATTGAGGGATGACGTGACGGCAGAGCATGCCGTTTAGTGGGTCCGGACAAGGCAGCGCTACGGAGGTGCATAGCTGACAACTGTAACAGCAGTAGAAGGTAATACTCGAATTGAAGAACTGCTCGCATCAGTCATCTCTCAGGGCAAAGCCCTAAAATTACACTGTATTTGCTAGGCTTTCTATTGGCGTGACCTCCCATGCGCGAAGTCCGTAATCCAAAGACAACTGGAATCCAACCTGACCTCGTAGGACGGCAGACCATCCGAATCCTCAGGACGTGCCGTCGACATTCCCGTGCACAGCTGGCGGCATCGAAGATGGCCAGTGAGGACTTTCTGAGGTGAACGGAGGACTGGTGGCTTTACCCTCTGGATACCCGAGATAATGGTGATTTGAAGTACGAATGCAAGAGTCTGATCACGATGTGTTCGCCCAGGTCCCCGAGTGTTCGAGCCTGCGAACGAGCTCGGTTCAACTTGGGATAGTCGGAGTTGCCGTGTGCAGGGACAATAGAAACTCGCTGCCAGCTCTTTCTAGGGACAAGAATTCTTGTGATCAATACAGTAGGCTGTGGTATTTTGGGGATAGGAAGGCTACCAGCGTGTCTTATGAAATCTGCCGTTTTGAATGAGGCGTACCGGGTCTGACTTGAGGTAGCAGGGAGAGTCGAGGTTGACGACCGAGATGGGTCCATGCTGTCGTGGATGGGATACTGTAGAAGGAAAAGGAGCAGAGGCAGGGGGAATTTGGCTTTGGTTCTGCAAGGTTAATCGGGTGCTGCGAGAGGACTCAGCACGGTATGTATATTCCGGCTTCCAGCAGGAGGTAAGGAGAGGGGGTATGGAGGGATATCGGACGACGAAGCAGTATGTCAACAGTGTCTAACGGTTCCGTTGAGAACCTGCGGAAGGCAAAAGGGGTCATAAGATGCCGAGTGCCATGATGTAGGAAGGCTACGATCATCCTGTGGCGAACTAGTAATGTAAACTCCCATGTACAGACCGCGACAAGCAAATCTGTGACAACAACAACTGGATGAACTGAACAGGCTCCTCGTTATTGTGTCGATATGTCTGTGTCGTTGTTCGATCGGTTTCATCATGATGCTGAGTTGCTGAGGTACATGGACTCTGGGCCTTGAGTCCTCTCTCTAGTTCCTCGCTGCCTAACCTCCTGTGAATAGATTGTACCAGGCTCGGGTCGCCCGAGTTGCGGCAGTAGAGTCAAGGCCCGTTCGAGATATTGACGAAGGATAGCATCATGGCAACTCTTGTAGTAATCGATGACGTTTCCGTCACGTTTGTGGGGTGTCTTTTTCGTCATGTGAGTTTGCTGCGAGCTTAGTTTTCCGTCGTGGCAAGGCCGATCGATGTTTCCTATTGAGGATTCTAATCGTCGAACATCTAATAGGGGCACGGCTGGCGCTAGCACAAGGTCGTGGGTGGAGGAAATCATCGACAAGTGGTCACGACGGACGGCATCTGTCCAAAGATGGCGGCGAATTTTCTCAAAGACCGGAATACTACAGTTCTCTGTCCGGTTGCGTCTCGTTTAGATCATCGGAACTCTTCTTGTTCTTGACTAGTGTAGGCAAAACCCAAAAACATTGCACGAGATGTTATTGCTCGTTATCCAAAGGATCGCCGTATGGGCTCGACTACGCATGTAGAGACACAGACACAAACTAGCTCGCCTCTGGGTTCAGTCAGCCTCAAGCCCGAAGGGACAAGTCTGGAACAAAGGAACCACCGACGATATCGATAGCCCATTGTACAGACTCGAGTGGTGGATATTCGGAGGATCGTCAAGGTCAAACGACAACAAAGAGTGAGATTTGGCAGCTGCAGAGGGTTCGTCAAATAGGAGACAGCGGCAAATCGACAGCGTTCCAACCCACATATCGTAAGCATCGTCACTGGCTAGGAGGGTTGGGTAAGCACCCGAAGGGCCTCGAACTGCACAAGATGACTTGCGAACCGACCAGGGTTTTGGATGATAGCTAGAAAGTACCTACTGTTCTTTGTAGGACCTGGAACTTCAGAGTGCTGGGTCACATTGCTCCGCTGCCACCTTCTTCACTGCAGGAGGGCTTTCATTCCCTGTCACAGACAAACAGTTACGCTACAAAGGCGGTGCGCCTTGCCCGAAAAGCTACCTCACTCTTGCGGGTAAGTGGTTGGCAATCTCAAGAAGTTCTCCATTCGCGGTGTGCGCCTGTCAGTCAGGGATAGAGCTAGGGGCCCATGGCCCGCGTAGCAGCAGCCAGCCCGGGAGTCTGGTACGACAATTAACCCAACTGGTCGGGACATGAAGAGGGACATGCATCTTTGCTTGGGGGGTGCAAGTCCAGAATGCATTATCCGGGTTGAGCGCTGTTGTGTGCCATGGGTCTGCTATTGAGGCTAGCGGCAGTAATGTCCGTATGCAATAAAATACGTTGGCATGCAATTACACCCGTCTTGGGCATCCCATAGAAATGACCAACGAGTCTCGCTTGGATGGCAGGCAAATTGCCCGAACAAAGCAGCATCTTGAATCGTAAGACGTATCGTGTACGTGCACAGGCGAGCCATCCGTGCCGGAACAAGTCGCCCCTCGGGGCGAACTTCAGATCTCTGCGACCCCCATCCACGGGGCTCCCGAATCATGGCCTGCCTGACATCTCCATGGGTCTATAACAGGCTACTTGATGATCTCCATGTTTCCGGGGCCATGGGATCGAGTCACTTGGACCTGGATTCTAACTTTATCACGGCCCAAGATATGAGTTCCGAGGCGCGGTGAAGGTGCCTCGACCAGGAAAAAAAGCTGAGTTTGTGTCAAGGGGTGTGTCTGTCTGTGGTGTAAGTGGTGAAATGGCGCTAACTGGCTAAAGGAGGCGAGATGCTTCTGCATTTAGCCTGTTACCCACGTGCCGGGTCTACTTCCCTCCCCGCATGTACACTCGGCAGCGGATTGGATTACCCCAATGAAGCTTCCGGCCCGGACTGGAGCAATTGCAGAAGGGGAATGGATGAAAGAATGGGGGGTACCTGGTGGAGTAAATATTCCACGATGACCTTCTAGTTCAGGCTTGACTCGCGAAGGTCTGAACGATGGAGATGTTTGGGAGATTTCGTAATGTAGTTTGTTCCACCGTGGCAAGTAGAACTACTTTACCCAAGCTCTGATCGGTGATGCTATAGACGGTCGCCAGCCTCTGCTATCGTTGGCATCTGGGAGTATCTGATGATGTGAGGACTGCGGTACGAACTCGCCGTGTAGACGCCTCCTGCTTCGCATGTGACTCGGTCGTGTACGCTGGCGGAAGGCTTCCCTGTACTCCGGAGTGCACACAAGGTATATGCATACAGCTGAAAGAACAGGCGATTCACAGCGGCGCCTTGGCGGCTCCTGGCGCTTGCGGGACCGTTAGGTTGGCCGCGGTCTGCATCGCCTTGAAAGCGCGTGTTGCTAAGTTTGACGTCGTGCCGAAGATCTGCCGCCAAGACATGTGAGATATCATCCAGATTCTAGGCCAGACGGAGAGGATCTAGGTAGCTGGTAGACTAATCCCGGGCCGACAAGATCGGGGAGAGTGGAGGAAAGAACCCGGAAGTCACGACATCTCATCTGGAGTATCACGTTGGACAGTTCAGCCGGGAGCTTCGGCAACCAACCACCAACACAGCAAGGGATAGGCGTCAGGATTCATGCTCCCTCGTCGCGTTGTTGATTTGCTAGTAACTGTAGCCATTGTCGTGGCCTCAGCACCGAGACAGCGCATGGGCCACCGATGATGCCAAGTGAAAGAATCTGGAAGTGTTACGTTCAGCATGACAGCTGATATTGCCGCAGCTGCAAAGACCATGTCTTGAGATTGAACGCGGTACCAACGGACACGAGTGCTATTGACTGCGACTCTTAGCCCGTCTCGATTGGTCGCTCACATACCATGCGGCTGGTTACTGATATTGGCCGCAATGTCGAGACAATGAAGAGCAAACCAGCAATCATTCCATTGTCGGTCAGGCTTGTTTCAGCACTGCATGAGCACACTTGGTACGTAAGCACAACCACGGGCTATCTATCAATCACATGATTTAGCAGTGAGCTCGACGCCGGCAGCAAGGCCCGTAGTTGCTGTCCGGCCGACTGATGACTGATGACTCCTTGCTGTTTGTTTGGCACATGTCATGACTTGCGCCTCGTCCCGACTGCCTTTTCTCCCTTGCCCCTAGTCTGTCTACGTCTACTTTACCTTAGATCCCGAGTGTTTTCCTCGTGATGTAGTTGTACGGGTCATCGCCAGTCAACCTCCGCAAAAGTGGTTAGATGCTGTGGGCGCGACTCCCCATGTTCTGGTTCATCCGGATTTATCCAAAAGTGAGGTTAGCGGCCGCCGGGACAAGAGTTGCTTGACAGCAGCCAATCTGGAAAGCCTGTCAATGAGAGGGTCTCCACTTCCAGTGAGCAGCCGTCAAAGGCTCGAAGCATTCCCATTGGCTGTGCACCACCACGGCCCATTCTGCCGATTTCTCCATCCGGGCCTATTCTGGCAGCAGCCCCCATTCCGGGGTCCAATCGTCAAACATTCTCTGTTTTCGCTTCACCAGCAGCAGGGCGAAGAGGATCAGCTACAATCAATAGACTTGGTAGTCAGGGCGCTGTGCTGTTATCATCAGGTATGTGTAGACTCGACAGGTACCGGCGCCACTCCGTATCCGTTGCTCTTACGTTCCGGCCTGGCTTCCGGTGAGGCTGCCTTTAGCGCCATCGCAGTCAACACGATCTCTGCCACGAGGCGTTCCTGCCGGCCAACCGCAAGCGCTATCAGCTAAGTCGGCCAGGTGCCACATCTGTAACGCTCCCGAAATTCCGGAGGTTTAGCTCTGGCGCGCCTCCGATTACACGCGCACTAACTATTTGCGGCAGTGTGGTCCCTGGCGAGGAGAGGTCCAATTGAACTCTCTAGCGGAGTGTAGCACAACGGAATTCGAGTTGCGATGTTGAGCAGTAGGTAGGCATGGCTGTGCCGTGGCCGCCGGGGCGTTGGATCGGTGGCCATCTAAATCTAGTGGTGTACATCCACTCTACCTGCGATGATCAAGAAGCTCTGGACTGGACGTCGATGCTACAGTCGCAAAGCCGGGGCTTGGTAGGTACGTCGCTGAGCTCCGTGTCCAGACCCGGCCGACCAGTGTCGGTTGGGCCAACGACCTGGAAGCGAACCAGCTCCGGCGGACGGGACTCTACAAATGCAAAAATTCTCTTTCAGCCTGTGCAGCATCCGCTAGTAGGCTGCTGCTCCTCGCACACCATCTTCAAAGCATGGCTGAAGTAAGTACATACTTTCTTCTGTGGTTATGCTATTTTTCGGTGGTTTAATATCGTCCCTCGTTCTCCAATGCCTGGTCCAATTGCCACCCCACCATCCTACGAGACATCCAATCTGGCCGAGCTAAAGTGCCATTAACCGCAAGCCGGCCGCCACTGCAACCCCATGTTTAGTGTGGATACCTTATCCTGTCCCCGTGTCCCCGCTCTGACCTGCGCTCCAAATTTGGGGGTGGGAGCTCTGGAAGCTGTGGGTAACGAGCCGCTCCAGCAACCCCAAGGGACACGGAGGAGGACAAGGGGGCGCGTGGACGGACGACAAGGTCCTTCGGGATCTAACCCCAGGATCTCCAGAGCAGTCCTTCTGTTAAGTCTCACTCACAACCACATATAAGTGGAGAAAATCTCATGGATCGGAATCTCATAAAGGGCCTCCATCCCCTCTCATCACCGTCACCCCTTCTCGTCCCGTCTGAAGTCAGTCAAGTCAGTCCTTTGACCACTCCTCATATCCCTTGTGCGTCTCTTGTAAAGAAGACCGCACCTCTTCTCTAATTCATATCACCAGGCAGAGCGTTCTAGTCTCTGCACTGACCCCTGGGAAGGACCACCACCAGAAGCCAACAACCAAGACTGAAGACGGCCATTGCCGGTTTTCGACACAATGGCGCCGAATATCGGTATCTCGTCCGTCACGGCCGAGGTTGACGTCGCACAGGCCGAGGCACCTCGCTTCGAGAAGGTCTACTGGACCAAGGAGCCCCATCTGCGGAAGCTCTACGCCATGGCCGTTGTGCTCATGGTCGCGTCCGCCACCACCGGTTACGATGGTATGCTGGTCAACACGTCCCAGCAGATGAAGCAGTGGCACAACTACTTCGGAGCCGATGTCGAGGACAACAACAAGCTCGGTATCCTCGTCAACATGTTTAACATTGGTTCCATCGTCTCCTTCTTCATCACCCCCTACATCGCCGATAACTACGGCCGCAAGACCTCCATCTTCATCGGCTGCTGCTTCATGGTTCTCGGCGGTTGCTTGACCGCTTTCTGCAATGGCTACGGAAGTAAGTTTCATGACCACCACTACTACTGGTTTCGCAATTGGCTGTGCCACATGATGGTGAGGCCTCCAGCCAGACATTGAAACTAACAGATTGTAGTGTACCTCGCTGGCCGCTTCGTCCTTGGTTTCGGCAACTCTCTCGCTCAGATGGCCTCGCCCCTTCTCCTTACCGAGATCTGCCACCCTCAGCACCGTGGCCCCGTCACGGCCATCTACAACTGCTTGTGGAACTTGGGTGCTCTGATCGTTTCCTGCATCGGCTGGGGCACCGTCAGCATCAAGAACGACTGGTCGTGGAGGTCCATCACCTTCATCCAGATCGTGCCGTCGGTCATTCAGCTCATGTTCATCTGGTGGATCCCCGAGTCCCCGCGTTACCTCGTCAACAAGGACAGGCACGAGGAGGCTCTAGAGGTTTTGTCCAAGTGGCACGCTGGCGGCGACCGCAACAACGCCACCGTCCAGTTCGAGTTCCGCGAGATCAAGCAGACCATCCAGATCGAGAAGGACGCCGACAGGAGCACGACCTACATGGACTTCTTCCGCACCAAGGGTAACCGCTGGAGGTTGGCTATCATCATCTCCCTCGGTATCATCTCGCAGTACTCCGGCAACGCGCTCTTCTCCAACTACATGAACACCATCTACGAGGGTGCCGGCATTACGTCCGACAACCAGAAGCTCGGCCTCTCCACGGGCAAGACCATCCTCGATCTGATCGTCACCATTGGCGCTGCCCTGAACGTTGACCGCTTCGGCCGCCGCCCGCTGTTCCTCGTCTCCGTCTTCGGCATGGTTGGCTCCTTCGTGTGCTGGACCATCACCGGTGCCGTCTACGAGAACTCAAACGGGACCAACACTGGGTCAGGCTACGCTCAGCTCGTCTTCATCTGGGCTTTCGGTATCTTCTACGACATCGGCTTCTCGGGTCTCCTGGTCGCCTACGCCCTCGAGGTCCTGCCCTTCCATCTCCGCGCCAAGGGCATGATGATCATGAACATCACCGTCCAGGCCATCCTCGCCATCGGAAAGTATGTTGCACCCTCCCACTTCTCTCTCATTTTATCTGACCAGCCCGCTAACATCAATTCCCCTCACAGCCAAACCAACAAGGTCGCCTGGGACAACCTCCCCAACCACTGGAACTTCATGCTCTTCTACACCCTCTGGGACTTCGTCGAGCTCGTCTTCGTCTGGTTCTTCTACGTCGAGACCAAGGGCCCGACCCTCGAGGAGATCGCCCGCATCTTCGACGGCGACTCGGCCATCGCGCACATCGACATGCACCAGGTCGAGAAGGACATCCACAACGCCGAGCACGACGAGGACATCACCGCAGCCCACATGGCCGGCGAGAAGAACGCCGTATAAAGGCGTCTTGGATGTCTGGTTTTCCCGGATTCTTCTGGGTTTCGTTCTTGCTCGAAAAATGACACAGGTTTCTGTTTTTTTTGCCCTTGGACATCTGGGTATTTTGACGGTTCACATGTGCATGGGTTTTTATATCTCGGGCGAGCGAAGTTACAATAATACCTCCACCTTTACATCTACTGCAGCAGATCTTGACTCGAAGGCTGCTGTATTTTTCTAATACAATGAGACCTCGATACCCCCTACTCAAACTGTTTGATTCTTTGCTCCTGACACTTGTGGTCGCTTGCTTCGTCTATACATCCAGCAGCAAAGCAGTGAAACATCTGTCTTCACGAAGCCAAGCAACTAGTCTCACATAAGCATCAAATGTCTCTCTCCGGAAAGAGCAAGGGTTTGAGGAAAGACATCCTTTCTCCGAATCCTGAACCTGCTGTGGTGCGACGGCGAACGTGCATGAACGACGCTAACGGAATCCTTCCCGC
>Ga0209127_100179_pt1 | contig 23027 bp, 18 predicted proteins | sample LakSupMetagenome_FD_187469 | JGI IMG/M metagenome (GOLD analysis project Ga0209127, IMG submission 187469) | Freshwater microbial communities from Lake Superior, Canada - Sta WM archaea (SPAdes) (version 2) | ecosystem: Environmental > Aquatic > Freshwater > Lake | place: Lake Superior, Canada...
TTTGGTTATAACATGACCTGTTGCTTCCATGCCTTCGAACTAATTCACTTCATCCAAACAACCACCACCTCACTCGTCACAACAGCAACAACTCAAAAATGTCCTCCTCCGCAACCACCACCGCCAACCCCTCCCGTCCCCGCCCCGGCCGGCAGCGGCGGCGGCGGCCCACGGAATTCACCCTGCCGGACGGCACCAAAGTCCTGGTCGCCCTGCCCTCGGACGACGCGGACAAGCTCCGCCGGAAGCACAGCCGCGGCGACCCGGCGCGCCAGACCCAGATCGAGGTCGTCGTCCACGGGTCGGAGCAGCACACGTCGCTCCTCGTACAGGCGAGGGAGCACGCCGAGCGGCGGGCGCGGGAGATGCGCGAGAGGCTGGGCGGGGAGCTGCTGGAGGAGTGGGACGGGCTGCAGGCGGAGCTGGAGGAAATGCGGAGGATGATGGAACGGGCGGTGGGTGCTGGTGGGACTGGGGGTAGGTTGAATGCGAATTTTGAGAAGTTTGGGTTCGATGCGCAGCTGAGGACTTTTGGGGATGAGTTGGATGCGAGGGAGGAGAAGGAGAGGGACAGGGGAGGGATGGTGGGTAGTGACGAGGAGACGGAGGTTGGGGAGGGGACCAGTAGTTCTGGGGGAACAGATTGGAGTGAGAGGAGGGGAGGGACGACGGTGAAGCTGTTCAGGCGGCCGGTTATCAAGCAGTATTTCCATCGGGGACTGCTGTGGAGGAGCAGCGAGGAGATGAAGGTCATGAGTTTTGAGCTGTTCTTCGACCTACTCTACGTGGGTATTATTGCGATCAACGGGGATAATGCTGCAGAGGAGGCCGATGGGAATTCTCTTTTGCGGTTCGTGGTGACGTTTGGGTGTAGCTGGAAGATCTGGAATGATGTGCAGCAGTTTGTGAGCTGGTTCGACTCGGACGATGTCGCGCATCGGGTGGAGATTGTGTTTCTTATTGCTTGTTTACTCGGGTATGTTGTCCTCTCTCCCTGGCGGTTTGAAGGGCGGTGCTGACCAAGGCAATAGGCTGACGACCAACACCCTCCAAACCTTCAACGAGCACTACGACACCTACAGTCAGCTGGTTGGCTTCTTCCTCGCGGCGCGCCTTTTCCAGGCCCTCCACGCTGCCTACATCGGCTTCATGCTACCGCTGGTGAGAGCGATGATGATCTCGCAGATCCTCCTCGTCCTCGTCGCCGCCGCCCTCTGGATAGCCAGCATCCACGTCGAGATGCCATCGCGCCTCGGTCTGACCTTCACAGCCCTAGCGATCGAGCTCTTCGGCAGCGCCATCCACGTCGGCCTCTTCCGCTACGCTAGGACCCACGCCTCGCCCTTCGCCAACCGGATCGAGAAGATCTTCGACTTCTACCCAGCCATCAACATCGAGCACAAGGTCGAGCGCACCAACGCTTTCACATCCCTCGTCTTCGGGTACTCGGTTGTCGGAGTTCTGTTCCAGAACGCCGGCTACGGGCTCAACGCCTTTCTGGGCAAAGCAGTGCTGGGTCTGGTGCAGGCTTTCGTCTTCAACTGGCTGTACTTCGAGGTCGATGGGGCCAACATCCACGTCCACGCGATAAGACGGCACGTCAACGCCGCCTTTCTGTGGCAGAACGCGCACCTGACGTTTATCATGGGCTACATCCTCGCCTCGGCGGCGCTGAGCAAGCTGGTGGTGGCCGCCGACTGCCGGGACTCGCCGGCCGAGACGCTGACGGAGGTGTATCAGCACCGATCCGAGGAGCATGTCCCCATCGGGTTGAGGTTCTACTACTGCACCGGGCTGGCGGTTGCGCTGCTGAGCATGGGGCTGATCTCGTTCGCTCACGAGCACAAGCTGCCGATTACGTGCCGCTTGCCCAAGTGGGTGCGGTTGGGGAACCGACTGGCGGTCTGTGTCATCCTGTTCACGCTCCCTGCTGCGCAGGAGGTCAATAGTCTGAATCTTATCGGGATCACCGTGTCTCTGAGCGTGTGGGTGTTGCTGGTCGAGCTGTGGGGCAAGTCTTGTCCGGACGAGGCTTTCTTCGGCGAGGCTAAGCAGTGCTGCTACACGGCTAGGTGTAGCAAGCGGGACCTGGAGGATGCTATGAAGAGTAACGGGGAGGTTGATGTCATTGAGCTGGGGAAGAACGAGAAGACGGGAGGTATGGATGTCAGCTGAGGTGTATGGGCGCAAGGAGACAGGATTGATAAGGTATATCTGCAAAGAAATCTATTCCAAATATTATCCCAGATCTCATCCCAAATATTACCCCAGATCTCATCCTAGATATCGTCCCAAGGAAAGGTTCCATCTCTAGTGCCATAATCCACCCCCTAGGAACCGCCACTAGCAGCCGAAGCCATGATAGCAATCTGCGCGGCCCTCCTGCGATCGACCTCCTTCTTCAGCATCACAAGCGCAGTAGTAACAATCAGCACAACCAGCATCTCCCGCTCCGTCTTGTCCCCCTCGTCCCAAGCGCTCAGATCAACCATCAACCGGCCCCCATTCCCCGCGGTGCTCGCCGAGCTACCGGGCGTCCTCGTCTCCTCGCTGCGCACCAGCATCGCCACCGTCCGCCGGACCTCTTCCTCCCTCCCGCCCGCCGCGGCGACCCTGACGATCTTCTCGAAGACGAGTACGCTGTTCGCCTTGAGGGCCTTGCGCTCGCTGCGGGAGGCGTACCGCCATTCGAAGGTGCCGAGGCGGGTGTGCTGGAGCCTCTGCGAGCGCGACAGGAGGGATGTCGACTGCACGGGGAAGGTGTCCCACGCCTCTTGCTCTTCGTCGCCCGGAGACGGCAGGAAGAGCGACACGACAGGGGGCTTGCGCGGTCCGAAGCGGTAGGTGGTCGTGCTCAGCTTTGCCTCGCCCGAGCCGGAGACGAGGTAGCTCGATCCGCTGTTCTGCGCGAAACGGATGGAGGTGTAGCGCGGTTCGGAGGATGGGGCGTCGTTTCCGCCGTCTACGGGGAAGATCGGGATGGGGACGGGCTTGGGGGGCAGGGGGAGGGAAAGCCAGGGCTTGCCGGCTGTGTGGATTTGGAGCTGGACTGTGGGGGTGAAGGTGTGAGGGGAGGTGTAAGGGGGTGGTGAGGAGAGAATAGAGCCTCCAGGGGAGGATGAACGGGCTGCCCAGGATTCCAGCTCGATTAATGCTGTGGTTGGGCCTTGGGTTGTGTAGGAGGGAGCTAGAGAGGGCGAGGTCGAGGTGCTAGTATGGTGGCGCGTAAGAAGTCTGGTGGCCATCTTGGACCTGGAGTTTAGAGCTGTGCTAGTAGTGTGTCGTTGATACTCTCTTTCTGGGATTGATGATGAGTGCGATGGACAGAGCCTTCCTGAAGACGGAAGGACAATGGTTCACACTTAAACTTCGGTTCTCTATATACTTATCTGTCTACATCGTCGGTATTGATCTGCGCCTCGCCATGCCATCGAGAGGGAGAGGAGCCGATGAATACGGTTCCTGTGGCAGTGGAAACAAGCGTGACGCCTTCATAGCCACATGGCGAACGTCGCACCACGCTCGGGACTTGAAGGTGATCTGGGGTCGCCGTGGAGTCGCAATTAAGCTTGTTCGGTCTAAAGCCAATCAGGAGTGTACGTTGAGCAGAAGTATCCACTCGATTCTATGCGAAATACGAAATGTGGGTCCAAGCCGACAGTTCAACACCGCTTCCCGTGGCTGTGTTCCCCTGGTCTGCCTTACTGCAAACCATGGACTAAAAGGCTAGGGCCGTTTGTGAAGCCGCTATGATGATGACGAGGCTGGAGTCTTACCCAAAAGAGGTAAACGAGGCCACTACATAGATGAACAGTCTTCAACGCTGGTAGTCGGGGTTGTCGGACTCTTGAAGGACAACATCTCATACGAGCACGGTAACTGGCTATCGAGGCAGTGTAGAGCAGAAAGAAAAGTGGTATCACCGACTCCGACCGTCATAACAACAGAGAGACGCTCAAATCCTCATCTTGTCTTCCCAAAGAAGCCCACATCGCGCTCGAGCTGCGCCTCCACCCACATCGGCCACTGGTTATACGCGACGTGGTCTCTGTCCACCAGCCCGTTCAGGTACTTCAGCCATCGGATGATACCGATCTCGATGTCATTGCCAGACTTATTGGGCTCACCGCTCGCCCTCCACTCCGTCTCGGTGATAGTGGCCATGATCTGCTTGAGGGCAATCCAGTGCGAGGCGAGCAGTATGCACACCTGGTTGTCCGGGTCGATTATCTGCCGGAACTGCTCGTGGGGGAGCATCATCCACCATGCGTAGTGCTGCGACATTGACTTGTAGGCTGTAGCCAATGAGATCAGTAGAAGTTCCGTAAGCCGGCAGGAACAGTGCTGAATGGCATGTGTTGGCCTTACCTAGGAATGATGAGACTTGCAACTGCCTCGCCATATCCAAGATCCTCTCATGGTACTGCGTCTCCATCGGATTCACGCACAGAGGACCCAACCCCTCAATAGCAGCCACCGCATCTGCAGCCCAGCCATGCTCGATGAGAGGCACCTTCTCGAGGAGCGGTCGGAGCGCCTCGGTCTGCTTGTCTCCCAGGAACTGACCGAAGAGCAGATTGGCACCTTTGAGATACATCTGGATGGCGACAATGACTATGCCCCGGATAAAGGTCATATACTCGACCATACCGTCGTCGAGGAGCACCGATTGGAAGGTAAGCGCGAAGCAGGTCGCCATCAGGGCGTTGCCTTCCTCGAACGTGTCGGCCCGCGGCACGTCCGAGAGGGTCTTCTTGATGGCCTTGATGGCCTTGAGGCGGTGGTTCATTGCGAAGGCCACGAGGGTGGGGTCTTTCTGCACGCTGAGGTCGGAGGCGGCGAGGCCAAGGATGGCGTGCATTAGGTACTCGTACTGGAGTGGCTTCTGTCAGTAGGGATGTATCCAAGGCCTAAGGGAGGGGGCTACATGTGAGCCGACCTTTTCAGATAGACATGGTATCTCATGCGTCCAGATGCTCTCTGCACCAATGGGATGGTGCGGGTAACAATGAATCAAGAAGTGCTGGAAGAAACGCATATCCTGCAAGCTGAACAGGGGGATCTGGTGCTGTGGCTGGAGACGGGACGTTAGTGTCCGTTTGGATGCACCCAAGCGATGTCACGCGTACCTGATGAACAACCTGTGGCGCCGAAGGATACTCGCAGTTTAGACCTGTCTTGACACAGTGACCGCACGCTGGTCTCGTTTCTTGACACTAAGCTTATGTATGAGCCTGGAGCGAGCGAGTGAGTAAAGGACTGCAAAGGAGACCCTACCTTGATCCGTCGGCGTTTACAGTTGAAACATCCCCTTCGGCTCTTGGTATGACCCCTTCTTTCGAGCCGCTGTTTCTGACGCTGGATCTCAGATGTGCTCCTCACTAAAGCACTTGATCCAGGTCTAGTAGCCACACCCGGGCTTGCGCCGGCCCCTAGAGGTGACTGTCCCGGTGGAGTGATGCCGGGATTGTTGGTGGAGGTTGACGCCGAGCTGTCTTCTCCCATATAATCTGCGTCGTCGTCCTCCTGTAGAAACGCGCCGTAGTCGAACTCTTGCTGGTCGCCGTCTAATACCATCAACGGCATACCGAATTCCTCAGAGGTGAAATCCATGGCCTCTCCTCTTTATGTGCTGGTTTCACAGAATGTCCCTGCTATACAAAGTAGATCGATCCAACAAGATACAATATGCGGCTGGGAGATATGTACTTGATGGTTTGAGTGCAATATCACCGCCTACACGGACAGCAAACGAATTGGACCGACGTGTCGATATAACGTGAAGATACTGGATGGTTATCACGTGGCACACCGACGATCATGGCTTCGCCAAGGCTCTGTTCCTGGCTTCGTGTGGCAGTGCTGTTAGGACAAGTTCTGCCTTGACCCAGTGGGAGGTGCAACGTCGATGGTAATTGGAGAACACGTCTTGCACTGTTGTCGGTATGCGTAGCTTCTCGTAAATCGACCGCTGCGCGTTGAGACCATTCACTTTGCTAGGAGTGCCTATCGTCGCTGCCTAGGAACTAGACTATCCCAACCCGCCCTTGTCGGTGTCAGAAAACCAAGCCGCACGGGGCATTGTCGTGCCGTCGCGATGCGGCCGTGGTATTTCCAGCTCCAACACCAATGCCGTAGTTGACGGCCTGACAAGATGCATCACAGCGTCGGGCTGCTTGCAAAATGTGGTCAAATTGGGATGACCGAGTTGCTAAATTCCTCACCACTTCACTGCATCTTCGACAACCTGGAGCGCTCTCCTATCCTGGTTTCTTAAAGTCCAGATGTTACAAGAAATCGCTCATGACAAGATAACTACTTCGTAGACCTAGCACCATGCGAAGACAAGGCATGAAGCCAAAATGGTTCAACCGGAATGATTCGACTTTTCCCAGACTCGCGATATTGCGGCGGCGCATGAGGTCGTTTGTTGGTCATTCCTATCGTCTTGCCACGAGGGACCTATTACGTCACAGTGGCTTGAGCGGTTACAAGACTGCCTGCCGGAATGGAAGCATGGCGGGTGAAGGCAGCATCCTATGTCTCAGACTTTCGGCGCCACAGGAACGCTCCGAGAGCTAGTGCAGTGGCGGGGAGAGGTTCAAACACCCGAAAGCATCAAGCAAGTTCTAGACGAACGACGACCGACTACTGTGTAGGTCGGTGAAGCAACGACCTTTCACACCCTCAGCCGACAAACTTGACTTGGTTGGATCAAGTAGACTTGCCGAGACTGTCGTGCCGGTCATCCTGTGTCAACTGGCAACACAGGTGCCCTCTTCCTTCGATAGCACGCTTCGAAGCTGCGGCTGACTACAGCTGTTCGTTTTCGCAGTGCAGGATACTCGGGTGGCTACGAGCTGTGGCCTATTCGAGGGAAGTACAAGGGCCAGTCGGCGCAATGTGAGACTGGTATCGGCTAATCTTGGCTTGTTCACGAACCGTCACATCCGCCAGCGTCTGCCCGGTACGCCAACAGCTATTAGCCGAGTCCCGTAGAGTGCATGCAGATGTGCAATTTATAGACCGTCCCAAGTTGGAGGCGCCGCCCGATGGTGGTTGAGCTGCCGTTCAACAAGAGGGAAGAGACGGGAGGTGTGCTGCAGACAATATCGAAGAGATAGGCATTTGGACTGTGGACGGGTCCAAACCGGGCTTTTCGGCACTCGCCGTATGCCATAACCTCTTCCTTCCTTGGTCTGGAAGCAAAGGACATATGAGCGAGTGACTGATGACAGTACTGCCGCCGGAACGGGAGCCGCCAGTGCCAAGCTTAGTTGGCTTCGGGGACAATCAGATCTTGCTCCCCATCGTGACCAAACAAGTGAGAAACGAAACATTCTTCGCATACATCGGCGCCTGATGTTGCGTGTAAAGCGCCACCACAGTGAATAAGCTTCTGCAGGGGTAAAACGTGCGAGAATAAAGGGTTTCAAGATCTGCTGTCACTTGGGGTTGGGGAGTTCTGGAACAGATGTGCACCGCTAACATCTTAACAGCTGCCCGATTGCAGATCCGCCGGCCATAGCCGCCGCATTCAGCTCCCTGTGAAAGCCACTAACATTAGGGGAGAAGGTTTCTGTAAAAGGGAGCACAGTTGCTAGCGGAGAACCCCCACTCCACGCCCACTCATTCTCCCCGCCTTGCCTTGCACAGTGCTCTGACGGTCTGGCCACTTCTACGTTAGCGCTAGGCAAGGGACATGAGTGACAACGGCCGGGGCATTTCAACACAGAAGGCTCGAATCGGACCAGCTGTCGAAGCAACGCCGCTGTTGTTGAAGTACTTCCCATCGTTAGGGCAGTCGACGAAAGCGAAAGAGGACGCGGACCCAGCTGGTTGAGAGAGTCAGAGACGAGTCGACCTAACGCCACGCAGATAAGAGGCGTCGGTTAGCGTGTTTGAAGTTGGACCCGCGCGCCTTTTCTCGCTCGCTCCTTTCCGCAATTGCGGATTTTATGAACAAATGGTTTCCACCACCAGTCCAGACCCTCCGGACCCAAACATCGTGGTGGCTGGGTCCGAACCCCGGACGCTGCTTGCAGCTCGGACCAACAGTGTTGACAAGCTGCCAATTCGACCAGTTCACCTACAATACCTTACCGCTGGATGAGCGGGGCAGGCGTTACTAGTAGATTGTGACTGTATGAGTACCTTACCACAGTATACACATGTGAAGCATTGTGCAAAATATCGAGCCAAGAACAACAACTGCCCTGCAGCCCGAGATTCATACCAGCGGACACTGTCACGATCATTTTTGGTCAGACGGGGCCAGTGCCGAAGTGGTTGCATTTGCACACCTCTAGAGGGGGGGCGGATCCGGGCAAACAGCCGCTGTTTCTCCTTGCTGTCAAGTAACAAGTTGGCAGCTCTCCCCATGTGAAGACGCCCAATCGTTCCCTGCAGGACCAAACTCTGTTCACCTGGACGGGCCAGACGGGACAATACCTGCATTTGGCGCGTCCGTTCTTATTGGATAAGCAGAGCCAAGCAAGCGGCCAAGTCAGTCAGCAGTGAGCAAGCTGCACCTCTGCAAAAAATAAAATAAAAGCAGGCCCCCAAATTGTCTGACATTGCACAGTCGAGAGCGGCAATTGTTGTTGGACTGTGCCTCGTTCGATCATATATGGTTGCTTCCAGTGCGATGGCATGGATGGATAGTACCTTGCACCGTGCACGTCGTCTTCGTACATGGCCCGAAAAAACTGTGATAGAGTTTGAGGCCCAGGGATCTTGCCTTGAGCGATTCGCGTCGAATGGTCTGGCCTACAATTCAAACCATAACCACCTCATGGCCGAAATTTTGTGACGTGGCTCTGGTTGTTGGCGTTTGCTTGTCACTTGTCAGTGCTCGTCCTGGGGTTTTGTGGCCGCAAGGGGTTAAGCAGCATTCGTCCAATGAGAACTGTGCCCCCACCGCTCCCTAGACCCCTGCAAGTTGGTTGGTGGTCGCGCCCTTCTTTCCCCTGACGCTCGATACTCGATTCAGGTACAGACCCACCTTTGGCTCCACATCAACAAGAACCCGCTCCGTCGCTCTCCTGCTCTCGCACAATCGATCTTGGATTTCCACTTCCCCCTTCGGGCCGCAAGCAACAAACAACCCAGGAGTTCCCACCCGCCCTAGTCACTCCCTTTAAGTTCCGCCCGCCTCCCTCCCTTCGACGTTTCCGTCCTTCTCCTTCTCCAGCTGTTGCACCACCAGCCTTCATTTCAAGCAGTTCGTCTGCTCTTCCTCTCCTTATTTATCACGTCGGCCAGCATCGACTTGTCATCCTCCTGCTCATCACGAGTCACTTGTTTTTCACTGCTCTTCCAGCCAACTCAAATCAAAACCGCGCATCACTCCCTCTGCGTCTTTGACAGACAGCGAAAAACAATCCTTCCTTCGCACACATTTGAAGGGCTTTGATATCTGAAACGAATCCCCCTTTCACAATCGTTGAACCATCCTGCTGGTCTGCTGGCGACGTCGAAACCGAAACAACAACAACATCATTGACAGCATTCAAATAACAACATCAATAACGCGACACGTAGCGTTTCCCCGGACATCATTCCCAACAGCAATCTCTAGAACAGAGCATCTTCAACGAATAACTAGCAACAATGTATGCTAAGAACCTCGTCCTCCTGGCCGCTGCCGGTCTCGTTAGCGACGTGCTGGCCGTCAACGTCCACCGTCATGGCCACGCCAAGGTGCACCAGAAGAAGGACCTGGTGATCGAGACCGAGGTCGCGACCGTCACAGAGTGGGTTACTGTCACGTACGACCCCAACGCGCCCGCTAGCACCCCGGGCGCCAAGTTCGCGGCCGCCACCCATTCCAAGGACTACACCCTCACTCGCCAGTACTCGCCGCAAGCCTCATCCGTGGCTATCATTGCCCCCTCGGTTGATCCTACCCCGAGCTCTTCGAGCATTGTCGAGCTGCCCACGACTCTGGCCACCCAGATCAAGGCCGCCGAGGTCGAGAAGGCCCCTACCTCTGTTGATACCCCAGTTGCCGCTCCTACCACTGAGGCTCCCGCGGCTCCCGCGCCCACTACTGCTCAGGCTGCTACCTCTGCTGCCTCTTCCTCGCCCGCGGTTAGTGCTCCGGCCTCGTCGAGCGGCAAGAAGCGCATGCTCGCCTACAACGACCCCAACCTTCTCTCCGGCTTCCTTGGTGACAACTCGCGCGTCGGCGTCAAGTACAACTGGGGCCAGGTTGACGACTCGACGTCCCAGGCAAACATTCCCTTCGCTCCCATGCTGTGGTCTCCTACCCACGCTGGTAGCTGGGATGAGAATGTCAACAAGGCTATCGCCAATGGTGCCGCCGCCCTCCTGTCCTTCAATGAGTGCGACAACGCTGGCCAGGCGAACATGGACCCCGTCAGTGCCGCCGAGGCGCACATCAAGTACATGAACCCGTACGCAGGGAAGGGCGTCCCCATCAGCACCCCTGCCATCACCAACAGCAACAACGCCGGCGAGGGCATCGATTGGCTCAAGCAGTTCATCAAGGCCTGCGACGGCCGCTGCCACTTCGACTTCGCCGCCTGCCACTGGTACAACAACAACAATGACCTGCTCGACCACCTGAAGAAGGTCCACGAGGCCGCCGGCGGGTTGCCCGTCTGGCTCACCGAGTTCGCCCCCATCGGCAGCCTCGACGCAAAGTCATTCATGGCCGAGGTTACTCACGAGCTCGACACCAACTCCGAGTACGACTTCGTCCAGCACTACGCCTGGTTCTTCGTCGCCGACGGCCACTTGACCGACGGAGGCAAGCCCAACGAGCTCGGCAACGCGTTCGCTTACTCTTCGTAATGCGAGCATGTGTGGGTTCGGCGTTTTTGCATTCTTACCAGTCGTTTGTAAGGGCAATCTTTAGGGGGAACGGCACAAAAGGGAAATGGGCGCTCATATTCCCACACGGCATTGGAACGGAATTCACTTCACTTGTACATATTTGAAGTTCATCTTTTGACGGTTGATCATGGTGGATTTGTTTGTTCTTCTTCTTTCTGAGCACACAACATAGGGAATTGTTGCGACACAGCTCATCTGGGTGTCTTCGCCCGGTTTGTCTCTTGGAGGCATTTGTACTTGTTTTGAGGCCAGGGTATAGAAAGGAAAACCGGACGTCGGGAATCCTTCCGTATAGACTCATGATCTACGACCGCAGACACGGGAAATGAACGACGCTTCTGCCCTGACTTGATGGAACATATCTTGAGGTTATGCTGATGACGCGTGAAAATGGGCCTCGTGTTTGCGAGTCTCTTGGGATCTTGGCTTCATCTCTGGGGAGATTGCACATGACCATCTCATCACTATTTGACATTCCAGAGTCCACGCAGGTAGGAAGAATCCGCATTCAAGCCAAGATGATTTCCCCGCTTCCATTGGAACATCATTTTATGCATACATCTCAGGTAGTCTGATCTACCGGTACGCCAAGTCGCCATTTCAATGATCTCTCCTTCATCATGTACATACCAGGCGTTCCTTCTACCTACACGACAAGCCCCTCCTCAAGCGCCTCGTCCCTCTCCAACCGCTCGAGACCGGTACACACGGCCCCGTACACCCGCAGCGGCACCGCCACCTCGAAGCTCTCGCAGACCACATTCTCCGCCGCCACGAGCACCAGCCCGCCGCGCCCGTCCCGCGATATCTCCTCCAGCAGCGGGTGCGGCGGCTGCTCGTCTCTCCGTGTCGGCTGGTGGTGGTGGTGGTGGTGGTGGTGCTGATGCGGGAGTAGCTGCTTCCTGCCGTGGCTGACATCCTCCGTCTCGTCCTGCTCTTGTTCCTCCTCGTCCTCTCCTTCTTCTTCTTCTTCTATGACGTCCCCTGCCGCTCCGGGGTGGGGACCGTGCTCGTCTTGCGCCGGGATGACGAACTCGAGCCTGACCTTCCACTCGAGCGCGATCCCGCTCGTGACGAACTCGGGCGTCGCCGTGACGGGGATGGTAGGCGTGAACACGGTCCGGCGGGCGTACATGGTCGACTCGGAGGACGCGACGTAGACCTTCCTCGTCACGCGGTGCACGCTCGCCTCCGACCGGAGCGCCAGGCTGGGGTCGACGACGCGCTCCGCCGTCTCGAGCGCCGCGTGGACGGCGAGGCAGAGGACCTCGGCGCCGGCGAAGTCGATCGCTAGCGTGACGCTCTCGCCGAGGCGGTAGGCCGGGCGGGCCAGGGTCACGACGCCGACGCGGCGGCCGTTGCGGGCTATCTCGAAGCGGTTGGAGGAGGACTGTTGCGTGCCGATGTTGGAGCGTAGGATGGCGTGGTCGATGGCTTCCTTTGCCGTCGGGGAGGGCACGCCGCCCGGGTAGAGGTGCGGCGTGCCGTCGTAGGCGGAGTAGGTTGATGCTCGGCGCGAGGAGGGGACGGCGGTGGGTGAGAGGAGACCTGGGCCGGAGTCGTTTGTGCGGCGGGACAGTAGCTCGTCGGCGTAGGATAGGAACGAGTTGATCGTCGAAGTGGGCGCGTCAAGGAGCCGATTCTTGTGGCTGCTGTCGTTTTGGTTGTGGGGCTTGCTGACGCAGTGCACGCGCGCTTGGTCACGGAGGATGATGTAAGGGGACATCAGGTCGTGGCCTAGGATCTCGCCGTGGTCGTTGACGCTGCCGAGGACGCGGAAGGGGATCTCGACCGAGGTCACTTGCTGCTCCTTTGCGCCGCCTGGCCGTTGCGTGCCGATTACCAGGCTGTAGGAGATCTTCATCAGCTTGCCGCGGTGAGTGGGCGGCAGCCCCTTTGGCAGGGTGAAGGCATATTCGTAGGTCTTGCTCTCTCCTGGAGCGAGTTTGACGTCCACGAATAAGACCGACTGTGGGGTAGACAGGAGAGGTATAGCCTTAGAACTCGCTATGCCTCGCATGTCCTTGATGGTGCTGAGCTCGCCGCCGCCTAGAAGCTCGCCGATGGAGCTGGTCAGGCTTCCCCATCCGAAGCCTCGCAACAGGCCGCTGTCTCGTTTCGAAGACTCCACGCCGATGACTCCACCTCCCTGTCCGCCAACGACCGCTTTTCGCTTGACCTGCTCGAATGGGCCGGTGTTCACAAGCGATCCGTCCAACGTAAAAGACCCCTGGATCTGCGCATAGCCCATCATCAAAGCCTCGGGGAGCCGTGCAGAGGTTGATATGGAGAGGTTAGACGGTCGTCGAAGATGTTGCGGCCGTCCATTGTTGCGTATGGGTTGCTGCGTCACATATTCCGAGGCTAGCGTCTCGGTCGAGTTGTTGCTTATGGAGTAGAACTCGCCACTACTCCTCGGTGTACCGGCAATACTGGTTGTGGAGAGAATACGCGCTGCTGGTGCTGCTGCATGTTCAGTGATAGTAGGAACAGCGTCCTTTCCCCTGGTAGGTGGGAAGCCAATCTCGCCAAGAGCAGACCTCGGGCTTGTTATGCTGTCGTGATTCAACTGAGGCTGTTCGGCGTTGGTGTCTGACCCTGGGGGCTGTATCATCGGAAACCTGAACTCTGCTAATCTGTCCGATCCTGGGCCCGACCGCGGAGATACGGCGGGTGCTCCAGCACCAGGGGTACTCGGAACGGTCGAAGCTCCCGAAGAGCGCCCACTTGATATGCTTCTGTCTGGCGGGTAGGAAGAGTTGAAGAGCGGAGATGGCTGAGACGTGAAGGGACGGTGTATGTACGAAGCTAGGGGGGTTATGTCAGCAAGCTGTCGTATCGCAGACATGGAGGGACGAAATGGTGCTACTGACCGGACCGTGGCCCATTTGCGCTGTTCCCGCCGCGCGGGACTATTTGTAGACTCGAGGCTCGGGCATGTCCCCGCGCGGGCCGCTGTGGTTTCCCGGAACTGGCATTGTGTTGATGCTCGTTCCCCAGCGCCGCAGCTCCCATCGACACAATAGACAAGGACCGCTTATGGCTGTGACCGTTTCCGCGACCGCCTGGGTTCCCGCTGGTATTCAGGCTGCCGTTCCCATTGGCATTTCCTGAGCCAGTCCCCGTAGCTTGTCCGTTCCTCGGCCGGCTATCCTGGGGCGTCTGCGGAGACCATGGCACGGATCCGGCTCGAGATCGCGAGGTAGCGGCGGCGGAAGGCACGCTCAATGAGAGGGTTGTTCGATGTCCTCTGCCGGCTTGTGGTGGCGCCAAGGCAGATGGTGATCTGGAAGGGTGCTGGGCGCCGTTAGGGGACGTCTGACGCTGTTCAGCGCCGGCAATGGGTGGGTTTCGCGAGTGGTGTGGAGGTAGCCTCGACGAGGAAGAGTTCCCAGGGGAACCGGCAAGCCTGGCTACATTCTTGAAGGTTATGGTGCACTTGACTTCCTCGCCGGCAAAGACGGTCTGGTCATGCCAGCGGACGAAGACGCGGATGTTGCCATGACCGTCGGGAGACATGGTTGGGCTCCGTCAGCCGGATCAGATGGCGGCGGCCCGAACATTCACTCATTCGAGCGCCAGCAGCATGACCGGTGAAGGCGCACTGAATTGGTTCGGACCGGTCTGGGGCGAAAGGCGAGTTCGAGATCTTTGGCGAACAAAGACGGAATGAATGGCAGTGGCAGTGAACGACAGTGCAGTGGCCCAGGTACCAGCCATCGGAAGAAGCGACATGCAGGGATCCTCGGTTACGTAAGGCACTACCCCAGTCTAGAGTGGACCGCAGTCTATGGAGGGCCGAGCGGTGTCTCACGGAACAAGGTGAGGAATCCTGAATGCCTTCAAGATTGACATAGATTGCTAATCGGAGCCAAAGTCTCTCGGCTCCGGAGCCTTGCGAGTCATATTCCCGGGTGCTGAGCGCAAACGTGGACAAGCACCATTATGCCATTTTCGAGTTCAGATACCGATCCCGGGGTGAGTGGAATAGCTGTCTTACATCCACGCTGGGAGTACGACTACTAACACAGGTTAGATGAGCTCGTCAGCGAGATGATCATACCCCGATCGCCCTGCCCCGGCGTTTCTGCTGAGGTTGAGGCTCTCGGCGACGAAGAGCTTCGCCGACTGGCAAGTGAGAGGCTCGCTAAGTTAAAAGTGAGCTATTGCACTCGATGAGCCTTCTCTGTCTTGGCATTCACTAAGCTCGTGCCCTAAGTCTAGTCCAAGCGAACTCTTGCCATGGACGACGACCACCCAGTCGTCAAGCGCGAGCTCGGCAAAGCATCCGAGCGGCTCCAGGATCGGCCTCGTAAGAAGCAGCGCAGGGACGAGGAGAGGGAGACTATCGATTTTCTGGGCGATTCGGACTAGATTGGAGCTGTGAATGTGACTTATGCTTGCCCTCCGCGTCTCGTATGAGGTACAGTTATGAGTCTGCACGGAGGGTCCATGCCTTTGTGTCTGGAGATACGTTCGGTCTAACATGAGCTGCATTGCGCGGCTGCTTCTTTTCTTTGCTTTGCATGGACGGCTATCAGAAATATCAGCTGTTGACTCGTGTAATAGGAATGAACGGAGCGGCCCCGGATGGCTTCCTTGCGTGTGGGAACAGACTTCAATTTAGGGCGTTGATTAAGCAGCATGTCGGTAGTCATCAATCCATGGTAGTTCAAGGCCAACATCAGTCAGGACAGCATAAGGCTCGACAGCTTCAGGGAAAGATGGCACTGCGCTGAGGTGTTCTAGACTTGGGATTCCCAAGCTTGTCAATGTGAGTTCAGGGAAGAAGCCATCCGATTCCACTGGCAGCTGCCTCAGGTCAACTTAATTACAAGGCACATAGTAGTACCTACCTTGCAAGTAACAAGGTAATATAGCGAATTGCTCTTGCTCTTCTGGTCTAAAACGAGGACCAAAACCTCTGGGCCTCCGCTGCCGTACCGCTACGTGAGTTGCCTTTCGTTTCCCTCGCACTTCACTTCGTTTCCTCTCAGCTCTTGGACCATCCTTAGTCTTCTCCAAGTCCCAACCATCCCTGCACCGTGCCGCATCCTGCGCCGAGTTTTCTGAGAGCGGCGTCTGCTACGGACTGCGCACCATGGCCATCATCGAGGATCTCGGTCTATCTGTGACCATCGAGGTCAATGGCACGCCTCTCGAGGAGTACAACGATGCTAAGCCATCCGAGGATAGTACCGTTGACCAAACGGTTACCAAGGTCTGCAGCAAGTATGTGGAGGCAAAGGACGGCGCTGAGTACATTGTACACTGCAAGGCTATGCCTAATAAACCTGGATTTCGAGCTCCGCGCCCAAAGACCACATTTTTGTCTTTGACGTTTATGTCGATGGGAAGCTCCAACGGAGCAAGGTCTTGATCTGGAAGAGGCAGACTGATCATGGCGGCGTGTCCGCTGATGGCGCGGCCGAGTACCATGGCCCTCGAAAACTAATCCGAAGGTTCAGGTTCAGTACTATCCAGACGGGTAAGTGGCCATCTCTATGCAAAGCACCATATTCTGGGTGTGTTTATGGTGGTTAATAACAACTCCCAGTCGAGACCGCCAATGTCGGGGTTGTCGAAACAGACTCTGGGCGAGCAAGCACCTTGGGTGTGATTCGAGTTGAAGTTGCTCGAAGCATCCGTAAAGGGAGCAAGAACGCACAGGATCAATCTGTTGAGGATACAAACTTGACTGTGGCTGAAAAAGCTCTCAAAGGGCAGGCTATCTCTCATGGCACGGCGTAAGCAATGTTCTGCGGACAGTGCACGAGGAAGGATTGGCTGACTTCCCGCGCAGCTTGTCTCCTGCTACCGTTGTCAGGGGGCCAACCCGAAGCAAATCATACCGGCGTACAGTGTCAAAACGAGTGACAAAGCATCTGGACGCCGTCTTCATCTTCAAGTACCGTTCTAAAGGTGAGAACCATAGATACCGCCATGCCAGTGATGGCAACGGCTAATATCAGTCAGATGCTCTTCGGAGCGAGATGGTCATTCCCCGGACTCCCAGCCCCGATGTTGCCGACGACAGGCTCAGAGGTCTTACTCTGGACCATATCATGCAACTGGCACGGGAAAGGCTTGCTGAAGTCAAGGTGAGTTTCTGCAAGATCCCCCGATTCAACTTAGGAGGGCTGCTAATAATCGTCTAGAGGGAGGAGACCGTCAAGACCGAGGCACGGCCTGTCAAGCGAGAAAACGGTGAAGTGGACATGGGAGACTTGCAGCGAAAGCGGGTGAAGCGAGAGACCATTGATCTCACAGATGATTAGGTTGGTGGATGTGAGCGACAAGATCTGCCCTGAGACGATTCACGACATGGGCGTGAAGAGGGAAATATAGCGGCGTCCTCATCCTTCCCGGTCTGGATGTAATTTATCACTGCCTTCAGGGAATGACTTTAGTAGACATGCCCTTGCGTTGAGTTTGCAATAGTTTTGGGGATAGTTTTCATTTGGAGAAAACTCCCACAGTCCAAAGAGAGCACCGTGTCATGGGATATCACGATCCTACATCGTAGACGCGACTGCGGACAGAGGAGAGTGTGGGGGTCCCTCAGGCCATTGTTAACCACTTTCCAACGGCTTGGCAGCGCTGAAGGTTCTTGTATGCAGATGGAACTTCCGACGACATTCCGTCACGCTGCTTCCATCATGGCAGATTAATTGGAAGAGCAGGTTGTTAAATGCTAGATGTATAGGAGGTTTGGTTCCCCAAAGACGTGAAACTTGGAGAGAGATTCTCGTGACAATCCATCCACAGCACATCAACTGGTGAAATGAGTATTGTGCTGGATAAGCTTGGTCGCACCAAGCAATCACTTTTTCACCAAGCACTGCCCTGGCTGCCTGGTTGCAGTCATCCCAAATCTCATTAAACGACCCGGCGAGGCGCATCACGCGTCGCGCCTCTTGACCTCCGTTTGCACCTTTCACACTCTTTTTTTTGCCGTGGCCGACTTGCATCAATCTGTGTCCACTGCGTCCTTCTGTCACTTTCCACAGCATGTTTCCTGGATCTGCCATTATCTTCTAGACCAGACGTGCGCCGGAGCAATCGCCACACTTTCCCAAACGGCCCATTCTTCCGCGCAAGATGGCCATCATCGAAAGCCTAGGCCTAGCCGTCAGCGTCGTGATTGACGGCACGCCCGTCGCGGAGTACGACGACCCCGAGGTGGGACAGCGGCAGGAGCTCGAGTTCGGGAGCGCCAAGGCCGTCACCAAGTATATCGAGTCGCGCGACGATACCGAATACGCCATCCGGGTTGAAGCCCTACCGACGCACCGATGGCTTCCCTCCAACAGGGACCATCTCCTGACTATGTACATCTACATAGACGGCAAGTACCAGCGTTCAAAAGCCATTGAGGCAACCAGCTGGGGCCCGGACGGCGTTGTCTCCAAGACTATCACCGGGGTGCTGACACGGACCTCGGGATCCCACGGCACCTTGGCCAACTTCAGGTTTCAGTGCTGTCAACCGAAGTAAGTTACATGGTACTCGGACGTGGGGAGGTTTTGCGGTTCTCTGACTGGGACCTGCCAGTTGACGACGCGAACGCCCGCACGGTCAAGGAAGACCTGAAGCGAGCAAAGGAGTTGGGCCTGATCCGTATCAAGGTGATGCGTGGTATCAACTTGCACGAAAGGATTCCTCCAAGTGCTGCTCGTGCCGGCCTGGAGAACCTCGATCTCTCTATCGCCGAGAAGGCCCTCAAAGGCCGCGCCGTCTCGCATGGCACGACGTACTCGCCCGGCATCAGAACCAAAATATTGGGCAAAATGACGGTCGATCATTTGGACACGCAAAAGCGACCGTATGCCGTTTTCGATTTCCATTACCGTTCCAGAGGTGAGTTGTGGACGTGACACTACACACTGAGACCCCGAGTACGTAATGAACTATTGCTGATGATGGATGCCTGAAACAGACGCGCTCCGCACCGAGTTGATCATTCCTCGCACGCCTAGCCCCAGTCCCGTGCCATCTCTGAGCGGCCTCGAGGACATCGAGGATCTCAGTCCGGAGGATCTTCGGCGGCTAGCGAGAGAGAGACTTGCCGAGATCAAGGTGAGGGGGAGAATCCCACAACGCATCCTCGACATGAGCAACTCGCTGACCTATCCGTGTATACAGAACGAGCGCAGAGTCAAACGCGAGGTGCCGGGCGTCAAGCGAGAATTTGGCGAGGCTTTTGTCCGCACGCCAGGTCGGGACCGAAACGTGCGGCCCAAGAGAGGGCAAGCAGACGTCAAACCCGGCGTCAAGCGCGAGGGCGGCCGCGATCTCGAGCCCGTGATCATTGATCTGTCGGACGACTAAGTCACAGCTGCGACAGCGGATATACCTTCGAAGGGTACAATAACGTGGCCGTTTGCTTTGCTTTTGATATACCCTTAGTGCGTTGTGTTAACGCACGGAGAGAACACAGCTCTCGGTATACCTCTCTGACGGTATGACCAAGATGTGGTGGATGATGCTCTTTCGTCCTGGCTTTCGCGGTCAGGAAGGTCTGTTCAATATGCTGGATCTATGGGATAGCTAAGCGGGCCGGCGTTTAAAGGCCGGTGGTGTTCGCAGATACAGGCGTTTTATTAGTGAAGCGAAACCCCGATTTGGGCTCGAGGATCTTGTCGGTTGTAGCCCGCTTCTTCGCATCGCAACCGATGCTGCAATGGGCACTGAATTATCATTACGCAAGTGAGTCCCGGTGATCTTGGTGATGAATACTCATCATGGGCCGTCAGATCCTGGAACCACGTTCAGCTAAAGAGGCGATGAGGAAGATTAACTCTAACGTCAACGTGAACCCCTTGCTTGCGACTATAAAGCATGACATCCATCTCCCACAGCATGTGCCTCGCTGAAGAGCATAACCGAAAACAATTGTAACCCTCCTCTCTCACCACAGACATGACATGGCCGACAACGTAAGACGATAAAAGACAAAACTTCTGAGTTGTCATGGAAACAAGCAGCGGAGCCCCGGCTTTTGCAATGCTCGTTCGTCTGTATCCGGGCGGCAAAAGCACCGCCAACAATAACTTGATCAGACGATAGTTTCGTCTTGTGGCCCGGTCTAATCTTCGCTCAGGTCGACCGTCTCAGGAGCCTTGCGCCGGCGCAGAACCTTGATGGGGCGTGGTGAACCGTCGCCATCTCCGCCAGTGAGGTCGTATACCTCGTCGAAGTCTCGCTTGATCACGGGCTTCTTCTCCTTCTGAGTATAATGTCAGCAAATGGGCTGTACAAGTATATGCCACGGTGGTGCGGTCGAGTACCTTTATCTCCGCAAGCCTCTCCTCTGCGAGCCGGTTGATCTCCTCCTGGCTGAGGCCGGCGATACCCTTGGGTGCGGGCTCGGGACTGGGTGTTCTGGGGATGACCATCTCGTTACGCAGAGCGTCTGCTGGTGATCAGTATTTTCTTTGTCTGCCGTCAAGAGATTGGCGACTCACCCTTGGACCGATACTTGAATAGGAAGATGGCATACGGTTGTCCACCTAGCTTTTCATTTTTATGCCATTTCTGGGCAGGAAGTTTGACGGGCGAAGAGAACCTGGCGGTTTGTTAACGGTGCCTCTTCCCACGTGAGAACATACATTGCTTACGCTGTTCCGTGGGAGATGGAGCGGCCCTTGAGCGCCTTCTCCGCGACAGAGAACTTGGATAGGCCACCATTCTCGGTTGGCGCTTGGGATGATCCTGCATCTAGGCAACGCCACACCTCGACGCGGATGACACCCAAGCTGGCTGCTGCTTTCATGTCTTCCTTGATCGCATCTCGGTCCATCACATCCACTATGCCGTACTTAACAAAACGCGAACCACGTCATTCATGAAGGAGGGATTGTCCACTCACCAGTTGTCACGCTGTTGAACTTGAAATTGGTCAAGATCTCGTCTGCAGCCCCGTGGGGTCTGGTTATGGGTCCCGCAAGAAGCCCAACAACCTGGCGGGACTGATGACCCTTCGCGTACGGCGTGGCGCATTGCCATTTGCCGTCAGTGTAGGCATGGAAGCTAACACGCCTCTTGCCCTCACCTGAAAGCCAAGTGTGTTGCGGCAGGACCTGGCAGGCAATATGGTATTCAGTATTGTCCTTGGATTCGATGTATCTGCTGACAATCCTGGAGTTCGGATACTTAGTGTCAGGAGTGACGTCTAGGTCGTCATACTCGACCAGAGCCTCGCCGTTCACGTGGACAGAAACGGATAGGCCAAGATCCTCGATGACGGTCATGTTCACACGTTGCGAGGACGAGATGACCTGGGGTTCTCGTGACGAGGTAGATGATCGCCAACAAAGAGCTGATGCGGAGATGGGAACAGGAGACAATCCGGAGCGATGGGAGGAGACACGGGGCAACCTGGAACGCAAGGACGATTGTAGTTTTTGTTACGCAGAGGATGTGATTGGAAGTGAGAAGCTTGTTTAAGGGAGCGTAAAGGCAGCTTATCGAGGAGTTGTGACTTGACAAGTGACTTGAAGTTACAGGCGCAGATAATGAGCAGATGCGGCAAGGAAGGCACGGTACACGGAAGGAAGATAATGAGGTTAGAGTGTTCCAGGGGAACGGACAGATGGTCAGGCCTTGTTGAGAAAAATGATGGGGTTGCCTTCAGTCAATGTCAATTCAGCTACAGGCCTAAGATGCAGCAGCTCGTCCGAAGTGATGCTGTTGGCCTATGTTGCCGACCCGTTACTCTCACCACCTTAGCATTATGCTTTACGCAAAATGCTCGCACGACAAGATACTATGTGATATCGAGTCTAACATACAGCCTAGTTGCTGAGGTCTCGACAAAACGATCGATCTTCTTGGGCTATCTGCGACTTTGTTCAATGCAAGTGCCGCCGCGGCCGTGGCTTTCGTGATTGACGCAGGCTGAGGACCGCAAATGCAACTACACACTAGTTCGGCTCCAAGGATGCCCGAGTACGCAAGCCAATCAAATTCTTTGTTAGTGTCTCTCGCATTAAGCAGATAGCAGTACAAGGTCTACGTCCCTACCGTAACCCTGACCCAGATTCCCCTGAACGCCAAAAGCCATGCATACTGTCCTATGTCCATCCCGTTCCCTGATTTCCCCAAACCGCCCCTCACACCGCCCGCCCGTCCAGTCTCCGACCCTTAGGCACCTCGACAGGCTTCGAATCCGGCGCTTTTCCCTTGTCCTTGTCTCCATCACCCTCCTTCTTCACGCCGCCCCGCAGCGTCTGTCCCTGGCCAGCGAAATGCGGCTGCTTCGCAGCTGCTAGCTCAGCCTCCTTGTCCGCCGCCGTCTTGACAGGCTTAATCTCATACCCAAAGAACAGCCTATTCGGTCCCAACCGCAGCGGCATCGGTCCATTCCTACGCCTCGGAGTGGCAGCCGCCGTCGTCTCCGCCGGCACGGGCGTGGCAGGTTTGTTCGCCGGCGTGGCCGTCTTGCTGCCCTTCTTCGACGGCGCCAGCCGGTTCCCCTCGCCAAAGAAGTGTCCCGCCGCGGCGGCCGCGTTCACCGCTCCCGGCGCGATGGCGTCATAGTTGATGGCCTGCGCCATCGTGCCCTGGCTGTGCAGGAGCCCGCCGGCGGGCAGCCCGCCTCCCCGCACGCTGCGCGGGGTGGACGTGCCGCTGCCCGCCCTCGAGCTCGGCTTCTGGACCGAGGGCTCGACGTAGCCCACCGGCGGGGCAAAGTCGACGCTGACGTCCGTCTCGATCATGCTGACGCCCATCTTCGGGGTCTCGGGCTTCACGTCCAGCACGGCCATCTCGTATATCTCGCCGTTGTACTCGAAGGCGAAGACGTCGCCTTTCGTGACGGCGGCGAAGTTGCGGAAGGCGTTCTCGAGGACGGCCCGGGGGTCGCTAACGTCGAGGAACTTGACGGATTGGGGTTGGAGTTTGACGAGCTTGGCCAGTTCGAGGGAGGTGGTTTTGATCTGGATCATGTCGCCTACATCGAGATTGAGGGTTTGCATCATCTGGTCCATGTTAGCTCGTGCCGGGCACCGATGATCGCCAAGGGAGGAGAACTGTACCCATTGTGGAATATATGCCCTGCCCTCCTCAGCAACGAACTCCAGGACGCCGGCATGTGTGTGCTTCTGCTGCGCTCCGTTTATGAGCTCGAGCATGATAGGCCACTGCACATGCAGCTTGGAGACCTT
>Ga0209127_100180_pt1 | contig 22994 bp, 34 predicted proteins | sample LakSupMetagenome_FD_187469 | JGI IMG/M metagenome (GOLD analysis project Ga0209127, IMG submission 187469) | Freshwater microbial communities from Lake Superior, Canada - Sta WM archaea (SPAdes) (version 2) | ecosystem: Environmental > Aquatic > Freshwater > Lake | place: Lake Superior, Canada...
AGATAGCCGGAGATCAGATGGGAGACCACCAACCCAGAGGCTCGTCGACGTATCTCGCCCTTGACAAGGCAACATTTTCGCATTCCGCACGGCAAACGAAGTCATGGCTCACGAAAACAACTATTTGGCATCATTTGTATGCCTGGGTGGATAAGCGGCCTGCCCCAAGATCTGGCCTAGTCATTCAATAAGTACCATGTCTCCGAATTTGGCTGGCACGAGAAGATCGACAGTTGCCGCAACGGATAGCGGATATCCTGTCTCCGTTTCAGCGCCTTCAACCTCGGGTGGAATATGGATCTCAAAAACGACTAGGGAGTAGCAACATCGCTGGCTCGCTTGAATTCAGACATAAATCGTGACCGTCGGCAGGCTGTCAGCTAAGGAGGAACAAGCCCATTATCAACACGACCACGGCGCCAACTGCTCTGCCACCTCGCACATGGGACGGCACAGCACCAGATGCCTGCGCATGCCAAAGCTGCTTCTCGTCCTTTACCCAGTGGAAGCTCGTCCCATTGGCGTACGTGAAGTTCGGCAGAGCATAACCGGCCGGGTCCTGGAGAACAACCCGCTCGTACGGCTTCCTGTAATCGTGGGGATCCGGCGCCGCGGCGGGGTCTCTGCTAGAGCTGGCGGGGGTATCCCGCCGCAGCCCGGAAAAGGACATGGTCAGGATGCCCTCCGGCACGGTCAGGACGAACGACGACGTTGCATTCGTGTTAGTAAAGTTAAGCGCGTAGGTGAAGGTGGTGTCGTTGTTCCTATAATGATCATGGTAATCTTGTCAGCCCGCCTTTCGGTGCCTTGGCGACGGGAGAGGAGCGAGCGAGCGAACCATGTGACATGTAAATCCTCGAGACAATCAAGGTCAGGATCTTGATAGAGCGAGTAGTTGAGCGGTATCTGGAAATCCAAAGAATTCCAATCCGCCGTGCCGTTGCCGACCCAGGTGCTGTCATCCCCCTTGACGGAGTACAACGGCTCCCAGGGGTAAAATTGCTCCTTCTCCACCGATATGGACGCCTTGGTCAGGTTGAGCTGTTCCGAAGCCACGTAATAGTACGGCTTCTCCTGGATCCCCTTGCAACCAGAGAGAACCCCGCTCGTCGCGTTGGGCGCCAGACACCCGTAATTCGCGCTGGCGAAGAAGAGCTGCCAGATGGTCGCCCAGTGGAGCATGTCCTCGTCCCGATTGAGGTCGAAGTAGAACGGGTTGCTGTCCCACGGCGGGCTGGCGCCTATGCGCATGTACCCGCTGGTACTGAAGTAGTAGGTACCATTCTCGCCGCAGGCGTTGATGGTGGTCTGGTTGGAGAGCGGTACCGTCGCGGTGTAGCGCGTGGTGTTGTGGACGAAGGAGCCCGAGATGTTGCCCGGGAAGTAGATAAACTGCGTTCCTCCATCGAAGGGGCGGGTGAGAGGGAGGATCTCCTTCTCAGACCGCGAGATCGAGGCGAATAGGGCGACGAATGTTGCCGCGATCAACGGTATTCGCAGCATTTCCACAACCTCCCGAAGTTACGTACGCAGGTGAGGTCCAGTCAAAGTTTGGTGAACCGGTTTTATTTACTTTTATCTTGTCAAGCTAAGTTTGCTGTTAACACCACAGTAATAAAAGTGTCATTTTCCCCCTTGGTCCAATGATACTCTGGTAATTGCGGGCAGACTGAGCTGTGCCGCACGATTGCAGGTAATCTCATCTAATTCTCTTCTGCCTTCTGATAAGGTTTTGCAGCGTAGTAGCCCAATATGCGGGTCGTTATGCCGAGGCACAGCCTGTAGAGCACTGCCTAGCACTATACCTAGTCTAGTATCTTGCATGGTCGTTCTCTCGCTCCAGGGTGGTGTGTTCAGGAGCGAGAGGAGCAGGTGCAGTCGAATTTAGGTAGTGGGGCAACCATCACGGATGACATGATTGGCTGGTTCCTTGCCGAAAACTGCCCTACATACCAGCTACTTACTGACTCTGTTGCTCAGTCTATCGTCCCTCTACGCGGACCTCAATCAGGCACTAGTCAGTCAGGCCCAAGGCAAGTTGTAATTCAGATGCACAGGGAGTCCATCCGGAGATAAGATACTTAGACCCGACGTTGCGGTTCACTATAGAGGCGTTTTGGAATGTCCGAGGAAACGTTTCGGGTTCCTGGTCATTCTTTGACTGGAGTCTCGATCCTCAACTGGCCAAATATTGTCAGAGATGACCAGCTCAATCCCTTTGGGATGCCCACCCACCTATTGGAAACCGGGGATTAAACCCCTTTTCAACGGCTAAGGGCCACACATGTGCTCTAAGTCGTTACTAGTATGGGTATGAGATGGCAACCGAGATAAATTGACATATGTCTCCAGATAATCATCAGGTAGGACTCCACACACCTCTCCTTCGATATTTTGCTGTTCAAACTTCCTAGAGCACCTTGCGGTTCTATTGACCAATATCTACATGCGGGGATTTATATTTGCGGAGCTGGCGGTACTCCTAGTGAGGCACATGGCCAATGAGTGCAGGTGGTATCAGCTCCTGAAGCATCCAGTGCTCGAGTCAACGATCTTACGATCTCACCCTCTCACCACACACCATTCAACTCTTCATTGACACATGCGAGGCGTCCGAGTCTAGATCGTTAGTCAAGGATCACAAGAGCTGCCACCTTTCTGTTGCTCCGACTGAGCCCAGTCGGAAATGGCAGGGGTCGATCGCATAAGGGTGTCGTAATTACTGTGCGCAGTGTAGAGATTGACATGGGAATTGACTCCTTGTGCAGCGTTGCCATTATGCGGGTGCCAGCCAGAGGTCAGGACTGCCGGTTTCGTATTCATCGGACCTCAACATAAGTGGCTGTCGATCCCTGCCAAGCTGCCGCCACCCGCCGTCTTTCGCTATGAGAGGAATGACGGGTTACCGCTTCCGGTGGCGTCGCGGATACAACTGCAGAAGGCCCTTTAGCCATCCGTTGGATGTGGTTATTGGATCATCGTTGGTTTTCGTGAAACCTGGCAGTGATAAGCACGGAGGATTAACGTCCCACCGTAGCTACCACTGCAACCTTTCGCTAATACACATCAGTAACAAATATTGGGAGCAATGATCAGGCTGCTCTATATAACGAGTTCACTTTCTTGATTTTTCTCTTTGTTTCTGTTCACGTTCCTCTACCTCGTGCGCCAGTTATCACTCCAACTTTCACTATAATCCAGATTCTATCCTCTCTCAAGATGCGCCTCTCATCAATTGTCCTGACCATCACCAGCCTGGTCTCAATGCCTGTCATGGCGAATCCCACAGGTGATGCCGCCGAAATGGACAATATCGAGAAGAGGGGATGCGGCACCGGGAACTGGTGCTGCACCGTCGCAAACCCGAGCACTTATTGCGCCAACTATTGTCGTGGCGGGAGCCAATACCTCAATTGCGGTGCGAGCTATGTAAGTGGTTACATTAGCCTACTGAGGCTTAGGGTAGCGAGCGGGGTCATTGCTTATACTGAGTTTCCCCTAGTGCCCACCGAGCGGACAATGCCAATGTTCTTGCCACTACGGATAAGGGGTTAGAGTTAGAAATGGAGCTGCTCGACCAGTACCCTCGAGGATTGGGTCCACTAGTGCCTAGGTAGTGTTTAACATAAGAGAGTACACAATATGCAGCTATAATTCATCCTCAATGCTGTCTCTCTAACGACATTCTCAACGTCTCAGAAATGTGCCTACTCATGTCTAATTCCAGTGTAATGGAGTAGTCGGGATAAGATTCTTGTGCTCGTCAAAGTGCTGGAGTTGACCTTCTGTATGGCATTTCAAGCAAGAGAACGATGCTTGTGTACAGGACAAAACACTTGACAACGTGTAGACGGTACAAGCAGAATGCTAGCCTCCCGAGGAGGGGTGAGCCATAAGAGATTCCCGCTGGGGATTTACTACTGTGTACTAGACAAGGCCTTGCAATTGGCCTCTTCCGTTAATGCAAGGGGCGGGACTCTAGGAGCACGAAGCTGAGCACAAATCAGCTATGGCATTCCTAATAGATTGCAGTATCTGCAACATCTTATCTGGAGGCTTGAAAAGACTTAAACGTACGGGATCCATGTAGACGGTGGACATACAAACAAGCTTGGTCCTAAAGTGAATATGTGCTCTCCGATTCTGGTGCTGTAGCCTTTGAGATTACAAGATTGGCCAAAAGAGAAAGACGCTCCAGTATCTCTCACGGAACAGAGATGTTAGACTCTGAGACGCCACTGCCGAAACACATCAATGACGGAATATCACCTCCCGCCCTCTCAAGTTCCAGCCATTCGCTTTCCTTCCCATCCGTCCCAGTGCGAGTTCAATGCAGTCCCGCCACTTTATCCACCGAGACGTTGAATATACCAATCCACATCGGCCTTAGAAATCAACCCGTCCTTCGCGCCACCCCGGATATTGTCGCACTCGTTAAAAGTGTTGAGTAGCTGCGCCTCGCAGTCGGCAGGCAGGAGCCACGACATCCTGCGGATGTCGGACGGCGAAACGAGGCCGTCCAGGGTCGCCCCGCCGTCAAAGTCTTGGAAGCGGGAGGATAGGAAGCGGTAGCAGTCTATCAGCGAGGTGGCCTGGGCAGTGGATGCTGCGAGGAAGATTGCTGGGAAGATGGAGAGCTTCATTTTCGGCGATAGGGTGTCCTCGGGTTCGGTTGATGGATTGGATGCTGATGAGTTGGGAGCTGAAATAAGGAATTGTTGAGGGATGAACGGGGCTTTATACTTGAATCGAGTGTCGTACCCCGAGTCTGCATTGCCAAAGCGCTTCACTGACAACAGTTTATTGTCAATCAAATTACGTTCCTGAATCATCCTGCCGGACTTAGCCTGGCTGTTCTTGGTGATGGCTTACATCGCATGAACATACCATGGCTGACTTGACTTTGGGTGTGCTCCGTCCTGTGCCGTGGTTGACGTCGTATTGCTTGGCGCTCACGCCAGACAAACTCCTTCTAGAATCATTCGCCGAGTACACCTTGTGCCAAAGTTTAGATCCAGCTTACCGGAGAAACCGGCGATATTCTGTCCCATAACCTTGGCGCCTACCCTCATCGCGTATTTGAATCCTTCCCAGCTACAGAGAGCTACGGGTCACTAGGATGCTGGTGTATGGCCCGAATATCATCAGAAATAGATGCCGGCATTGTAACGATGCTACGTTTCCTAGATTCTTGGTCGGGCCGAGCGGGATCAAGATGGAAAAGGGGCAAGTGAGCACGGAGTACAGTGTTGCCAACGGACCATCGTAGAACACTAGGCCTTTAGCTTCGTCACTAGAGTCGCCGGGCTCAGGAGCAGCTAAGCAGGGCTTTGGAGAAGCTGGGCCAGAAGATGGTGGGACGTGGCGGGTGTATTGTCGGATTCTACATCGAAATCGACTGGTGCTACAGTATCTTTCGACTTGAATTCAAACTTAAGTCGCTTTGGTTCTTTAGACGATGTTTCAAGTGTCGATTCGGTTCTGCGCTTCCGCTTCCGCTTCCGCGATGCAGACTTCTCAGAAGCTTTCCTAGGACTCTTCGGCTTAGCTAATGTGATAGACCGAATATTTCTGAGTCATGTGGAGATTCTCCGTCAACAGTTCCGGAGCGGCGTTCGCAACAGCAGCAAGAGTCACCATAGCTTCGGTGGTACACTCGTAGACTGGCTCTCCGTAGCGGGTAGCTTAAGTCCTCTGTTCGTCAATCGCAACAGCGATCATATAGAGCACCATCTCCCCGTACTTAGTATTATTGTATAGGATTACAATATGCCCCTTGGCACCGACGACTTGGAGGATTGGGATACCAGTGCTTCTGAGCGAACATCTAGCCTCCTTGCCTCTATTATCCCGGTCCTCAATCTTTCAATAACAGACGAACAGCCATTTCTTGTCCTCTAGGGTCTGCTTAGTTCGGTTGTAAGTTCGATAATTAGCGATCTCGTTGCTCTCATCAGTCTGCTTCAACTAATCTGTTACGATTTAGTGTACACACACAATACCGCCGTTATCACCTCGTTGTTGGCAACGCCAGTCTGCGAGGCATCTTTCTTCTTATTTGAAGAGGCCTTGGGTGCAGTAAGCGGGGGCAAGGGAGGAGTAGGCGGTAGTGTTGGCATTTCTGGCGCGCTTCACAATCTCCGGCCAGCACGAAGACCCCATGTTGTCTTGTTGTCCTTTGCCTGCTCCTCACTCCCGCTCCCCGGAATGGCGGAGTCATCCGGGCTGTGTCGGGTCCCCTTGGAGAGCAGTGGAATGTAAAATCTAATGTAGAATCTGGTATAAGGTGTGCTACCCTGTTCCCGTCCTTGTCGACCATGAAGCGGTCACTGGGCAGCCATCCCCTCGTGTCCCCATTCACTGTTGAGATACTACAGGGCCTTGTTGGCCGGGATTGCCGTCCTGCTGGTCGTAATGGAGCGGCTGGTCAATGACTTGCTAGCCGCCGGCTGAGGCGGGAAAATAAGCGCGTCAGCAGTCATTTCAGGACCCCGAGTCTAGGTTGGAGAGAGAGGGAGAAAGGAAGGGAAAACTTACCTGGGCAATCGTCCGCGGTGGCAGATCCGCCATCTCAAGCTGGCAAAACGTAAACCGGTCAATTGAACGACGAGAGATTCCAGCCGGCGGGACTGTACACCGGGTGCAGTGGTCGGGAACGTTGCCCTCGAGATGAAGACTCCTGGCCCCAGGATAGGACATGGAGAGCAAGATACTGTCCATCGTCGCCGACATGATGACCAGCTGTAGGGAATCAGCCAACCAGACTCCAAACCAACGCGACCCGGCGTCGCGCACTACACGCCTTAGGAGCGACCTTAATTTTGTCTCCGTAGTCTTGTTTCGGTGTTGTAAGTAGTTAGGGGGACGAAGGTGCAAGCTTGAAGTTGTTGTTGTCCTTCGGTTGTATGCTCAGCTCTGGTGGATGCTGATCAAGATATGGTTAACGGCACTGTCAACTTATATTGAAGTCGGGCCACTGAGCCAGCGTCTGCCGAAGCAGTGCCATGATGAGGTCCGTATTGACCCCACGGTCACGCGTTCGCATAGTCTAACAACTCCGTCTCAACCCTCGCTCGACCTTTAACCACGACACCGAAGCGACCTACCACCGGAATCTTTATTACCACAGCCAGCCTCGAGGTCAGGATCCGCTACTACCGCGACTACCTCTAAAGCCGGGGTCGGAGGCCTATGTTATTACTGCGGCTCACGGGTCCAATAGAACGCCGAGTAGGTCTTAAACGGTGCCGAAGAAGCTTTTCCGGAGATAAGCCAGGGCACCGGCCGGGGAAGAGTCTGGTGCCCGTGTGAAAGTCCCGGTTGAGCCGGTACATGCGATTGATCATGGTGGCTGGCACCAAGAACATCATAGCAAGAACCATCGCTACAACCCTCCGGAGCTGAGCGAACGCAGTGCTCGCAGGAAAGGACACGCAGCCGACGGCGATGTAGGGGAGGTCGAGGTCTCCGATCAATTCGGAGCTGAGGCCCTCTCTCGATGGTTTGCGATTTCTTTCTGGAACGTTGCCTGGTATCTTTGGAGTGTCTCTTCGATGGTGCGGCGGATGTGGTTGTTGATTACGGCCTATGGAGGACTGTCGAGGGCATTGGGACCGGATATCATCGTCGGTCTCGGTATGGAAAGCCCTTCTCTCGGCCGTGGTAATGCTAAGTTAGAGTAGCTCCTTATCTTCGAATAGGATAGTGAAGACTCGGATAATCGTATCTACTAACTCTACCCCGTCGAAATATTTGGCGTGTCGGGATAGCTTGTTAACGTAGGTTTCGATTTGCTGGTTGATGCGTTCTTGAAATATATCAAGCTCGAAATGGAGTCCCTTACGGTAGTTACCGAGATCGTCCGTCGTTACGGCTACCGTGGTTACCTTCTTCAACGCCGCCTCCTAGTATAGGTTATCCTATCTTTCTTGATTAGAGACTGGACTCCTAGGAATAGGTCCGTAGCGGAGGACTCGGGCTTGGGTTCGTCTTCCTTAGAGACCTTAGATTCGTCTCCGTCCTCCTTAGATAACCTATTGGTATCGATATCTATCGAGGAGTTTCCCTTTGGAAGTAGATCATCCTTCCTATTATCGACTTTCTTTAGGAGGAACTATCTCTCTAGGAGACCCTAGAACCCAGCCGACCCGATTCTCGTACTGGAGAACCCGAAGCTCGACGAAAAGCATGCCGTATTGGAGCCTGAACTGATCAAACCGGCGCCGGCGGTCATCCTGTAGGGAGTCGAAGTAGTAGACACGCCAGGGCTCCTCCGTACGGTCGACGATGCATCAGGCGTAGTGTTCGAAGCCCCTTCCCCCAAGCTTGTGGTCGGCCACGTAGTGGAGAGATACAACCCAGAACCTGGCCCAAGGGAAATGCATCCTGCTGAGGTTGGGCATAGCCCCGTCCTGGCTCCCGGCCTCCTTGTGCTGCAGGACATCTCGCCAGCCAAAGTTCTCAAATCTGTACATTCCAAAGAGGACTGGAAAGAGCCAGATGTGCTCAGTATACTCCCTAGCGCCGTCCTACAGCATAGTGAACTCTAAGTTCAAATTCGACATTGTCTCCCTCCAATTCTCGGTCGTCTTGCGGCTGCCGCCTGTCTTTCGTCCTCCCGCTCCTTGATCCCCTCCCGAGGTTGCTCCGTCACCTCTCTCAATGGTCCTACCGGCTTCATCAATTGCCTCAGGTATTGCATCGTGACGAGAATAGTACACGCATGCCCACCGTCGTCACCGCTAGAGTGTTGTAGTCGAGCACATTCGAGGACGACCACGCTAACTAAGCGTACCTGCTGAACGGCGCCCCGAAGTACTGGCGCATCAGCTCGTATGCGCACATGTCGCGCAAATCTCCGTTGAGCCAGGACGGCAGAGTCGACTCCACCCGGATCTGAAAGCACCACATGCGCAGCATCCTCTGCTCCTGGACGTCGTAAAAGGACTCACCCAGCTTGGCGATGGTGGCCACCGGGTCCTCCTGCTATCCCAGACAGTATACACGGTGGATTGTTTGAATCAGCGTGTTGGCGCTGAAGTGCAAGTGCAGGATGAGGATCCTCGAACGGGCGCCGTGCATGTTGAGGCCAAGCTCCAACAGCTGCATCGACGAGACCATAACGTCCACTTTCTTGAACTCTTCCATCTTCTTAGTGATCTTCTCGGCCAACTTCTCCCTTCTCCTTCTCCTTCTTCAGCTCCTCCCATCTTCTCACATCTACTCCTGCATGCCAGACTGAACAATATCCCGATTGAGCAGTCGTCTTCAGAGACCGTGCCTCACAAACCTCCTGTATGCGAGCTTCCAATGATATAACCCGCTGAGAATCTCGACATTGAGCTCCCGATTCATCAGAGCAGATACATCGATCCCTCCGGTTGCATCCGTAATGTTGTACGCCTCACTAACTTTCTTTCGACCAACGGCCACGCACTTCTTCTGGGTCGTCTGAGAAAGGACAGTCAGTCAAACCTGTCACCAGAACAAAGAGTGAGGAGCAAAATCCAACCTCCTAATCCACGATGCCAGTCGCGGCTTGCTGTCGGTATTGGAGCGCGGCTTGAACTTCTGCATCTACCGTGGAGAGAATCTTCTTGCAGCGATGATGCCACTTGACGCAGTACTCGCAGTTCGTATCCTTAGTGCATAAATGCCGTTAGAATCAACCGCTATGGTGCTCTATGAGAATGGCCGGAAGGTCCGGGTGGAAGTATGTGGGTGCGAACTTGGTCTCCTCGTCGACTATGTTATCAACGAGGTTCCTCCTCGAACGTACGATGAGGCCTCTGGATTGTGCGGGCGAACCTGTGGCATGAAGGCCGCTAATGCGGCGCCGAGATATCTCGAGTTGATACCCCTTATTGGGAGCGTGCAGGGGAATACGATTGAATGCGAAACCTGGTTGGCGAAACCTGGTCGACAGGATGCCCAGGAGACCGGCGGTCGTGCTCGCTTTTAGCCGTTCACCTCAGGTTCTCTTGACTTCTGAACCATCCGCGTCACCGTCGTATCTCCACCACATCTCCCCAAGAGGCAGGTCTCACGGCCCGCCAGAACCATTCCGTAGCGCTTCCAGCGGCGCCCTGTGGCCGCAAGCTACTCACTGCCACCGCATGTCGGTGTCCCACTCCCAACCCGCTGCGAAGTCTGAGCATCAAGCAAAGCTGCCAGTTGAGAGTGGTCTATCGTCGCAGCGGAAGTGTAGGCGTCGCAGTGGAATTCTGGTACTGTCGTTTCTACTTAACAGCTCCGATTTCTCCCCTTTTGAGACCGGGAACATGGCAGTGCCAAGTTGGCAGGAAAGCCTCTGTGGTGTTGCAGGATTCGACTGAGTGTGGGTTGCCGCACAGCCTGCATCGTCTAGTCGATTCCTGAGTGACGAGTATGACTGCTGAAGGAAAGAAATGTTCTCCCATTCATACTGGAGTCCATTCCTAGAACCATTTTGCAGGTTATTTGCTATTTGTAGGCATATGGGTAACCCTCTGGAGTTGAGATTACGACTGCAGAGAGATTTCTTTGTTGACTTTTCGACCGACCTTATAGTTGTTCGCGCGATAACCACCATGCTGTGCGCCGCTCCAACCACCAGGAGTGGCCATGCGCGATAGTCCTGGGCCAGATATGTGACGCTACGTACCAAGACCAGGCTCAGTGCTGTATTCCCGTGCTTCTCATCGGCAGTCTTCGTAACAGTTCAATATCATCGGTGGCGTTCGACTCCTGAAAGTTGTCGAAGGTAATGGCTATAATCTTCAATACGGAGAACAAACAATCTCGCAGTAGCGGACGGTCGTCTTGCGAGACGGGGGTGGCATAGAGGAGGAAGCGAAGCGAAGACGAGGCTAGGAGGGAAAGTCAGTTCGGAATCTGACCGACAAGTAACGGGAGGACATCGGGTCGACAAGACAGTCGGTTGCTGCTCACCTCCGGAGCGGGCGGTTCTGGCAGCTGGCTGTCCATACCTGCAAGATGTCGTGGCATTCTTCATTATGACCGGGAAGTTTGTATTGACAGCGGTCCTTGCGTTGGCAATGGTCCCTGCCTTGGGAGCGGCTTTTGCGTTGATCGTTTGGCGTACCTCGTCGAACCGTTTCTGGATTTCGTTGCTCTGGGCGTCACCCGGGTGTTACTTTCGCGTCCCCGCCATGTGATTCGTCTTCTCGATGTCGTCGTCCGCTCCTTCCGCGCGGTACCCCGTTTGAAGCTTGTCGATGGCCTTATCATAGTACTTGTTTGCGAAGTCGACGTACTTCTGATCGTCCCAGGGGGAGGGTGGCCAGACCGCCAACTGAACCAACTGTCCCTAAGACCGACTACCCATTGGCCAAAGATACGTTTCCCAGTCAACTTCACACCCCAGTTGGGGCTCCTGTCGATCAGCAGCCGGCCCCAAACCTCCAAGTACCCGGTTGCCGCAGATCCAGGAATCTGATTTACCGTACCCAGCCGCAACGTGGTATTGTTCCTGATCTGTAGCCGAATGTACTTCAACCACAACACCTGAACATCCCGAACGGCGCTCAGGTGATTCAGCCCAGCCACATCTCTTCAAGTCATTGCCTTATCGGCTTCGTCTTCTTCGGTGGCGGGCTTGATATCTGAACAAGTCCAAAGATGCATTCTGCTCGTGCAGGTCCTCATCTTCCTGCTTCTGCAAGCCATCGTCCCTCTCCTTCTGCTGCCCTTGTAGTCATTGTTGATCTTGGTCTTAGGTTGTACCGTCTCCTCTAGCGAGGCCACCCGGTTCCTTTGCCTCTGGTCAATGTGTTCATGTTGTCAGCTTTGTATGCTCGGTTTTTGCGTAGTGCGTAGGCGATCTTCCTGCAGGGCAGCCATTCTTGCGGATCGAGATACTCGCTCCCCGGGCATTAAACCGATTGATCCATGCATGGTTGTCTGCAAGGCATCGAGCCATCCTCTAGGCGTGGACTGCTGTCCAAGGGCCGTCTTCCGGACTGGTGTGCACGTGTGTACCGCACCGGGGCGAGATCTCAGTCACTATTTTGTATGGATAGGCTCCATCTTTGATGCGTCGAAGCTTGTTGAGGATCTGGAGATCTCTGTGTTCTAGCGCACAACGACACCTTGCACCCGACAGCGATCCCAATGGTCATCTCGTTGAAGGTTCTTAGAGGGATTCTCGGATACCAGACGGCCCACTGTTCTTCGTCCCAAGGCGCATACAGCACCGCCATGGCGGCGACAAGTTGGATCTTTAGCAAATCGTTGCGCTTTTTCTCTGCCGGCCGCGCGGTTTTGTTTCTTTCGTAGTCTTCTCCAGTCAGTTGTCCCAGTCATCCCAGTCCTGTATGGGAAATGTGTCTTTGTCTTAGACTCCTCGAACCTGACAACCCAGATTTGTGATCCAAGTCGACCGTAGAAGAACGTTGGCGGATTATTCAGATACACACAGCGACCTCAATTCAACCTTGCCTCAACCTGGAAACCACGCAATGCGAAATCTTCCTTTTGGACACAGCTTCGTTGAGAGATGGATGCCTTCGAGGTTGAAGAGTTGCTGGGCGTGTGTCGGATAAGTCAAGAAGGAGCTACCGATGGCATCGCTGACGATTGGAGTCTGTCAAACCGTCGACGTGGGAAAAAAATACACTCTTTGGGAGTGCACTTGACCGAGGCTTTCCCTTAGTACTCATGGTTCTGTCCATTTCCAGGAACCTCATTTGTGCACCGATTCGGTCGGTGCGAAGAGCCGAGTAACGGCGAGCAATACAACGGACTACAGACGCAATGCTGGAATCAGCTGGAAGGCCGAGGGTTCCAAGTGTAGTCTTGCTTGTCCAGCCGTCCCTGCGTAGCTGTTAGGTTGGAAACGCCTGTGGTGCCCCGAGCTGAGACTTTGGAGCGGAGCAAAGCATCAAGCTGCTGAACTATTCGAGGCGAGGTTCGGCGACGTCAGTGGAGTTGTTGTTGAGATTCTGAGAATATCGAAATATCGAAGGATTATCATCCTAGGCAAGTCATTCCAGACTGAAGTGTCGATCTCCAGCGACATAGGATATTGTGATTGTTTTTGCATGAAGAATGGGTTTGTATATATTGATGTATAATGCCCAAGGCTTGGGAGGTAGTGGGAAGATTGGGAAGTGTGGGATACTTCGGGATCGGAGCACTGGAGGGTCTGAGGTTGAAGTTTAGAAGAAAGGTGAAGGAGGGAGAAGCGCAGTGGTAGAAATGTAATACTGGCCCTACGGCGCTAGGGCCTCAGGGAACGTAGAGAGGCAGGGGGCCCAGAGGTAAGGAGAGGAAGGAGCCCTGGAGACTGTTGAGCCGAGTTTTGAAGCAACTTCCAAAGTAGTTGCCCAACAATCTGACCAACCGGGTAGCTTTCAAGGTGGTGAAGACTAAGGCTGGCTGCGCAACCGCAGCCAGGGGAGAAAGGAGCGAGGGGCAGCCCCGGGCTGGCGTACTGGTGTGGGGCTTGCCAGTCTCTGCAGGAATGTGGTGTTCTATCTGCCAAAAAAGACGCATATCCTAACTTTAGAGGTGTCGTCTAAGCGCCGTCCTACACTAGACTGAGGCGGCACTTGCGTGCCCTTCAATGGAGGTGAAGTGGTGAGAATGGCGGCAAGGTCAAAATCCGGGGTAACTGTGGAGTGGGTTCGCAGAATTTTGTTTCAACCTCATCCCAACCAAAACCTTGCACATGCAATTGCACGATCTTTTCATCCATGCAGCAAAACACCCACATCCCTTGCATCAGTGCATCTCTTTGAAGCGTAGCAACACCAAGCCAACAGCACATAACCATCCCCCTCAACCACAAAAAATGACGTCTCCTCCCCCCGAGGACTCCTCCCTCGACATCGCCCTCTTCGCCGACCCAGAGGACTTCTACCCCCCTTCCCCACCACCCACAACGCAAACCCACACCCTCGCCTCGGGCCAGACCCTAACCCTCCACCTCGTCGGCCACTCCCCGCTGGAAGCCCACCACCTCTGGAACGGCTCCCGCGTCTGCGCCGACTTCTTCGAGGCCGATCCGGCCTCCACCGTGCGCGGGCGCACCGTCCTCGAGGTCGGCGCCGGCGCCGGGCTACCCAGCCTCGCCGCCGCGCTGCTCGGCGCGACAAAGGTCGTCGTGACCGATTTTCCCGACGCGGACCTGGTGGCTAATCTCTGGAAGAACGTGGAGGAGGCCGGGTTGCTACCAGACGGCGACAGCAGGGAGGACTGGGAGAAGGGACGCATTGTAGCCGATGGATTTGTCTGGGGAGCAGACCCGCGACCATTGCTGGCTAGGTTGCCGGAGGGGAGCAAGGGGTTTGATGTGTTGATCTTGGCGGACCTGCTATTTCGCCACTCGGAGCATGGGAAGCTGGCTGATACCATTGAGCAGACGATGGCGAGGAGGAGGGAAAGCAGGGCGTATGTGTTTTTCACGAGTTATCGGCCTTGGCTGCAGCATAAGGACCTGAACTTCTTTGATCTTGTAAAGGAGAGGGGGTTTGTGGTCGAGAAGATACTCGAGAGGAAGATGGACAGGCCGTTGTTTGAGAATGACCCGGGTGATGAGGAGGTGTTGAAGACCGTCACTGGGTGGGCGGTTACCTGGCCGGAGGATCAGTGGGAGGATTGATGTGGCAGTTGGAGTCTGTGCGACGTCTAGATGACGTTTAGGTGTATATTATTCGGCTGGAGTCAGACCGTGGACCGTGTGCGATGCTGGTAGTGTCGCCTCATGATGCTCGACAGGATACCAATGCCAGTTCCATGTCGGCACACTCAATGGCCCCCGGAATAACAACATATTACATATTAATGCTGGCAGTTTCCAGCAATTTCGAGCCCAACGACATGCCTCCCATTTTAAAAATCCTCATCCGATGCCTACACATCGCTTCTACAAGACTATTTGAGTACCTTTGTGCAAGGTGCAAGACGGGCACCCACAACGCACTCGTTTCTGAAATCTGCCCGCTTAACCGAGCCTAGACACACGCAAGTGTCTCCCCACAACGGCCAGTATTTGGTGAAGGCTGTGTCGCAGATCGCATTGCCTTTGAAGATCCATTAAGGCGTGATATACCGTTTACTAGCAGGCTGATAGCGCAATGAAGCCGTCAGATACTGGCAATACCATGCTCATTCAAGGTCCCACTAGCACGACAGTGTGAAGACTCGGCGGTCGACTTCGGTACTCCGGAGGCCCCTGACTAGATTCTCGACTCGACGTGTAGCTGGGCGGTCGGTTGCAGGGTCTAAAGCCGTCCGACACCACGTACTGGTCGGGGTCCATCGAGGACGTGGTCTCACACGATATCCGCGGAGGGACAGAGGAGGACCTCGACAGAGAAGTTGGCGGACCGGCAACAACCATGCTGTCAATCAGGCCGGCTGGAAGGTTTGCGTACTTCGGGTCCTGGGATGATAGTCCAGTAGGACGCGGCCCTGGCGTAACACCAGTCGTGCTTTCCGAGCTTGAATTCGGCTCCGCTCTCGGCGGTGCGGTGTGGTATAATGACCGACCCCGTGACATCATCTGGGGAGGTTGCCGTGATAGAGGAGTTTGTATGGCTTGCTCGACGTGGCCCGGGTATCGGCTGTCATTGACGACTGAGGAGCATTTCCTATGGATTAACAGTTGACGGATTGTAAGTGTGACCGATCCGAGATATGACAGTCTGTTGAAATCAGTCAATTATGTCGCTCGGATACGCAGACATGGCTTTTTTTTTTTTTTTACTTACGCTGCCATGACGCATACAATGTAAACGCTAGAGGGGACCAGGCATACGTCCCTAGCTGAAGCCATCAAAACCCCGTGGGACGGTCTGTTGCTATGGAAGCCCCGAAGTTCTAGAGGATCCATGTCATTGTGCTGAAGGGCACTGAGTGTGCCCTGGGCGACAGCACATTCGAACGAGTGAACTCCGAAGATGATGTCCTTGGCGATGAAGAGACAGGCCATCGACACATCCCCCGGGATTGAGGCCAGGGCAACTATATGCCAAGCCGATGTTCTGAGCTTCTTGGCCAGATGGAGCAGAAGGAAGCAGACAAGCGCGAAAGCGGAGTAAATCAGGGTCGTCAGCATCTACAACGTACGTAGAGTCAGTCCGTTAGTTGCACGCCAACCTGAGCGGGTATGGACTTGGGTCACTTACGATGGGGTGTATCTGTCGGACACGACCATCGTAGGTAATCTTGGATCGGAAGCTCTCGGTGACACGCATAAAGACGTAGAGAGCCGACGCGGATTGAAGTAACCGGAGGGTCATGGACGTGACCTGCAGCCGGACCCGGGGCGGCAACCGCTCTGGACACTCGTGCCGGATCGCCGTCGAAGGGCCCCGGGTGCAGGTTCGCCGATAGAGTCGGACCGAAGACAACTTGGGCGACACATGCTGGTATATCCGGACGGTCCTTGAGAGCACCTTGGGCCAGCTATGCTCGTACAACCGAGAAGAAGCGGATGACACCTTTGTCCAGCTATGTCTGTACAAGCGCCCCGAGGCCGACGACACCTTGCTGAAGCTGTGCTGCACCGATCGAATGGCCGTTGATGATACATTGTGGATCCTGTTTGCCGTCTGCACTGATTTTTCTAGGTCGTCAGTTACCTGATGGCTTCCGTCGCTGGAAGACGCCGCCGCCTGCGGTTCAGGATACCAAGCCAGCTTTTCCGTGTCCGGCTCCATCTCCTGGCCCGCCATATCTCAGGCGTCTACCAAAAAGCGGCCCACCTCGCAGGCAGCAAACTGACAATGGAACAGGAAACGGTGCCGTATTCGCAAAATCGCACGCGATATTCTTGACTGATAAAAACCTGAGGAATCCGCACCGCAGAGGGACAAGAAGTTTTGACAAGGTTGTCACCAGACCAAATGCAGAGCTGAATCCTGTTGCCTGGCTTCCCCTGCCAATTCTGTGTTCGTGGGAGATACAGCGCTTCGACCAATGAGGGATGTCTCTTCGTCTGTAATGGCCCAAGCGTCAAGCGTCGAGGGAGGCTGTGCTCCCCCTGTTCGGATCCACTATCCGCCCCTCCAAGTCCAACCTTAATTCTCTCGAGCACCACCGTCACCCGACGCCGCTTTTCTGTTTGTGGCTGCTGATGACGCGTCCCTCGAATCGGTAGGGCATATTTGGGGCTCCCTTCCTCGTTCTCGGGAGGAGGAGAGGCTCACCAGCGAGACGCCGGTGCTGCCATGCTGCAGCTCATCATGATGTCAAGGGTCCGGTCACAGCAGTCTGACAGACCAAACCCTGCAACTGCCAAGTCAGGAACAAAGACTCGACGCCCTCGACCAAGCTGGCTTCGTTTCGAAACACGCGGGACAGAGTCGCAGGAGATCGGCAATCTGACATGGTCAACAACTGCCATTTTCAATTGCTACACGAAGCGTGTTTGTTAGGCCTCGGATTCCATGTCCGGAGACACAGGAAGTGGGTTAGTTACCCGGTCTCCTGTCTGTCTAACAAATCGTATGGCTGACAACCGTCCATCGGCTCCATTCCACATGCACACAGCCCCCCCATCATCTCATCATCCCAAACTCAGCTCGTGAATCCCCAGTTAGACCTACCTTTGCCCTGTATTGATTGAGGGTGGTCGGACGAGACAAAGTTGACTCTTGAATTGTTATTGTTTTTTTCCACAATCGTCGTGTCTTCGATCTCGCCCGAGTCATTCGTTGATCACAGCAGTTGCGCTGTCCCTTGCCTCGACTTCGGAAAATTGAATCCACGAGTCTGACCTACCTCTCTTTTTCTCCATCCAACACTTAAATCCTATGACCTTCGTGTGCCCCGCGAATCCTTGACCGCTCCCTTTGCGAGTTATCATCTGTCGCAAAAATGGCTTGGGAACTCTCAAGCTGGCTGGTCCTCACGAGGACGTTCCAGCTGGTGGCCGCGCTCGCTGCCGGACTGATGAATGGCTTCCTCGTCGCATGGGTCCAGCTCAAGAAGTTGGGTTTGGCGCAAAATATGGTCGTTATGGAACTGATGGTCCGTTACCATTGCTCATTCCCGCCTCTGTTCTTCGGTCTCACAAGGTATTTTCACGCAGATTGCCATCACGCTGGTCTACACAACTCTAGCTCTCCTAATCCAACATACCGGCGGCCGCTCGAAACGCTCAGGATGGCTGATCACGTTCATCGTCGGCGACATGCTGTTCATTGGGATGGATCTCGGTCTAATCACCCTCCTCGCGCGTGCGGGTCTACCCTCGATGTGCGTCGGCTTGACAAACCCTGACTGTATGCTTCATCCTCCCAGCTTTTCTACCCTCCGCCCTGCTTATTTATTATCTCGTAGTCGATCCCATTGACCACCCAGATCAACCCGGCTACGGCTACACAACCAAGAGCTTCAGCGACCAGGCAGAGGGCCGCAAGGGAGAGCTTGACAAGTTCTGCGCGTTTGAGCGTTCCGTGTACTTCATCGCCATCGGGCTAATCTTTACCCTGATGGTCGCCATTGTCCTGTCGGTGCTTAGGATTTGCGAGGGCAGCTATACCAGGAATACGCGGGTCAATGAGCTCCTGGACTCTCTGGAACGCGCGAACGAGAAGGAGCAGCAGTCGCCTCTGCTGCACACCGGCCCTAGGTTTATGCCACCGGCGAGCGAAGGCATCATCACGCGGCAGACGTCGATGCGCAGCGTCGCCACTACCCAGGCCGGCGGCGCTCCTTACAGCTCCCTACCGACGATTGCCCGACGGCCCGTGCCGGATCGGTCTTCGATGGGGTTGGCGATCAGCCCGATAAACGAAGCGGCAGAGACGCGGAACGACGAGGAATACCATGCACTAGTGGCCGACGGGATGAGACATCAGCCACAGGTACAACACGACTACTCGAACATCCGTGTTCAACATCCGCAGCTGACCGGAGTACCCGAGATACCTCAACACCTGGACGAAACTGACAGGTCATCGCTGTCCGAAGCAGACATGGTAGCGGATGGAATGCGGTACACCCCAGGCCAAAGACGTAGCATTACCTTCCAGCAGCCGCAACCACCAGTCCCGTACACCATGCCAGCCGCAGCACTGCCGCTAGACGAGGGCTCGGCGGCACTGGTCTCGGACGGGTCCCGTCCAATGCCCAATTTACCGCCGTACACGCCGGGGAGTTCTCATATGCAACCCCAAGCAAGTCTTCAGCCGCGGGTGCATGACATGAAGCCCAATGGCTACTTCAAGCAATGACCTTTCCTATGAGCGAACGTTTCACTTCATTTAGACATTGGGCAGGAGTTCCGGTTCGTTTCTTCGGTTGGAGATGGCATACCCTTGACACACAGTTACCACAGCACGGTCGTCTTTTTGGGAACAACAAGGAGGGGCACTCGGCGTACGGATACAGGACATCATGACTACGAACTTTCACATCCCAATCTACTATATTCCATCCTTCTCATTCCTCTCTACCTACATTCACAAGGCGTCTACAGTAGCACGCCTCGACGCCTCGCACCCCCACATTCCGTGCCAGCCGCGCAAAACCCGCCGGTTCTTCCGCCACGACTCACGAGTCGTGCAGTCCATCAAAAACCCACACATCTCCGCCGGCGCGTCCCACAACGCACCACCAAGGGCCCCCCCTCCATCCGAAAAACCATCGACCACAACGACATACATTCACAAGCCGGAACACCGTCCCGCCCTCCCAATCCGGGCCCCATCATCTGATGGGTTTCCTCATCCTTTCCTCCTTAGCTCAGTTGGCTAGAGCGTCTGACTGTTACCACACCCCGAGAGGGTGAGGGAGACTATCAGGAGGTCCAAAGTTCAAGCCTTTGAGGGGGAGAAGTTTCACTTTTTTTTGTCACATCACTTCATATGTAACGAGCAATGGGACGGAAGGGGGAACGTTGTTTTTGCATATAGGGTGCTGTGGTGCCGAGGATATGCCAGATGCAGAAGAGTGCTCCCTTGAAGAGGGAGAGAGAGCGGTTACCTAGGCCTCTTGTCGGTGGCCTTGGAAGCGACGGCGCCTCAGTTCGTGAAAATGATCTTGGATATTGTCTTTTGGGCTTTTGTGCGCTGATTGCTGGTTGTGTGGACCCACGGAGAGTTGGGTATATTCGACTCCCGATGAGAAGATTTTCTGGCTTTAAGCCTCCATGTCGCTTGCACAGCAGCACTTGATGAGAGAATGATTTAACGGCCTGGATAGGCTCAATCGCCCTTCTTCTTCTTGTGCCCGAGCTTGTCCAACAGACCTACTCCTGTTATAGTCGTCTAATCTCGACCTACCGCGGGCGTCCTACTGTGCCAATTCGGTCTCTCAGCCCATGTAAGTCTCTGCACGAGTGGAGAAAGCCCGGAAATCAGGATCTTTTCCGCCGACCGGTAGCAAGGGATATGACAGCCAATAAGGACTCTTCCACGCAACAAGAAGCTGGTTTCGTGGTGTAGCTGGTTATCACGTCAGTCTAACACACTGAAGGTCCCCGGTTCGAGCCCGGGCGAAATCATAGAGCGTTGACATTGTATGATGGGAACTTCTGCACAGCTCTAACAGGAGTTGTCTAGCCAATCGGTGAATCAGAAATTGATTCCCCAACTTCACCACGGGTTGGGTTCAAATTCTGAGTGTACAATGCCTTTTTTTTTTTTTTTTTCTGTTAAACCAGACTCTTCCCTCCTTGTAGAGCTCGGGCAAAAGCGATGTTGCGAGGGACCTTTTGATCTCCTGCATTCGCACATGCGAGTGACACAGGGATTCGGAGGAGTTTCTATACCTTTTCAATGGCCCATCTGGTTGGCAATGTTGTTCTGCCCTATGCATTGAATACCAGAGGAACCTTTGCGGAAGTCCTGGACCTGGTAAATTCAAGAGGCCGCATACACGAAGGCCCGTCAACGAAGCATCACAAAGCAGCACCCTAGCGTTGCCGGCTTGCCCTACAAGACGGGCATCAATCCCCGGTACCTCTGTCGCTTAGATACCAGACTACAAACCGAAAGGATCCAACTCCGTTTCAAGCTGACCCCCAAGGGGTATCGTATCCCCCATGGCTCCTAAAGAGACACTGCTACCGTGCCCGACACCATGACCAAACGCAAGATACGCCAGGAAGCAAAAGACACACAAAAATAGCCATCGACCTACACTCCCTAACCGGCCATGCCCGACATCACATCCCCGCACTAGGCGCCATCCTCCCCAGCGGCGTGCGATCCCTCGGCTTCTCGACCATATCCGCGTACCCCTCCAGCCCGGCGCCCATGATGCGGATGATCTCGAAGATGTGCGTCCCTTTAAACGTCTCTGCCCACAGCCTGATGACCGCGGCGGCCAGCTGCCTGAGCTTGACGCTGTCCGTGCCGGGAGAAGACATATCCATCGACCTGTTGTGATGGTGCTGCTGGTGGTGGTTGTGGTTGGGACCGGAGAGGGACGGGTCGATGGGCACTGCGAACTCGGTCTCGTCGAGCATCCGCCTGACCATCTCGAGGAGGTTCTTCTCTTCGGCCGAGGCGGCGGGCTCGTTGGGCCCGATTGAGGCAAGGGTCAGGAGCCATTTGGAGAGGACGACGGCGCATTCGAGGTTGCAGACTGGGACGGGGGGTTAGTTTTGATGAAAACACGGGGAGGCGGGAGGGTGAGCGATCTGTTATGCATGAGGGGTGCTTACGAGAATGTTGCATGCTCCACTCGAGCGATTTTGTCCTGGCGACGTAGTTGACGCCCATTTTGACCAGCATGGATAGGGCGTGGATGGCTTGCACGACAGCTCGGTGTAGACGAGGACTGCGCACTAGGACAGGCGCTTGGCTGAAGGAGGATGCGATCAAGACGTGATCGCGGGTCTCGAGCCCTCGACTGGGATTGAGGTCGGTGTAGAGACGCATGTACGCCAGTCTCAACAGCGCGGTCGAGTTGAAAGCGACGGGACCCCCGGAGAAAGGGTCTCCGATCATCTGCTGTCCTGTCTCGTTGGCCCGGAGCTGACGATGCTGCTCGAAACCAATGGTCCACACGCGCAGTGCCTGGCTCACCTCTTCGACATCCTCGGGCTTCAGTCCGCGGTGCACGTCAAACGGCGAGAGGCTGGCGAACGAGGTCTGCTTGAGGAGGTAGATGTGTTGGATGAGCGCGTGGATGAGGACATAGTTGCCCAGGGACGACACGGGCGACGGCGGCCCTTGCGACGGCCTGTTTAGCAACCTCGAAAACGCGTCCTGGAGGGGAATCTCGGCTGTTGGGTACGACTGCCGCGCCTCCTGCCATTGCCAGGCGGTCTCGGCTCTCCATAGCCTGGACGGATTCGGCAGGAACACGTCGACCTCGGACGTCAGCAGCAGAGGCGGTGTGTTGTAGGCAATGCTGCACAGGTTGAAGAAGCAGTAGGCGATGAGCTTGGTGCGAGTGCTCGCTTCAAGCCTGATCCAGGTCTCCCAGTCCATCGCTTGGTTGGGTTCTGCATGGAGGCCTTCCTCGCGCACCAGGAGAGCAAGGAGGCTCTGAATGGAGAATGCTTCGTGCAGGATCGCTTTGGCACCCCAGAGGCCGACAGCAAAGAGGAGCAGGAGCGCTTGGATGGTTTCTAGTCTCGACTGCGGCGTATTTGGAGAGCTGTCGCAACTTAGCACCTGTAATTTGAGCATGGCCAGACATGGGTGGGTCGTCACTTACTATGGCTCGCGATGTGTATCCTGCGTCATCGGTCGCTCCTGGAGAGCTGAAGGGAAGGAGTGGCGGAAGCCAGAGCTCGGGGAGGGACGAGTCGAATGAGGGCTGTAAGCCGCAGGCGTCGGAAGCAGACCGTGCACTTCGTGGCTGTGTCTTCTCCTTATCTGCTCAAGCGCCACGGCTTTTGCTGCATACCATAGGGCGTGGCCGCGGTTGGTCTCGAATCGGTACTGGGCTCCGACCGCTAGAATCGCCAGCAGTAATTCGGGCGACAGCTCTGTTGGAGCCAGCGTTGGGATGTGGAGGAATGGAAGGTGCTCGTTGAAGCCGCTGATATAGCCTTCCAAGAACCGAGTCAGAGTGTGCCGCGAAGGAAA
>Ga0209127_100181_pt1 | contig 22958 bp, 11 predicted proteins | sample LakSupMetagenome_FD_187469 | JGI IMG/M metagenome (GOLD analysis project Ga0209127, IMG submission 187469) | Freshwater microbial communities from Lake Superior, Canada - Sta WM archaea (SPAdes) (version 2) | ecosystem: Environmental > Aquatic > Freshwater > Lake | place: Lake Superior, Canada...
CGTCACACTGCCCTGCCTCAAATCCCGCCTCTGTTCACTAAACAAACGAGCTTCGGCTCTTTCTTCGGCAAGCTATCCCCTACCAAGAGCACAAAGACCGCAAAGAGCTGGAAACAGACAACCTGGATCGACGAGGAGGACCTCCACGGGCCTAAGATGTCCGATGTTCGAGACGTGAACGGACAGCCCTTCAACCGAGATTCGTGGCCGCTCTACACACTCACAGCGCCGACAATGCCAACTGTGACAACCGAGCACGTCCACCCGTATTATAGAGGGCTATACCAGCAACAGCAGATGGCCCGGGTGACTCAAGCTCAGATCATTGCAGCACCGCCCTACATACCCTCGGCTGGTCCGAGACAGCTACCGCTACCCCCTCGACCGGCGCTGGTCACATCGAACTGGGTGACATCCACCATGGCCCCAGTCGGAGGCTACTATAGCCTGCAGGACCTCAGGAACGGCCGGCCAGTTCCCACCAACGTACCCCAGAAGATAGTGCCGCAGGCAACGCAGACCCGCAGCCGAAGCCGCAGCCGCAGTCATAGCCGCCACCGGCCCAGCCGGCAGTCCTCGACGGACTCGGTGCTGTCCGAGATCCTCAAGTCGACCGAGCAGCGGCTGGCTGATCGCAGCCCGAGCAAAACCAGACCGGGAGCATCGTCCAGCAAGTCGGGCAACACGTCCAGTCGGGAGACCCTGCTTGCTAAGGGCGACAAGCCTTCAGAGGACACGACGAGCTGCCAGCTGTGCAGGTCCTGCTCAGCCAGTCCAACCAAGTCGAATCCGGAACAGCCACCGCTTCCCACCTCGTCCGCAATGGGACACCAGCGTGGCGGTTCCGAATCGTCTGCCCTCGGGCATAGACGTGGTGGTTCAGACTCGTCGGCCGTGTCCGAGCCCGACAGCTTGATCGATGCGGACTTCCAAATGATCCCAGCCGGGCTGACCAGCCCAAACAGGACGCCCAGATCGCAGGGCACTCCAGACCACTCGCCAGCGGCGTCCGTCTCATCGGGGCTCCCGACACTCTACAGCGAGTCGGAAGCGGAAGAAGATAAGGCGCACGAAGGGAGCCCACTCAGACCTACCATATATCAGCGTCCGACCGGGACACAATCAACGTCCAGAGACAACAACGACCCGTTCACCTCGCCCCCGGCTTCCCCAACCAGACCAATTACGTGGCGTGGTCTCGCCCAGCCACACTCTCATCGCAAGACAACCTTCGGCTCAGGCCTGCAGCCAGCTAGCGACCCAATCTCGCCTGTCGCCCTCCAGTCGCGCTACACGTCGCAGCTTCAGGGAGTCGCAACCTCTTCACCCTCTCAACAACCTGGCTCCCACCAGGCAGCGTACCTCAACCTCCTCCCCCTTGACCTCTACACTCTCTGCACCCCACCAAGGCAGACGACGGGTGTCAGGACGCCCACCATCGTCTCTCCCGACCCCGAGACACTGGTCGAGTCGGTTCATCCCAAGAAGCGCATGACAGGCATCTTCGGCACTGCCTCGAGCCCACCACCCGTCCCCTCCCTCCCCCAACAGCAACAACAACAACAACAACAACAGCAACCACCCTCACCAACCCAGCAACCCACCACAAGGCCCAAGGCATACCCACCCCCTCACACCCTCAAACCCAAGGGCTCCTCCCCGACCCTCGGCAGCAGCTACCCCTCCGGCGCAACTCCCACCACAACCACCACCGCCTCCTCGCCGGTAAACGCCGCCACCACCACCACGCCTAAGGGGCCGCGGCCACTGGCAGAAAGCCCCACCCCGCATTCCTCCGCAGGGAAGCGCCACCTCCTCCTCTCGACCCCGATCCGCGGGCCCTCCATCCGCCTCCGCGCCGCCAGCACCACCTCTCAGTCCTCCTCGGTCTACTCGACCGACAACACCCTCCATCCCCCCATGCCATCTTCCTCCTCCTCCTCCCAGCCCTCGCCCCCGGTAGTCTCCACCGTCGCCGCCCTGCGCCGCATGAACAGCGCCGTCAGCAACGCCTCGGGCGCCAGCGACGGCAGTGGGACGCAGAACAGCCCCGTCCTGCCGCACCTCAACCGATTCGGGTCGGCGGGCCGCGGCAATGTGCCGCCGGCGAGGAGGGGTCGGCATAGGAGGGGGGGTAACGCCGGGTCGAGGAACTACCTCGGCCTGCTGGAGGTGGGAAAGAGGGCGGGGAGTGGTAAGATTGAGGAGATTGTGGTCTGGGACGAGAAGAAGGGTGATAGGGGTAAGGAGAATAAGCGGGACGAGGAAGCGGAAAAGGGGAGGAAGGAGTGGAGGGAGAGTAAGGATAGTTTGGGGCTGTATGACGAGGATGGGTTCTTGATCAGCTCACCTGTTAGGGGGGGTGACTGAGGGACTCGAGCTTTGTAGGGGATGGGCGGGAAGTATGGATTGAGATTGAGATGGCAGATACCGGGCAAGGGGAAATGGATGCCGAGAGAGAGGTGGCGGACAGGTTGGACTTGGCCGTGGTATAAGCGGTGTGCAAGAGATGGGGAAGACATGGCAGAGAAGACGGGGTTTCCTTTGTTGGCGAGCGATGTTTTGGGATGTTGGGGTCTTGTCGGATAGGGGTTACTGGTGTCCTTTTCGGGTTTCTGTCCCTTCTTGTACAGACTTGTGCGTGCTACTTAGCAGCTGAACGGGATTACTTGGGAAGCGGAGGTCTTCGAGCGTCGAGATAGGTAATTAGTGTAAAAATTCATCAACATCTCCTCAGAGAACTCATTGCGTGCGGCCTTCAGGACCGTTACTGGAGACATCGGACACTGCGCCAAGACATGTCGTTGGAGATAAAGTCGAAATCTGTGCTAGTCGGCCGAAAAGATTGAATGTCCGAACAGCAGGAGCGTCCGGAGCGGGCCGAATGGATCATAGTGAGCGGGGGTAGGTACGAAACAGCGCCAGATGGGAAGCTCCGCATGCAGACATGCACGCAGACTTCAGCCCTCTTTAGCTCCCGCATTGGCTTTTACTCTGCCTCGATCAATCTCTGGGCGTCGACCGCGCATAACCATAAGATATCTTTTCAATCTATATAACGCACAGTCAGAGGAGCCCGCTTCGAAGTAGCAGCACACAATGTCCTCACCGAAGCATATCGCATTCAGTCGCTTCCCACAGCTCCCCACCGAGATACGGCTGGAGATCTGGCGTCTCTGTCTGCCGCGACGGGTTGTGGAGCTGGGATATCAGGTCGATGAAACTGTCTTCGACCCCGGCGAGCTGCCATGGTGGTATCGGACAAACCACAAGATCACCGACTACAACACGCGGGTGCCTGTTATTGCCCGCGTCTGTCGGGAGTCGCGCCAAGTCGTCTTTGAAACTTGGACAGAACTCAGTCTCCGTGAGCCAGATGATCCCGCCTACTGGAGCGAAGGTTGGGGGGTCTGTCCCGAGCCGTGGTTCGACCGGATCCGTACGGACTGCATTCACAACCCCTGGTATTGTGTACGAGATATCGAATCACCGTGTCAGGGTGATCCGATTCGCAATCTCCTTTGGGCGGCAGCAAAGACTCACCACAGTCGGGTCTCGATCTCGATGGATTTCTTGCTCGAGCACGCGGCCTACGCTAGGGCGGACGAGCGGAACCGCAAGATGTGGACAAGGAGAGAGCCGGCCGATCTGATGCGCCAGTCACCTGAATGGACTGTCGTCCTCCCGGGTTCCATAATCGTGACCACGGATGATGTGCAGACCGCCGCCGCCACAGATCTGTTTGGCCTCCTCGGCGACTCGCGCGTGCAGATAGTCGATTCCGAGGATGACTTGGACGAATATGTCGCCCTTAACGGCGTGCCTGGAGTCACTCTGAGCTTCAGCAGATTCAACGATGAGGAGGGTGTCGGTTTCAGCTTGAGCGCGGTTGATCAAGCTATTGTAACGGCGCAAAGCTGGATACTGCCCTGCGTAACAGATATCTTCGGGTCCGGGGACGACGCACCCAAATTCCACTTGGGCATCATGTTCCGGCTCTCCACAAAGATGGGCGGTCCTGAGGATGGTCCTGAGGATAGACTTATGCCGGCTTGACGTGCAACTTCATTGGCATCTGCGGCCGATTCGGACGAGCAGAGCAGCTGCTGGCTCGGAAGTGATCTATGGAATATGTGCATTCACCGGAGAACTCCTCCCTGCGAGGGCCATCAGGAGGGTGGTGAGGAATTTTCGGCGCCACAAGCGACAATGGCCCTCAGTTGTCTCAACCAGCCAGATATGACAGCTCAAGCTTTTATGCCCTTGGCAAGCGATGCCGAGCGAATGTATCAGACAGATACCAGAGGTCATGGTCTGTCATCGGCTGTGATGTGTCGGACCGGCAGCTGTCAGCTCAGCCCTTGCCAAGAATTTTGATCGAAACGGGATGACGACGTTCTGCGTTTCGAGGCGATTTAACCGTACTGGGCAGCGCGCAGCATGCAGGCACGATCAACGAAGGGGCACAATCCACAGTGCAAGACGATCTATACTTAAGCTCTCCAAAGTCCCTCCAAAGACTGGTCGCCCTTGTGATACAAAATAGGTAATCATCCCAACAATTACCTGTCTGAGGCTCTTCAATCCACGGCCACGCACGGCACATCAACTGGGTCAATCTAATCGTATTCAGGTGGGGCTTGGGGTTGTGGTTGTCAAAGTCTGTGGCTTCCCGGCCACTACCGACATTTCGCTGTGTGACGCGACCCTTGTACAGCACCAATACAGCCCTAGGGAACACGAGGTGGCGATTGGCGATTGGAACCAGAACCTGCCTATTTTAGGGTCCGTCATTCGCGAACGAGAGGGTTATTGTAAGAAGACTCGATGCGCTGAGCCAACATTGAAACAGCTTCGAGATAGCAAGCAGGTAAATGTGAGGCAAAATACCAGGGCTATTCTTGGGTGTCGAAGGGGACATACAGTGCCGGTTCAGACTACGTACAGTGCACAGAAGATCTTTAGCGGCAGGAACAATCCAGACGTTGCCCTGAGACGGCGGCTGATGATGGAATGTTGTCCCCCTGTCCGTTCGTCTGCTTAGCGTAGGTAAAGAGGCAGGGAGCAGCCAAACCGAGCCATCTGACCCGTTCATTCCCAGGGCTTCTCCCTATTTCCTGCTTTTCCCAGAGGAACCCCCGACTGCCATCCCTCTGCAATGAAGTGACTTTGCGACCTCTCCAAATTCCATCCTTCCCTTTGAACAAAGCTGCTGTCATCGCCGTCTTCTTTCTTTTGGCGTAACATGCTCCATCATATCATTTGTTTACACTTTTAATTCTCTTACTGTTGTTTTAGGGGTCTGATTTTGAGTTTACACCCTACATTCGAGCACACGCATCAGATCGCCCGTTCACGATCGCGGACGAGGTTCATACTTGACACGCAAACGAGAAGGAGGACACAGAACTCTCAGAAGGAGTGGGACGCTCGTCGCCATGGGGTCATCACGGATGTCGCTGCGGCGCTCGCTTCTCCTCTCGACATTCGCTGCGCTGTCTCTGTTCTCGACAGCTGCCCATGCGCAGGGGAATAACAAACCGACGGAAACAACAACTACCACCACGCCCACCCCAACATCGACAACGGCCAAGGATCAGAAGACTACTCAGACCACAACGTCCAAGACAAGCACAACCTCACTTCCCGCTCTAAGTAGCTCGACTACGAGTTCGAGCTCAACCTCGACTGGTGCTCCGCCGAAGCTGACAGGACTGCCAACACTGTCCAAGACCGTCGACAACTCGGTTCCCACGTACCCGCCGCCATCACCTCCCCCGATGCAGAACGCGCCGTTCATGAACCGGTCTACCCTTCCAGACGGCACGGTGTTCATCGCCGTCGGCGCCATCCTTGGCCTCTTCGGTGCCGCCATCCTCATATGGCGCGGCATCGTCGCCTATCTTCTCAAGCGCTCTGTCGAGAAAGCCGCCCTGGCCCAGCACACCACCAACGACAAGGTCGCCTCGTCCTTCCCGCCGCCGCCGGAGACATTCTACAAATACACCGACGAGTCCTCCGCGTCTCTCGGCCTCGTCAGCGGCAGGGGCCAGCGCCGCACCACCCGCGGACCCATACCCTCGCAGACCCCCAGCACGACCAACCTCTTCTTCTCCCCCACCGCCGCCGGCGGCGCAGGAGGAGGAGGCAGCATGAACAGCTCCAACCGGCACTCCACCTTCCTACCCTCGGGCTTCTACGCCGCCACCTCGGCCGCCCCTGCCCCCGCCGGCCAGGGCCACGGACCCTCTATCAGCCTGTCCAACCTGAACCCGGCGGGCAACCGCGGCAGCCACGTACCCGTGCGCCAGACGCCGCCGGAGTCACCGGAGCTGGCGCCCAGGACGACGCCCCCTCACGGCCACCCCGTCCGCGCCAACAACTTCAGCACCAGCTCCATCAGCCTGAACCGGCCGCCTAGCGGGCGGGCCCCCAGCGCGTACCTGGACGATCTGCTGGACGACCAGCCCGGCGCGTTCCCGCCCGCTGCGCCGCAGGGCGGTGGTGGGCATTACCGGGGTGCCAGCGGGCAGCAGCCGAGGTTTTGAGCTGTAGTCGAGCGTTCCGTTCCATTCGAGCGAGCGAGGTGTGTCTTGATTAAAATGGCGTTACGGGCATCATCATTGCGAAAACCAGCCGGTAGTGAAGAAAAGTTCTCCTGTCTGTGTACTATCAACACAAGACGAACCTTAATCGACCTACTGGGCCCTGAAGTGTTGCACCAGCATGGCTGTGGGCCGGCCAACAACAGGCTTTCTCTGTACATAACATACATGTACTAACCGGCATTGGAGAGGAGTACGGGGATGGGGGCAATCGGTTTGGGACGGGATTGTCTTTTTCTGCTTTTGTCTCCGTCTATCCTTAGGTAGCCAGGGTGTTTTGCATCAGTACTCTTGTTTATTGAGTCTCTAGTATCCCCTTCCGAACAGACTTCGTGTCACGACTATGAATTCCCCGACGATGTGACTTTCGCACGAGCGTCTGTACTATGACCTCTGTTCGCCTATCACTCTGTTCGTCATGAGCCGGTCTACCTAGCATGTTCAGCAGTCCAGAGAGGTCGGTTCATCTGGCCCCATCGTGGCTTGCGGGCTCGCATCGTCGTACATACCTGCACCTAACCCTTTCGACCCTATAAGCGAATGCAAGCGATGCCGTGCAACGCGTCAGCAGCCACACAGCGCCCGGCGGCGCTTCCCAACTTTTTTTTTTCACCCCTGTGGTGAGCCTCTTTGGCCCGGGATCCCCAAGCGAGGTGAGTTGTGCTACGTTTACACGGCATCTCGATGACGAACAAATCGTGGGGGAAGACGGTGAGTGTTCGCGTTGGACAGATTTTCTGGTGAAACGAGGATTGACTTTTGAGCACACCCTGCCGAGTGACGGCGTAGAGACGGAGATGACGGAGAAATAGACGCCTACTGTATGTTCGTCTGCTGTTTACCTGGATATTTACAGGGAGAAAGGCGTGAGACAGCGGCCGATTGCGATATGGGAAGCGTAAGGTAAGCAAAAATCACAGGCTACAGAAGGCTGACACCGCCGTAATACGAGCGGGAGCCGGAGGACGAAGCACTGGCTTTAGGGCCTGTTGGCGAGAAGTAAGCCTTCAGGATCCAGTAGCAAAGGAGGAATGATCATCAAGTAAGATTGACGTGGCGGCGCTGCATGATCTTCTTCGTATATACTTTACGATATGACTCCGGACTTCATTTAAGACAATCTCAAACTCCCAACCGCTTGATTGCTATGCAAGTGCCATGCCCAAAAGCGTGTTAGTCTTTCTACTCAAGAAAAGATATTCTCAGTTACTGGCTCCCGAAGCCCAACCCTTCTCTAACACACTTCGTCACGACACCTTCTTGAACACAAAACTACCCCTCTCTCCTCCCACTACCCTCGCCATCAATGTCGTCCGATACCTCTCTCTCCGCGGGCCTAACCCGAAGAACCCCGTCCCGCCCATCCATCTCCTCCCTCGCGCCCCGGATGTCCTCGACCCTGATCCCGCTGCGGTCGCACATGCCCCGGAAGATGCCCCCCTCCGCCCTCCACAGGTTGATGGGCGTGTCCATCTCCGCGATCCTCCCCTTGTCCATGACGCAGATCCTGTCGTACCCGATGATGGTGCGCAGGCGGTGGGCGATGCACAGCAGCGTCTTGCCGCGGAAGCCCGTGGCGATGGTGGCCTGGATCTTGTCGTCCGTCTCCATGTCGACCGACGAGGTGGCCTCGTCGCAGACGATGATCTGGGAGCCGCGGACGAGGGCGCGCGCGAGGGCCATGAGCTGCCGCTGGCCGAGGGAGAAGTTCAGGCCGTCTTCCTCGACCACGCTGTCGAGGTGGATGCGGGAGGGGTCCTTGGGTGCCGCAGCCGGGGCTGGGGCTGGGACGTCGGAGCTGGAGGAGGGGCCATTTGGGCGTTCTTCGGCCACGAGATCTGCCTGGCGCAGGGCCGACCAGAGCTCCAGGTCTGTGTGCTCGCCGAAGGGGTCGAGGTTGCTCCGGACGGTGCCGCGGAAGAGGGTGGGATCTTGCGGGATGATGGCTAGGCGGGAGCGGAGGTCTTGCAGGCCGATGGTGGCGATGTCGAGGCCGTCGATGGTGATGTGGCCTCCTGATATCTCGACGAGGCGGAAGAGGGTCGACATGATGGACGACTTGCCCGCTCCCGTGCGGCCGACGATGCCGATGCGCTCGCCGCCTTTGATGTGCATCGTCAGGCCTTGGAGGACCAAGGGGAGGCCGGCCCGGTACCGCATCTCGACATTGTCAAATATGATTTCGCCCTTTTCGGGCCACGACTTGCGGACCTCGATGGTCTTGAGGGGAGCCTCCTCCTCGAGCTGCGTGCCGTAATAGAGGATGCGTTCGACGGCATTCATGCCGTTCTCGACTTCGGCGAGCTGCCGCACGGTGAACTGGATCATCTGCACGATGGCGAGGATGTAGGACAGGACCAGGCCGCCGATGGACGGGTTGACGTTGAAGCGCGAGGTCACGACCAGGATGCCGGTGGTGAAGACGAGAGCGTTGCCGATCATGTCGAGCCGGATGGACAACCAGCGCTGGTTGGAGTAGGTCAGGAAGTAGGCTGAGTCCATCTCGTCGACGGCCTTGCGGATGTCGACGATGAACTTCTCGGTCAGTCCGTAGGCTCGGATGCAGGCCACGCCTGACAGACTCTCGCCAAACTTGGCAAAAACGGTCGACCGCAGGACTGACTCGAACCGTTTGACCTCTCTGGCCGAGGAGCGGTAGTAGCTCGTGGCGAAAATGAAGAGGAGGAAGAGCGGTACCAGGGCGATGGCGAAGTAGTGGAAGAAGGCGATGATGAGCGCAAACACGGCAATAATGCTCGCTATGCTGAAGAAGTACATGCGCATGGCGTCAGCCAGAGTGTTGTCCATGACGTCCACGTCGCGGCTGAAGCGGTTGGTGATGCGACCCAGCGGCGTGGTGTCGAAGAATGACATGGGTGCGCGCAGGACTCGAGCGACGGCCATCCTCAGGAGGTTCTTGCTCGCGGATGTGCCGTAGACGGTGAGCGCAACCATGAAGGCGAACATGAGCAAAGCCTGCACCGCGCCAAGGGCTGCGTACACTCCGATGTAGACGCCCATGTCCAGACCGAACTTGTCCGACGTCCAGTACGACAACCACAAGCTCGTCATGATGTTGGCGCCCTGGGACATGACGAGGAGAAATATGGTAAAGGGGGCATTCAGTATGCTTCCGGAAGCCCTGATATAAGCGTCGTACACAGACCACGGCACGCTCGAGACAGCACGCTCCTCGGACTGCATGAGGGACTTGCCCTTCTTCTTCTTCTTGTCTCCAGCGTCCTCATCGGCGACGGCAGGGAGCAAGGGTCCGCCGTCCTTCCTGTCTTCCACGGCAGTGGTCTCCAACATCTGTTGAAACGCGACAGAGTCCCGCATGAGGTTGTCGAAGGTGTCGATAGCCTGGATCTTGCCGTTCTCCATCCAGATGATGCGATCACATCTGTTGAGCACCCAGAGCTGGTGGGTTGCCAGGATCCTGCACTTGTCCTTGAGCAGGCCGAGGATGGCATTGTCGAAAATGTGGCGACCGACATGGGCATCCACGGCGCTGAGGGGATCATCCATCAGCACAATGTCGGCGTCGAAGTAGATGGCTCTGGCGATGTTGAGACGCTGTTTCTGGCCGCCGGAAATGGTGATGCCTCGTTCGCCAATCTCCGTCAGGTCACCGTTCGGCAACATGTCCAGATCCGCTTGGAGTGAGCAGCTATTACGACGTTAGCAAGTTCCAAAAGAGGTCGGGATTGACGGGACGGAGAGCTTACGCGTTGATAACCTCCGTGTACCAGTCCTTGTCCATCTCCTTGCCAAAGAGGATGTTCTCCCGCACAGTGCTGTTCTGGATCCAAGCGTACTGCGGACAAAAGGCACGAGACGCACCCAAGACAACCTCACCGTGCGTTTTCCTCATGTCGCCGGCCAGAGCGGCCAGGAGAGAACTCTTTCCACTTCCGACACTGCCGATGATAGCAACCAGCTCGTTGCGCCCAATCTGGAAATTGATGTCGTGGAGCTTGAACGGCTCCCGCTCCTCAACTAGCGTACTGGCATCCTCATCCGAAGAACCGGGCCGCTTTGTGTGCTTCGCCTCCTTGATCTCCTTCTTAGTCTTTGGACCGCCGCCTACTGTCCCTTCGGTATCCTGCGTCGGCGTTCTTTCCCATGTGAAGGCAGCATCCACCATCTCCACGGCGTTCGGGCCGTCAGGCTTCAGAATCGCTTCGTCTTCACGCTCCTCCGAGAGCAGGAATTCTTGAATACGGGCCAGGGAAGACCACGCGTCGGTGACTTGGCCGATGACGAGCGGCAGCATGTTGAGAGGCATGCGCAGACCGTTGAACAAGGCCAGGGAGGAGAAAACCTGCGCCGGAGAGAGGTTGTGGTGGGTGAGGGAGAAGGTGATGAACGACAGCATCGAGGCGAAGATGGGCAGCGACAGGCTGATGGCCATGATGGCGTTCCGGATCGACATGAGCACTTGGATAGCCCTGATCTCGCGGGCGCGGAAAGCTTCGAGCCGCTTGACGAAGGCCGTCTCCCAGCCAAAGAACTTGACGAACCGGACCGACCCCAGGATCTCCTGCGTCAGGCTGACTCTCTGGTCGGTGATCTTGTTGATGCTCTTACGTCGGATGAACAGGCTCTTGATGGCCTTGGTAAGAAGCGGCATGCCGAGGATCAGAAGCGCAAAGCCAGCCAGCGCGCTGTACGTCAAGTTGACGACCAGCAAGACGAGAGTTATGATGCAGGAGAGAGGGGCGGTCCAGATGACGTGGAAGAGACCACAGGCCTGGTCGACGCGGTAGGTGTCGACGCTCATCAAGTTGACGATCCTGCCGTTGCCCCATCCGATGCCATCACCAGTCAACTGGCCAGCAGCCGGCGCCGGCCCGCCTGCTCCCTTTTGCTTGGTCTTGTCCTTCATCGCCTCCTTTTGCGCAGCCCTCGCGGCCGGGGTGTCTTCCAGTTCTGCACCGCCGGCCTTTGCGCGGCCCGAGATCACCATGGACTTCTCGTAGATCAAGCTGATCAGAGACGCCCTTGCCATACCGCCGATCAGCATTCCTCGATAGATGAAGTGGTTCGTGCCCAGACTTTGCAGTATTTGCATGGCTGTGATGCCAATCACCAGTCCGATGCCCTTGCCGATGTGTGGTGCCGGAAGACCCCTAACCTGCGCAATGTAGGCGTCCGTGGCAAACTGGATGAGGTAGCGGAGGGTGAAGGGCGACAGAACCTGCATGATGGCTGAGCTGAGCTGGCACATGCCACCAAGCCAGAATTCCTTGAAGAAGGTCTCGTGCATGGCCCAAAGCAAGGGATACTTGTCGCCGTTCTTGACCCGCCGCTTGAACGAGGCATGCATCTTGTCTGTCAGGGGCACTACACTGCGGTCAGGGTTCACACTCCAGATATCCGTGTACTCTAGTGTCCGCTTGTATCCCGTCTGTCTACGAGTTAGCCTTGGACCTCTCAATCTCTCGGACCGTTCTTACCGTCATCAGGGGGGCCATCCATTGGAAGAACAGCAGGCTGAAGAAACCGGCCTTGTACTCAGGACACACATCTCGCTCCTTGGGTATTGGCGGTATCTTACCCCAGCGCAGGGGATTTGGCGTCTTGTACCATGGCTTCGACTCTCTCTCCGGATGGCGGCTAGTCGCCGCCGATGTTGCACTGGCATCTGTTGCAGAGCTCTTGGTCCTGTCCAGTCGCGTCCTCTCCTCCTTTGCTTCCAGCTCAGACTCGTGGTCCTCGGCAAGTCTTTCATACCTGGAGCTCTCTCCTACAACATGCTTCTCATCGCCAAGGGGCTCATCTGGCGATGGCGGCCGGTCATATGTCTCGGCAACAGGATCGCTGGGGCTGTTATCCTTCTCATGAGTGGAGCTTGCCATGGTAAGGCAAGCGACGTCTCACAGACAAATGAGTTCCGAGTCCCGAGCCGCAAATGTCAGACCCGGTGACACTATTGGGGTGAAACGGTCGAGGTTGGGATGGAAAACAAAAGAGAAAAAAAAAAAAGAAAGCCCGGATAATGCGATGCGATGCTCCCTATATCGAACCAAGACTACCCCGAAAATAGCCACACGCCGACTTCCGAGCTAGCGTCCGTCTGGTCTCAATACACGATGTTTTGAGTGGCCCGGAGATCACTTGTCGGGAGCCGGTGGACGGAGTAGCCAAGAGCCTGGGAAAAGCCAAGATCCGGGGGAAACCCCAGGGGAGATGGCCGAGCTCGTCAATGACGATATGAGTAGAGGCTATGGCGCGGGATGTACGTATACAACGGAACAGCAGCGGAAATTCTACCAGGAGATTCAAGGTGAGGAGAGGAGGAAACGCGGCACAAAGGTTCAGTCAATCAAAGATGTCACCATTATCAATTGCCTGAGGCTGCATCGGCATGTTTGATGCCAGATTTAATTCCTGCTAAGTCTACCTACCTAGTCCCAAGGCAAACGGGCAAGTCCTAAAATGGCAGGTACGGTCGGCATCCGGGACTCTTTCCCTCCGTCCCCTCTTGTAACACGAACTGAACAAAATGACTGCACCGTCGGTAGCCTTAATTTAGTGGAGCAATAGAGCTGGTGATGTTTTGGGGTCGGAAAACATGACCGTGATTACAAACCTAAAGGTATTCTGCCTTGGGACTACGTACAGTGTACGCGTCTACCCTGTATGGCCAAAGTTGAACTCCCACAGATTGTGAGGCTCGGGGTTGAGGGGCATCCATGGTCAAAGCTCCTGTTCTAGGCTGCCGCAGGTTGGGTAAGGAGCTCGTTAAAACGGCTAAGACGGCAAGGAGGTATGCGCAGTCGCATGAAAGCACCAGCCTGCCAGTATCCGACGGGCCATAGGGACGCATGCATACCTACTGCAGGAGAGAGAAGTCGGACGAGATAGACTTTTGTTGAGTTGGCGGTCAAGGCTCGACGTTCTCTCGGCTCCTGTTCGTACACCTGCATTGACCGAGAACTCGGATGGATGCGTCCGAGCGGTCCCTTGGTGTCTAGATTCCGTGCTGCGGGTTGCATTTGTCTGGAGCGTCCTATAGGGGACATAGTACGTAACGCGGCACGCCGTCTTCGGTCCCGCTCCTCAAGAATCCAGTCCAACGGCGGCCGATTCGGCACCGACCCGAGACACTCGGCCGGGACCAGCCATCGGGTCGGATCCAGGACAGAACGAAGGACCTTTGGCTAATCGACCGAGGATGACGCGGGACCTTGTCATTCCTGTTAGTCATCCACCCGAGTACTAAGTCTAGCGATTAACTACCTAATGATCTATCTAAAGGGTCTTGGAGGTGCGATGTTGGTCCTTTGGGGGTCAAAAATTGGCAGCTTCGGATCATAGTACACAGTACGTACGGAGTGGAAGATGGGTGGCGCTATTCAGGTGCCGTTCGCCGGCACCGTTTGTGCTCTCGACGGCGGCACGGATATGAGAACGCGATGTTGGTCGGTTGAATTTCCATTCGTACTGTGTAAAATGGACCGCTATTGCAATGACCCACAAGTACATGGGCACGGGCCAAATCTAGGTGCAGCCGCCACGCACCTGCGCCTCAATTGAATGTCTGTGGAGCGAAACGACAATGCAGCGATTGTGTTGAGCTGAGCATATTTGCCTGAGCTAGCATAACGAACAGTAGCGCTAACTACTAGCAGTACGACGAGTAGTTTGTCGGAGTCAAGGTAAGTGGGCGCGCATACTAACCTACACCCCAATTGCTAAAGTTGAGCAGATCAAGTACATCGGCACTGGTCCTGACCGTGAGGCCATGATCCAGCGCGCCTAATTGCGCGAGATAGTGGAGGTACTCGAGGCTTGACTTAGAAGGTTCGCAAGGAGTGTTGGTTGCGAAGCCATTCGGTGACCCGAAGACGAGTATGCGCATTTCGAGACTTGGATTTCTCACACGTTGGCCATACCTTGGACTACAACGGATAGCGAATTAGATATCCGCGTCCTTCCATACACGAGCCGTGGGTTGTGATGCATCCTGTGTGCGAGTATCACTGTATCATCGTTTCATCGCGGGCTAGAATTGCTCGCGTACAGAGAGATACTCTCCCATTCGATAACGTAGAGCAGCAAAGCCGTCCAAATATGCTCTATGATCCGAGCAGCATATCCTCTAACCGCGTCTAATTGTACAATGTGAACACATATAGTACACCACAGATGCCAGAGCCCCCCTATTTCACAACCCTGCCAGCCTAGCTAGTTCCACTCAACCTGTACCGCCCCTTGGCCTTCCTCCTAGCTAGCAACTTCCGTCCGTTCTTCGTCCTGAGCCGTCCCAGGAACCCGTGCCTTCGCTTCTGGATCAGCCGACTGGACGGGTTCATCCTGTGGAAGCGCGGTCCGCAGCGTATTTGCGAGCCCAGTCCGGAGAGCGCCGGGTGGGCGGAGATGGATGATGGCGACACGAGGTCTAGTGGTGTTGCCCCCTCTGCTGCGGATGTGCTTGTGGGAATGAATCTGGAGAGGGTGCCGGTCGGGGCGCGGAAGGCGGTCGGTGGTGAGGAGAGGGTTGGGCGGAGGGTTGGGAGGGAGGAGAAGAGCCTAGGCTGGGGTTAGCGAAGCACCACAAAGGGGTGCTCAATCGGGTATACTAACCTCGTCGAGGCGACTAGGGTCCTGGGGCCGGCGCTCCTTGAAGCTCGGAGGCAGGTCGTCGCCGTGCCTGTGGCTCCGAAGAGGGAGGACAGGAACTGCCGTTGTGCCATCTTCCTATGCTTGAGGCGTAGAGGCGTGGAGGTGCAAGGAGCGGTAAAGAAGTCCGAGAGTCTATGGCCGTCTGTATTCAAGCTGTAACAGCGTTCGCCCTAGTGTACAATCGTCGAGTCGCCGACAAGGCAAGGTGTTGTATCCGTTAAGCTCAAATTTCGCGATTGCAGCTCTCGCCCACCAGCTGTCAGTATGTGCCGTCAGCTGGAGGATCAATCCGCTTATCGCTTATCGCTATCGCATTGTGATCTTATCGCGATAGCTTCAGCTTAACTTCTCTCGAAGGCTCTTGGTGCTTCAAGCGCATCATCCGCATCACGATTTGGTTCAGACAACAGAAAGTCTAAGAGATCACACACCTCACCATGGCCGATCCACAACCCCCAATAGCACCCGGTGCTCACTCACCACCCCCTCCTCAAGCGGAATCGCAACCACAACCAGCTTCCCAACCCGAGATACCATTCTACGGCACACCACCAGTCTTGCACTACAGCGCAATCGGCGTCTCGATTCTCGGTCCAATAGCGTTCCTCATGCCGAACGGGCGCAAGACCCTTTCGTCCCAGCTCCAGAATATGGTCCTCGCCTCGGGCTCCTTCTGGGGCTTCAACCAGCTCGCCTACGACTACTCCGGCAAGTCCATCGTGCAGCGCTCCAACGAGCGCTGGAGCAAGATCTTCAGCTCCGTCGACCAGGGGCTACCGACAGACAGGGCACGACAGGTCAAGGCGCAGCTGGAGGCGCAGAAGGCGCAGCGGAGGCAGGACGAGGCGGCCAGGGTAGAGGCGGAGAGGTTGCGGAGGGAGGACGAGGAGAACAAGAAGCGCGGGCTGTTGACGAGGGTGTGGATGGGTGACGAGGGCGATGACTGGAAGCAGAGGAGGATAGAGGAGGACAAGAAGGCGCTCGAGAGTGGGAAGGGGTATGGAGATATCATTATGGATCAGATATGGGAGGTCTGGAACCAGGGTACGGGCAAGGAAAAGAAGGACGAGAAGGCGGAAGATGCGGCGAGTCAGGGTCAGAAAGCAGGAGGTGGGAAGACAGGAGAGAATCAATAAGTACGCACTTCTCTGTACTATAATGTATTGTAAATGTGACCTACACAGGCGAACGACCGCCACTTTGTAAGTCAGTACGGCATAAGTCAAGACAGCGCATTACCCAGCCATTGCCTCCGCTGCGCTGCCTTTGTATTCAAGTGTGTTTGTACCAGGTGTACTACTCCTTGTCCTCTTTCTAGCCGCTTCCAAGTCAAGATGCGAGACGGTGACGCTTGGATCAGACGACATGGTTCTCGCGGAACCCTCCCAGGCTGTCTGCATTGTTCCGCCTCCTTCTTGCGTTCCTCATGTCTAGTCTAGATATTGAATGTTCGGTCCCAAAGGTATCCTTATCGCCTTATCGAATTGTTGTTATCGGAGGCTGGACCATTTGGTGGTTGATCGGCATTAAGGACAACTCCCTTTACTAGATAGTTATTTTACAGTACAATACGATGTACGACTGCTCACTGCACTGCCCGGCCAAGAGGAGTTATGGAAGAACGTCAGTTCTGAATACGATTCTCTGGTCGTCATGGTTGGAAACCTTGGGATTGAGACGTAGGATATGCAGAAACGACGGGAGATGCATTAGCAATCGAGTTTCCTTGGGCACCATTGGTTGACAGCGCCAACGTCGGTTGGCCTTCAATTGTTACTCACAGGTTTATCGCTCATCTTCCTCCTGAACTTGTCTATTTCTTAAATGCATTTCCTTCGACTTCCCTTCGGTTCTGTGATGTAATGCAATGATGTCCAGCACGTATTTTGCTGTCTCCCCTCCGATCCATCAACTGGGCATCAAGGATGCTTTCGACGGGCTTACAACGCAGGCGAAGCTATATGCTCACCACATGGCCCGGTACGTTCTTGACAGAGCAAAGGCTAAACAGTCTGCTGACCTGCTGAGTGAAGGGCTGCGTGGCATGGGACGAGGATTATACTCCGACAGGTGTCTCCGGAGTCGGTCGATATCTACGACTTCATAATCGAGCTACACAACAGCTGCTTAGGGAATTGGAAAGTCCTCGTCGAAGGAGGCCAAACTACCCAGGCAGAGCTTGACGCATTTCTGAACTATGCGGCTACCTTCCTTTCCAACATTGGAAACTACTACGTAGGTGGCTGCCCATTCCGCTTGAATATGTCCTGTTCCCAATGGCTCACCTCCCATAGGGGCAAGGGGATCAGAAGTTCATCCCTGCCGTCTCTGCAGAGTGTCTCGAGAGACTTGGAAGGAGATCGGATACCCTTGGTAAACTCCACGCGAAGATCGCCAGTCCGATACTAGCAGTCCCTCCATATGCACTGGGTTATCCAGGGAAACGAGCTCAGAGCGCATACTACCCCGGGCAGGGTCCGATCTCCGCCACGGAAGTTGATGCAGTCTCTCGTGTGCTTGAAGACAAAGCGATTTACCCTGAGAATACCAGGCTCAGGAAGGTCGATAACCGCAATGTCGTTACTTATGAACTTCTCCAGGCATCGGTCGAAGCTGATAAGCATCCTACTCCGCTCGGCACCTTGCAGTCTGGCGAACCGGTGCTAATAGTTCGGGGTGACCACTCAACTGAGCTGGCAAACATCTGCTCCAGCCTCTCAGAGGCTGCAAAGTACACGAGCAATGACAAACAACGGTTGTTCCTGTCGCAATACATAGAGAGCTTCCGGACGGGAAGTCTCCACGTATACCGAGACTCCCAGCGCACCTGGATTCAGGACAAGAACCCCAGGGTTGAGAACATATTCGGTTTCGTGGAGCCTTATCGGGATCCCGCTGGTATTCGGTCGGAGTTCGAGGCGTTGGTAGCCATCTCTGATGCGGGAGAAACGAGGAAGTTGCTGACTTTAGTGGAACACTCTGACACCTTCATTAAAAGACTGCCTTGGGCTGAAGGAGACTCGGAGAATAATGGCAAGGAACCGTTCGAGAAGGCATTGTTCGAGCCACCGGACTTTACGAGCATTCACAGTGAGCGAAATCCGTCTTCACCACGGATATCCGAGACTATGCTGACACTGTTAGCACTGGCATATTGCTCAAGTATCATCTTCCCAGGCATCAACTTGCCCAACGTATGCCCTACCTTTGATCATTCTGCCGTTTGTTTGCTTACCATATGCCATAGTACAATGACATCCGCCAGGAACACGGTTTCAAAAACGTGATCATTGCGAACCGCATGACAGCCGAGAGCAACGAGGCGGTGCCGTGCCCGTTTGTAGACCCTTCGGAAGCAGAAGGATTCCAGAAAAACAAGTACCCGGCTTACTATTGGTGGGTGGTGCTCCACGAGCTGCTGGGACATGGCACAGGGAAGCAGCTCGCTCAAGACGCCAAAGGGCTGTTCAACCTCGACAGCGATCACTCTCCGATCAATCCCTTAACGGGGAAACCCATAGACTCTTGGTACAAGCCTGGGCAGACTTGGACGGGACAATTCGGTATCTCGCTACGACTGTGGATGAGTGCAGGGCCGAGCTTGTCGGTGCTTATCTGATGGACGACGCCGAATTGCTGGCTCTCTTCGGTTTCACGGCTGATTCGGAGATAAGTGCCGATGATTGTGGGTGCTCCTGACCATCATGAAGCATTGTTGAAAGCTGACTGACCTCAACACAGTAACGTACAATCTCTATCTGCAGCTAGGAGTTGATGGCCTACGAGGTCTCGCAAACTACAATCCAGAAAATGGGGTGAGTCCATCACTCGTATCATGATGGCCTTGGTACTGACGCCACTAGACGTGGGGCCAAGCACACAGCAGGGTAAACACCGACCGCCGTGCCGATCCTTTCTGATCGTTGCTTACATCTTCTAGGCGCATTTTGCAACCTTGAAGTGTCTCCTCACAGACGCTGAAGGCTTTATGACTGTCGACTTCAACGGTCAGGAAGAGAAGGTCATTGTGCGTATCGACAGGATGAAGATTCGTACCCAAGCTAAGCCGGCACTGGGCCGGATGCTCCTGAGGTTGCACATGTATCGGAGTATCGCAGACGTCAAGTCTTGTCGCGAGTACTACGAGGATCTCTCCAGAGTGGACTCCGTGTACCTGCAGTGGAGGGACATCGTTCTGGCGCAGAAGCAGCCGAGATGGGTTTTCGTCCAGGCCAACACCTTTCTTGACGGAGGCCAAGTTGTGTTGAAGGAGTATGACCATACCCCAGAAGGTGTCATCCAGAGCTGGGCAGAGAGGGATGTGTGAAGAACGATTTCATTGATGTAGTTCCAAAGCAAGTTCCACTGCTTGAAGCACCACCTGAACAAAAGCAAGCATGAGGCCTACTCCGCCAATGATGAGAACAGCCCAGAATGTGAACCAAGAGGCAGAATCTCGTTTGTCGTTCCAGAGTTCTCTCCAGGTGCGTGGTCGTCTCTGCGACAGGTGCTGCATCAGCGGCAGGAGTCGATTTCCCAAGATAGGGAAGTCCACTCGAAGATCGTACACTTCGCGGGTCATGAGTTCGAGGGAAATCATGGGGTGCTTTCGTCCGCAAAGTGACGCAAGGATGTGATCATGACCGCTGGACGGGGTCTTGCCAAATGGCCTCATGCTCCGGAAGAGCTTGCGGGATGCTTTATCCTTGAACAATAGTCGGTATGTCATAAGGATTTCGCAGAGAAGCTGATCAATGTCCTCAGGCGTACCGCAGTGAGGAGTTGCCACTGCCGCACCACAAGCGTGTAATGTTGTCAAGCTGTTTCTTTCTCCTGCCTCCAGAGGCAGGTTGGCGATGCAAAAAGAAGGATATCGGAACAGGTACAGCGTCGATGTCGAGTCATCAAATTCTAGATGGCATGCTAGACAGTCCATCCATCGAATTTTGATTCGGGAAATCGTGCTCAATAAGTGAGCATTGAACGAAGCACCGACCACGGTGCTGGTGCCCTTGTCGGTTCCTCCACCGTCGGCACACTGCATGCTCCTGTTGGGGTTGCGGGAGGGTATGAGAATCCCAAAACCGAGCAGGAACTCGGGAAGTGACTTCAAGCATGCGATCTGCTGTTGGCGTAAGGACATATGTGAGTGTCCCAGATGACCATTAGTCTCGTCGACTATCGCCAGTTCGGACCGGTGGCATGAGCCAGAGTCAGGCCGGTACAGCATGGTTTGCCAGCCTATTATCGCAAAAACGAGCTTCTCTGCATCTTGGAGACTGGCATCCTTCCTCAGGGAACCGGTGCGGACCAGGTGATCGGCTACGCTGTGAATAGTGCTGCTGCGAAGGGGTCCACTGGAGAGTGTAGGTGATGTTACTTCTTTGTGGACATCCCTCCACAGTTTGCAAAACGACGCAAACTATATACTCTCATCCTCGTTGCTTTCAAGATCCACCATCGCCGAGTACAAGTCCTTCGGTTGGTCCATGACCTCCTGACTGACCCAGAACGGGTACCAGGAGAGATCCCTAGCATACACTGACTCTCTTTCCACGCCGAGGAATGGACAGAGCAAATCTTGCTCCACATCTCCGAAGCCTGTATTGCGGCCTAGGAAACTTCGCATTAGAGGATTCGAAGGAGATGGGTTCCCCTTTGTTTCGTATCTTGGAGGTTACTTTACGTAACCGTCTGGTTTCCCACAGCTCATTGAGGCGTCCGCCCTTCTTGGGCAACAATTTCACCGCTGCTTCTGCCATGCCTTGCCGACTCGGAGTTACCTCACTATCAGAATGTATGCCTAGAGATATGGACAACCCATTCAAGGCTGTGCTGGACAATTACGGCTCGAGCAACAAGGCAGAGGCCTTCGAGGAAGGCCTTCCGAGGACGACAGGCTGATGCCATCACTGAGAGAACAAGCGCACAGCTCTGAGCGCCTACCACTAGGTTACTATTGGTTCCATATTGAAACATACTTCTGCGGAGAGGGCCGCTGTGCCACTCAGTCGCGGATAGTCTTATTCTGCTTCAGATGTTCGCTTGTTTACGAATACAGTGAAATAAATGTTTAAGCGCCCGCTGCCATCTTGCACTTAAGGCCGCTGCTGATTAAGGTGCAGTACCCCTGGTCCGCTAGCGTCATTCTTTCCGCCAAGAACGGAGATCCCGCTGCCGCTAACGCTGCGGGAACTCGGACCCACTGACGCATCTCCGGCGTCGAGGGGTCGTTTCTGGAACTTTTTTCTTTCAATGACAGACCTCCGGCCGCTCCGATTACAGGACCCTCGATCTCTCCTTTTTAGAAACATATATCCGCTCCCCAAGGGCGCCGATGACCTTGCAGCAATCATAATCGGCCCCCGACACCACTTTCATTCGCGTAACCGCTACCCCCTCCCAGTCAATTGGCGATCCCAAGCGCGCATTCACCTCGCTTTCAAACCCTCGTACACCCGAAACCCTTCCCCAACCCGCCCGCAATGGACTTCCTCCGCGACACGGCCGCCCTCCTGGGCGAACGCCTCGCCAACAATGTCAAGTCCGGCTTCAGCAACATGACGCCCGAGAAGTGGATCCGCATCATCATCGTCGCCGGCGCCTACGCGCTGCTGAGGCCGTACATCATCAAGCTCGGCGCCAAGCAGCAGATGAAGGCGCACGAGCGGCAGGAGGCCGAGGACGCGGCGGCGGCCGAGGCGGCGATAACGCCGAACCAGCTGCGCGGGCAGATCGACATACCGGACGACAGCGACGACGAGGAGGACGCGTTGCTGGGGGCGGGGAAGAAGAAGGAGGAGGTCACGGCTGCCGTGACGGCGACGGAGTGGGGCAAGAAGGCTAGGAGGCGGCAGAGGGATGTCATCAAGAAGTTGCTGGACGCGGAGGAGGAGAGGCTGCGGCAGTTGCAGGAGGATGAGGAGGATAAGGATATTGAGGAGTTTATGGTGAAGGAGTGATGGGCGAGGGGTTGCGGGCTTGGTTCGAACCCGGTGTGGAGGTCGACATTGCTATGCCCCGTCGACGGCTTGTACGATATTACATATACCTGATTGGTGGGCGATTACTGTGCACGATCCGGTGTCCGGAGTTGGGACAGATTGACGAGGCTTCGTGTAAGAGGAGTGGCCTCGCTTCGGGTAATTTGCCTTTGCTTATAGACTACGGAGACCTTGCGTTGGCGAGGACCAAACCTAGCACACCTCGGCCCCGACACGCCCAGTCGCTTGGACGAAGGCCCGCCATGTGTTCTTCGTACGATATCTACAAGGAGCAACAGGAACATTTCGACCCTTTGCAAGAGGTGCAATGTCTTTAAGAGCCTTCGCGCTTCACGTGTTATAATGCTAGGCTGATGGGAGGCCTACGTGCTGGGTGGCAGGGTTGTCTCTCAACATAGCCACCACATTTAGAGACACTGCCACAGGTTCATGCTGGTCACAACGTGGACCGGCTACACAGCTGGAACATAAACGGCTAGGCAATCGCTTATACGTATGCCTAGCTGTCGTGGTGACATGATCTTCTCTCATCGGGATCAGCATGATTGGCAGTTGCCCCATTGCCTGTGGTCTGGCCTTGACTCACTCGGCAAGCCAACGTGAGCGAGGGTCACTCTCGTCCGTTGATATGGAACTATACCCTAAACATCCCCGAGGCATCTCTAGCTTTAGACCGGAGGATGGTCGTTATCGCCCTTGACTGGGGGGATAAATCGAG